>JAABUK010008897.1_pt1 | contig 13914 bp, 11 predicted proteins | sample 5559141 | NCBI WGS metagenome assembly JAABUK01 (sample SAMN10711869, study PRJNA513367) | rock metagenome | isolation source: Antarctica rocks | place: Antarctica: Victoria Land, Pudding Butte nord | collected 2016-01-03
TGTCAAAGTTTTTGTCTTTGAAGCACACAAATGGAATGCTGCTCATTTGTATAGCAACAGCAGTGCAGCTTTGAGCAACACCACAGCTTTCTCACCTGATGCCTTCTTCATCAAGGCTGACAAGCCTGTCAGGATCTGATGGGTGCCAAATTAGGAAGAAGTTGGAGTGTGCAACACCAGGTAGCTTTTTTGAGTATGGCGCTTTGTCATTAGCCAAACTGCAAGTCTGTATCAGCCCAGTAGGGTGCAACTTATACAAGAGCAGAGATGGGTCTGCTGAGCCTGCATGAGACACAGTGTTGAGAATGTCAAATCAAAATTGTGTGCATAGCAGTATTTGGCGAATTACCTGTACCCAAGCAATCACCCGTACAGTTCCAATCCAACGTGTTCACCTGAAGTATTGGGATGGCGGAGTGTTGCACACTTTAGCACATACAAGAACAGACCTATAAGACAAGGATGTACAGTTACCTGTGCAACGTGACCTCCATGTTGGTCTTCTCTGAAGTCGCTGAAGTTCGGCTGATAATTGTCTGCGACCATGCAGAGTCCAGGTGCGACGAATTCAGAGTGTTACGGGGACGCCTGATCACTTATTGCTGCAGCCTGCGTTCACCACTGAGCCAATTTTGCTGACGGCCACAAGCAGGATTGAATCGAGTTATACAGTTGTTCATCAAGCTGCTCGCTTGCTCGCTGCTGTACGCTTTTTGACGCTGCCGATACGTGCAAATTGTTGTTGTTAGGTTAGCTTGTCAGGAAGGCATGATAGATGATTTATATACATTTCTCGAATGTCTGATGAGAGATACAGCTGCCATCAAAAGTCTGCTTACACACCTTTGCATTTCTGTGGCCTTGAACATTACTGTGCATCCCAAACTGACATATGAACATGAGTCACCATACCATCAGGGATTGCACACCCAACTTTGCAACCCCAGCTGGTCAGATTCCTTCAAACCCTAGCCAGATTCAAAGTTTCAGCCAGGCACGGTATAAGCTGTTGGCAAAAGGCTGACGCAGTCATCAGTCTAAGTCAAACTCATTAGAAACTTGGGGCTAAACTCTCGCATTTTTTCTGTACAGGCTGTGCAATGTGCTAGGTAAGCCTCTGCAAGTGGTTGCAGTGAAAACAAAGGTTTGCTGACTGATCAGGCTCAACCTCTGTCAGAGGCAAGCTTGTCCAGGCAGCAAGCTTTTGCTACCTCTTGTGTAAACAGCCACTGCTTCCTGCTTGCTGCTTTGCTGAGAAAACCAGATACTAGGCAAGATAGCTGGCCTGTTTTGCCAGAAGGTTTGAGCTTCACAGGGTATCGCTTCCTATGAATCTTGCCTGCTGGGCAGCCTCGAACCTGACTGTTGGCTGACACCAGCTTTCTTGCCTCACTTACCTGCTTTAGCTCAAGCCTTGCAGCTTGCGGCACAAGCGTTTTCAACGGCAACGGTCACAGCAGCAAGTGCGCATGCTCGTGTGCTAACACTGGCTGGCCTCACCGCCACTTGCATTGCGCACAACGTTCACTCCAAGGTTTCTGCTGAAGCAGTGCCATTACTGTAAGCAGACTTTTGACGGCAGCTGTACATGTTCAGTACACATGACATTCGATGTCTACAATTCGTGTAGACGCTACAGATGTTCTAGACAAACGTATCTACAGTAGGGATGAGATCCCATGTTATTCTCGGCCAAAATCCATTATGTGTTAGATAGTTATGTAACATACAGTGGAGAAGTGCCATTCTACGTTAGTTTCAAGAGGGGTCGAAATAACATACGAATTATGATGGTCAAAAATCTATTTTGAAGCTAGAGTCGTGTCAAGCTGACCTTTGTAATCATCTCTGTGCAAGCATCACCCTCATGAAACGCACTACATGGGCATTCGAATACAAAACATGAGCATGCAACCATTCTAAATGACTTGAATATGTTTGCCTGCATGCATATGCTAGCTAGGAAACACAGTCTGACTCAGTGACTTGCTCAACTTCATCGTCATCATACTCTAGTGCATTTTCAGCCTCAAGAAGAGCACCAATGTCCTGCTCAAATAGGGTCTCCCTCCGAGGGGGTGTCACTGGCAGGCTTGACTGCAGCCATACTTGCCATGAAAATCAACCTAACGCAGGCGTTTTCCCTCGTGCGGCAGCTCAAATGCGCTATTTTGATTTTTGTGGTAGGTCAGAAAATAATGTCACATTATTTCAAAATAATTCAGGAAATAATGGTTTTCGGCAAATCCACTATGATATGTGTTAGCTAAAATACAGTGTATTTGCTAACATACACTGGAGTCACATCACTAATCTACAGCTTCTGTAGACAAAGATATGTTGATGATAAACCCTTCGTTCTGCTTACCATCTCGCCGCACCACCTGCTGCTTCTGTTTCAAACTGATTGTGTTTGCACGGCTTTCAGCACTGGCTGTGTAGGGCTACTCAAGCAAAGACTTGGCAACGCGGATCCGGTGGAGCAGTGACCAGCCGGCTACTACTGGTCAAAAGACTTTCATTGCTTTGAAAGGATATGAAACCACTATGAACAGCTGTGCATCGCGATTTGCACTGTTTCATAGCGCATTCACAGCTCGCTCAGAGCTAGCACTTGTCCAGAGCATAGCACATTCACAGCTCTCAAGCCAGCACTTGTGTCCGGAACAGGCAGCACTCCCCAGTGTAGTGTGCAGGCGCCTGTGCATATGCACTGTATGTCTTCATGCATACTTGTAGCTGAGCATGGTCATTTGTTGCAAACTCCCCTAAGCCCGTTCACTGGCATTCCCTCTCTCTTCTGAGCATCTCACATTCTGAGCAGGTCCAATTGTGGCCTGCCGTCAGATGATAGCGGCATCACTGATATTGTGCTGCACAAGGACATCGAGTCATTTTATTGCAAGCCGCGCTTCCATGCTAGACATGCATCAAGTCACATCAAGCACAAATTGTTGACCCAACTGCAAATTGGAGGATTCTTCAGTACAACATGTATGAAGCATCACAGCAGATCAGAACTGTGTACAGAAGGCACAACGAACTCAATGAATGCATTGCACAATCCGATGACAGTGATGTCATAGTGATAGGCACACATGTGGATTTTCTGCCCAATGTCAAGGGCCTGTATACTGTTTTAACTCTGAAACATGACTACCATAGCATGCTGACGATCATGTTGGATCAATAACAGTCTGTCACTGCCTACTAGCTCTTAAAAGTGCTGCCTGGCAATTAAATACTCCAGCAAGGCCTTGATCTTGGCTGAGAAGACTGGCTCTGCAGCCCTTTGCTCTAAATATAAGGTTGTTTGACAGCGTCTGCCTTGTAGCCTTTGGTCATCCTTCTCAGTTGGTTGCTGTGCGTTGGGTTGCCTTGTGAGGTACCTCACAGCCAATGGTGGCTTGGTCCCACTCTCCTGTGCGACCAAGCTGCTCCAGCTCTGTGGCTTGAGAGAATGTAACTCCTGACATTGCCTGAGCTTGCCAGCTTGTGGCCTGAGTTGGTGATTGTGCCAACATGTCTGGGTAGCCAATGTGTGGTCAGGTATGTTGCAGTATCTTGATTGCAGTGGACTGCTCATGCAAGGCATGGGCCTCTGAAAGGCCTACGGGGTACGTAGCATGGCAGGTGCCAGGGTTCACGAACGTGATCACTGCAGGCTTGGTGGCTGGATGTAAGCTATGCAGAAGAAGTAAAGTTGAGTGAGTGCAGTTGTGTCTGTCAGTCATTGAGGGAGCTGTCCCTGCAAGCCCAGCAAAGTTGCAGTGTGTCACTGAGAGGTGGTGGCTGCAAAGGCCCTGAATGTGTCATGCATGACACATTGTCAGGTTTGAACCAATGCCAATCACCAGTGACTGGGCAAGCTTAGCTGGCTAGTCCAATGCTTCAGGGTTAAGGAAGCAGAAGTCAGTCATGATGTCCTGCTGTTTCAGGCTCAGAGGCATTGTGGAGCTGAAAATCTATTTAGGGCTTAAACTTGCATTCAAACCCGGTATTCGCTGTATTGCCTGGCAGTCGTTGCGCGCATTGCAGCGTTTACAGCAGTCCCTTGTTAGTCCTCTGAGTTGCTGCCAGGGCATTGGCCTGTTATCAGTGGCATATGAGAACCGTGCCCGTGCTCAGGCTGACACTTGAACGATATAAAAAGTCAGATGGACGTTCGAGCAGCAGGATCAAGCATGTTGCGCAAGACACGCTGGACAGTCCTCCTCCTCAACACCCAAGCGCAAGTTTAGGCATCACCCTCTACTTAAAAGGCTTGCAGCAAGCTCTTCTGACTTTGGATCACAGGATCTCTTGAATGCAGGCTGACAGCTCTGCCGCAGACATCCAATGCTTCACCTGCTGGAGCAACACAAGCCAAACCTATGGTGAAACTGTCAGCGAGACTGTTGCAGCTAGTTTTGTGGCTGCAGGTCCTAGGGCACAACAGGTGCTGTCCTTTTGGCCATGTTGTCAAACTCTTGTCGTGGGGTAAGTTTGACCTGCAGCTGACATCGGTGCTCCTCTGTAGGATGATTGCTCTACACCCAAGGATGCTAAAGCCACTGCAGTAGCCTTGAAGAAGATTGCACAAGGTTGGAAAAGTCAAGCTTGCCAGGGCACAGGCTGAGGAGCAGATGAAACAACCTCACTGCAGCCAATGGTTCTGCAGAGACCTGTGGTGCAAGTAAGGTGAGACCACAGAACAGGACTAAAGCACACAAGTAGTGTGCAGCTATCAGGACTGGCGGCATTGCAGGGGTTTGTTACAGTTTGACTGTCACTGTTTGAGATGTTCTTGATAAAGATTGCAAGGTCAAATGCATAGTTGGCACGTCTAATGATCTGTGCAGGATGACCTGCAGCTGACCGAGGGGCCAAGGTGCTTAAAGGCTAAGGCAAAAGTTGAGAGGCTGCAAGGCTGCAGAATCAGCAGCCTTGTCGGACAAGGCATGTCTGCAACAGTCACAAAAAAGGTCTACTGAAAGCAAGCAGATGTTGCTGCATGCAGAACAACTACATCCTCAGTCACACTCCCAGGAGCTGACCCTTTTTGGCTTTAGAATTTCACAGGCCAATGCACAGACCTGATTAGCTACAAATCATGCATTGATTTTGCTGACAGCTGTGTCCCCTGCTACAGGAAAAGGCAGCCATGGCTGAAGAAACACTGGGGCCCTTTCCAAGCCAATGGCAAAGGTCCCTGCCATCTGGCGTTAACCATTGATGGAGAAGGCTGGTTCCAATTGGTCTCAACCCACGGTAAAATGTAAGCTGATTTTGGAATAAATGTATAGTGTAGTGCAACAACACTCTCCTGTGGTTTGTGAGCAAACTGCCAACTTTGACTGCTGATGTGACTGGCAGACTCGCATCATGCTGTCGTTGATGCCTCTTGCAATTGGTGCACATTTAGGCAGGCATATGTAGGCATCAAGATGAACATGCAATGTGGTTGTTGCAGGTGGACATCAATCGTGTATCCCAAGCAGCACCCACAGCTTCAAGGAACAGCTGCAGTGCAGAGGATCAGATTGACTGTGCCTGTTGATGGTCTGCCCACCACAGCAAGTTGCTCCTACAAACGGTGCTAGCACATACATATGCTGTGGTGCCTTCATTTTGTCATCCTAGAGGTCGAGCCCAGCTGGAGCACAACATCTGTTTGCATTTCAGGACAGTAGGTCCATTGCAGAGTTGCTTGGTAGGAGATTTGATTATGTTAGGCAGCAGCAATAGCAGTTGCTATATGTGTTGACATCTCAGGCCTGCATACTTGGGTGTGATTTGATGTGAAAGTTTCATAGGACACATATGAATCCAGATGTAAATCCAGCTATGAATTATGAGCTACCGTATGAATGCCGCCTGCATAGCTGATCATAGCACATTCACAGCAGTTTCATAGGACGCGCTCCCATGTAAAAAGTGGTCGTGTTTCATAGCCGAATCATAGCGCTTTTATACCAACTATGAAAGTCTTTTGTGCAGTAGGCGCCAGCCCTACTAGACACGAGCCGACTGCACCCCGTGCGGTAACGGTGCGACAGCGGTGCGACAGCGTTCAGCAAGCGTTCCAGGCATTCGATACAACCGGCGTGCTCTATGGTGCGATCGCAGTGCGGCAAGCGTGCAAGAGCGTGCAAAAGGCTCACTTCGCACGCTCGAGCTCGTTGCACGGCTGTCACCTGGACGCACGGAGTTTGCACGCTATACAAAACGCCTCAGTCTAGCTAGCGGACGGACGTTCTAAGAGGGCCGTCTGTGATCTGGCATATGCAGCAACCGGTATGTTCAACCGGTTCGCCAGGTATTTCGATACTTCTGATGTTCGTTTGGTCATACGTTGTTACCACACAAGCGCTATTGGTAAACATGCTCATCTCACTTACATTCAGCTGGCAGACTATTGCCTAGCATTGTATGACTGTAACCCTGAAATGCTCATGTGTCATGTAGCAATGCATGGTGCAGATGTCCCACGTTGAGGTGTCAAAAGAGGAGAAACTGGCTGACACCATGAGAGGCTGGTATGCCAATGCCAAGGCCCGCCAAGCAGAGTATGCACAGCAGCTTGCACAGCTTGACGCATCACCTGGAGCAACAGCTAAATCCAGCATAGCATTCAACAACTTGACTGGGGATGAGCCATGGCCTAGGGCAGGAAGTAGACTTTACGCTACTCAGATCTTAGCCAATGAAACTCCCCAGCAGTGCTGTCTAGTCAAGATCCCGCAGTGCGGCTGTCAAGTTATGTTGGTTTCAGCTACAACAGTAGTGGCAGCTGCTGACCGAGAGAGTCACATGGTAGGGAATGCAACTTGCTGTGTACGACCGTAACGAACGTTACAGACCTCGAGGGAGCTCCCCCTCTTAGGTGTGAAACCGGTTCCTGGTACCTAGAGGGTTTGAACAGGTACCTGGGCTACTCTAGGCCTAGAGTAGTCCAGGTACCTAGAGGGTAATGAATTGAGCAGGTTGCATATGCTCACATTGTGTCAGGTTGTGTAGCAAATGTCAAGTGACTTGCTTTGTGAATGCAAGGAACAACTTGATGCGGCCACTTCATACTGGGGAGCAAGCCTATTGGTGAAGACATGCCGACTCAACTGCAGCTCCCGTATTGGTGGATCAGTACACAGTAAGAGGACTGACCCACAGAACTCAGTGAAACGCAGTGACAGCTCAAGTTAGCTCAAGCAAGCTCAAGTTAGCTCAAGATACAAGGCGTTGCAAAGGCCATGCAGTATCCTGAGTGCGAGCATGCTTGCATACATGCTAACGCACTGGTTGTGGCTATTGCAGATGCCACATAGTGTGTGCTTGGGTGCTAACTGTGTGACAGCAGCAAGCCTAACACAAGAAAGGCTCCAAGTACACTTAACTAGCAGCTTTAGGGCTGCAGAAGAAGGTTCTTGAAATTTCTGGATTATACTAGATTTTACTGGGTTTCTCCAGCTGACTCTGCAGATTTACAAGGAAGCCTTGAGAAAACCCTAACTCACTCCTGAAACATTCAAGCATAAGGGGTGTTTGTGTGTTTAGCTGCCTATAGGAGCTAGCTAGTTGCATCACCCTTTTGGACAGCTGTTTCTGTAAGCTGTCTCTGTATCTACCCTATAGGAGGGTATTAAGAAGGGAGAAGACAGACAAAAACAGACAGAACAGGCCAGATCCACCTTAGGTTTAGGATTCTTCCTTTCCCTTTGGGCTATGGCCTATGGTCATAGCTCCAGGCTGCCGCCTTAGGAGGCTCCCATTATGATTGCTGAAAAGCGTAAACTTTTCTTTTTCTTTCTAAGCTTTCTCTGTCCTTTTCTACTTTTCTGAACAGAATCAAGTGAGTCATCAAGGGTTGATATACTGCACTAAGTACTAGAAAGCGAATCCAAGCTGGAAACCTAGACACATCTGTTATTTAAGCAGAATCAGGCTGTTTATGAGCAACATTTGTTCACTAATCTTCAGGTACCGTACTTCGTCCATAACAAACTTCGTCTTGAGCCAGTGTGCCCTCTTATGCGTCTGCAACAATCTGATGTGCAAGCTTGGTCTAATGAATTTATAACCAATCATGCGATCCTTCTGGGCAAGGTCTGGGAAGAGGTCTGGGAACTGAAAAGGGTGTGATACCTTTTTCTGAGTGGCTGATGGGGGGTAAAAGGTTGGCCCCTAAAACAGGCGGCTTCTTCACACACCCAGACTGAGGACTCAAGCACATACAGATAGTCAGAAAGAGCAGCTGCAGCGCGCCGGTCACGAGCCTGTCTGCCTTGTGCCTTGAATCTGTGGACAAGTACCTGCATGTGCCTGATTGCACTCTTCAACAGAGCCTCGACACACATTCTGAGGGCTTCTTACTCTGCTGATATAGGTATAATGAACTTCAGCTCTCCTTTGGATTCTATTGCCTGCTGCTTGATGCTCGTGCACAAGGCCTGCCACGTGGCCGGCAGACCTATCAGCCAGCGAAATTTTCCAGCTTCAGCTACAGCTCAGCCAGACGCGACCTGTAACAATTTTGCACCGACACCGACTCACCATGCATTGCAGACCTACTCAGGCGTGGTCCCCTCATACCGGTACTCAGGCGTGATCCCCGAGCCCTGCTCACACCCTCGCGATCACGCTTCAGAGTTCATTTTAAACCAACAGAGAAAGTCAAAACTTTCAGGATGATCCCCGGAATGATCCCCAACAAATGGGGATACACATGACATGTTCGGAAGGTCTAGGCTTTCTCTCGCTCCAAGATATAACGCCTATAGCCAGCTTTTTCTTCTGCAGCTGCGCAATTACACGGAGCCACAAACAACCGTGGCAAGCTACTGGCATTGGCGTTTTCTTACTCTTTCTGTGTAATTGTATTTGACCAAAGTGCGCTTTCGGAAAGTTTCCGAGGTCGCACTGAAGTGGACCGGGTACCCAGCTATAGCTAGTAGTGATCACAGTGCAACGACGTTAACGCTGGGCTTTTTGGTGACACCCAGGAGGTACTGCTTGACTCAATTCACGTATCGATCATGAGTGTATCGCGCAACCCTTCATGGCTTCATAGTCTACCCCTGAGTGCAAGTCGCGGATCCGAACTTCACACTGGCAATATTGTTATCTCCAAGTGCTTACCTGTGCTATTTGCTTCTGGGGATCGTCGAAGTTTTGGGGTAACATGCTCAAGCAAGACCGTGATTTGCGCTGACAAGAACTTACCGCAAGTGACGGCAAATCAGTCGCTGAAGGCTTTCGCGTCGAAGACTCATGTGGGGGTGTGCCTGCAGGTAGCTTTTGTGCAATGACCAGTACAGACGGAGATGATGCCGGCCATTCAAATGATCCGCACGGCAGCGGCGACCAGTCAGGTTTGCTTTGCAGACAGTGCAGAGAGAGGGTTCGGGCAGCGTGTAATCAAGGTGATACCTTTCACAGCTTGCACTACATGCAGTTAGCAACTGACTCACATAGTAACATACACAGGGACTGGTGCAGGGGGCAGAGGGATACAGAGCACAGGGAGTGGGGGTTGTTTGGGCGACTGGGGGAATAGACGAGGCGACGGCTGGGGCCCCAGAGGGTTTGCAGGAGGTAGCTTTTTTGATGTCAGCAACGTGCAACGTGACACCCCAGACTGGCTGTCTTGGGTGATGGCTGGCATGATGATGGGAGTTATCACTACCATGGCAATAGGATATAGATGCCACAACTGAATAGCTATAGCGCTGCGGCCTTGGTCTGATTTTGTATGATGCTGGAATCTGTATAAAAAAGCGTCTTGAAGTTGCACATAGGTTGCCTCACGCACATGCCGCAGTGCGTAAATATGTATGTGCGTGTATATCTGTAAGTTGTGCATCAGCTTGTGTATACGCTTGCCTAACGCAGTACAATTTTTGCTGGCTTGTCTGTGCCAAGGTGAAAGATGCTCACAGGATCTGCTGTCTTTTTTCCTCAGGTGCACAACTCCGCTTGCAGTTTTGATAAGCAGTTCTCAGACTGCGCTTGTTTTCGAGCTCATGACTAGCTATGAAAGTGCCATTCCTAAGTTGCCATACTGTACAGTGCATCAGCGTGCATGCTTGTTCGATGGTGAAGGCGGTGCGTGCACATATTAGAATATATTTCTATATAGCCTAGTCAGTCAGTCAGTCAGAGATTTTACAGTCGTTGGGGGCCAGCTAGCCCATTTGACTAAATTGCGGTTTTCAGCAAACAAAACAGACAAAACCGGTAACATAGACAAACAAAATCATCGTCAGAAAAGTGTTGGAATTTGTCACCATGTTTGGGAAGTACATAAATTTGCAACAAATAAGAGTCTTTTAGCATGACACTTTGTGACAGCTACATTCATGCAGCTGCTTGGATTGTGTTTGCTTTTCCCTTCCCACAAGTGTGGTTTCTGTTGTCACTGTAGTACTGCAAAAGCGAGCCTCGAAAGTAAGGATGGTACCCTTTGGTTTTTGAGACGCTGGACGCCTAGTAGGAGCTAGCTAGCTGGAAGAAGATGAAACTTTTTATAAAATATAATTTGTTGTAAGTACCATTTATAAATACATGCTTTCGCAAGCGAATCCGCCAGACAACAAGCCCGATCATATGCAGCAGTGTCCAATAACCCTGCATCACATCATCAGTGAGCTGAGCTGAGCTAAGAGAGAGAGATATCACAGTGTTCTAGCTATAGCCAATTAGCAAGCTGACATCAGATCTGATCACATACAGAAGAAGACAGATGTCAAATTTAGAACAGCTTGCAGTTAGAACAGCTTGAAAGCTGTGCAAAAAAGGACCTTGTGGTGTTGGTGTCCATGACAGCATGGAAGCTGTACGTACGTACTATATATACACATTTGTGGCAAGGTTAGCTGTAGCTGTCTGTGCAATTGACTACTCACTTTAGCATGTTGCTGGTGGTTCACATGCTTCGTGAATCAACTATTTTAATCCTGTTGGGAGTGTGATGTGAGTTCTTTGCAGGTCGTGCTGCGGATGGCCCAAGCACATCTACCTGCAGCCCAGCAAGCCCCTGTGCCCAAGCAGCCAGCAGATCCAGCTGCAATTGCAATCTCACCCCCAGACAGGAAATAGTCAGTCAAGGCAGCTCCCAGCTCAAAGCTCGACCCCATTGACATGGACTCCCAATCCTTGAGAGCGGAGGAAAGGCAGGGGCAGAGGGATGGCAAGAGTAAAGTGCTACGTAATATACTAGCAGCTAGTGCAAAGTGCAATGCAGTGCAAAGTATAATGTACTGTCTCAACAACCCATGGTTGTGATGGCTCGGAGGAGGCTGAGATGAGAGACTAGCACAGTGACTCTTGGAGAGGTTTGCTTAAAGTTGGAAGATGCCCATGAGACAGCTTGCAGAGGTGGAACGCTCAATGTGATGCAGCAGATCTGTTCATCGTGATAAACCCTCAACTTCAGCGCAATGGATGGCTTAGGACGTGTGTGTGTTTTGCACTCAGAACCTGCGTAGGCTCAGCTGCACCCATCTAGGAGGCCTTGTAGGCCTCATGTTTAGTCTAGATCTAGAGCTCAGCATGCAGGGTGTTTTTTAGTTCTGTGCCCCAAGGGCCTGCTGCTAACGCACTGCTCTCCCGCCGAAAAATGGCAACACAGAAAACTGCCTTACTAGTCAACTCACATGCATGCAGCATGATTGGTCGTGCAACAAGGCACCAGCAGGTCACATCACTGTGTTGCTTTGCAGCAAAATTCAAGACAGGTAGCAGCTTGCCTATGCAAGACCTTACTTGTCTTGAAATTCGTTGCAAAGCGTGATGTGCTTTGCTGGTCTTGTCTGACGCCCAGTGATGCATATAGTTCAAATTTGATCTGTGCTTGCCGCGTCACACATGACGGACCATGCGACAAGGCACAAGCAACTCACTTCATCTGTGCTGTAACATGTTAGGTGTCTATGTCTGACATCAGGAGCACTGAGAAAGGCCGTGCAGTATCCTGAGTGCGAGCATGCTTGCCCACATTTCAACGCACTGATAAGGCTATTACAAATGCCACATAGTGTGTGCTTGGGTGCGAATTCGAACTGTGTGACAGCAGCAAGCCCAACATAAGAAAAGCTCCAAGTCGACAACACTTGTGTTGCCCAATTAGGCAGTACACCAGTGCTTGCCAGCAATGAAGTGAAATACAAAACATCAGACTATTTTATTTTATTTTATTTTATTTTATTTTATTTTATTTTATTTTATTTTATTTTATTTTATTTTATTTTATTTTATTTTATTTTATTTTATTTTATTTTACCTTTTGTGTCTGAAAACTTGTGCAATTGCAACTGTGAGGTTGCTGTTTGCCTCAAGGAACCAGGCTATCGAGGCATAGGGAGTGAGACAGCTGCAGCAGCCAGCCTTGGGTCAGCAGTATTCCAGTCAAAAGGAGTGTTGTTCTTCAGAAACACAGTCAGTGGCCTTGTCAAATTGGTGCAGCCCTGTATGTACTTGCGAAAGAAGTTGGTGAGGCCAAGAAATTGTTGTATCTCATTGAAATTAGTAGCTATGTCATCAATGAAGTATGTCATCAATGAAGACAAGAACAAAGTCAGAAATTGCTGCCAATGGGTTTACCTTGCCATCAGCCAAGAACTTGGGATGCTCAAACACCCTGTTCATGACAGCTTGGAATGTGGCTGGTGCATTGGTAAGGTCAAAGGGCAGTACTCTGAATTGGTAGTGGCCAAATGGAGTTCTGAAGGCTGTCTTTGGTCTGTCTGACTCCTGCAAGAGGATCTGATGAAAGCCAGAGGCAGCATCAAGGCTAGTGAACCCTGTGACCCCTGCAGTTTGTCAACCAAATCATCAATCTGAGGTAAAGGGAAACGATTTTTTATTTGTAACTTTATTCAATGCGCGATAATCAAAAACCATGCGCAGCTCACCCCTCTTTTCTAGTACACAGAGTAGTGGGGCTCCATATGGATATGCATATGGACTCACAGATCTGTCACTTGACGCTTTAGAGGGCTCAATAAGTTGCTTCTGCAGCAGCTCTGTCACTTGACGCTTTAGCTCAATAAGCTCAGAAGGTGACAGGCGATACATGTGCATGAAAGGAGGCTGTGCATCAGGTTCCAAAGGAATGACATGCTTAATACCCCTATCAGGAGGCAGTCCAGATGGTTCAGCAAACACATCAGCAAACTGTGACTTGATGCCATCAAGCTGCTGAGTTAGTGCGAATGCAGTGTCAGGGCAAGGAGATGTGTTGCCAGATGTTACACTGGCAGTGCCATTGGAAAGATCAGTGTGAGGAACCACTGCAGTGTTGAAAATAACAATAAAACTTTCACAACCCGGCCGTAAAGCACGCTTGCACTGGGACGCGTTAAGCAATAGCTTCTCAACAGGGAACCTAGCAGATGCTGCAACAGGTGCTGAAGGGAGTCTAAGAGTGTGAGTGCAATGTGGTGAGTCAAAATCTGCTCCGCTGTCACTAGAGATTCTCGAATGGTTTCAATCAAGTGAAAAGTCATTTACCAGCAGATGAGCATGATTTAATCCAGCCTCCGAAATGAATGGTGACTAAGAAATTCTTCGACCTAAACTCACTGCCCGGGACTGACTTTAGTCAAGCTGGGCTGGCTTTAGTCTCAAATAGCATGGTCAGAAAATGTCTACAATACGTGTAGACACTCTGTCTGCAAGTCTTGTAGGACAAATGTATCTACAGGGTCTGTAGACAGAGAACAGCGACTCGCGGCTGGTCGATCCGGACACATGGCGCAGCATGAGCATAGCACGCAGCTAGCGCAGAGCTCTGCGGTCTTCCGCCCGTTCGTCCGCTTGCAAGCAGGGTTCGACAGGGGTCCTCAAAACCAGTGGGTTGCCCACCTGGGTCGTGAATTTTGGGGTGGGCTTCGCCCACCCCAAAATTCTGCTGGATGCGGTTTTGCGTGGGCAACCCAC
>JAABUK010008898.1_pt1 | contig 13913 bp, 10 predicted proteins | sample 5559141 | NCBI WGS metagenome assembly JAABUK01 (sample SAMN10711869, study PRJNA513367) | rock metagenome | isolation source: Antarctica rocks | place: Antarctica: Victoria Land, Pudding Butte nord | collected 2016-01-03
GGGTGGCAACACTTTACGACGCTTTTCGCGCAGCTCGCCGGTTCCGCTCGCTGCCGGTCTGAACAGTTTCGTGATCCTTCGCAACAACAAGCTGATCGAGCTTGGGAGCTCTTTGCCCTGGTCTTGAAAAGATCGATGTCCTTCCGGGAACGATGATGGTTGATGAGTTCACCGCCCATGAAGTCGTTGCATGGATTGGGGGGAAAAGCAGGAGATCAAGGTGGCGCTGGCTGGCTATAGTTGACGTGCATAGCATGCGCACATCACCACAAGGTACAAGGGAGCATCCCTACAACGGTTGAGAGGGATCTTTCCATGGGCGGGAGAAAGAGCAGCTGCAAAAACTGTGGAGTCTATTCTGCGGGGCCATCCAAGGAGCGCACGCCTTTGACAGCAGTTGTCGTCATCCTGAATCTCAGCTGGAATGGCCGAAAGGAAAGGACGGGCGTGATTGGTGGGGGGTGTTTGTTGTAGCAGTGCAAGTACTCCGTATAACGTACTCTATCTAGATTTACACCACTTTTACATCCAAGCCACACAAAAAAACAAGGATAATCCGACAATCCTACAATCAATCTCGAATCACTATCAGACTTTGTTAGACCTTTTTAGCATCCGTCTCAATATCATCGTCTATCTACAGTCTAATTCCTAGACTACTCAAATAGACATTACGATCGTAGACCCGCAAGACATGCCAATTCTTCACCGATCTATCTAGCTAGTGAGTATCAAGCAGGATCCTAGAAAATCCGGCAGACTTCCCACGGCTTTTCCGACGCTTGTGATGCAAACCTAGGCTGAGGTACCGATAGTCAGTCAGTCAGTCAGAGCGATGGCTGGCTTGTCCGTGATCGCAATGACTGAATTGGATTCGCGTCGTTCTAGTTGGTTATGAAAAACCGAATTTCGGTTCTTCTTCTTCTGCTGTAATGAAGTTTCTTGGACGTCAGCATTGTAATGCTGTAAATAAAGTAAGTACTAACCAAGTTAGTCTCTTTTCTCAAGAGAAGTGGGGGGGCTTGTTGACCGGTTTCCCGTTGCTCCTTTGTGCTCTGCCTCACTGCTTGCTCCCCTTCGGATCGGCTCTGCTCTGCTCTGCTCTCTTTCGAGAACGGAAGGAGTTGGTCGAGAAGCTTCAGTTCGGGGCATACGTATATTACTACTGTCTACATATAGGACAGCATAATTACTGACTCTCACCAGCGAATTAAAGTGATTTCCCCAACCAGAGCAAAGAGCCAACCAATCAACACAACGGGTCAGACAAATCGGCCAGAATAGCTCTAAATGTCTGTATAGAATCGAATGAGTACAATCGAGATGGGCTGATTGACTGTCTAAGAAGCTATGTAGAAATGCCTCCTGAGATGAGGCCTAAATAATATGAAGGAAATGGGGCCAAGATAGGCCGGAGATTGGCTCAAATTGGCCGACGGACAGCTTGAGGCGCAGGCTGAGGCGCAGGCGGTCTGACACAACGTCGCTGTTCCTTTGCCCAACCATAGACGGCTCTGCATCCAATGGAGACTCTCCAACCCGGACGCCTGGTAGGTAGCGTAGCGAACCGAGCGGCTTACTTCTGAGAAGAATCCCGTCCCGAGCGATTTCTGTAATCACATCAATAACAAAACAAACTCTCATTGTCGCCCTCCTCCCTCCACTTCCTCCCCTCCACCTTGATTTCCTCGACTTCCCTTTCCCAGCTCGATTTCTCCTTCGCCTCTTCTTCTTCTCCTTCTTCTCCTTCACCCATGACCGGCAAGTGGACTTCTTTCACGCTGATCTGTACCTCTTTTCTCTCACTGGTGGAGAGGAAGCGAGAGAGCCTGCTCTTTCTTCTTTGGGCTTTGTTTCTGGTGAGGAGGGGCGGTTCGACGGGGGCGGTGGAGGGACGGGCTATAACTGGTCGAGAACCTGGATTCGAGGGAGTAAGTGTGTCTGTGGTAGTGGTGGTTGTCAGGGTGGGGATCTCGCCGAGGGTTTCCACTGGAGGCGTTAGTGGGGTGTCGGATTCGTAGGACGGCCGGCGAGCTACAGCGAGTGATTGGGTTTGAGGGCCGGTATTGAGGTCGAGGATGGATTTTGTTTCTGTGAATGGAGTAGTGGAGAATGCTTCGATGGTTTTGAGGTCGGTGGGTTGGACTTCGGCCTGGGTTGGTACGGGCTGAGGCTTTGGGACTGGTTCGGCTTCTGTTGGGGTTGGAGATGCCTCATCTGTCTTCGGTTCGGGGCTTACTTTCTCAGGTGTGTAGGCTCGAGCTGACAAGACTGGTTTTTCTTCCGCCTCTACTGGCGACTGTGGTGGAGTTGTTGCTTTGGTTGAGATTTGCTTGAGCGATGATCCTCGGCTGCCGGGTTTGCCGTCTGATGAAGCGGAGAATACAGCGCGGATTGGTGGGAGAATAGGTGGGCATGGTTGAGATGTCGTAACAGCGGGAGTCTTTGAGATGGCAGGTGCTTGGTTTTCTTCCTTCAATTCAACGAACAAAACCTCTTCACTCGAAGCAGTCTCAATGGTTGGCGAAGGAGGAAAATTGAGCTTCAGTGGGCTTGGTTGTGGGGTTGGTGTAGAAACTGCCTCTTGCGCTTCTTGATGACCCTCGGTAACGACATCCCTCGCGTTGTCCTTTTCAACGACGTGAGGCTCATGAGATGCCTTTCGTGGTACAGGAACCCTCTCCTCGTCTTGCGACTGGACAAGGACCCTGCGTACTGGTTCAGGAGATCCCAAGCGTTGAAAATTTCGTCCTCCGAAGCAGCTGAAGCACGACATGGTTCCAATGATTATGTGACAAGGATGTTTTCGGTGTTAATAGACGGCTTCACGAAGTTGCAGAACGGATTTGTCCAAAAGCAACAAGGGGCAACTCGGACGAAGGCCCGTCAAAATGCATGTACTGCAGCAAGACTGACTAGAATGTGCTTCAAATGGATTGATGGCCACGCAGTGACGAGAGAATAGCAAAGACGATATCCGCAGTAGTCGTTCAGTAACAAGGCCTTGGAAGATGAAGCACAAGACAAAATCTTTCAAGTCAGAGTATCAAACCATTTTGGTCAATTGAGATCCGCGCCACAACACGGGTGGTCAATTACTTATGTGGTTGCACAAAAACATATGACTCAAGATACCTTCTTGCGGTTAAATGCATCGAATATGAGCTCAGACCCAGCCTCAATCGGATTTGTCGGCCGACATGAACAAACCCTGGTCGAGTCAGTGGCCCCGGCCTTCAACGGTGGCCCCGGCCTTCAACGGTGGCCCCGGCCTTCAACGGTGGCACATCAAAGCATCGTGATCTCATCCAGACCGTAGAGCCACCAAGACGCCGACAAAGCGCGGGTGGAGCGAGATCAGCAGTCACTGTGGATCGAAGCGCGGTGACTTATAACGTAGTCTCGCAAGGTTCCCCACTGCCCCTCTTGGACTGAATCGGTTAAGCCTTGAAGGTTGACATGAGATTGCCAGCTTCTCGCCATCATGCCGATTGGGTGAAGAGGGGATTCAGGGGCAAATGCAGGGCAGCCCCTGGTCGAGACGCACGATGCCCCACAGATATTGCGCACAGATATTGCGAATTCTACTCTAGGATCGAGGAGCAGGGTAAGTGGCTCTAGCTGGAGACCTCGGAAGGGTATGACAAAGGGAAACCCGCCGACGCTGACTAGCGGAGGCCAACAGCTTCTTAGCAGCTGCCAAGGAACCATAGCACGAGTGACGGGGTGAGTGGAGTGGAGCACATCGCTTCCGATGGGACAAGAATTGGTGCCGCTGCAGTGCTCTGCAGTGGAGACAAGCGATGGAGGTCTGTTCAGAAGAGGTGGTGTGTTTGCTGCCGAGCACTGCAGCCGAGACATGCATTGGAAGCTTGTTCCAGATACATGAGGTGTGCGGTTGTAAGTACCATGTGAAAATCGGGGTTTTCGTGGAGGGAGCGTGTGTATTGAAAGGTGGGAGGAAGAGAGTCGGTGCGGCCAGAGGAAGATGACCAACGCGAGGGTCATGGGACACCATCGTCTCTCGCAGCGGAATGTAATGCATTGTTCGGCCATCAGCATTGAGTCTTCCAGAAGGTATGAGGAAATGCGTGTGTTGAAGATTCAGAAGAACAGAGGTGGGTGGTGACAGGGCAATATGAAGGCCTCTCTCCCAGCAGCTCTAATCGTTGCGGAGAACAGAGGAATCTGCGGTCAGGCATGAAGTTGCGGAAGAGGATCGAGCGCAGGGTCCCGCTGTCACGGAATCAGCGTGTCACAGCAGCAAGAACAGCAGCGATCTATCTGAATGGTTGCATTCCCAATCCCACCCCCTCGATCTAGAACTCCAAACCCACAGAAACGCGCCCAGCAACAACGCAGCCAGAAAGGGCAGCTCTCTCTCTCTCTCTGCCACAGCAGGGCGCCCTCAACACCAATCGAAACCAAACGAACGCACCCCCCGAAATCCAGCAACGAACGACAACCAAAGACCGACCACCAGCCTCCCTCCGCCACATCCGCTCTACCAGGCAGGCAGCCACCACTCTGGCGGGCGAATTACCGCACCAGCCAAGAGCAGCAGCGCCACAGTCCCGGTAGAGGGGGAAAGGCAGAGGAGAGGCTGCGCTATGCACAAGAACGAATGGGTATCTCCAAAACAGACGGGAAAAGAACGACCCGGGCGCCCACCCAGCTATGCCAAACCCAACGAAGAAACAAAACCGAAGCAAAGGCAGAACGACCGACGTGCCCAAAACATAAGGATATCCAGGAGCCCCACCCCAACACCAGTACAAATCAACAATTCAACAAAGCTCACAAGATAGAAGCACCCTTGGTGCTCCTTTTCGTATACTTGTAAGTATACTTCTGTCTCCCCTTCCCATCCCTCTCCCCGGGATTCTCCAACTCCCCCCACAACTGCATGCAGGCGGCCCCCCGCCGGTCAATCTCCTGCATCAAGCGCTCTACTCTTGCATGCCATTCCTCCTCTCTCTTCTCCTGCTTCTCTTCCTGTTCTGCTTGACTTTTCTGGAGTGAGGCAATGATGGCTTCCAGTTTCCTCTTCTCGGCAACAAGGCTGTCGGAAATTTCATGCTGGGCGTTGAGATCGTTGGCGTATTTGCTCAGGGCGTCCTTCAGCAGCTCACAATCAATCTCGGATTGGGGTTTGCGGATTTCCTCCACGTTTTCAATCAGCAGCAGGTCTTTGTCACCAATTTCGGCGCGGAGGTCGGCAATGTGGCCTAATTGCCTCTCGTTATTGTCATGTAGGCGATTGATGATTCGATCTTTGTGTTGAACGGTGTTGACGATGACATCCTTTGGATGACCATCAGCAAGTCGTCCTTTGCTGTCTGGGCCGGAGTTTGTACTTACATTCAGATTCTCCTGGAGATCATCAACCTCTATGGTCATCTGATGTAGTTCAAATTCGAGACCCTCACATTGTTGGTTGGATTGTTTCAGCGAGATCTGAAGCTTGTCAATTGTTGTATTCTTCTGTTCCACTTCGGATTCCAGGTCGGCAGACTTCTTCTCCGCGACGGTAAGAGAGGCTCGAAGGTCATTGATCGTATCATCCTTCTGCAGAAGTTGAGCCTGAAGCTCATCAATCTGTTTACGTAGGTCGTCGTCTTGTGCGTCGTTGGGAGCCTTGTCCATAGCTTCAATGGATTTGCTGGCAGCTGCAATCGTCGCGGAAGAGGACATTTTGCTTTGTGGAGAGTATGTTTTCGTGCCTTTCATGTATTCGACGAGGTTCTCGGTGAAGTCGGATGGACCTTCGATCTCAGAATCATCATGATTTAGAAAGGACTTTGCTTTGGTGGACCGCATATTCACAGATGGAGTCTTCACGGCAGCACGAGAATTTTCGATATCGCTCTCGATATCCTTCTTGCTGATGGACGAGGTGGCGGCCATTCCAGTCTGCTTCTGAGTACCATTCATGTTATTGGCAGGAGCCTTGTTATCCTTCCTACTCAAGGACGAGGTGCGAGCAGTTCCAGATTGCTTCTTGTCGCCATTCAGGTAGTCGGCACGAGGAACAGTAAAATCGGATCGACCATCAACGTCAAAATTCTGGCCCTTAGCGGGAGACGACATGGGTCGGACGGTGAGTGTGGGTTTTGATGCAGTCTGGACAGATGCAGCGTTTGCTGTTGTTCCGTTGATGAATGCAGCAAGAGTGGCGGTGAAGTTAGATGGCCCGTTGATAACAAGGTTTTTGTTCATCTTTGGAGAAGGTTTCTGGACAGTCTCAATAACAGGGCTTGAGGAAGCGACTCTGGCTTGAGAGGTGGGCTCGCTGCCACGGACTGGACTGTTATCAAGTTCGACCGCTGGAGGTTTGTATACTTTGTTGCCCGCGAGCCGCTCTGACGAACTGAATGGTGGCGGACCATAAATCTTCTTGCCGGTATGGATGGGGTTTTCAAGCTTCGGCGAATTTCCCTTGTTTGTGCTAACGCTTTGTTGCGGTGAGGTCCCTGCCGATGGTGAGTAGGCTTTGTTGCCTCTCATGTACTCGACAATATTTGCAGTGAAATCGGACGGACCATCGAGCTCGGACTTCTCGCTCTTCGCAGGAGATGACATGGCCTTGTCACCGATCGTATAGTTGGTGGTATCGTCACTGAACTCGGAAGGACTTTCGATGATGATGCCAGACTCGTCAGGCTTGAGGTGAAGTTTCCGCTCCGGTTTGACCTTGGATTTGACGCGGGACGACTTTTTGGCTGTTGGTTGTTTGTTGCCCTTCATGTAGTCGAACATGTTCTCGGTGAAGTCAGACGGACCGTCAATCGATGACATGGTGGTTTCAGCAGATCGAGGCTCTGCAAAGGTAGAGTTACCAATGGTCGCGTGGGAAGTCATGCTGGAAGTCATGTTGAAAGGTGGCGGAAGTGGTTGTTGTTTTGTTTGGAACGCGTAAACGCAGTGTTGGTCCAGCTGGAATGATTAATTGAATGCTTACAGAGTTGCACGCTCAATTTTCGAAAGAAGCAATGCTTGCAGCTTAGTCGAATCGAAACAAGTTGTGCTTTGCAATGTTTTATGGAGAAGGGAAGAAGTGATGGAGGCAGTAAACGGAGATAAGTCGTGCATCACTAGCGGTGTTGACGCCGACTTAATGGTCTTGGCGTTCAGATCTCAGTTCCACTATACACAGCCAATCATCGTACAGTCATCCTCGGCACAAAATCTACGCCGTGCTTAAGACACTCACTCACTTGCTACTGGTAGCAACGCCGATTAGCTTGCTTTCGCTCTGAAGACGATAACTCTTACTCCGTCAATGCGAAGCCCAGGGGCTGAGCTGCCCTGGAACTTCTTGCGCTGGATGGAAGACGAAGATACTGCCCTACTACGAATTATTTCGGGAGGGACATTCTGGAAGGAAGCATTCAGAATTCAATGTGAGAATCACGAGAGTCAGAAAGCGCCGAAGACGCTTGACATTCAAGCGCGACAAGAATTACTCATTGACAACTCCTTGCTAAGAAACATACGGGGATTCCATCATCCTGTTATCGTCCAAAGCATTCCAACCACTGCCCCAACGCTGTGCTGAACAAATCAAACCCACTATCAGATGGCGTAGCATCCCCACTCGCCCCTTCAGCACTCAATTCGCTCAAATCTGCGGTGTGAACCTGCCCTGGGTAAACTTGTCCAAACACTTTCTTTCCTTCAGGTGAAGTATTGCATGCTGGAATGTCTGTCGTGCTGTCCCTGATGATTGCAGAAGGGTTGATCTTCTTGTCGGCCTGAACTCCTAGCGTCCTCCATGGATCGTTTTCTCCGTTCGTGAACATGGTGTTGCTTGGTGTCATGCTATAGCCTCCGTATTTCAGTATCGCATCCACCGCGGGGAGGTCGGGCGCATATTCGAAGACGTCCTTACATTGATGGCGGGCAAAGGCCGTGACGTTGCCGAATCGTGAAATTAGGCTTGTCGGGTCAGACGCATTAGCGTCTTGAAAATAGCCAAACTCGCTGCAGAATTGCCAGTTCCAGGACATGTTATCCCCTGGTGACGTTCTGGAGGGCTCAACTTGGAGATCCCCCAACCTTTGGGAAAAAGTGGCAGAGAGAAACGCATAAAATGCTTGCTTGGCTCCGAGGGTGGCCGCAATACCGCCATTGGTAAATCTGCGGTCTGCTGTATTCTTCAGCCATTCCGTGCCTTTTGTGTGGATGTCGAATTGGGTGGTGTTTTCTGGATTCCATGACTCGAGATCGTCGCAGAATTGGCCTAAGGATCCAGCATAGTTGTAATACTGAAAGGCACGACGAGTCGAGATGAAGGCGTAGGAAAGGTTCTGTGCCATAGAATAGTAGTCGAATTCCCCAGCGTCTGCAGGATCTATGTTCGAAATGTCCGAATATGCATCGCCCACTGACGCAAGAAATATCGCCCGCTTCACAGTTTCCACCTCTTCAACAGTGCCGCGTAGGAAGATTTTGTCAACATATGCAATGGCGGCGTGTACATCCGCTGAGCAGTTCGTAGGCATACTTTGCTGTATCGGGTTATAGTAGACCGACATATCAACCTGTGCCTCTACTGGAGCACTCGATGCCCAAATTGCGTAGAAGACCTCTGGATTTCGGAGACGTATCATCGCTCCACGAGCTCCTGAATAGCTTCCTCCAATCCAGATCCAGGGCGCCTCCGTTGGTAAGAGGTGAGTAGTGCCTTCGTACCCAGGTGGTTGAAAGTTGTTGGCGAAGTACACGACATCCTCCAAAGCTTGCTCATTGTTGAGATACTTGTAGGCATCATAACCTGCTGCCGCCAACCCAGTCTCCTTGTCAAGGGGGAACGGAAGGCTCTCGCCATAAAATCGATGCTCCCAGAGGACAGCCATGCCATTGAATTGCTCAGCCAGTCGCAAAGGTGCCATGAGAGTCCCATTCTCACCGAGAGTACCGATGATAGCTTGCTGATCGACTGTACCCTCTCCAATATCCTGAAAGAAAATTGGGCCGCCTTCTTGATAATATACGTCGTTTATCCAATACCGATTCTTGTACGTCCGCGTGTCGCCATGGTCGAAATGATCGATGGGCATATCGATCGTCAGATTAGGAGGCATAGTATAGCTTCCACTTAAAGTGGGGTCAATAGGAATTGGGAGTGGGACGCTGGCCATAGATTCACGCGCAACAAGAAAAATGGAAGACAAGCATGTCAGGAGAAAGAATGACGAAAACATGATTGCGATCTCTCGAAGCAGAAGACGGCTGCCCGGGAAGAAGAGTCCCAATGAACGACAGCGTTAAGGATACGAAGTACACTGAGAGGATGGGCAGTTGTGTTGTTCTTATTCACTTCACTACCAACAACCACCTACCGCGGCGACTTTGCAAATTGCGAAGTCATTGAGCAAACAATATCAGGTCCCACAATATTGTGTGGCTGGACACCATCGTCAGCCTAGAGATTGGCGATTGACATGCATGATAGGGCTGGATCCTTGACAATGCCTTGCTTCTGTGTAAGGCTCAAGCTGAGCTGATTTCATTCTCGATGACTTGTTAATGGAGATGGCCCGAGAAGGGCTGTAGCGGTTGATCAGTAGGATGCGTCAGCGCTAAACGGCATGGCCTCGTAGTTATATTTATCCCCTCCGTACTACTTGTCCGTAGGCAGTGTGCCATTTAGCGTGTAATCCGAAACGCTCCATCGACTAAGCGCTGTGGAAGCAAGCTTTCGCCATAACTAGTCCATAGAAATAGAGTAGGCATTTGGTCCTGTCACCTTGGCTAGGACGACGATGGAATATTGTGAATGCTGTGAGAGGATGCGGTTTCGTTGATTGGCATCACCGCCTGTAACGGACACATTTCGCTGTCCCAGCTGCCTGTGAGCGGACAGCTCAAAGCCTGCTGCTCGTTGACAGTCGTGTGCCGCGAGAGGCGAAAGGAAGGATTTAAGCCGTGGGAGGCTCATGCACTTGACTTTGTTTAGCCGAAATTAATCCGCCCTCTGGCCCCATCGGAGCACTGGGGTTTATACACTGCCCTGTCAGAGCCCTGTTGCAGGACAAGTCCAGTGAGGATAGTAAGCTGAGTAAGCATGGAACAGGCAATTTCCTTCTGCGGTCCGAATGCTGTCATGTGGTTGCCTTGTAAGCACAATTAAGAAATCAAATTCCAACGTCTATGCAAACCGTGATCCTAGTCATGTTGGAACACGCGGATACCATTCCATCGGTTGGGGCCCGACCCGCCTGAAGACATTCCCATTCTCCACTCATCATGATGCTGTACAAGCTCTCTTCTTCTCCTTGCCCCTCCCCCTCGCCCTTCTCATGCTCGTTATTGGTTCTTTGCCTGCGCCTGGGACGGACCTCCAACTCCCCATGCCATAGGTACTAGCATCTCTACTCCTAGCCAATTCCCACCGCCTCTTCACTCGTTGAGCTTCCAAGATGTTACAAGTCGCGAAATCCATTGAAAGAGTCGAAGATATGCTTCTGTTGCTGTAGGCTGAGGACGAATGGTGAGCGAGTTCAGGGCGCTCGCTACCGTTACCCTTGGCTTGAACAGATGCGAGTGAAGGCCGTGTTCTTGGGATGTGCAGTGACGACGTAGCTGATGAGGTGGGAGTGGCTGAGATGCGGGGACAGGTAGAGTAGGTGGCAGCAGAAGCTGGAGAAGTTGCAGAAGGAGCAGGGATCGAATGGCCTCGTGCTCGAACTGGCAACTGAGGAGGAACGGAAGAAATTTGTAGCGAGATGTTGAGGTCTAACCAAGGCTCAACGAATCGAATGCCATTGATGGAAGCCTTCCGTCCTGAACTAGCACCTCTGGTGACTGGCCGCTGAGGAGGAGTCTCCCCATCTGTACTGAATGCTCGGATTGCAGGATCCGCACTCAACGGAGCATGGGTCAATGAAGGTGACCATGAGCAAGGAAGTGTGGGGCTGCGTTGTAATTGTGGCTTGTTTCTAGCATCGAGAAATTTTGCAGGTATGATTGGGACTTCTGGCTCCGAAGCTCGTCTCATAGTCGAGAGTGGAGACTTTCGCGTACTTGTTGAGGAGGTTGAGCGACTGACAGAAGAAAGTGTGGACCCAGCTCGAGTGGGAGGCAATGAGCTATTGAAAATACCTAGCGCAGATGGTGAAGGTGTTGTCGTTGATGACGAACTGGCGGAACGGTATGAAGGGGAATACTGGATCTGGGGTATGAAATTGGACGGAGAAGCAAGAGCCCCAGTGGATGAGTATCGGAGGTTGGGCGGGTAAATAGCGGATTGCGAAGAGAGGCTATTTCGTCTTTGAATCCAGAACGCTCGGTCTGATGACAGAGACTCAAGGTCAGTAGGTCGATAATGGTATCGCTTTTCACGCTTTAGGGAGTCTAAAGTCGAGCTAGAAGACCAGCTGAGGCCAGAAATTGATGGTTTCAGGCATGGGTTGTCTTGATCGAACTCGAAGATGCCGAAGACGGAAGCTTGATATGGTCGATTAGAGATCTCGATGCAGCAAAACACCGTGCAGATCGAAACGCTACCTTGCTGTCAGTAAGCTCTTACGTACGCACGGCAGCGTTGACTTACAATGCGACGACCGTCATACCGACAACCGCGCGATGCAATTGGCAACTCAGTCCAATTTGCCAGAAATTCTGCATCGCATGGCCAGTCATACACTTCGGTTGCCTAGCAGCCACAATTATGCCGGCAGCTGCTGCCACCATCCAAAGCATGATTAGAATGCGTGGCAAAAACCTGCAGAAGGAGTTCCATCTTGTGCGAGGAGTGTTGTACATCAGGGAGAGTTTGTGGCGGCGAGCGAGCATTGAATGTAGGAATACGAATAGTAGTGAGAGTTGTGACTTAACATAAAAGGTCAGTACCAGGCCAAAAGCTGCGATGAATTGCTTGACTTACACTGACAAATGTCAAGATCAAACTTGCAGAAATTGTAGTATCAACATTTCGGGTAGCATATAAATGAAGCACGATGACCGTCTGCACAAGGCAAACCAGGAGAAGCATATACAGTCCAACCACAGCCAGTCTTAGCGTGCTGCTTCCTTCCGTACTGCCGGGCATACTGCACTGGTTGAGCTTTGGACTTGAGATGGAATTTTGACAATGAACTGAAACTTGAACAGGCTGAGAGGGAGAGAATAGACGACGTTGCAAACACAGATTCATTGAGGCCTAGGAAGATAGGAAAACAGAGACGAAAGGCGAGCAGAAACCGTAATGGACACACATCTCCTACCTGCCTCGCGTGAAGCCAATTCCTGTAAGGGGACTGAAGCAGGGGATGCGAAGAATGCGCACAAGCCACTTGTAGATACAGGTGGAAGACCATATTTTGAACCGTGCTATGAAAGCAGGAGGCATCTGAAACATAAATTCAAAAAACGCGTTCCCAACCCGGGACAGCATTCCATGAATCGACCGGCAAGGAGGTTGGAACATCTGGGGATGAGCAACCATCTGTGGCTGTAGCAGAATGACAGGGCTTTCCGAAGCGACCAAGCTGCACATACTTCGAGCATCTGATGCCTTCATATGACATTGAATACACCATGCTTTGCATTGGCTGGGAGAGAAGGTCATGAAGTTGTGGGAACGAGAATTTCAGTGCTTGGTATGTGGTTTGATTGCAGGGTATCGTACCAGTTCCATCATGTGAGCTCAGCACTCCTCACCTTCGAGGCTCTGCTCTCGCTCTGCTTGACGGTAGGCGGGATTACGCAGCCTATTTCTGCTGCAAGAACTACGGTGTGAGAGGTGGAAGTCCTGCCACTCTAGCTGACCAACATCACTGTAGTCTGTTGGTGCATGCTCCCTGAAATGTCCTCTTTCACAGGTCTATGGCTTAATCAGCCTGCACCACCTACGACCCCCGTTCCAGACAACGCGTACCGCCCCCACGACGCTCACGACGTCTACTACGTTGCCTTCCTTTTACGACAAGTCCTTGTCCCGGATTTGATCCCTCCAGTCCTCGACCTCGCCGAATATTGGACAAAGACTTCCCACCATCGGCGGGATCCGCAGAGTTGTGTCGAGGATACTGCGGGACGACCTTTCCTCAGCACGGCAGTGAGCAACGCGTTTGGACCGCGTATGGTAACGAAGGTCGAGATCAGTATCACGAGTCGCGATCAAGGCTGGAGTAGTTTCTCCCAATCTCATGGGACGTATGAGGGAAGCTGGACGTGGTTTGAGGCGGAGGTTCGTCCATCAAACGGTGGACAGGATTGTATACGAAGGGAACTGTGCAGGAACGTACATGCGGGACGCCAGTATAAATCCCACGTTATCGAGTGGAGATATGATGCAGAGGACGAGGAGGAGAGAAATCTCGTTCGATCTCTAGGAGGTGAGAGTTCGATCTCGGTGGTGCCTTGGGCCCGGTTCCCTGGTTGGAAGAATAACGTCTCATGCGCTAGCATCGATGTCTACGGTGCTGCGGTCAGAAGATTATGAGAATGACGAAAACGCAATTCAGGTTGAGAAGTATAAGATGGCTTGATTATACCCTCTCAAGTAGAGTTTTGAAAATTTGTCATGACATTGCCGTGATCGCTCCCCGCACAACGCTCAATCGCCAGACAAAATGGAATCGATCACAGCCACCGCTGCCGCGGGTTAATTGCAAATCTGCTCCTTGAGGTCCAGAAACCAGCATGATCAATCCTTTTTCTCTTCCACTGGATCAACTCTTCTCTTTCCCACATCTTTCCAGTCGGTACTGAGTGCTGTTCCACCACTCTCCTGATAACTCTTCATCATCGCTCGTCGTGTGTCATCATCGGCGCCTGCATATAGCTTCTTGAAGAAGCCATCGACGGGATCGCCGCCGTAGTCGCTATCAACATCATCATCATCCTGTTCACGCTCGCTCTCTCCTCCTTCCCCTTTGTCAGTCTCGCCCTTTTTGCTGTGCTTA
>JAABUK010008899.1_pt1 | contig 13910 bp, 8 predicted proteins | sample 5559141 | NCBI WGS metagenome assembly JAABUK01 (sample SAMN10711869, study PRJNA513367) | rock metagenome | isolation source: Antarctica rocks | place: Antarctica: Victoria Land, Pudding Butte nord | collected 2016-01-03
GACCCCTACTTCCCGGGCAACATCGGCCGCGCTTCGGCCCGCGTCCAACTGCTTCAGCGCTGCCAATATCGCCGCTTCACTGTGTTTGCTCTTCGGCATTCCTTCCTCTCCCTTCGTATGAAATCACAATCAACTTCATGCGATTTTCGGGGAGCAGGTCAGAATTTTGACTACTAAGCGTGGAAGGGTCGTTGCCAGATGGGTGACCGTGAAAGCCGCGCGTCGAAAGGGTAAACCGATTACATCGGCTCTGATTAAGGGGAAGGGCCGCCCAGGGCCCGCGATGGGTGACGGATTGACCACACCTTATGACCTCATAATTGCTTGATGTGAATGTGTGGATCGCGCTTACCTGGGAACTCTTACACACACACCACCAGAGGGCAAGGCAGTGGAACCGGATGCATACCGATGCAGCTTTCTGGTTTTGCAGATTCACGATGCTTGGCTTTCTGCGGCTCCTTACCACTGAAGCCTTGATGGCAGCCGACACTTTATCCGTGGCCGAAGCGATGCATATTTAGGGCACTTGGCTGAAAGACCCCCATGTATCGTTTCAACATGAACCCCGCGGTCTTGACCGGCCGCTTCAAGCCGCACTCAGGAAAGTGGGGCCTTACCAAGAGCAGCGGCGCGCACCTGGTCACCTTCGATAGAGCACTCGCGAAATTCGGCAAAGGCTTTAATCTGCAGGTTGAACTTCTTAAGCCATAAGTCTAGCGGCGAATCGTTTACACTGGCGAAAGTGTCTCGTAATTCCCTTCTGGCAGCACTGGTTGTCTTCACCCTGCTCACCGGCTCTGGTGCCGCGAAATCGAAATCGAAAAAGAAGGCCCCCGCGCCTGGTCCTATGCCGTTCCACAATCCTGTTGGAACCGAACCGCTCGCTGGCATGCCCGTGCTCGCAGACCCTAACGACCTTTACGCCGCCGACCGTCCTAACGCGCTGAGCCCCGTTGTCCAGAAATTCCCGTCGCGGGTGTACGTGCCTAATAGCGGGAGTAACACGGTCGACGTCATCGATCCAAAAACGTACAAGGTCGTCGACCATTTTGACGTAGGCAGACAGCCACAGCATGTGGTCCCCTCCTGGGATCTGAAGACGCTCTGGGTGCTGAACGATCTCGGCAACAGCCTGACCAAAATCGACCCTATGACTGGGAAGAAGGGTGAGACTGTTCCCGTCGATGATCCTTACAACATGTACTACACGCCTGACGGCAAGTACGCCATGGTGGTGGCAGAGGCGCGGGCGCGGCTTGATTTTCGCGACCCCGTTACGATGAAGCTGCTCACCTCCCTGCCCGTTCCCTGCAAGGGCGTGGACCACGTCGATTTTTCCCCGCACGGGCGGTACCTGCTGGCAAGCTGCGAGTTCTCCGGCAAGATCGTAAAGATCGATATTAAAGAGAAGAAGGTCGCCGGGTTGCTCCCGCTTGGCATCCGCCGCGCCATGCCGCAAGATGTGAAACTCTCGCCCGATGGTAAGACCTGGTACGTGGCGGATATGATGAGCGATGGCGTCTTCCTGATTGACGGCGACAATCTGAAAGTGATCAGCTTTATGCGCACCGGCAAGGGCGCGCATGGACTCTATGTGAGCCGCGATTCGAAATCGCTTTATGTTTCGAACCGAAGCGAGGGCAGCATCTCCGTGATTGATTTTGCTACGCGCAAAATTATTCACACTTGGCGCATTCCTGGTGGCGGCAGTCCCGATATGGGCGGCGTTTCGGCTGATGGCAAGGTGCTATGGCTGGCCGGCCGCTGGCATTCCGAGGTGTACGCGATCAGTACGGAAGATGGAAAATTGCTGGCAAAAATCCCTGTAGGGAAGGGTCCGCACGGGCTGTGCGTTTACCCGCAACCAGGGCGCTATTCCCTGGGCCACACAGGCATTTTCCGGTAAGGTGTATCCTAGATTTGAGTACCCGATATGAAACAAAAGCTCCGTAATCTAGCTCTGTCTGCCGCCGCTGTTCTGCTCTGCGCCGTGTCTGCTTCCGCGCAGGTTTCCGCCCTGGAAGGGATTGTCAAAGGTGAGGATGGTCAGCCGATTAAAGGCGCCATGGTCCATATTGATCGCAAGGACATCAAGGGCAAATACGACGTAAAGACCGATAAAAAAGGCCATTACGGCCACTACGGGCTGCCTCTCGGCACCTACAAAATCAGTGTCGAAGTGGAAGGACAGGTCAAAGATTCCGTCGACAACGTGAAGACGAAGCTTGGCGATCCCACCCCGCTGAATTTCGATCTAAAAGACCAGAAGAAAGAGCAGCAGGCTTTGGCGAAGGCTGCTGAAACCGGTACTCTCACCAAAGAGCAGTCCCAGAAAATGACGGCTGAACAAAAAGGCGCGTTCGATAAGGCTAACAAGGCTCGCGAAGCCGACATCGCCAAGAACAAAGCGCTTAACGACGTCTACAACGCTGGCAAGGATGCGCTTGCGGCGAAGCAGTACGATGTAGCCGTCGAGAACTTCAATAAAGCCAATGAGATGGATCCGAAGCAGAACGTAATCTGGGCCCAACTCGCGGAATCTTACATGGGCGTAGCGGGTGCAAAGACTGGTGCCGAAGCCGATGCGCCTCGCCAGAAGGGTTTAGACGCTTATGCCAAAGCAATCGAATTGAAGCCTGACGATCCTGCTCTCTTCAACAACTATGCGCTGGCTCTGGTAAAAGCGAAGAAAGTTACCGAAGCGCAGACAGCTTTGAATAAAGCTGCTGAGTTGGATCCTCCCGGTGCTGTTCGCTATTTCTATAATCTGGGTGCGGTGCTGGTGAACGCGAACCAAAGCGATGCGGCTCAAGAGGCTTTTAAGAAAGCTATCTCGAGCTACGATCAAGCCAAGGCTACCGGCGCGCCTCCGGTTGATATCACTAAGAACTATGCCGAAGCCAGCTATCAGCTAGGAATCACCATGCTGTCGAAAGCATCTACCGACGCCAAGACCGGCAAAGTGACGCCGCTTCCTGGCACCGAAGAGACCTTCACTCGATACCTGGAGTTGCAGCCTACCGGCCAGTTTGCCGACGCCGCGAAAGGGATGCTGCAGATGATTGGCGGCACCGTGGCTACTAATTACAAGAACCCGAGTGCGCCTGAGCCGACATCGAAGAAGAAGAGCAAGAAGTAAACCGGGAGCCAGGAGCTTCCTTGAATGTTTCGCTTTCTATTTCAGTTCATCGCGCTGCTGATTTTTTTTGCAGTGGCGCGTACGGTACTTGCGTGGATTCTTCGCACGGTGCTCGGTTCCTTTCGCGCAACCACTCAGAAGCAGTCTGATTCACAACCACGGCATTCCCGCTCCGATGAATTGCTGGCTTCAGCCGGAGAACTGCATAAAGATCCTGTCTGCGGCACTTTCGTCCCAGGCACTTCGAATTGGACACGCAACGTAGACGGCCAGACTCTCTACTTTTGTTCCGCCGATTGCCGCGACCGATTCCTGGTTTCCGCCCGCCGTTAAATATTGATCCACGATGGGCCAGTTTTACAGCAGAGAAGATTTAATTGCGGCGCGTTCCCTATGGCGTTCTGAAAAGCGCACCGTGATTTTCACTAACGGCTGCTACGATCTATTGCACCCTGGCCACATCCGCTTGCTGGAACGCGCGCGCGCCCTGGGCGATGTTCTTATCCTGGCGCTCAATACAGATTCGAGCGTGCAGCGCCTGAAGGGTCCCACGCGTCCGCTTCTTTCTGAAATGGAGCGGGCTGAAATTGCTTGCGCTCTGGCCGCAGTAGACGCCGTCACTCTCTTCGATGAAGACACTCCGCGCGAGCTGATCGCAGCCTTGCTTCCCGATATTTTGATCAAAGGTGCTGATTGGGCACACTTCATTGCGGGCCGGGAAGAAGTAGAGTCCTCAGGGGGCCAAGTGCTGGCGCTCTCGCTGGAGCCGGGATACTCCACAACCGGGATCGTCGAATCCATCCTGTACCGAGCTTCGTAAACAGCGTCTTGGTCCATCCATCCATCCGCGAATTATTTTTACGCTTGCAACGCGGCGTAGGTTTTCAGGACGCGGTTCGCAGCCTGCCCTCGCCTGTGCGGCTCTCCGGCCTGACGCCGACTGCGCGCGCGATTTACTGCACGCTTCTCTGGCAGATCACGGAGCGGCCGCTGCTTGTTGTGACTGATGGCAATAAGCAGGCGGAAACGCTTTTCGAAACCATACAAACATTCTTCCCGCTGCTGGTCACGGCAGGTGAGAAATTGCGCCCTCAACTTCTGCCTGCGATCGATGTGGTGCCCGGGCAATCCATGTCGCCGCATGCGGAAATTCTGGAAAGCCGCGCCGTCGCCCTGTGCCGCCTTGCTTCCGAACGCGTGCCTATCACGGTCACGCCTGTCGCCTCCGCGCTGCTCCGCATTGAAGACGCGGATTTCTACAAGCAGCTCTACACCACACTTCGCATGGGCGATGAAATTCCGCTTGACGATCTTATCCAGCACCTCGAAAGCGTCGGTTACCAGAAGCGCGACCCCGTAGAAATGGTGGGCGAGTACTCCGTGCGAGGCGGCATTCTGGATGTGTTTCCTCCCGAAGCGGATCAACCCCTGCGCATCGAATTGTTCGGCGATGAGATTGAATCCATCCGCCGCTTTGAAGTGGAATCGCAGCGTTCTGTCCTGAAGCTGAATGAGTGCACGCTGCTACCGCTTACGGAGTTTCAGAAATCACGCACCATGCTGGCGGAGTTAGCTGACAAGCTTCGCGAAACGGGCATGCCTTCGCGCGACCTGCCGCTCGATGGCCAGCCGTTTCCCGGTTGGGAAATGCTGTCGCCGCTGGTTCGCAACAAGCCTTCCACGCTCTTCTCTCTTCTGCCCAAGCCGCTGATCGTGTGGGATGAGCCGGACCTGACGCGGAGTGCGGCGGAGCGGCTATGGAAACGTCTTCGCGCCGAAGACCGGCCGCGCTATTGTCCGCCGGAGCAAGTCTTTCTTGAATGGGATGAGCTTCGCGAACGCACTCACGCCGGCGTCCAGGTTGAAATGCGCGAGCTGGATCTTGGGACAACTGCCGCAGGCTCCGGGGCAACTCACATTCCCACGCGCCCCGCCCCCGCATTCCACGGCAACATGCCCGCCGCGATTGCGGAAGCGCGCACGTTGGTGGAATCCGGCAATCAAGTGGCTTTCTTCTGCGGCACTACCGGAGAGTTGGAACGCGTGGCCGATATTTTCCACGAATACGCCGTGCCGTACCAGCTTGGGCTCGATCAAAATGAGCCAACGCCGGAGTATCTCGCCAAGCGCCCGTATCTTGCCGGCACCGCCGCCAACATCTTTCTCATCCGCGGCAGTGTGGCGCACGGCACCGCATTTACAGATCAGAAGCTGGTCATCTTCGGCTCGGAAGATTTATTCGATGCCTCCGATCTGGTAGCCCGCCCCGCCACCGGCAAGGCCCATCTCAGCACCTTCTCCGCCGATCAATTCGATCTCAAACCGGGCGATTACGTGGTGCACGCCGAACATGGCGTCGCCCGCTTCATCGGCCTGCGCGAAATTCAGCAGGGTGAAGCCAAGGGCGATTACATGGTGCTCGAATACTCAGGTGATTCGAAGCTCTATGTCCCGCTCACGCGCATGGATCTGGTGCAGCGCTTTCGCGGGCCGGGGGAAGGTGCGCCTTCGCTCGACCGCATGGGCGGCGCCACCTGGACGCGCACGAAATCCAAAGTTAAGGCGCGCATGCGCGACATGGCGGAAGAACTGGTCAAGCTATACGCGTCGCGGCGCATGGCGGAAGGCTTCGCTTTCTCGCCCGATAGCAACTGGCAGCGCGAGTTTGAAGATGCTTTCGAATTCACCGAAACGCGCGACCAGAAATCTGCCATCAACGATATCCGTCGAGATATGGAAAGTCCGCAGCCCATGGACCGCCTGCTATGTGGTGATGTCGGCTTCGGCAAAACGGAAGTGGTCATGCGGGCAGCTTTCAAAGCACTCGGCGATGGCAAGCAGGTGGCCGTGCTCGCGCCCACCACTGTGCTTGCATTCCAACATTTCGAGACATTCAAGAAGCGCTTCCAATCCTTCCCGGTCCGGATCGATATGCTGTCGCGCTTCCGCAACCCCAAAGAGATCAAAGCCTCGCTCACCGATATCGCGGAAGGTAAAGTCGATATCGCCATCGGCACGCACCGCATTCTTTCGAAGGACGTGGAATTCAAAGATCTCGGCCTGATGATCATTGATGAAGAACAGCGATTCGGCGTGAAGCACAAGGAGCGCCTGAAAGAAATCAAGACCAGCGTGGACGTGCTGACCATGAGCGCCACGCCCATACCGCGCACGCTGCACATGTCCTTGCTCGGCCTGCGCGATATGTCGGTCATCGAGACTCCGCCGAAAGATCGCCTTGCCATCCAGACCGTCGTAGCTCCCTTTCAGCCTGACCTGATCAAGTCCGCCGTGGAGCTTGAAATTCAACGCGGCGGGCAGGTGTACTTCGTGCATAACCGCATCGATTCCATTTGGGAGCGCGCTGCGTTGATTCAAGAACTCGCGCCCGGCGCGCGCGTCGGCGTGGGCCACGGACAGATGGGTGAGGCTGCTCTCGAGAAGGTGATGTTCCAGTTCATGCATCACGAATTCGATGTCTTCGTGTGCACCACTATTGTCGAGAACGGTCTGGATATTCCCATGGCGAATACGATGATCATCGAGAACGCCGAAAAGTACGGACTCTCTGAGCTATACCAGTTGCGCGGCCGCGTAGGCCGTTCGAACCGCCGTGCCTATGCCTATTTACTGGTGCCGCCCGATACCGAGCTTACTGAAATTGCACGCAAGCGCCTGGCCGCCCTGAAGGAATTCAGCGACCTGGGCGCGGGCTTTAAAATCGCCGCGCTCGATCTGGAACTCAGAGGCGCCGGCAACTTGCTGGGCGGTGAACAGCACGGACACATCAACAGCGTCGGGTTTGACATGTATGTCCGGATGCTGGACGATGCGGTGCGCGAGATGCGCGGCGAAGAGGTGGCACTGGAGATTCATTCCTCTCTCAATCTGGGCCTCGATATCCGCATCCCGAACACCTACATCAGTGACGACAACCAGCGCCTGCGTGCTTACAAACAGATTGCCGGTGCAGCCAAGCCTGAAGACCGCGAGCGCATTGAAAAGGAACTCGCGGACCGCTACGGTCCCGTGCCCGGCGAAGTTTGCAACTTGCTCGATTACTCGCTGCTGAAGACCTCAGCCGAAAAACTGGGCATCGAAAACATAGACCGTCGCCATAACGCGTTAAACATCAAGTTCCACCAGGAAACCAAAGTAGACGCCGCGCGCCTGATGCAGTTGGTCAGTAGCATGCAAGGCGCACAATTCACCCCCGCGGGAGTGCTGCGAGTGCCTATGGAAGGCTTGCTGGACGCGCCCGGCGTACTGAGTTTCGTGCGGGAGCAACTGCTGGGGCCGCTCGAAGGTTAGCTTGTGCGTTGGTGGTGAATGCGTGGTTATTCTGGTGGCTGGCGGCGATAAGAATCGGCAATAAGATGACATCACTTAAGCCAAAGCAAACTGGAAGAACTACAAGCGGCGCAACATATAGGCCTTAACTAGAGATTTCCGCGAAACGATTCGTAAACGCGCACAGAAGGAACCCGCCTTCGGCGCGCCCCGCCCAAGGAAGCGATTGAACTGATGCTCATCGGGGATATCGAGACCGGTAAGTCGCTTGTTCGGAACTACATTAACGCCACAGTGGGTCCAGCCCCAAGTCTGATGCGTATGTTCGGCCCGAAGGGTAACCCCTCGGCGAAGAATCTCTTCGGAGGATTGGCGCAATTGGAACAGAACAAGGGTACAAGCTTCGCTTTACGGCCTATCCAAAACTAGCGTGTCAGGGCGTAGCTAGGGCCGCGTACCGGACCTCACTTTCAAGGCGGTCCACTTGGCCATTAATTCCCGATAGGCGATTTGCTGCTGCTCGCACGCCTGTAACTGCACGGCGGTAGGCGCCATCTCTGACCCTTGCAACCCTTGCGCGGCTGCCACCATGCGGCTTGCGATATTGTTCAGATCAGCCGGCATGACAGGTGCCGGAGGGCCGCCGAATTCAACGGGTTCAACCGCCGGACCGGCCGCAGGCGCGAGAGCTTCCAGTTGTTTGATCAACGCATCGTTTGCACTCGATTGCGTGCGCCCCTTCTGCTTCTCAAGCAACGCGCGTGCTTCGCTGTAAGCGCTCGCTGCCCCCATCGCGCCCGCTTCCATCTGCGCCGTCAAGGTAAATATCTGCTGCACCTCAGGCGTAACCTTCACGCGCGGATCTAGCTTCACCAAAATCGGTTGGGTCTGCACTTGGCCGTCTACCGTGAGCCGCATTGCATAGGCACCCGGTGCAACCCAAGGCGACGTCGCCGTTGGATTTGTCCGGTGCGGCACTGCGCCACCGGCACCCTCGCCACGCGCGCCCGGTCCTGTCCCGGGAAGCGGATCGTAATGGATGTCCCAAAGGAATCTGTGTATGCCCGCGCTGGTCTTCAATACGTTCGGCGGTGACGGCCAGTACAGAGGCAGTGCGCAATCGAGTGCGCCCGGCGTCTGCTGGCAAAGCTTGTTGTATGCCGCGGGGTCAAGCGCCGGGTCGGGGCTGCGCACCGCGTCTGTGCTGCGATAGCTTCGCACCACCTTACCCTGTGCATTCAGAAACTCCAGCTTCACATCGCCCGCCGCGTTCGGCAGGTAATAATCGACCACCGCTCCGTTCGGTGGATTTTCACCGGCGGGCCATTCCGGCGGCCACGGCGTGGGGTCGTTGGTATCGAACCGAATCCGCACGGCGGTTGCGGGCTTGAAGAGAAAGGCGCGTGTTGCCGCCGCAGCGTCCGCTGCCTGACGCAAGGGCGTTACATTGTCAAGAATCCAGAAGCCGCGGCCGTGCGTGCCCGCTACCAGATCTGAGCAGAGGCATGACTCGTCGTCCTTCACCTGGATATCGCGCACCGAAATAGCAGGCATATTCAGGCGCAGCGATTGCCAGTTATCGCCATCATCGAATGACACCCAAATCTGTGTATCGGTGGCTGCATAGAGCAGGCCCTTCTTGCGCGGATCTTCGCGAATGGAATTCGAAACCGCGCCCCCCGCAATGCCGTTATTGATTTCGGTCCACGTCTTGCCGCTATCATGCGTTCGCCAGAAGTGCGGGTTCATATCGTCAAGCCGCAATGTGTTCGCAGCCGCATACGCGGTCCGCGTATTGAAGTGCCCCGCTTCCATGTTGAAAATGCGCGTCCAGGGTTTCATCTGAGAAGGCGTGACGTTGGTCCAGCGCAAACCACCGTTAACTGTCATCTGAATCACTCCGTCTCCTGTTCCGGCCCATAGCACTTTCACGTCAAGCGGCGAAGGTGCCAGCGCGGTCACCGTCCCCATCGCCGCAGGTGTTACGGTAGCCGCATACTTCCCTGCGTTTGCCGGAACCTCCCATGTTGCGCGAGTCAGGTCACCGCTGATCGCGGTCCAACTATGTCCTCCGTTCAGCGTCTTCCAAACACCGGACGTCGCGAAGAATAGCAAGTTCACGTCTTTCGGCGACCAGACCAGCGGCTGTGTACGAACCGTGCGCGCAGGCGGCCCGGGAAATGGCTCGCCGTTCGGCATCGGTACCGCACTAAAGCGCCCAATTCCGGGCGGGCCCACGTTATTCTTCTGCGTTGTCACACGGTTGTACACCGAAACCTTCCCGCCATAGACCAGGTCCGGATTCTTCGGATCGGGAGCGGCCTCGCCATACTCCTCAATCCCCACCGGATGCCAGTCGTGAAACGTGATGGAGCCATCCATGCCGCGGCTATCCACGCACGCGGAACCGGAATCCTGCTGCCCGCTGCAGAGCCGGTAGGGGAACGCGTTATCGGCGGTCACGTGATACATGGCTGCGGTCGGCTGGTTGTACCAGTTACTCCAACTTTCTCCGCGGTTTGCGGAAATCACCGCGCCCTGATCGCTCACCAGCAGAAGAATATTCGGGTTCAACGGGTTGATCCACGTTTTCTGATAATCGTCGCCGCCCGGCGCGCCGCGCACAGCGGACCACGTGATGCCGCCATCTTCACTGCGCCAGAAAACGGTGGAACAGCTATACACCACGCGTTCATTTTTGGGGTCAACGGCAATGGTCGGAAGATCGCCGCCGCCGATGCGCACCAGCGGCCTGGGGTCGGGCGTGCGCCGCTGCGCATTGCTTGCCGGTGTAAGCAAGTCATCGGTTACCAGAAACCAGTGATCGCCCGCGTCGATGGTTTTATAGAAGCCGACAATTCCGCCCGGGCCACCGCGCCGTCCGCCACCCGCGCCTTCTGGAACCGCGCTGGCAATCATTGCGTAGAGTATGTTCGAGTTGCTGTCTGCTATAGCAAGGTTCGCCTCAATCATGCGACCCGGCAATCCGCCCGCTAACTGCTTCCACGTAGAACCGCCATCTATCGATTTATAAATCCCACCCTCCGTTCCCCCGAATGCGCCGTTTTCATAGAAGCCCTGCTGCTGTTGCCACAGCGCTGCGTAAACAACGTTCGGGTTTTTCGAATCGAGCCGGACATCGTTCGCGCTGGTGTAATCGTCCTTGAACAGCACCTTCTGAAAGCTGGTGCCGCCATCCGTTGAGCGGAACACTCCCCGCTCCGGGTTCGGTCCATAAGGATGCCCCAGCACCGCAACGAACAGCCGGTTCGGGTCTTGCGGATCTATTTCGATATGCGCGGTCATCTGCGAATCGCGCAGCCCCAGATGTGTCCACGTCTTGCCCGCGTCGAGCGATTTGTACATGCCGTTGCCCACGGCCAGATCGGGCCGGATGATTCCGGCGCCGGAGCCGACGTAGATGACGTTCGGATTTGAAGGAGCTACCGCGATAGCTCCGATCGAACCAGTGGATTGTTCGTCGAAGAGAGGCGTCCAGGTAGACCCGTAATCGGTGGACCGCCAGACACCGCCGTTATCGAAACCGGCATATGCAACGTTCGGTTGGCTCGGCACTCCGGCAAGGGCGCGCGCGCGTCCGGCCCGTGGTGGCCCAATGGTGCGCCAGTGCATCTCAGAATAGATCCGGGAGTCCAGCCAGCTATCCAGCACCTGCGCAGAGGCGGGCGGTGTTAGCGCGGTAAGAACGAGACAGGCAAGAGCCACGGAGCGAATCCACATAGGGGTAAGATCGCATAAGTAGCCTGTGGTAGGGGCAGCGTTAGAGAGATAATAGAAACGTATGCTTTCGAAGTGTTGGCTAGGCAGTTCCGCATTAACCCTTACCTCATTTATTTACCCTTCGTTGGCCCATGCGGCAGAAGCCCCGAAGATCCGCGTGATTGAAGAGATTGTCGCCAAAGTCAACAACGACATCATCACTCGCGGGGAGTTGGAACACACCCGCCAGCAACTGGAAGCTGATTTGAAGCAGCAAAAGAATCTCGCCGGAGCGGCTCTTGCAACCGAGTTGCAGAAGCACCAGGCCGATGCGTTGCGCGATCAGATCGATCAACTTCTTTTAGTACAGCGCGCCAAGGATTTGAACATCAATGTGGACCCTGACGTGACGCGCCGTCTGGCCGAAATACAACAAGAAAGCAAGATCTCTGATCCCGATAAGTTTCACGAATGGGTACGGACACAATCCGGCGGACAGAGCTTTGAAGACGTTAAGCTGCAGATGAAAAATCAGATTGCGACGCAGCGCGTGATCGGGCAGGAGGTGGGCTCGAAAATCTCCGTACCTCAGGCCGAAATTCAGAAATACTACGACGACCACAAGACCGAGTTCGTGCGCGAAGAAATGGTGTTCCTGCGCGAAATTCTGATTGCTTCCACCGATAAGACTCCAGCAGGCTTGGCCGCCGCGGAAAAGAAAGCGAAAGACATTCAGGCACGCGCGCGCAAGGGCGAAAAATTTTCGCAACTGGCCCGCGATTACTCCGCTGCGGAAAGCGCCAAGAGCGATGGTGAACTGGGCTCGTTTAAGAAAGGCCAGCTTCGCAAAGAGATAGAAGACGCAGTCTTCAAGCAGAACAAAGGCTATGTGACGGACCTGGTGAAAACTGATAACGGGTTTGTTATTTACAAGGTGGAAGAGCGGTACGCGCCTGGGCAAGCGGCGCTCGAAGATGTGAAAAACGAAGTGATGGAGCACCTCTATACCCCGCGCATGCAACCGGCTCTGCGTACGTATCTCACCAAGCTGCGTGAAGATGCCTTCCTTGAAATCCGCGGAGGCTATATGGATTCAGGCGCGGCATCGGGCAAAGATACTTCCTGGAAAGATCCGGCGACGCTGAAGCCTGAAACCACCACCAAGGAAGAAGTGGCTTCACGCAAAAAGAAGCGCCTTCTCGGAATCGTACCCCGCAGTTCCAGTAAGGTGGGCACCAAACTCGCGCCGCCCACCCCCACGGTGACTCCGGTTCCGTCGCCGCCCACGCCGAAATGAAGTCGCCTTTCGTTAACGAGCTTGCTCTCAATCAACCCGTCACCGCCTGTTTTTTAGTTCATTCGAAAGAGGTTCGCGAAAAGAAAACCGGTGAGCCGTACCTTTCACTGATGCTGGGCGATAAGACTGGCAAGATCGACGCCAAAATGTGGGATAACGTGGCGGAAGTACTTGAATCGTTCGATCGGGACAGCTTTATCAAAGTGAAAGCTTCCATGCAGCTTCATATGAATCGTCCGCAGTTGACGATTTATAAACTGCGCGCCATGTCGGACCACGAAGTTGAGTTTTCAGATTTCTTTCCGGCCTCTCTCCGCAACGTGGAGGAGATGTGGACCGAGCTTCGCGCTATTGTAGGCGGCGTAAAGAACGGGCATATTAAAGCACTCCTGAACGCTGTTCTGGACGACCCGGAAATTGCCCGCCGCTTCCGCCAGGCTCCCGCCGCCAAAACGATCCACCACGCTTTTCTGGGCGGCTTGCTGGAGCATGTGCTCTCGCTCGCCAACCTGTGTCTGGCGACTGCAAGACACTATCCCATCATCGATCCCGACCTGATGATTGCCGGTGCCGTGCTTCACGATATCGGAAAAATTCACGAACTCAGTTACGATCGCGGGTTTTCGTACACCACCGAAGGTCAGCTTCTGGGGCACATGATGATCGCCTTGAGAATGATCGGCGACAAGATCGTCCGGCTGCCCAATTTTCCAGAGCCGCTTCGCACGCTGCTGGAACACATGGTCATTAGTCATCACGGCCATCTGGAATTCGGTTCGCCGAAGCTGCCGCAATTTCCTGAAGCACTGCTACTGCATCATCTGGACGATATGGATTCCAAAATGGAGTGCATGCGCCATTTAATTGAAGGCGACCGCCAGGTTGATGGATGTTTCACCCCGTACAACACCACACTGGAGCGCATGGTACTCAAGAAGGCCCGCTTCCTTGACCCCGAACCTTTTGCACCGGTGCCGCCCGAGGTGAAACCTGTTGGATCGCCGCCGCCCTCCGGGTCACCTTTCGCCGCTGCTCTTCAATCGGCTCTCTCAAGTGCCGTTGCCCAACCCGATTGACCCGTATACTGATCCGCGCCACCAATTGGATAGGTGATGCAGTCATGTCGCTGCCCGCCATCAGGGCACTCCACGCGCAGCACCCGCAAGCGGAACTCACCGTGCTGGCGCGTCCGTGGGTGGCCGGCCTTTATGCGCGGGAAACTGCTATTGCGCGCATGATTCCTTACACTCCGCAATCGGGTAAGCGCGATCTGAGTGGCAAATGGAAAGCCGCCCAAGCCCTGCGCCGTGAGGGCTTCGATTGCGCCATCCTGCTGCAGAACGCCTTTGAAGCAGCCGCGGTCGTGCGGCTGGCGGGTATCCCGCGCCGAATCGGTTATAACCGCGATGGACGTGGATGGTTGCTGACTGACGCGGTACCTGTACCGAAACCCGGCGAACT
>JAABUK010008900.1_pt1 | contig 13910 bp, 26 predicted proteins | sample 5559141 | NCBI WGS metagenome assembly JAABUK01 (sample SAMN10711869, study PRJNA513367) | rock metagenome | isolation source: Antarctica rocks | place: Antarctica: Victoria Land, Pudding Butte nord | collected 2016-01-03
CACCATGCCCTGGCGCTGCGGCCTGCCGGCAAGCTTCGGCGCCGACGCCTGCGGCCGGCCGGGCGGCTGTGGGCGGCGCGGCACCTCCACTGTGGCCGCCATTGCAACACCCCCGCCGCTGCCCTTGGGCCGCCGCAGTGCCGGGCTGGCGCTGGCAGTGCTACCAGCCATCGCGCCCGGCCGCGGCGGCCCCGCGAGGCTCTCGATCGCCGCCCAGTGCCCGCGGCTCTTGTTGCGCAGCAGCGCCGGCGAGCGCATGCTCGCTTCGCCCTCCTGCGCCACGAGCCATGTGTTTCAGGGAACGCGGAACATCCTGGTGTGGTTGCATGCCGTCATGCCACATGTAATCGGGGCTGCGCGCCTGCCTTCTCCTGCATGTAAACAACGCTCCCCTACAGGTGTGATCGTCTTGATCCCACTTCGCCCAGAAACCACGATTGCATTTGGCCTGTGCAGGCGCGCGATGTCGGACATGGCCCTCCATCCCTCCGGCGACATAAATGCGCGTCCTTGACTTTTGCACACCATCACTGCGACCGTCTTTTCAGATAGTCATCGCCAACAATTCTCCCCAGCTCCTGCAGCCTGATGTCGGCCATGACGCCTCACTCCTCAGGCGTCACCGCCGCGCACATATGACTTGACAGACCGTCATTCCGTCCATTTTGCAGAATCTCAGATGACTCACCAGCTCCTGGCGCGCGATGTCGGCCATGGCGCTCCGTTCCTCTGAGGCTCGCATGTGTCTCTTGTTACAGAACCTTCCAGTTTGTCGGTTTAGTATCCGCACACACAACTCACCAGCTCCTGGCGTGCAAAGTCGGTCATAGCATCCCGCTCCTCCGGAGACACCGACGCGCGCTCCTTTGCACGCAGCAGCTTGCGCTTGCTGCGACTGACGCTGCCGCCTGCCGTGCCGCCGCCGCCCTGCGGCCCCTCCATCAGCGCCTCGAACATTTTGTACGTCGCCTGCTCCTCGTCCTCCCACCTGGGCACAATCAGTTATTCTAGGGTTCACAGGCTTTCAGAGTTCAAAGTTCCGGGCCATGCATGTGAGGTTTTAGGTCCACCTCCGTCAGCGCCTCGAGCATCTTGTACGCCGCCTGCTCCTCGTCCTCCACCTGAGCACACCAGGTTTCAGGGTTTGGAATTTAGTCATAGGTACGTGATGTCATCTAGCCGAGATCTCATGGTAACTGCAGCAGAACAAGGCGTTGAAAAGTCGCAGATTTTGCATCTGGTCGCACAGGACTCTGAAGCAGTGTGAACTGACATGCAGCAGACACATGTGCTGGAGCGGCATGCTGGTACCAATGATGCATGCATTCGCACGCCTGCGTCTCATCTGGGTCCTGATCAAGCCTGCCTTGCGGCCACTGTGGCAGGCGTGCCCCGCTTGGCCGCGCAACGGCCTTGGCTCTTTAACCCCATTCGTCCTGCCTTACGGGAGCAGGATCAGAAGTGTTATCAAAGAGGACAATAGACGCCGTGATCGTTTACAGCGCTCACTCTTGCAGGTACTCGTTGGCCCGGGCGTCCCGCGCCACCGGCAGGCCGGCCTCCTGCAGCCCGCGCTCCACGTCCTCCGGCTTTTCACCGAGCAGCCGTCCAAATTCCAGGTAGTCCGCCAGCGAGGGCCCGTCCTGGGCGCCGCCGCTGCCGCTGCTGGCGCTGGCGCCGCCGCGACGTCCCGCCATGCAGACGCCCCGCGCCGAGCGCGCCACATGCCTGCCGCCCTGCGATTGTGGGCGGAGTCGCAGCTGACGAAATGGCAAAAGCCGACCTTGCACTCTTCGCTGGGGCTCCTGGACCCCTGCGCTAGGATCGGCCCTTGCCTTTCATGGCTCTTCCACGTGCAGTGCGCACATGACATTTGTGATCGCAGCGGGAACACTAGTATGCGGCAAATATGCTGGATCCAGCACCATTGCAGCAGGCGGCAGCTCACCGTCGGCCGCGCCGCTCTCAGGCCTGCCATGATGTGGATTCCGCGGCTTGGCAGCTGCGACGCCATCTGCGGCTCCTGCTGCAGCCGGCAAGCGCCGGCCTGCTGCTGCATGCGCGCGCCGCCGCCGCCGCTGTCAGCGCACTGCACCGTGCGGCCGCCGTGGTCCAGAAAGCTCCCCAGCGGCATGCTGCTCATGGTGTTCCTGCTGTGGCGTTGTACCGCCTAGCTGCCCGATCTGCTTCGCCTACGCATGGATCTGCAATATACTGCTGCTATTGTCTGGCCGCATGCACGTCACAGGGTGAGGCGCTGTTGCTTGTGGTCAGCGGATGCGTTCAGTACACAAATTCGCCGTGCCTGATCTTAGCGAAAGTACGCGCAAGCCTGATCAACTGCTGCGAAAACAAATCTCAAGTGCTGGCAGGTTGACGGCTGATTTGCCGGAGCTGGCAAACGTTGAGCAGAGCAGGCTGCGTATGCGATCGCGATATCGGAGCTCAGTGTCGTATCGTGAACATGCTCAAGCTCGTAACCTGACTGCGCATGCACCAACAAGGGCCGAATGGTGTTCCTTGTGCAGAGCAATCCTCGACACAACCCAGCGAACTGCAATGCTGCGGACGCAAGGACGGGTTGCAATGAATGAACACCGATGCAACGGCAATCCGAGTCGTTTGCTGCAACGAGCAAATACGAGATCGTGATAGTGGCCGCCGTGTAATTTTCGCCGGCATGCATGATCCGGACATCCGATAACGAGGCCTGTGAGAGTGCCTTTCCAATCACTCTCACCGGGAATGATTGGTTCCCGGTCAAACGTCCATGGTGCTGGACACTTCCACCTCACTCTGTACGCAGAAGATGTTGCCGCGCGCATCCTGCTCAATCTGCCGCGCCGCCGGCTCAAACCAGCGGCATCACAGTTTTGAATCATCACGCATCATCTTCATGCGCCCGCCGCGCCGTAGAACCGCCGCGCCGCCTCCAGCCTCGGCGCCACCACGTTGCACAGCGGGTCTGCGTGCGCCAGCAGGTTATCCGGCGGCCCGACGACGACGCCGCTATAGTGCTGCGCCGCCGACAGGCCGCTGAGGCAGTAGCAGCTGTGGTAGTAGTCCACCGGCTTGCCCGGCTTGTCGCGCAGACCGCCCTTGATCTGCGCAGGGTTTGGCACATGCACTCTGGGTATCAGTGCGATCTGCGAATTCAGCTCATGGTTTGGCTTCGGTTCAGAAGGTCGTCGTTGCAAGGCACACCTCAGAAAGGTCATGGTCAGAACAGCACGCAAAACGCTAGCAGCATGAAGGTATGAGAAGCTACTGACCACTTGGCAGCACTGCAGGAGCCACAGCTGCAGCGCCTCCACATCGTACAGCGGCGCGGCAGCGGCGTGCCCCGCCGCCGCTGTGGGTCGGCACGAGATGCCAACATCCGCTTCAGCAGCTGCTGTGCCACCGCCTGCTTCAGCGCTGCTCGCTGAGTCGCCGCCGTCACGTGCATCCGCTGCCGGCGCAGCAGGCGCCGCTGCCCCGACATTGCCGCCTGGCGCAACTGCTGCCGGCGGCTCTGCTGTCGAATTCGGCGGCCCGCCGCGCCGGCGGGCTTGGAGCCTGTTCCTGTGCGCTGCCTGCGCCCCACTGTGCCGCCAGCACCGTAGCGCTGCACTGCGCCGCCGCTGCGTAGGCCTGCGCCCGCTCAGCCGCCTGCGCCAGGCAAAAGAGAAACGCGTTACAGCTTGTGACGAACGCAAGCGCCACCACATGGAACTGACATCCTGTCAGCCCCCCTGCTGCTATCACCCAGCCCATGGCCGGCAACATGCCAGGCCATGGGTTCTTCTAAGGCTGACACGTTGCCTGCGAATCAGTGCACCGATGCTCACCTCGTCGGCGGTGTTCATCCCTGCCTCAGCCATGTCCTCCGCAAGCGCCTGCAGTGCAACAGAAACAATCCTTAAGCTGTCAGGTTGCACAACCCATTCTTGACCAAGCACTCCACAGTGCAGCGGCTTCGTTGCACAACATACTCAGTCCGAGCAGCGTTTTGATTACACAGCACATGCAGTCAAGAGTTTCTGCAGGAAGCAGCTCTCACCCCAAGGACGTTGGCAGTGGAGCGGCTGTGCTGCAGCAGGCTGCGGCCCGAAAGGCGTGGCAGTGGCGGCACCGCGATGCGCCGACTCTCCCGTGGTGGCAGGGCTGCAGCGCCGTCTCGTTGCTGTCCTTTCTCGCAAGCCGGCGGCAGCGCCGGCTGCATGCTGTCAACGCCCGCAGGCTGGCCCGGGGCACCAGCGGGTAGCTGCTGCGGCGGCTGCGGCGGCAGGGCGGCCAGCAGGTTGAAGAGGCCGCCCTGCCAGTAGGAGTAGCAGCCATCCACCAGCTTGTTGGTGCGCCCCATGAACCCGCCCTCCACTGTGCCCTGCATATGCATGTAGATTCAGCTGCATTGCCCGAGTAGACCCTAATTGTCAAGTGACAGCCGTCCACGAGCTTGTTGATGCGCCACATGCACCCGCTCTCCACAGCGCCCTGCATGTACACATGCTGCCCCAGCTGTAACCCTCTAAAAACCAATATTTTTGGCTTTAGGAGTAGCAGCCGTCCACCAGCTCGTTGGCGCGCCCCATGAAGCCTCCCTCCACGGTGCGACATGTTGTATCAGCTGCAAGCCCTTGAACCCTGAATTGCTGCCCAGAAACGGAACAAAGCAGCCGTCCACCATGGAGACGCCCTTGACGCCACCCTGTCACTCACATACAATCAGCTCATTGCGTGCCATCATGCCGGCAAACCAACCGAGCAGCAATCGAGCAGCGTATCTTCGATGTGAAAAACCGCATGCTTCCGGATTCTCGCAGCTCGTCAGGCTGCGAGGAATGTGTGTGTCCTTCAAGTGACCAGCCTCTTCGGAAGTTGACAGGCCTGTCCCAAACAACGTGCAGTCCTGGAGCTCAGCCCGCACCTGGCAGCTGACGGCGCAGCGGGTGAGGTGGGGCAGGTTCAGGGCATCAGCGGAATTGAAATTGTTTCTGTGCTGTGAGACTCTTCCCAAAGTGCTGTGTCACTGTTCGTTGTCGACTTTCGAATTGGGAAAAAGTTCCACCTGGCAGCTGACGGCCCAGCGGGTGAGGGCGGGCTGGTCCAGCGCGTGCGCGGCGCCTGCGATGGCCAGCGCCGCAGCGCCGCACAAGGTGTAGCCGCCGTGCGCCTCGTTGCCCGGCTCGCCGCCGATGCCACCCTCATATGTCTGCAGTCAGAGCATCAAACTTACATGATAGATCGTCCAGCTGCAGCGTTAAGGCAGTCCTGCGCCGTCGCGCCGCAGCAGGTGTAGCCGCCGTGCGGCTCGTTGTCCGGCTCGCCGCCGGTGCCGCCCTCACACACCTCTGCAGTCAAGATGCCGGACACTTCGGTTCGTTCTCGTCATGGCGTGTGTCCAGTCGTTCGCCAGAGCTGTCGCGCCGCTGGAGGGCATGGCCGCCGTAGGCCGCGCTGCCCCGCGCCGCCGATGCCGTGTGCCGCCCATACATTATGCAGACGAGGCACGGAGACGAGGCACGGAATGTGTTCCACTCGTTTGGTCCAGCATTCGGCCAAAGAGCAAGCGATGAAGTGACTGCAGCGGAAGACCAGTCCAGAATTGCCTGCTCTGGCTCGCCACGTGCCATCATGTCCTTTGGAAACTGCTGAACTTGCAGCCAGAGACGCAGCATGGCACGTGAGGGTCCAGCCGGTGGCAGTTCTGGATCATGAGGGGATCAATTGATGAGTGCAGCACTGGTGCGCGGGGCAAAGGGACTGCGGGCTTACCTGGCAAGATCGCACGTAACCCACCATGCTGGCGTCCCTTGCGAGCGCCGCGGCATCCAGCCCCAGCATGTGGGCGGTGGCCATGGCGGTGTAGCAACCGCGCACATCCACCTCACCATCTGCACAGCATCGGGCATTACGTTGGGTTGGCTGAGCAGGGAAAGATGTCTGGCCTTCGAAAATGCCGCTGCCTTCGATGCAGGCGATCCGAAGTCCGGTGCAAAACTCAGTGCTGAATGTGGCACCATCTGCTGCGCCCCATGCCATATGTACAGGAGGTCAGACTAAGACCCAGCACAGGCCAAATGGTATCAAATCTGCGGACCTTCACACAGGAAGAAGCCGCCGCCACAGTCCGCCGCCACGCTCATGCGGCGCAGGAAGCCCAGCATGGATGCCCTGTCAACTGCCTGCAGGCCGTCGACCAGCAATCTGTTGCACTGGCACAATAGCTTGTGTCAAAATTTCCACCAGCTCCCTGGGTGGTTTCCCGCTCAGCAGCATGCATCACGATCCTGCCACTACTTCTCCAGGTCTGACATGCTGCAGAGCAGGAGATCTCTGGTTGCAGTCATCATTAAAGATGGTTCATGTGACATCGCGGACTGTGCAGCACCTGCAGGGCAGCGGGGCCGCCGAGGGTGACGAGCGTGGCGACCGCCGCGTAGGTGGGCGCCAGGTGCGGCTGCTGCCCCGGGCCGCCGCCAAAGCCGCCGCTGGGCGCCTGGCACTGCTGCAGGTAGGCGACGATGTCCTCCGCTGACACCTGGTGCAGTCAAAACTGCTGGAATTTCAGTCAGTAAAAACAGCAGACAGTGCGGAAAAGCGGAGTGGATTTAGTGTCGCACGTGCTGTGGGAATGCTTCACGCTTTTCGCCTGGACAAAGATCTACTGCTTCAGCAAGAGTGCCGTACACAATGTGTATTCATGCGCTACATGAGCAAGACACATGGCGCACCTCAGGCGGCAGCGGTGCTTGCAGCAGCGCCAGCGCATGCGTCATCCAGAACACCAGCCATGGGCGGCTGGCGTCCAGCGACAAGAAACCACCCGGCAGCCGTCCCAGGCCCCGCCAGATGTACGCCGCGTGCGCGTCGCGCCGCAGGGCCAGGTGGGCGCGGCGTTCGGTGGCGGGAAGCGCTGACAGCTCCTGGTAAAAGCGCAGCACCTTGCGCTCCAGGGCCGCCTGCTCGTGCGCGCTCGCGGCAGGCTGTTCGATCAGCATGATGGGCTAGCTCGGCTGGAGGGCGACCAATAGCCGAGTCTGTGGTCCGAGGAGCGATCGCTACAGGGCCGTCCGCTGAGCCCCACGGCACCGGCCCAAGGCACCACCTGGACTGGCACGCCCGTGTGTGCCTTGGCCAATTCACAGCAGACTCGCCTGACAACGTTCAAAAGGGCGGTTCACAAGCGCTGGACGACGGCAGTGCTGACTGTTGCGTGCGGTGCCAGATCAGGTGTTGCAAGGGCACTGGACCTCCTCGAAACCCGCGGTGAAGTTGCGAGGCTGATTCCGCATGCCCAAAGGAATGTCGTTCCTTTGGAAGGAACGCAATTTGTGACTCACGAGCAAGCAAAACGCTGTGCTTCTGGGGCTCATCAGGGGACATGCAGATGGCATAACGGGGCCAGCGCCTACGTTTAGTTGCGCGAGCTCGCAGATCTGCGCAGACACAGCTTGCGAAACAGTTATAGCGTCAGGGAAATGCTACGTGTGTGATTTGCTGCCGTTGCTGAGCGTCCAGAGCGCGGACGGGAAAGTTTGCCCCAGGGCCCCGGCAGGCATACACTGTCGCAGGCCGCATTTCAGCGTCCAACCGCGTTTCGGGAGTCTCGTTCGCAGCCATGATACCTTCAGTGCGTGGAATGTGCATGAGGCAGTTGCGGGGCGCAGCGATGTGGCAAAGATGTCTCGGCTGCGGCCCGCCGCCTGCCGCCCTGCACAGGCACACCTCGCCGTGCCAAGCGGCGAGCAGTGGAGCAGATACACGCTGCTTCGCAAGCAGGCCGTCGTCCAACAGCCGGCAGCAGGAGGTGAACAGGCCACAGCAGCCGCGGCAGCGGCGCCAAGGCGGCGTCGTCCGCGCAGCAGCGCAGCAGCCTTCAGAAATGCGGCGCGACCGCGGCGACGAGCAAAAGCTCATCAGATACTACGCCACGTGCCACCCGGGGCTGGAGGAGGTAGTGGCGCAGGAGCTGCTGTCGCCACGCATCGGCGCGACTGGCGCCGCGCCTGGCAAGGCCGGCGTCGCCTTCTGGTGAGAAACGTGTGCAGAATCCCTGAACACAACTCAGACCGCTCCTTGGTGCGACACTCCTGAAAGTCCTGTGATGCCCTGTCTCACCTTGAGTGCTGCATCTGACTGCCGCACGCGACTTTGTGCAGAGCAAGTGCTGCCAGCTTGACCTGACATGCCGAATGCATCCCCGCAGGGCCACAGATCCATCCGTCGGCTACCGCGCCAACCTGTGGCTGCGCTCCGCGGTGCGCGTGCTGCAGCTGGTGGGCGAGGACTACCTAAATCCTGACGCGTCTGGCGCCACAGAGCTGTACCGCGCGACGCGGGAGGCGGCCGACTGGGCGGCGCTGCTGCGCCCGGGGCAGAGCTTCTCCGTCGATGCCCGCATCGGCAGCTGCACAGGCAAGGCATCTTGCTGAAATGACGATCACTGTCAAAATTGAAAACATGGCTGCAGCCTTGCATCGCCAGTGAGGGATCGCCCGCCAAGCTGAGGAGACTGCCGCCTCTGGCGACATTGAGCTGGATCCAGCAGGCCCTGCCCATACATGAGCCTTCCGTCAATGCTGCAGGGGCTCAAGGTCCGCAAGCAAAGATGTGACCTGTGCCACCAGAAACACGTCCGCACTCATCGCAGGCATGCTGCAGATGCCTTGTTGGAAGTTCTCGTGGCGACCGCTGACCTGCACTGCTGCAGATGTGGTGTCGGACTTTCTGGTGCGGACGCGCGTCAAAGACGCAATTTGCGACGCGGCGCGGGACGCGGGGCGCGGCAAGCCGCTGCCGCCGGAGTCGGGATATCCCGCGGACCTGCCCATCTTCGTCAGCTGCTTCCAGGTGCGCTGATGTTTGGGCCACCAGGTTTCGAGCAATCTGGCCGTCCTGTAATTGCACATCTTGTGATGCCGCGAGTTGCAAGCATGCTGCAGGCAGTGTGACAAAAAGAGAGGAAAGAACAGTCTTCAGGCGCCTGTTGGATCAGGGCACGCATGGCCCTAATGCATACCTTGTGTCGCTGTCAGCTGCATGGCGCCAGTGCCAGGTTTGCTCGGGGTGCTGGAACTCTCTATTGCTGAGCTGGCAGCATCTCCAACACGCTGCAGGACCGCTTCATGCTGTACCGGGACATGAGTGGCGAGTCTCTGCACCGGCGCGGCTACCGCTCGGCGATGCACCGCGCGTCGCTGAACGAGGCCGCTGCCGCCGGCATCCTGCAGCTGGCGGGCTGGCCCGCCATCGCAGCCCAGGATCCAGGTATGCTACAAACTATGTTCCCACTGGATCACGCCATATGATGGTGCTGAACTCTGCAGGGCAGCGCCTGTCAATTAACATCCGCCCGCCAAAGCAAACACTGTGGCCAAGACCAAAGTTCACAACGCTTCTAATACTTCTGCGTGCCGAGTGCCACCACGTTGCTCCAGGCGCCGTCATCGTGGACCCCATGTGTGGCAGCGGCACCATCCTCATCGAGGCGGCGCTCATGGCATCGCACATTGCGCCGGGTGCGCATTTTGTAACAATACTGGTACATGCGGAGGCCGTGAGGTCGACGTGGGCAGCCGCCTCCTGTGTCACTTTGCCTATGACACGCACAGTACGACATGCACGGGGCAACATGCTGCCAATGCTGCTGGCACGAGGCAATGCCACGCACTCGGGCAGGGCCTGCTGTCCCAGAGCCAGCCGCTGCACCATGCACAGACGTTGGTGCGAAATCCTGCTACCCAAAACTTCTGACGTTATTTTGTACCCCATCTGACATGTACCTGCCCCGCGCCGCAGGGCTGTTCCGGGAGGCCTGGCCCTTCCAGCAGTGGCCCGACTTTGACGCGCGCGCCTGGGGCGCTGCGGCGCAGGTGGCGACGGCGGCGCGGCGGCCGTGGGCCGGCTCCGCCCTGGGCACCGACGTTCACGAGGGCGCCCTCAGCCTGGCGGTCAGGCAAGTCGTTTGTGCTCCTTCAGTTTATTGAAGAGATTAAATGCAATTAATGCAACAATAGCAATCGTCGCAGTCATCAATCGTGAAGGGCGCTGCTGATGGTCCATTTGCCCAGTAGTGTGCTTGGCAGTTTGTGCGTCCCAGGAAAGCTCTTGTCCCCCATGGTGGTCCTACGCTGTACTACGTAGCGGGGCACAAGGTGTCACAGCTGCGGCACATAACAATGCTGCAGGGACGCCAAGGCGGCGGGCGTGCTGGACAACATGGGCCTGCGGCTGGGCGCTGCGGGCACCTGGGCGCTGCCGGAGCACCCGTCGCTGACCGTCACCAACCCGCCCTGGGGCCAGCGCCTCCTGAACGGCGACCTCGAGGTGTGATCTCTTCCACGGTGTTTCGTTTTGACGTTTCGTGTTGGCATGCGCCCGCCTGGCTGTGTCATGGCTACGGGCAGAGTCGGATGTTGAGGTGTTGAAGCGTCCAGCAGCGTGTTGCTGTGAGCGCATCTGAAGGGATGTTGTCTGGACCTTTAGGGGTGAGGGTTTGCTTGCAGGCGGCGGCAGACCTTGATGCCTCCTGGCATGACCTGTCAAAGTTTGTCAAGGTGCGCCCTGCCCAGATCTGCCAGGCTGCCACATGCGAAATATGGCATCGCATGGTACCTTGTGCGCACCAATCGACTGAACATGCCTACTTGCCCCTGCACAATATACAGTCACTGCCGATTGAGATCCTCGTACTGTGCGTGCGCGGCTGCAGAGCCAGTGCTGCGAGAGCGAGGTGTATGTCCTCAGCGGCGCCGGCAGCAAATATGTGACCCGCAACCTGCGCATGAAGGTACGAAATTGAGCACAGTCGAAGCTGCGTTGCGAGACCACTTGACCAGCAGCCTGCGCTCCAGGCTGCGCTTGCGCATCACTTGCCTGCAGCTGTTGCAGCTGCCAGCGCCGCTGCCTCAGCCTCCAGGCAGGGCTGCATCAGTCACAGAACTGCCACCTTGGTATTCTCCGCTTCTACTTCACTGAGAATTCATGATTTGGAATGCAGGCCGACTGGAAGCAGCCGATCACAATTGGTGGTGTCGATGCCCGCCTGCTGCGGTGCGATTGTTCGCTCGTCAGCACTCTGCCCTCTGGACTTGCTATGGCGCGGATGCTGGCATGTCCTTGCACATGAGGTACTTGTCTCGCTCAGCGATACTCTCTGTCACAGCTGATATGACAGAGGCGTCTCGTCCGATGGGCGCAGGAGCTGCAGAATCTCCTTCAGCCGCAAGGCGGTGCAAACAAGCTCGGCAACATGTTCGCATATTTTCGTGTGTGCGCAGGTACTCGGTGCTGCCATTCCTGACGCCAGAGAAGTACCAGGAGCGGGCAGCAGCTTTGAACGCACGGTGAAATGCGGCGGCAGTCCGCCGCCGCCGGCTGCTGCTCTGACGAACGAGGCCGAACTATGATGCTTTCAGGTCTGGTTGCCTTGCTGCTCCCCCAGGAATCTGCAGGTTGTGGGCTGCCTGTGGTTCTTTGCAGCGACACAGCCACAATCACCCTGACGAGTCTATGGCTGTTCTGATAATCGCAGGAGGTCAAGGCGCCTGCACACCAGCAGCTGGCGGCTGTTATGCATCAGCTGAGGTACATCTGCGCGTTTAACCTGCACGTGGATCTGCAAGTGAAGCCATTTCATGCACCATCAAAACGCTTTGACATGTTGAGTTGCGTCTTCTGCAGGCTGGAAGCTTGCGGCGTGAGGCTGTCACTCCTAGGCGTCAGTGGGTGCACGCGCCGCGGCACAGTCTCCCTGAACCTGAATCTGAATTGAGCAATGCTTGTCACCCCTAGCAGCCTCAGAGGAGACCAGTTACGATGTAAATTTCTAATCAATCGATGTAACTTGGAAGTACCTGGCCACGTTCTCTGCTGGCGTCTCACGAGTCGACTCCATCTGGCGTCGTCTCAAGAAGTGGTCTTGGTGCGGCTACAGCACTCGGCAAGCAGCGCTCGAGGCTCAAAGGTCGAATGGTGACTCCGGTCTCCGTGGGTCGGCTTGTGATGAACACTTGCGGGCCTCTGGTTCCACTGAGGCTTTGCTCGACACGTGGGCGGCACTGGCGCATTTGTCAGTGTGCTGTCGTCACCCGCATCAGCCATGATGAATGGCTCGCAAACGAACCTGCTTGTAGCGCAGAAATTCGCCGCTTCCGGGCACTTGAAGCGCTTCACGTGATCCGTGAATGGGATCTTGTTGTTCACGGGACCATCTCATGTCGAAAACAGCTCCTATAGGCTTCATTGGCCTTCACCGGATCAGCGAGGCCTCCTCCGCCGAACAATCCGCCAAGCTCAGCAGCCTCAAGGCATCATTCGATCGCTCTCGTCACCTGCCGGCCACGCACGAGGCAACAGAGCAGGAAGCTGCGCAGGCGGACAAGCTGGCAGGGTGCCTGTGCTGGCGGCCTGCGAGGACTAAATCAGATCTGGCCAGCGAGTCCAGCAAAGGGGACCTGCCACCATCCAGCCCGATGGCAGAAGAGCGATACCAGTTTGTGAGCCTTTCTCTTCGTGTCCAATGACCCCATGAAAACATCGGATCCTCTTGTGTACGCCTTGCCACATACCTCACTGCCTGCAAACAACCTGTGCCCTGACAACGAAGTCTGGTTGGGTTGTGTTATGAGATGAGCAGCACGCCCTGTTGCCCTGCGAGCGCAGGTGCAGGAACTCGGCGCGGGTACCTTTGGCATCGCAAATCTCGTGAGGGACACTGTCACAGGTGACCCTCAGGCTGACTGTGTCCTATGTGACTCACTGCGCCTCCCAGCAATGTCCAGGACACAATGTGCAGCAGCATACTGGCAGCTCATGCACCCGCCGCCGCATGTGCCGCGCAGGAGAGGAGGTGGCCGTCAAGTACCTGCCGCGCGGCCCGGAGGTGCTGTTTGTGACCCCAACACTCATTGCATGGACAGCACATTTCATATGCACGGCTCCTGAGCAGTGTCCAGAAGAGTGTGTCCATGGTGCTTTCCCTCTCGACAACGGCGCACACTGCTGCCTGCTGCGTTCGTGATGCATCACCCACTGTCGTTCACCGTGCGGCAGATCAACGCCTACACGGAGCGGGAGATCCTGAACCACCGCATCCTGCGACACCCGCACGTCGTCACCTTCCGGGAGGTGGGCATATTGTTTGGTCCTTCCACCTTCCACACTGGTGCCCACAAGCAGCGCCATGCTTTTGGGTCATCACGCCAACATCACAGGCACCCTGCCAGGTCTCCCGCCAGGCCATGCATTGGCGCAGCACGCGTCAGTAGGTTGTTTCCGCCGAAATCGAACGCCCCTCGGCAGCCTCCGACATAACGTTGTCAGCGCCACATGTGATTTACTGCAGAGATCTCCAGAAACTACGTGGCATCCTCTGCATTTGTTGTCAACAAGCCACCCGGCCTGGTCCCATGCAGGCATTCCTGACGCCGTCGCACCTGGCCATTGCCATGGACTACGCAGCAGGTGAATGGCAATGAGTTCTGCGCTCGTCTGAGGCATGTGCTCGTCTGAGGCACGCCGCTGCGTTCGAGTGTGGAACATCGTGAACCACCTTGTGCACCAGAGGATAGCCGCCGCTTCGCTTTCAATTTCCGCCCTGTCACTTTTGTGTTACTTTCTGTAGGCGGCGAGCTTTTCCAATACCTTGTCAGCCAGCGGAGGTTTACTGAGAACAAGGTGCGGCTGACACGAGGCCCCTTCTGCATGTTGACCGTGCAGCGGCAAAACCTGCAACACATGATCAATCACAGCCAGTCACATCTGCTGGCGCGTGCTGCGCCACATGTGACGCCCCCTGCCCCGAATGCAGGCGCGATACTTTTTTCAACAGCTCATCGTGGGACTGGGCTACTGCCACTCGCAGGTCGGTCTGGCTGTCGACATGTAGTGAGTCCTGCTGATGACATGTAGCATATCCTGCAGCT
>JAABUK010008901.1_pt1 | contig 13909 bp, 10 predicted proteins | sample 5559141 | NCBI WGS metagenome assembly JAABUK01 (sample SAMN10711869, study PRJNA513367) | rock metagenome | isolation source: Antarctica rocks | place: Antarctica: Victoria Land, Pudding Butte nord | collected 2016-01-03
CGCGCATGGTCGATTTCTCCAGGCCCCTGGCGCTCGAAGTCGATGGCCGCAAGTCGCAGCTCAAGGTCGCCCCGAGCCTGAAGACTTTGTGCGAGACGATGGCGCGGCGCGGCGACCCCGAGCTGGCGTTCTCAGCTCAAGTGCCCCTGCAGTGAGCCTCGGCTAAGCCCCGGCAGGCCGGCGGCCTGCCGTGCAAGTACTTGAGGCCGCTGGCCACAATCTTCTTTAGGCTGCGCTTGCCGCCTCCTGCTGGCCGTTGGCGCGTGCTGCTGGTGCGTCGCGGCAAGCGCCAGGGCGCAGAGCTTGGCGATAGATTTTTCGGCTCCATCCTGACCTGCCCCCGGTGCAGCGTGACGCCGATGCGGTTGCCCGCAGCATCGGCTGCGTAGCCCGTCCCGCCCAAAGTCGTCGCTTGGGTTCCGCTTCCCAGCAGCCGTCCGTCGAAGCCCCAGCCGTCCCGCAGCGGGGCTCTGGTGAAGCGTAGGTTACGCAGAGAGATCAATTTCGCGCACGAGAACATCGGCGGCTACAATGTCAAATACTCCATACTCGTCAAACCCCAGCCTGAAGTGACGAATGTTGTAGAACTTTTTATAAGCAATGAAACCTTGCTGTCCATGATATTTCTCGGTTTTGGCAAGGATGTCCGCGAGATAGGCTGAATCGATAATTTCGATCAGCCCACCAAATTCGTAATCTTCTGCATCGGACTCGAATTCGTTGTAGTCAACTTCATCATACGTCCACCGGTACTGGAAAACTGGCGTGAAGGTCAACTCTCCAAAACGCGGGCCTTCATCCGAGTGGCAACTCTTGTACTTGATGATCAACTTGACCATCTGATTACGCTCGCTGACGACTTGGACAACAGGCCTGTCGTCCAAAGTCGTGCCGCCGCCGGGAATGGGAATGACGATATAGGCCATGGCTCTCAAACAATGCTTTCAGCATTTCCACTGTGGGCGTGAGCGATCTTAGCAGGGCAGGCCGAGGCAAGCGGCCGGCGACTTTTAGCTGTTGCATATCGTTATCGACTTTGGCGAAAGGCAGCAGTGTTTGATGCGTTCTTCTTCGAGAATCGCCGAGGTTGCGGCACACGAGCCGCGTCCAGCGGCTCGGGCACGGCTCGATTGAGCTTGATTGAGTGGGCGATGCAGGGATCGAACCTGCGACTTCTACCGTGTGAAGGTAGCGGTTGAAGTCGCAATATCTTTCTTCCAAAACCCGCACTGGCAGGCACTTTTCGGCGAGAGGTCGCCTCAACGTTTCGTGAAGTATAGCCGTCTTTCTCGGCACGTCAACGGAGGCGCAACTCGGTTCAGTGAAGGCGGCAGGTAGTGAAGCCTCTCAAGTACTTGCGCTCATCGGAGTCTCTCAGGTGTGGAAAAACCCGACCAACCCGACCACAAAGGTGCTCGTCAGTGTGCCGCACCGGAAGCGCGAGCGGTAGAATGTCCAGCGAGGTTCGACCAAGGCCCACGCCAGCCACCCCAGGCGAGTTGCCACGCCCAGACGACGGCAAGACCAGCAAGCACGGCGCGACTGTGCTGTCTGAGCGCGAGCGCGACTTGTTCCTGGGACTCCTGGACAGCCCGCCCGACCCGTCGCCGGGTCTGCGACAGGTTTTCAACGACCATCAGCGCCTCACACGCTCCGACGACGGACGCACCGTGCTGAACTTCGAGCTGCGCGCCGATTAGAGCTTGAGCTGTGGCCAAGCGCCGCCGATGTGCCCCTCATGGAAGCGGAGGTGCCCGGCTTCCAGTTCCCGCGCCAAGGCGTTGTTGGAGCCACGGAAGAGGCCACCGTCACTTTCGAGAACGGCCTTTCCGATCTCTTCGGGCGGCAGCAGGCGAATCGTGTCACGCGCAGTCGCCAACGCCTCGCGCCATTCCTGCTTCATGAAAGCGAAGTTGGGCGGCTCGCCTTCCCACTCAATCTCTTCCAACTCCTCGCGCGAGGCGCGGGCGTTGCGGGATGCTTCGTCCAAGATGAGCTGCGGATTCCAGCCCTCGTCCTTGCCGCAGGCGGCCCAAGCCAGCAGGCCCAGCGGCGCCACCTTGTGGTGGCAGGTGAGCGCATCCACCCAGTCGCGCACTTCTACGCGCCCCACCAACGCGAGCACCTTGTTGGTCGCCAGATCGAGCGGATGCAGGGTGAGACCGAAGTCAGGATGCGGCAGGAGCGGAAAGAAGCGAAAGGCGCTGTCGCGCACCCATTGCACCAGCACGCTCTGATGCAAGCCGTCCTGCTCGCGCCAGACCTCAGCTTCGACGAAGCCGGGCCGCTCGCGGATGGTCTCGACGGAGTAACCCGCTTGCTGCAACAGGGCACGGTCGGAATTCCAGGTGGCATCCAGGGCTTCCAACGTGTCGTGGAACAGGTCAACGTCGCGTGATAGGCGGGGCGCGTCCAACGTCTGGTTGAGCGCCGCGCCCCCAGCCACATAGGACTCCTCCGCCGCGCTCGAAGCCGCGCGGCTGTAAGCCAAGGTGCGGCACAGGCCGCGTTGGAAGGGAGTCAGTGCCATCGAGTTGGGTCTGCTTAGGACAGGCGGCTTAGTAGGAGGCGCGCACGAACGAAAGTCTCCCTGTCGCCGCGAGCCGCGATGCGCTCCACTACGCGGCAGGCCGCAGCCACATCGGGCGGAAAGTAGTCCAGGGGCAGCGACCACAGCGCCCGCGTGCGGTTCGCCTCGATCAGTTCGCGCACTTCGCGCTCCAACTCAGGTGAGAGCATCGTCTTCATCTATCGTCCTCGGCCATCAGCGCACAGTGTCGCACACGCGAATGGCAGAAGGCTCCGCCTGTCTGCTTGACAAAGCATCCAACTTGCTCCGCTCACTTGTAGGGTTGTTACCGGTTCGCGAGGGTCGCTGGCGGGTGACGACCTGCAGGTTCTCCCCGGCTTGACCTGCCCCGTGTCCTCAGCTTGTGGGAGCGGAAGCGACCTGCACCACACGCGCGGCGGTGCCGCTGCTGCCGGACGCATCCACAGCGCGCACCTGGATTGAATAGCGGCCCGCGGGCAAGCTCTAGCCACTCGGTAGGCCACGGCTGATGGACCAGCGGCCCGCCTCAAGAGAAGCCGGGATGTCGCAGCCGCGGTGCGTCCGGCGTTGTCCCTGGCCGTGGCCGTCCAGATGTAGTGACCATCCCGCGCCAGCGTCGGCCCAGGCAGGGGCGCCGCGAGTTGCCACGCCGAGTGGGCACCTAAGGCTGTGCGCAGCGAGAAGGGCACCCTCTGCCAGGCCCGCCCGTTCCAGAACCGGCCGTCGCCGCGGCGCAGTTGCACCTCGACGCTCTTGAGGCCCACGGCCACCACGCCCACGCCGCGCACCACAAAGGGATCGCTGGATCACTTACACGCCCGACTGCCATGACAACAGCTCGCCCGGCACCGGAAAGTCCCTGCGGTGGAGGCAGGGCACGCATATGTTCCTCGCCTCGAAATTCCAGAAGAGTGCCGCAGGGGCGAGGAAGTTCTGGCATCTCTCGATCATGGCCAGTGATGCAAGCGGCGGCGCGCCAGGCAAAGAGCGCAAGTACTTGGGGCATACAAGTACTTGCGGCGCCAAGCGCGAGCCTGCGCCACAGCTCCAAAACCCACCTCCGAGCGTTGCTGCCTCCATCTTCCTGACCTCCATGAAACGCCTCCTCTTGCTCGTCAGCCTGTCTCTGGGCGCGCCGCTTCAGGCGCAGAACGCGCTGGCTCCGCGCCCGGCGCCGGTTCTGCAGACCGATGCTGCGACGATCCTCACGCCCGACTTCATACGCTCCTGCACCTACATCGCGCACGGCACCCTCTCCTTGAAGAAGTCGGGCGCACAGACGCTGGGCGGGTTGGTCTACGGGCAACACGAGCCGCTCAAGGGGCTGGGTGACTTGGAGTTGCTGGGCTTCGGGCTGGGCGACGCCTCCGCTTGGAAGAGCGGCGACAAGGCGATCTTCTTCACGCGCTACAGCAGCGCGCAGAAGCGGGCGGTCATCGTCGGCAGGCTACCTGCGACAGCCGCCAACATCGCCCGCGTCAAGGCGCTGGTCGCTCAGACGCCCGACTTCGAGATCAGCTTCGCCACCGACAAGGAGCGTTACGCCCTGGGCGAAGCGGTCAAGGTGTCCTGGCGCTTCAAGAACGTGTCGCCGCTCGCCAGGAGCCTGTTCGTGGGGCCGAGCGCCCTGAGCATCAGCCTCGTCCACGACAATCGCGCGACCTCCTCCGAGGACGAGAAGCTGCGCCAGGGCCCACGCTTCGTCCAGGTGCAACCGGGCCAGAGCTGGGCCTACGAACGCACCTTCGATGGCACCTTCCCGGTCGGGACGCTGGAGCTTAGCTGGACTTACGACCCATACCAGGCGCTCGAACGCTCTGCCGCCCTGCCCGAAAGCATCGTCCTGCTGCGCCAGGAAAGCACTCTGCCCGTCACGATCCTGCCCGCGCGCCAGGCTCAGGTGCAGGCGCTGGACGTGGGCATCAAGAGCCCTCGCTGGAACGAGCAGCTGGCCGCCGCGCAGAAGCTGCTGCAGTCGGACGCCCCCGCCGACTGGAAGAAGCTGGAGCCGTTGGCCTCGCACCCCATGCGCGAGCTGCGCGAGATCGCGGAGAAGGCCCTGGCCCGTGGCGGCGCCTTCCCGCCCGCGCTCAAGGCCCTGTTCTACGCGAGCACGCCCATCGAGGCCGCGAACTTCCCCCAGGGCTCCCGCGAGGGCAATGGCGACTTCGCGCTCGCGCTGCTGGCCCGCGCCGCTGTGGAAGAGGAAGCGCGAGACCGCGGCTTCAAGGGCCCGCAACCTGCGGCGGCGGGAGGCGAGAGGAACTACCCACCGCTCGACTTCAACGGCGACCCTCGCATCGGCGACCTCCTGGCCGCGCGCCTGCGGCGCGGCAAGCCGATGGAGGGCGGTGTCAACAACGCCCTGACGCTGCTCTCGCTGGCGGGTCTGCAGGATGAGGTGCAGGACACCGAGAAGCCCGTGCCCGATGCGCTCAGGGCCAAAGTACTTGCGGCCTGGGACGCTCGGCGCGCCGAGGTGAAGAGCCCATTCACCCAGGCGCATCTGGATGCCGAGATCGCGCTGGCTCGCCAGATTCACTACAACAACTTCAAGACCGGCCCGTTCTACGCGGAGGTGGCCGCGCTGATCGACTAAGGGCGCGCGCGAAACTTCAACGCCAGCCAGGAGCAGGACGTGTGGGACAAGAAGCTGCTGGTTCTGCCAAAGGAGGCCGCGCCCGATCTGCTGAGCATCCTGAAGTGGCGCGAGATCGTGAGCCCTCCGCCCAGCGTGCTGCGATTCCTGGCGCGCTCAGGCCGGCCCGAAGTGTTCGGCCTGCTGGCCCAGGTCGCCTACGGCGAAGGCTGGCCCGAAGGCGACGCGCGCATCGAGGCGATCCGGCTCATGGCCCAACTGGACTTCGAGCGCGCCCAGACCCACATCGAGAACTTCCTGAGCCTGCCCTATGAGAAGGGCGATTGGAGCCGCGAAGCGCCTCGCATGGGAGCCGCCATCGCCCTGGCCGCGCGGGGCGACAAGCGAGGCGTGCCGATTATCTTCTCGACCGAATACGAAAGGCGCTTCGACATCCTGGATCAAGAGACCGTGAGTGCGGCCCTGAAGACGGCCACCGGGCAGGACTTCCCCAACCTGTTCGGGTGGAAGCAATGGTGGCAGCGCGAGGGCCAGAAGATGGAGTGGAAGTAGCTCCGACTGCGCATCGGGGAACGCCAGCACAAGCCGTTGATCGCACGCAGCAAAGCGATCTTGTAGCTGGTCAGCTTGCCGTCGTGCTTGAGAATCGCGCCAAGTACTTTGCTGGCTGCTGCATTCAGCATAATCGAGCAGTGGCCCTACCCTCAGTGCTCATGCAGAAAGCGATGGAGCCCGTGTTGTCGCAGCAGAATCGGCCTTCTGCGGCGCTGCGGCACACCTGGCCTCAGCATCATCCCAGGAAACTGTGCCGTCATCATACCAGTCCTCGGCCAACAGAGTAGCAACCTCGCCGCTCTCAGCCAGGCGCAGCTTGCAGTTGCTCGCGAAGTCGCGGAGGTAGCGCCCGAAGATGGCGCGCAGAGCCTGGTTTGCCGCATCATCAGACAGCGAGGTGTAAGTGTGGAAGCCGACCATCTCGCCCACGGTGTTGATGCCGATGAGCTTGCGCCCCACGACACGCCCGGCGCCATCGGTGGCGTAGACGACTCGCTTGTTCAGCTCGCAGGCGTTGGCCACGGTCGAGAACGCGTTGCAGTTGCCGAAGCTGAGGCAGGTGTCGAAGTAGTTGCCCATCTGCAAGATGTGCAACGGGTCGCGCTCCAGGTGTAGGCGCACCTTGCCACCGCTCACCCGATCGCAGCGGTAGATGCGAGGGCGGGCTCCGAGCCAGGCCTGCGCATCAGCGCCGCTGTGGGCCAGGGTGTGCAAGAACAGGGCGTTGGCCGGGTGCTGCTCGCGCCAGCTCTTCTGGCCCGCGATCTCGGCGCGCAAGAGGCGGCGCAGCAAGCGGCGGTTGCTCTCGATGTCCATCGTGAGCAGGGTGGCGTTGAGCCAGTTGTCATCAAAGGCAACGCTCGGCGGCAGCACGCCCGCGACCTGGGCCAGGCGAGCCTTGTAGCACGCAAGTACTTGCTGCTCGCCCAGCGCCAGGGAGGCTTCGGCCTCGGCCTGCGCCAGGCGCTCGACAGCCTGCTCACGCGCTAAGCGGCGCAGGCGCGACTGATTGAGGAGCTGGCCGCGCAGCGAAGCCACGCGCGCCACCCAATCCGCACGCGAGGGTTGTTCCTGCAGCTTCTGCTCAAGATGCCGGAGCTCAGCGGCGACCTTGTCCGGCTCGCGCAGAGCCTGGCGCACTCCGCTTGGCACCTCGCTGCTCTGCCCCAGCAACCGCCGGGCTCGCCTGTAGCGGGCTGCTGCTTCCGCCAGTTCGGGAGCCAGGGCGAGCAACTCGCGCCAGATGACATTCTCCGGCGTGCCATCGGCAGGGACAGTTTCGCCTTGCTCCTCAGCGCCGTGCTCTCGCAGCACATCCAAAGGTGTCAGAAGTTCGGGGCCCAGGCGAGAGGCCAAACCCAGCCGCACCAGCAGCGAGATGCAGCGGCCCGGCTGGCGCGCAACGAGGTGGGCCAGAGCCCGTCGGAGGTCAGGATACGGGGACAGCGTGTGCAGGCCCTTCTCCAAGTAGTCGGAGTCCAGCTCCGATTTGTAGCGGGCAGCGGCGGCGAAGATAGGTCGGAACGCTTCGAGTTCGCCATCCGCCAGCACACACGACAGGCGAGTCATCGAGCCCAGGCTCAAGTACTTGAGCGGGCCCTTCTTGCTCTTTTCAGCTTCCAGCAGGTGGTCGATCATCCGCGCCAGCCACGAGCGCACCTGATCCTGATGCCGCAACGCAGTTTCCTGGCTGTCCAGGTGCGCATCGCCACGTTCCTCGTCTGTCCCCTCGGATGCTGCTGTGGAGGGCACTTCGCCAGCGGCAATCTGTTGACGGCGCCACAGCACTCGCTCGACCTGCACGGAGGCTTCGACGCAGAAAGAGCACCGCTCTAAATCCGTGGTCTTCTCAGCGAAGCGGCGCAGCAACGGGAGGTAGGGAAACAGGCGCGGCCAGACCAGGCGCATTGCCTGGCGCGAGTCGGTCACAGCGTCCATAAAGTCGAAGAGCAACTGCGCGCGCACAGGGGAAGAGGCGTCCCGCAACGCCTCGACGACTGGGGAAAGCGCAGCCTTGGCCTCGCGCGCCGTAGGGAAGAGGTGGAGCGTCCGCCACAGGTGCCACAAGCGCCAGTTTTCATTCTCGCTGGCGAAGGCGCGCGACAGGGAGAGCGCCAGCCCGTACATCTCAGGGTCACGCCACACCTGGTGCGACAAATCGCTGTGCACATCCATTTCCAGCGCCTCACGCACGATGGCCGCATCCCGGCAGTCCAGCAGCAGAGCGCGCAGAGGCTTGATGTCCGCGTGCCACACCTTCTCCTGCCACTGGCGCAACTGCCCCGGCAGGCTGAACACTTTGGAGCCGGGCGTAGGAGCCGAGAAGATTTGCGCCTCGTCCCAGCGCCCGCCCTGGCACAAAGCCAAGATGTCCAAATAGCCCCGCTGCAAGACTGCGGGGAGCCTGCTGGCAACCTTCGAGGGTCGCAGCGCTGCTTCTACAAGCAGCGCCAGTTCCTCGATCGGGGAGGCATCAGGACGCTTAGCCCTGGTGAGGTAGGGCCACAGGTCGGGTGCCGTCTTGAACAGAAGCTGCAGGAAAAAGCTCAGTGTGCTTACCCACTGCTGCACCGTGGATGCGTCGCGCGTGGCCCGGATGACGCGGTGGAGCATCTTCGAGAGCAGAGCCAGCGTCTCCTGGCGGCTCTGCGAGAGCGCCTGCTGATCGAGGCGTTGCTGCTCGTGCCTCTGCTGTTCCCGCCCTTCCCTGGAGCGTTTCTTGGCCACGTTAGGCCTGGACTCCCGGCTCACACGCCGTTGCACCGGCTGCAGCCGAGCTTGCTCCAACAGCGCCCGGTAGAACTGCACCATCTGAGCGGCGATGGGCTCAAGCGAAGACGCGGACTCGGCGATCTCAAGTACTTGAGCGGCCTCAACGCCATCGGCCAGCAGTTCGCGCACGAGCTGTGCAGGAAGGTCCACCAAACGAAACCGGCTCAGCGCGAGCGAGCACCGACCAGCCGCTCGCTCGCCGTGCTCCTGCTCCAAGAAGGTGACCGTGAGGGCCGGCTCCTCCGGCAGGCCGCGGCGCCATCCCCACTCGTAGGCGCGCCGCAGACAGGCGTGGTGAGACGACTCTGCGGGAATGAGAACCTGAGGCGCCACGTGAACCCCAGCATCTCCAGCTCTCCACAGGGCGCCCAACGTCATCGCAGCCAGCGCGCGGCCCGCAGGCGGAGCCGACTCGTCGCGTAGCAGCCTCTGCAGAGCATCAGGAGCCAGCCCAGGTGCCAGAGCCCCATGGCTGAGCAAGGCCACGCTGGGCCGCACAGGCAGCTCGTTCAGACACAAGGCTTCGGCGAGGAGCAGATCCACCAGCCTCTGGATTGCAGCCGGGTTCCGGGCGCGGGACGAGCCGGCCAGAGCCGGTAGATCGGGAGCCGAGAACGAGCTGAGCCTCTTGGCCATCTCAAGCCGCTCGCAGCGCGCTTCGAGCCACGCCGCGCCCTCGTCAAGCTCGCCCAGGAGCAACTCAGGTTGGAGAGCACCTCGGCTCTTGTGCAGGCAGCGGTGCGCAGTGGATAGGTCTGCCTTACTCGGACGCAGCCTCTCGCGCCCGTGCTTCCAGGTCACGCAGCCCCCGTGCCACAGGATGTGCCCGTCCAGCCACGCCGTCTGCGCAGTGGCCTTGCGCTCGATGAGCGCCCGCTTGGAGCGGTGGGCGGTCGGATCAGAGGGGCGGCTCGGCATGAGTTCTCGCTCGCATCAAGGCTCTATCACTCGTGGCTAAGCTCCACCGCCCACTACAAGTACTTGAGGCCACGATCAAGCACGTTCGCGCAGAGGCCAGCCCAGAGATACGGTCCTGAGAAGAGCGCCAAGCCCGCGGCATGGACAGAGCCACGCGACTTATCCAGCCAGCCCTGTGATCTACCAGTTCTACTCCGTGCTGACCGAGCGCCAGTTTTGCGAAGCAGAGCAGCAATCGCAGTATGATGCGTCTGCTGAGCGATCTGGAGCGCATTGCGCCCCTTCTTGTCGCGGAGGCTCAGGTCGGCTCCGGCTGCGAGCAAGACGCGTATGATGGCCGCATCGCCAGCCGTGGCTTCCTGCACCACGGACGCTCGCTGGCGAGCGGCTGCCTGCCTGACCTTTGCGATGGCAGCTTTGCCCGTGGCATCCAAGGGCGCGTGCCTTTGGGCCATGCGCACAGCAGTCTCCAATTCCTGCGAGAACAGCTCTGGCGCTTGCTGGATGCGCCCGGCCTCAACCACCCGCAGCAGAGCCGTCTGGCCAGCCGCATCCTGGGCGTTGACCTCGGCCCCGGCACCCACAAGTACTTGCACAAGCGCAGCGCTACTGTTGACGGAGGCTTCCATGAGCGCCGTGCGGCCCCTGGCATCGCGGGCGTTCACATCAGCGCCGTGGCGCAGCAGAGATTGAGCAATGGCCCCATCGCCCGACTCCGCCCACCGCTTCCAAGCCGCCTTCTCTGGCAGCGCGACTTCGGGGCTGACTGGCTTGTCGGCTCCCTCGTTGGCGCGGTGCAGAATTCCTTCCCGCATCTGAGGAAGAAGGCGCGCGATGCGGGCCCGTCCGGCCTCAGCGATGTGCATCAAAGCCGTCTTCTGCTTACGGTCTCGTGCGTTGACTTCAGCTCCCCGATCGAGAAGTAGCTGCACCACTTCCGGGTGCCCGTTCTCAGCCGCCGCGAGGAGTGGCGTCAGCCCCGGATGAGCCGCCGCCATCTGACGGTACTCCGCCATGATCTCAGCAGCCTGTTTGGGATTTTCCCTGGCCTCCTGCTGCGCCAGCGCGAGCATCTGAGGCACGTCCTGGGCGTCGCTGATGTTGATGGGCGCTCCCTTGTCGAGCAGCATCTGCACAGCCGGCGCGATGCCAGCCGCAGAGGCCGCGACAAGGGCCAGGCGATCGGCGCCCTGCGTCACGTCCGCGCCGTGATTCAGCAGAGATTGGACGATGGCCGTGTCCTCTTCAGCGGCCTTGCGTTGCACTTCTGCCCGCTGAGCCTCGGTCATGGTGCCGCCAAATCCGAACAGCGCCATCTGAGCCCGCTGCATATTGCCTCGGCTCAGCACAGCCAGCAACGCCGTCGGATGGAGGGCGCCCTCAGCCCTGGCATGAGCGCCCTTGTCCAGCAGAAGCTGCACGACCTGGCGCTGGCCCGCACTCGCCGCCCACATCAGAGGAGGCTCGCCCTCGCCCAGGTTGGGATCGGCTCCGTGATCCAGCAGGAGCCGCACCAGGCCGGCGTCCTCGCTTCCCATGCTCGCGATGATGGCGCTGATGAGCGCCGTTGACCCCTCTTTGTCCTTGAGGTTGGGGCTGGCTCCGTGCGCCAGCAGGACACCTGCGGCTTCCACGTGGCCGTAGGATGCGGCCTCGGACAAAGCCGTCTCGCCGCGCTCATCTTGGGCATTGACCTGCGCTCCCTGCTTCAGCAGGAACTCAACCATCGGCGCTCGCCCGGCATCAGCGGCGGCCAGGAGAGCCGTCCTGCCCAATTCATCCTTGCCGTTGACCTGGGCGCCGCGAGCGATGAGCAGCCTGGCGATCTCCACGACTCCGGAGATGGCGGCGTCCATGAGCAGGCTCCGGCCTTCGCCCTCCGGCTGCACCTTGGCGCCCGCCACCAGCAGAACTCGGACGATGGGCGCATCGCCCAGGTCGATGGCGCGGCTCAAGAGAGAGCCGTACTCGCGGCGCGCGTTCACGTTGGCGCCCTTGCCGATCAACGCCCTGACAGCCAGCGCTGAGCGGCTGTTGATGGCATATTCCAGAACCAGCGTGCCGCCCTGGTCGCGGGCGTTGGCGTTGGCACCTTTGCCCAGGAGAGCCTGCACCAGCGGCATCGAGACGACGCCACTCTCGCAGCACTCCAGGGCCAGCATCAGCGGGGTGCGCCCCGCTTCATCACGCGCGTCGGGATCGGCACCCAAAGCCAGAAGCTTCACGGCAACAGGGACATCCTGCCTTTCCACAGCGTGGAAGAGGCGTGCTTGCAGAACTTGGCTCTGGGAAGTCTGGTGAGGTGCAGTCCGGTGCGTCTTCCGGGAAGCTTGGGGAGCCGCCGAGCTTGCTGTGATGACCGAACTTGTGGAGAGCAGGTATAGGCCGAGCACAGCAGTAGTAGCGAGGGCAGGGCGACGCAGGATGGAAGTCATATCGAGTGTCAGCTCTCGCAGCCAGCTTCAAGACCGCGCCTGCAAGTACTTGCAGAGCCAGGGGCTATCCAAGCGCGGACACACGAGCAGATGTGTAGAGATCCAATTCATCGACGGCGTCTATGGAAGCGTTTTAAGACAGCTCACGATCCACGCCGGGGATGTCCCTCTGGCGGGCGCAGAGGTGGATTTGCATGATCGTGCTCGAATTACAGATGGCTCGCACAGAGAATACCCATCCGCCCCTCAGAGATGCGTGACAGGGCATATGAAGTAGAAAGTGCGTCCTGCCATCCACAGCAGTGGCCAGCCTGCATCACATCTTCATCCCTTCACTGCAGTGCACAAGACTTCAGCTGCTGATACAGAGACAGGCCTAACGAAATCAATTAATTGTCAGGATATGACTGTGCAAGCCAACGTGGTTAAGTGAATCGCTCAAGTTGGCTCAGCACGTTCTGCATCCATAACTCAGTCGATTTGGCGGCATTTTCTACCGACTTTCGCCGACTTTCCTGACCTCCAAACAGCCTCCATTCCGCACTGCGCGATTTCGAGCCCAACGACTTCAAGCTGAAGTAGATCGTTTGGGACCAAGTGTGGGTCGAAGAAAAACACATATCCTGCGTACAGCACAAAAACACCCCTGTGCGGCACGCACCAAGGTGGCACAGCAGCCTGCGAAGTCAACGACTTACGTGCTGGGAGAGTTAAAGGTGCTGGGAAGACAGCATCCGAGTTGTGGAAGCGCCTGGGGTTGCAGGGCTCCGCTCGTGGCTGCACCTTTGGATGTGGCTATGGGATGTGGAGATGTAGAAGTCGAGAGGAACAACGCCCAGAGTATGTGCCAAAACGCCTTGCAGAGCCAACCGCCGCACAGCGGCTAACGATCTCAGCAAGGCGCACGGTGCTTCTCAAACTTGGGGCTCAAGAGAAGGCTGAAGGGCCACCGGTTCTCCAACCGCATCGCGAGGTTACAGCAACCCAAGCTGCTGCTTGCTCCTGCTCGGCGTTGCACGCCCCATCACATCAACACCCGCTTCCACATCGACTTGACAAGCTGCGCGGCACGCATTACGCTATCGCCATCTTTAGGTGAACGTTCACGCCAGTGATATTTCACCAGCAGCAAGTACTTGAGGAGGAGCGAGATGGATGTCTTGCCGCAGCGCCAGCAGGAGTTGCTGGATCGGATAGCTCAGGATGCGCGAGAAGGGCGCACGCCAGTCATCGCGGAGCTGATCGCGTCGATGGGGCTGGCGCGCGAGTCGAGCCTGACCAACTTGCTCGCGCCGTTGCAGCGCAAGGAGCTGATCTCCATTGAGGGTGGCGTGCGTGGCCGCTCGCGCATTATCTCGCTCACTTCGCGCGGCAAGATGGTGGCGGGGTTCGGCCTGCCCGTCTTGGGCTGCATCCCGGCTGGGCCGCTGCGCGAGGCCATCGAAGAGGCCGGGGAGTGGGTGGATACCGCTCACGCCTTGATGCCCTACCGAGCGGGCGACTTCTTGCTGCGCGTCGAGGGCGACTCGATGATCGGCGACGGCATTCTGCCGGGGGACAAGGTGCTTCTGCGCCCCAACATCGAAGTTCGTTCAGGTGAGATCGCGGCGGTGCAGATCGCGGGCACAGAAGGCTTCGAGGATGGCTCGATGTGCGCCACGCTCAAGCACGTGCACCTGAACGAGGCCGCGCAGAGCATCACGCTGCGCGCCTCGAACCCTCGATACGCTGACCGTGATGTGGACGCCGCGCGCGTGTCGATCGCGGGCGTCTACCGAGGTTTAGTGCGCTCGATGGATTGACAACAGGACAAATAGCAAGAGGCGCTGCCCTTAGCTTGGCGGCGTGGCAGCGCCTCTTGGGACCGCACAAACACGTTGGAGAACGAGTTCAAGCGGGCCTCTTAGTGTAGCAGCCAACCTCCAATTCGATCGGAGATTGGCGTGCCATGGTCAGGGCAAACGCACGAGGAGTATCAAGGAAAACTGGAGGGATGCTCCTCTTCGAGATCTTCCAAGACGTTCCTGACCCGCGCACACCTCACCCGTGGCTCAAGCACTCGCTGATGGATGTTCTGTG
>JAABUK010008902.1_pt1 | contig 13908 bp, 13 predicted proteins | sample 5559141 | NCBI WGS metagenome assembly JAABUK01 (sample SAMN10711869, study PRJNA513367) | rock metagenome | isolation source: Antarctica rocks | place: Antarctica: Victoria Land, Pudding Butte nord | collected 2016-01-03
TGCTGGCTTTGTGTGTGTGGGGGGGGGGAATTGTGTGTGTGAAGTGGGAATATTAAGCCGGGACTCTTCATGGTGTATATAGTCGTTCCACTTCCTTTGTTCGACTACCAAGCCATTATCAGCACAAAGGGACCTTGAAGGCCATTCATCGAGAATGAAGATGTGATGGCAGTGAATGACATTGATAATGGCTATGACGCCACGACAAAGAGCGCCCTTTGTTCGCATACAGAATCCCTGACAACTCATTGGATCTCTCTTGTTGCCAAAACGCAGAGAGAAAGGGCTAGCAATGACAGCCAAACCCAAAGTAATAGGGTGCAAGCTCTTTGTGTATGCTTTTTGCGCGTGGATAACATAGCTGTTTGGGAACTTTTTATAACCTGGGTACACATTCCAACAGCTATGATGTGTTTAGACACCGAAGTCTCATACACTAGCTGAGTTGATGTGTGTTTTCGCCTGTTTTGTCGTCAATCCCGAGAGGACAAGCGTTGCCCCTTCTGCGAAGACAAGGATTGGCCTTTGCCACCAGGGACTGGCGTTTTCTTCCGCAATAGACGTTGAATCAACCCTCTCTGTCGGCTCACCAATATGACCTGGCGTCTTTGAGTCTTGACCTCTCGACCACATTTTTGCGTAGAACTTGCATTCAATCAAATTGGAAGCTTGGTACTTCAGTACAGTTCTAGCGAGCGTACAAATTGCTGCTGCGAAATACATCTTCTGTCACATAGATACACCCTCTTCGCTGGCATAGGAGGAGAGGCACATAGATCTGCACTACCTTGGACAGAACTTTGTGAGCTGAACGCGGTCTTCTATCCTCCAAGCGTAGTGATAACAGCCTTAACAACCCACAGGGATGCTGCGGGTGACCAACTTGATAGATACTCGAAGGGCAAGGTGTCTTGATGTTGTTGTGCCAGATTCAGAAGCTTTTCCATTGTCGATCTTCACGGAACATCCCAGTGTTGGGCAGGAGGGCACCGAGAGACCATCGTGCCCCGTAAGAGCCCGACTTCAATTTCTTCTCTACATGAGTGGGAGGAGCCCGGAATGGCGCAAAACAGAGGTTTTGTGGTGTATCCAGCCCACACCATGTGCAGACTCTAGAGAATGTGCTCTCGTACTACCAGTACGTAGAAACACGCTACCAAAGTTGCCGTATAGTAGAAGAGAGTCGGCTGGCCGGAAACGCTCTTCTGGATGCTTTGATAGTTATTGAATGGCTGAAGTAGGGTACCAGCGCAGAGATTTTTCCATTTTCCTCATGTCAGTGCGTATCACACATTCTGTCATCCTGTCAGACAGCCTGCGCCTTGGCCTGCGCCTCAGGCTCTCCATCGGCCAATTTGAGCCAATCTCCGGCCAATTTGGGCCCCATTTCCTTCATATGTAGCTCTATTTTCAAGAGCGATTCTGGATAGATTCTAGACAGTTGATTCTGTCCATTCAATCAATTCAATTCGATTCTATACAGACATTCAGAGCTATTCTGGCCTATTTGTCCGACACATCCTGACAGGTCGGATTCCATAAGTTGGGGCCATCCGGCGACAGAAAAGGAGAGACTGGCAGAGTTCAGAGATAGTGCAAAAACGAACTCAATTCGGTGGTCGAGCATGGACAGATTAGTGATTGAGTTTCACAGCACAGCCCGCTTCCGGCTATGCATATGGCTGTGCTGTAACGCTGAACGTGCCCGGTAGATCCCTTCTCGATAGGCCAAAACGCGGTCTCAACACCAAGCTGATTGTGTGTCAGAGTCTCAAACTCGGGTTACTTTTGGAGATGGCTTCCTTGATTCTGCCTGGCGCTCTACAGTAGAGTTCTCTTCGTCCTCAACATGTTTCGCGAACCATATCTTTTCAAACCAGTCATCTCATCGTCGATTTAAGCTCCCAATTGATCGTATCCAAAGCTCCATCGTCCACTGAGTCAATCCATCTACCTCTACGCTGGTTTTAAGGCTTATCATTGATCGCTGTTCCATTTTGGTCTCTCTTTGGAGCGATCCATATCAAGCCCATAACATATGGAAGTTCGATCGCGAAACCTTCTTACCCATTTTCTCTTCCCCTTCCTTCTAGTTGTCCATTCCTGTACAGCAAACTGCTTCGTACCCAATGGTACGGATAGGAGTACCTTTCCTGGCATCGGCCCTCGTGACTACCTACCATGTGACGCTACCGCAGAGGTATCCATGTGCTGCGCCATTGGCCGTCAGGGTGTGGTAGACAAATGTCTTCCCGGAGGCCTCTGCAAGAATCCGGACAATGGGTATTACTACCGGGAGAGTTGTACAGACAAGACTTGGAAGTCTTCCGCCTGCGTCAAATTGTTCGTGGATGGTGTAGGTTAGTAGTACATCTTCGCAAGTTGCAGCCGCCTTCGAAGCCTACTGACATTCGTCGTCCCAGGATCTACCTCGGATGTTGATATCTCGCAGTGCGACAATGGTAGCTGGTGTCTCGGGTACAATGATACCGGAAGAGAGTGTTGCCAACATGGTCAAGGCTTCTTCGTCGCGAACGGCGAAGCTACCAAAACCAAACCCAACGCTCTAACTACCTCGTCTGCTGTCACTACATCTCTGACAAGCTCACCCACCAGCTCGCCCAGCCTGTCTAGCAATTCAACGTCGACCGGGACCAAGGTTGGTATCGGGGTTGGAGTGGGACTCGGTGTGATTGCAATCATCGTTTTGGTGGGGTGTGTTGCTCTGCGCCGGCGGCGAAAGGACGGTCATGAACGGAAAATACCAGAAGGGGAAGAAAAGTCTGTCCAGCACAGTTCGAATTACGATGAGTCTTTGGTCCCACCAAGTACAGCAATGTACTCGACAGGCGGCTTGCACCCAGGATCTGTCGAACTGGAATCGCCGACCTCGTTCAATATGAAGGACAGGCGGTCATATCTGTCCTATCGTGCGCCGGGTCTTCAGGATGGGCCGGCGGAGCTTTCTTCAGAGGGTACATCCGGAGCACGAGAATCCTAAGTCTATCAACCGACCAACCTAGACCATCCAAGGGTATAATTTTATTGATGGCCCGTCATAGCATGACAATTTGAATGGCCTTCCACTGATCGGGAATTATAGCAGACCTTAACCCCATGGGACCAAGGTCCCAACCGTTCTTTCAACCGCTGGCAGTGAAAGCGCGATTGGCAACAGTGTTTTGGGTCATAATCCTGGACGAGCTTGTTAGAGCCGCAAGACGGCAACGGAGATACCTATAGGGAAAGAAAAGGAGGAGTTCTGAAGACATCTGACGGGGTGAGGCCGGGTTTGTGCCTTCCCATGAACAAGGCTGTACTTAAGCTTCCAGGGAATGCACAGCCATAGTCTCATTTCGAGAAGGCAAAGAACCTTGCTCGTACGGTTGAATGACCAGCATATGAGCGTAATATTTTAGCCTTTGTAAATATGAGGATGAGCGACCCGCAATGCTGATGGCGAATCGATGGCCACAGCGGGCCACCCTCCTCCTCTGCAGATCGGTGGAACCAGGCGTGAAGGCAACGACAAGATAGGCACTGATGTAATAAATTGCATCCAAGGCAAGCCTGTCGACGCAACGAGTATATCGTCTGCTCTGTCGATGGAACTGGAAACCACACACCTTTGCGAGTCTTTAATTTCCCTTTTGTTTAATGAGATCCATGGCTTTGGGTGTAGAAAGCTGAAATCGCCAATGCGCTTTTCCACGCGCAAATTAGAAGGGCCGCCATGGCATCAGCCGCGGAGCCTGACGCCAACCGTTCCTCGATATCTCTCACTACATCTCAACCTACCATCCGCTCTATTCGGTTGAACGAAGACCCTGTGCCGAATGAAGAGGCTGTCGTCTCGGAAAGCTCACTATCCCAGATCAACACTCAAAGCATCAGAAGCACACCTGCGAGTTCCTTCAGCATCCAGCAGACTTCCCCCGAGCCTGAAGCGCAATCTGTTCGAGAGATAGAGCTATCCTCTATCTCTAGCCATGGCAATCCCGGTGAACCCTCTGGCAATTATACCCTGCAGCCCACACTAGAAGAGAGCAGCCAACACCAGAGCCCCTCTCCTACCCTCGCAGGCGAGCAGAATCAGCCCAGTAACACTGTCCAGACTGTCAACCGGTACAGATCCTATGCAACATCCTTTCCGGGGTCACTGCGTACCGTTTACCATTATGTCCCTAAATACGAGATCACTTCAAATACCATTGCTCTACTGGCTCTCGTTATAAATGCATTCTTTGGATATAAATCATACAGAATCGCGCGGGAGGGTCTGCTTAGTGCAACACCTTCCACAATAGACTCTAATCACATCACATATCGTGTTTTTATCTTCCTCGGTCTTATGGTCAACGTTGGCTTCATCATCTACAGATGCATGGCTTGGTGGCTCAACGGTGGCTTCTTCCGAGCCTTCAGAAGACTACGACAAATCCTAGGATATCAGCAGAATGCTTTTGATCCTGTACACGTTCGTCTCACTCATCCTCAAGTTCGCTCAAGCTCTGCCGGTCTTCGCAGTGGGTCGCAGGCAAGTCAGACAGGAGGTCGGAGAAGAATCATCCACGGCATAAACGAACAGACATATGAAGAATACGATCGCACGCGGAAGAGGTCATTTCAACCAAACTTTGATCTCCTCAAGGAGCCATTCTGGAAAAGGGCCGGTTTAGGCTCCCTAGCGACTAGCCACGAGACTCCTGCTCCTGTGAGAAGAGCAAGCATCGACAGTGCTCTCAGCCAGATAGGGGACGCCTTCAAAGGCGACGCACCGGATGACCTCATCTTTCCCCCCCAAAGCCCGTCTCACATATTCCGTCGAGTACTTCGGAAGACATCTATCTTTCATTTCGGTGACTCTGACGACGATATTGAACCCCCACTTACCGCACTATTAGCGGACCCAGAGCCAGAAGAAAACACGAAGCGGAAAGTCGCGATCACCTCTGGCGTCGTCGCACTTGGCCTTGTACAGGCTGGCTCGGCACTCGCGTCTTCGATTGGAGGTGGCATTGGGCCGGAGATCCTGGTCAAGTCTGAGAGTAGCGGAATGGAGGATAAGCTCATTTCGATGCCCTTGTCATCACAAGATACTATTACTACTAGTGTCGAACGATGAGTAAAGAAGTCATGCTTGCACCACGACACTTCTACACTACTCCACTATGCTACCAGTGTTGATCAAATGCTGCCGTCTGGCTTGGCTGAGCGTCAGAGGGAATTCGTCACATTTTGGTAAGGTTACGCTTATTCATGGTTCGGATTGGGGAGATGGAAAATGCAAAAGGTTGGACCATTTAGCCGGATTGATGCTCTACGATGGGCGGAAAGCTCACAGCTGAAACGCATCTACTTTGCAATATATCTCAAGATAGAATTGCCAACACTTCAAACGCTGATGATGAAGAAGAAGAAGAAGAAGAAAAAATTCCCTCAGAAGCACGGACAGGAAATCCCGCTCTCGCTTGCTTACACGCCTACATGCCGCATCTCTGTCTCTCTCTCTCTTTCCGTCTCGCGTATCAATAGCCCGACCTATCGTAGCCGATCCCTTCACCTTCACATCGATACCAGGTCGAGAATGGAGATTTCCGCAGCAGCGAACAAGCTGCACGTTGGTTCATTGTACTGAGGCCGAAAGTTCTTCGGGAGCACTGTAGGCGTACAAGGTTGCGAAAATAAGGCCGGGGGCCGGGGGGCGATCACTGCTCCATTGAAAGCCGCGGAATGGGGTATGTGTCCATATGGGTCTGGAGATAGACACCGAAGTCAAGAGAATCGTGATAGGGGGAGATATGTGATTGATATGTGGGAGTGAACGGGACATCAGACGCAGGGAGGGCGTCTCCTGGGTAGAGGTCCTCAATACTCCGTATAAGTTCGAAACAGTCATGACTACGGGGACCGTCTCACCTATTCCTATTCCCCTACCTACCCAGCCACTCACTCCCCACATCGACCTCTCCCTCATCACCTCTTCTCCTCCAGCATGATCATCTCATCGAGCAAGCCCACCGTCTCGGCCGGACTCGCAATCCAAGCCGTCGTACACGCCAACCTAGCCTTGAAATCATTCCCGCCGCCACTCAAAAACTGGTCGCCGACATGCAGCGTCGCCTCCGCGCTCACGCCGCCAAACCACTTCTGACACCCCTGCACCCCCAGACTCTTATCCCCAATATCGACAAAGACGTCGTTGCCGCCGTTGAAGGCGCAGAAGGGGATGCCGCCCTGTCGTACCTCGGGCGCCATCTCAACGATTTGCTGGACCGCCAGGACTGTTTCCTCGAGCTGCTCGCGCGCGAAGCGGTGGCCGGGCTGGGGGAAGATGCCTACGGCGCGTTCTTTGCGGAGGATGGAGGCGGGGAGATGGAGGGTCTTGATGCAGTTTTTGAAGGCGCCTTCTGCGATGGTGAGGAGGGATTGGATCGCCTCCTCGTTCCAGGAGTGCATGATGGGTAGGATCCAGTCGCGGCGGTGGACGTAGCGGAGGGAGTGGGGGGCGGATTCGTCGAAGACGAAGAGGAAGTTTGATTCGCCGCCCATGACTATGAGGTTGTGTTTTTGGGATTGGGTGAGCGCGGTGGAGGCCTTGATGGCGTCCAGGAGGCCGTGGAGACGGTGGTGGTATTTGGAGGCGTCGGTGTAGCCGGCGGCGGTGACGATGCCGATGCAGATGTTGTGGGAGAGGAAGTGGATAAGGCGGGGAATGACGGGGTTCTCGGACGTGAGGGAGGCGCCGTCGTCGTAGAGGGTGACGTCCCCATCGAAGGTGAGGAGTTCGAGGGTTATGTTTGGTGTGGGTTCGACGGTGCAGTTGCTGGCGTTGGCTATGAGATTGGTGGCATGAGGTAGAGAGACCGGCCGGACTAGGGCCAAGATCTGTGCTGTGTTGAGGATGAGTCGGACGTCGTTGAAAGAAGGGGCAACGAAGCGGCGGGACGAGATGGCACGGTGCCGGTCTTGGTATATGAATGCTGCTTCGAGGTGGAGTGGCGTAAAGAAAGATCCAATTGATGGCACAAGCATCTTGAGCTTGGACGTCGATTGCAGGGACAGCTGGTGTCGTACTAATGTCTGAGCTTAGTGGGCGTTGGTGGCGGTATACAGGACAGCATGGATTCCCATTTTGGAATACGCTATCGTTGAAATAAGTGCGTTCAGGAGAGAGCATAAGACGTACTGTGATCGTTGACTAAATCTTCAACATCTCGCATGATCTCTGCATAGCGATGATGGACAGCTTGAGCCATATGTTCGAGTGACTTGACCTCATCGCACTCTTCGTATGCAAGTGTGGGCTGCGACTTGAGAACAAATGGGACTGCTAACAGTCCCTGAAGCCATGATAGCGATCAGAGCATGGACATGAGAGCGACAGATTTATGAGCCCATGGCACAATTGGGCAACTCTAGGAATAACTCCACAGAGGACAAGAGCCTCAAAGGGGGGAGATGACCTACCTTGATCCATTCTATCTGTTCTCTTGTCAGCGTTCTGCCCCAAAGACGTCGGGCATCAATGACATACGAGTTGGTCGCGTCGATGAGTCTACACATTAACAGGACATCAGTACATGTTCTCAGCACACGGAGAGTCGGGCAGACTTTGAGAGCATCTGGAAGGATTAGCGATTGATTTATGTTATTTGCGGACGCATACATTCAACGCGGTATCTTGTTGTCATTGCTCAATGCTCGAGGCAAACCCGCAGCTCAGCTTTGGACAACCACCCAACTAGCCCATGGAAACAGACGTGGCAAACGCTGTGGACTTGGAGCACCCAGGCAAGACCTCTGGCGCCGCGCAATAATTCGATTAGAGCATGGCGATATTGGGAGCGGAGAAACGCATTTCTCGGGACTGCAAAACTGCTTGAATTTGGAACGTAGGACACAGCCTCAGCGTCGCAGCTCTACGGCGACGAAGGACTTCATAATCAAGAACTAGAAGGTCATATATCTATAAGAATGGATTCTGTATCGCACCCAATATTTGCATTGAATCGTGGAAGAGAGGATGTCTAGGGTCGTTAAGCCCGTCTGAACACCGAATTGCAATTTAAGCACCGTCTTCCAGCAAAACGCATTCAGCACATCATGGAAGCGGTCTACCACACTCTCCGCAAGGCTGGCCAGCCTTTGGTCTTCCACTGAGAACATCCACAACGTCCTTCATCTTATACCAGAACTCGCTCTTGGGTCTTCGATCCTTCCAGTCCGTCGCGACGGTTTCCAGCCCCTTTTCGCCACCCATGGCCGAGAAGACAACCTCTGAGCCTTGAATACCGATGACGGCCGCAGCCATATCATCGTGCATGATTTCTTCTCCGGACTTGCCAGTGAAACCCTCAATGTACTGCATACATTTGATGCTCATTCGCAATGCGCGAACTCTGTCCATAGGTGATGGCTTTCCTCCTTGTTGATAATGTCCCGGAACAGCGGCCTTAGCCTCGAACCTGCCTTGTGCTTCCTCCGCGATCATATCAGCAATGACTTGAGTCGTGTATGTTGCGCTGGCCTTCTCATTTCGGAGGATGATCTTGCCCGCCCGGCTGGCACCTTTGTCGTTAGCGAAGCTCTTTCTCAAGTAGCCGATATCCCGTGCTATCGTGTGGATGTCGACTCTTTCTTCGGGGATGTACACAGCTAAAGCGCCGATGCTCAGCCCGGCCATTGTCGCTACGTACCCACTACGACCTCCTTGAGTCTCAATGACGAAAACCCGGCGCCGACTGCTGGAAGCCGACTGACGAATGGCGTCGCAGAAACCGATTAACGTGTTCAAACAAGTATCGGAGCCTAGTGAGTATTCCGTCCCCGGCACGTTGTTACTCACCGTTGCTGGAAGAACCACCATTGGGATACGGAAGGAAGGGAAATCCACCCTGGCTCGTCGCATTTCGCTGACCGCAGTGAAGGCCTCAAAACCTCCGATGACGAAAAGCGCATCGAATTTATACAACTCGAAGCACTCTGCGGTCTTTCTGATATCACCGCTTGGCAAACCACGATTCGTCCCGATTTCCGATCCTCCTTCGTTTACCCATGGATCAGCATCTAGCCATTCGAGTTCGCGGACGGCCCCAAGCGGCTTATCATCATGATGTCGCTGAAGACCGGTGAAGCCATTGTGGATGGCGATAGGTGTATGGCCTCTGGTGAGACAGTATGCCACAGCCGCACGAGTGGCAGGGTTCATACCGCCAGCCGGAGCACCCACATGAATCATGGCAATTCTGAGATGCTTCTCGGGTGGTAATCGAAGGCGTGGGTGATCTGTTGAGGTTGTGATCATGTAGCTATTGTAGTATTCCTTGAACTCTGGGTCTCGTAACTTCATCGCCTCGTCAAAGTCTTTCCGCTCGATTGCTTTTGAAACCGATTTCGTCAGTCTCACCGTCTCCATGAGATCGCTTCGCTCGATCTTGTTTTCTCGGATCGTGATCACGGGAGTTGGAGTCTCCGGTGTAGCCTCGAGAACTGCATTGACCGCCTCCACGCCTTGCAGAGTGCCAAGCCAGCGGTCAAAGAAACAAGCTGTACCTCCACGCTGAGTGTGGCCCAGGATTGTGACTCGGGTGTCCAGGCCCAGCTTCGTACTCAGGAGATCTTTGACCTGATTGGGTGTGATCTTGGTCAGATTGACGTCGTGAGCACCCTCGGCAATGATGACGATGGTCCTTCTCTTGCCTCGCTGCCGATGTTTTCTCACGATACCACACATCAAGTCTTCCCATCCCACTCGAGGAGGCTTCTCAGGGATGAAGACAAAGTCAGCGCCGGTAGCAATGGAGGCCATGAGCGCGAGCCAACCACAGTGCCGGCCCATCACCTCAATAACAAAGCCTCTTTGATGCGAGGCAGCGGTGTCGAAGACGTCATCCACGGCATGGCAGATTCGTTCGAGGGAGGAATAGCAACCGATGGTAGCATCCGTCCCTGACATGTCGTTGTCGATCGACCCTACGAGGCCAACGATGTTTAGATGCTTGTATGGCTCGATCTCCTCAGCTTGTAGCTCGCCCTGGCCCACAAGCTCGTCCAGAAGGCCTGGCCACTCGTCTCGGAATTTGTCTGCACCTGTCAAGCTGCCATCACCACCACATATGACCAGGGCATCTATGCCACGAAGAATCATATTTTTGGCAGCCTTGAGTCGACCTGGACGTTCCATGAAGGCCATGCATCGGGCAGTCCCAATGAGTGTGCCACCCCTGGAGAGATAGCCTCGAACATCATCCCACTGCATTTGTTTGATCAGGTCACCACCCTGCACAAGACCTTCATATCCCTCAAAGATTGCAAATGCCTCACAGCCCATATGGATCGACATGCGGACAACTGCTCGGACAGCACCGTTCATGCCAGGCGCATCTCCACCACTGGTCATGACACCGATACGGCGCTTTTTGGGGGGTGCGGGGACACCATTTGTCGCCATCTTGGCTCGACGGCTGCTTCAGGAGAGATCCAGGTCGGAAAGAGTGGTTTAGAGGAAGGATCGAGTGGTGCAGAAGTTGTGCCGGTAGAATGTGAAGCTATCGCCAACGTGTCACTAAGCAGCCGTTGAATAGTGATCAGAATCTCACAATGTTTACCTGGCAAGAAATCGCTATGGAGAGAGCTTGTATCGAAATGGTTTGAGAGAAGCCGGTCAGGTTTGGTGTGAGGTAAGAAGGGTACACAGCTGCTCGGAGATGTAACGGAGGTGTAGGGCAGAGCTGAGCCAAGGGCCGTGGCTACGATGAATGGCGGGCATGAAGATGCATGATGTACCTGGTGAAGCAATCGGCTTCATATTAAATTGTATTAATATTATTCTGGATCTACCAAGCTCTGCCCGCTGCGAGTCCCTAGCGCGAGGTCCTCCCTGAGGCTTTTGGCAGCTGGGTTAGCTATTTGGGGGGGAAGCGCCTCCTTCCAAGCTTGAATGATTGGCCAGCTCCCGGCGGTGATAAGGACCAGAGGCCCTCTCTCCAACCATCTTCCCACGCTTTGCCTTGCTCTCTTGCCCGTCCAGGCTTGGCCTCCATTTGATACAGTATGCTGAATGACTAGCGGCCCCTCCCCCTCTCCCTATCTTGCACCGGCTTCCGCCCTCCCAGCTGCTCCGCTATCGTTTGGCGTTCCCATCCTTGTGCGCGGAAATCTTGGCATTGCTTCCTGCGTCCTCCCAGTCCTCCTCGACGTAGCCACGTCGCATGTCTGGAGAGGATCCTTCAGTAGATTGGCTTGCCTTGCATATGTATCCCAGGTATTCCTTTGGGGCTCCTTCCGCAGCTTGACTCTGCAATAGCACTGGCCGGTTCTCCGGAGGTTTTCTTTTTTCCCTCAACACTACGTGATATTGTTTGATTAGTCGAGGAATCATCAATCATCGTGGACCAGCATTTGAAATCTCCTGTGAACCACTGGTAATCTAGCATGGCAGAGTCATTGACACTGCCGCTACAGCTGCCGGCCTCAAAAGGCTCAGACTATGACTCTCTTCAAGCTCGAATCTTCCAAATAAATTCTCAGAAAGGAGCTTTTCGTCATGTCACGGAAGCATCGCTGATCGAGGACACTCGAATACAAAAGCAGCGGGATGAAGATACCAAGATGGCTGAAGTCGAAGTATCGGAGGCGGAGGAACCGGAGAATCGATACGAGTTGATCATCAAGAGTCGTGAGGAGATGATGCAGCAGCTAAGGTATGTCTGGCCATGTCTTCCTCGTGTCTGGTCTGACGGCTGTCGAGGCGGGTGCAGAACGATACATTAATGTCCTTGGATTTTATCTCGTTTCTTCTTTCCAAAGTGGCTCCAAATACAGCAATGACAACCATGTCGCCGGCTCTCAAAGATGCGGTGCCCATCGGGTCGCTGGAAGCACGAATGATGCAGTACACGCCTCCTGCAGCCTCCGAGTCAAAATCGACCGAGCTTGTGTCCAGAGCTTACAAGCTGCAAGGTTTCAGCAACGCAGCGGACAAAATCCTGGGGGCAGCTTCAAGGCTTGAGGAAGAAGCCACTCGGGAGCAGCAATATTGGGAGCAGATACTGTCAATCAAGCACAAGGGCTGGTCTATCAGTAAAGTCCCGCGAGATCCTCGAACCCTTGGAGTGCATTTCGGGTTTCGCGATGCCGCCCCGTCTTTTCGAAGCCGTGGCTTTGCTGCTCTACGAAGGAATGCAGATGGCGGTTTGCGACTTGACCAAGGTGCTGTGCCTTCCCGACCTGTTGCAGTCCAAGTAACCGTCTTGCGGGATTGTAAGAGTTGTGGCACGTCCGTCATCCCACAGTCTAAGCCGGCCAATGAGGAATCAATCGACGAACAAATCCCACAAGCTCGAAACACACTATACGAAGAAGAACTGTTCCACGAACTTGGCCGTGAAGCTCGCCTACTCGCAAACCAAGGTGCTACTATGTCTTCGAAACAAATCAGAATGCCATTAGACGACCACACTCAAATCCAATTTGATCTCATCAATTTAGACAACAAAAACAACAACAACCCCCACGATCCCTCCAGTGCGGACCAGCACCTAGCAGACGGCATCGTCATTGCTCTCCGAATCCTCCTTTCACACGCACATGAACAGAACCTACGACGACGATCTGAACCACCTCCACCGATGACCCTTAACCCCAGATCTATACCCGAGTACGCACTAATCCGACCAGTTATAACCCACCTCCGACACACGAACCACGTCAAATCATCAACCACCTTTCTCAAAACCATCTCCAAACCCTTCTCAACCGCAGGCGTACCATGCACCCTACAAACCCCCTCTACCTCAAGAATCCTTGACCCCAGAGCCCTCTTAAACCACCACACCACCTCCTACCAACTGCTCACCACCCTACTTAACCCCTCCACCACCACCACCACCACCACCACAACAACAACAACAACAACAACACTCACCCTGCACCTCCCAACCACCACCCCCCTAATATTAACCCTGCACACCAACCTCAATCCACCCCAATTCGGCACAGAATACTCCTTCTCCCCACAAACCCTCATCTACCCCGGCCTCACCCCCACCATTCTCACCCTCCCCCGCCTCAACAACCTCGCCGAGGTCGAGAGCGCAATACGGCATGTGCTGACGGTTGACACTATAACTTTTGTCGCCTCCAAGATTAGGCTCCCAGTGTCGCTGGGGAATGGAAGGGAGCAAGTGAAGGAGGACGCGACTGCGCCTGTGGCCGAGAACGATGATGAGGATTGGACGCCACTGGAGCCGCATCTCGGCTCCCTGTCTCGCGGGAATCAGAGGATATACATCCGAGTGTGGAATGATCGGCTCGGGTTACGGTATATAAGGAGTTCGAAACGGGGGGATATGACCGCGTGGATTTGGGATGGGAGGGGGGATGGGGAGATGGACTTTGCGGGTATGCAGGGGGGGAGGAGGAGGGTGAGGGCGAGGGCGTTGCTGGATGTGTTGAAGGGGGGAGGGGAGGGCGGTGGGGGGGACGTGAATTTGTGATAGAGGGAAGGAGGGCTTTAGAAAGTGAATTTGAGTATCACATATATTGATTCAACTCAAAACCATGCCGTGCAACCAGTTGAATATGTTGATCCGCTTGACTCATTGTATGTGGAGTGTTGAAATGTGATGCATCCATGACTCTACTTACTTCGCATCTAAATAGCCGGTATAGCGAGGACGCCGAGACGCCATGAGTCGCCCATCCAGTCTATGTTGTCCCTATGGCCGAATGCAAAGTGATATCTTGTCATGATGTTGAAGTTGAAAGCTGCACCTTGCACCTGGCTTATGCCCGGCCGTTCCAGATAGTGCAAAAGGGACCCACGTTGAGTTGAATCGGAAGAGGACGATATTCGCCGGAAAGGGAAAACTGGTGGGAGAAGGGGGGGGGGGGGGGCGTCAACCG
>JAABUK010008903.1_pt1 | contig 13906 bp, 17 predicted proteins | sample 5559141 | NCBI WGS metagenome assembly JAABUK01 (sample SAMN10711869, study PRJNA513367) | rock metagenome | isolation source: Antarctica rocks | place: Antarctica: Victoria Land, Pudding Butte nord | collected 2016-01-03
CCACATGCATTGCAGGCTCAACAAGAAGCAAGCAATGCCAAGGCAAATGAAAAGCTAGCTCAAAGCCAACTCATCAGCAAGAATGTAGAAACATCTTCACTTAAAGGACAGCTGGAGGCAGCAGTGAAGCGGGCAAAAGCCAATGCAGAAAGTGTGCATGCTCAGTACAGACCAAAAGTACAGAATTTGGAAGGGCAGGTGCAGCAATTGAAAGATGCGTTGGAAACTGAGCTGTCACGTAACAGGAGAAGAACTTTGCCTAAATTTGAGCTGTAGTAATAAAGTCGTACGGTTCGCGTTGAGTGTTGTCCATGATCTGACTTGACAAATACATGCACAACCTTCGACTGTTTTGGTTGCAAGAAAACTGAATGATTCATTGCTCAAGGATATGGTTCAACATGCACGACACCCCATGTCCAACACTCTAGGTTCAGAAGCAGCAGTTAGCCTTGCCCTAGCAAGCTCACTTACTCTCACAGGCTATGTGATGCACTGCTTGCCTAGGCTTTGGACAGCATTGGTGGTTTCAGCCAATCAATGTCCTGCATCTTCAGGATTTCCTCCTGCAATGCGCTTCTGAATGATGCTGCATCAGGACTCCGCTCTTTCAGCTGCGATAAGAATTTGACAAACCCTTGACATGCCTCCCGTATCAGTTCAGCAGCTTGCTCCACATCTGCCTGTAACATTAATGTCAAGGTCAGATTTCAGCATACATTCAGCGATTATCATAATTGCATGCTATCATGGTAAGTGGTGCACAAGCAGCCATCCTGTACAAGGTGGCTGAAGCTGTCAGTACCACAGCAAAGCAGAACACCCACCAGCTCATCTACACCCCCAGCATTGCCGTACAGAGGATCTCCAATGTCTTGACCCTCTTGATCCTTTGTTGCTGCAAGCCCAGGGTGGTATTCACCTAGCCGTCGCACCTTGAGTGAGTACTGAGCATCCTTGTTGATTGTGTCATATACGCTGACCTGCATAGCCGACCCCCAGGTAGTATCAGCGCAGCATGCTGCAGCTTATATGCACTTGTATGCAAGCCATGCATGTCAGTCACGCTGGAGTCAATTGACAATGAAACAGAGGGTAGTCGTATGCCAACAACATGCTTTGGCAACAGTACCAAGTCATCATATGGCAAGGCTCCATTGGTCTTAAGCATGACCAATTGCTCACCTCTCTCAGCACATCAGCAGCTGTGAATTTGTCCATCACCAGAACGACATCGAAGCAAACAATATCCCTCTCTGGGTTGATCTGCCGCGCCTGGAAGTTCTCAGGAATTTGCAACCCCATCTGCTGTACAGCTGCTTGTACTGATACGTCTGCTCCGTCACCTACATTGTAGTCCCTTGTGCCCTGCAGGACGCATTGCCATTTGTTTGTTGCAGACCAGATCACACAGATCAACACCAAATGCAACATCCAGATTTGAGCTACAGTCTGAGTGTGTGTCCTGAGAGCACAAGAAGCTGCGCTTGGTCTCTATCCATGCATTTCAAAGCTTGAGCCCAGCAGCAGCTGGCATTTGCACATGCCACAGCAAGGCTGAGACCGGCTGAGTCACAATTGCCTGATGGTGCAGAACTGCCATTGCTGATGAGTGTGATCTTAGCCAGGCATGCTGCTCAGCAATGGCGGCTACTGACATACCTTTGATTCAACTTGAACCATGCTATCGAGACCAGCGTCAGTCAGCTGTTGTCTCATGATGATCTCTGCCAGAACTGATCTGCAGACATTGCTCTCACTGACCATCAGGACTTGCACCACTGTGGAGGTGCTTGCATCTTCTTCCCTTTGTGCTGCCCAAGGAGTAGACCTGCAATGGCAAATCACATGTGCTGCTGTGACCATGATTAAATGCATTAGGTATAGGTCAACAGGAAATGTCAACAGGCATTTAACATGGCAGCAATACGGTGTATGCTGCAAGCTGCTACTGAAGGTGTGCTCTGGTCATTGCTTGTCAGCTTGCATGTGCAATCCATGCACTGACAGACATGCAGCAGCTTTACTTGCCTATAGGAGGCGTTAACCACTGCATGTGAAACGTCCAGGTCCTGATTGATAGGTTCCGTGAGGGGCTCCTCTGCTGGTGCGCTTGGGGCCTGAAGGCAAGTCAATGCTCTTTGAGACCAGAGACAGTCATTACATGGCATGACTGCCTAGCTTGCTGACCTCTGTTCTAGACTCAGCCATGCTGCAGCAACAGTGGCCGTCAGCACGTCGAATGGGGGCCTGGCTCTGAGGCTGTCTTTGGGCACTCTGTTTCGGGCGTCTAAGCTGTCTGCTTTGCAGCATGGCAGATGTGTTACAAGAGTGACCTTGTACTGGGCGAGTGCTGTGCATGCTGCGTGGCGTGCAGCCGAGATCTGTCATTCTTTGGGGATGCGATACTTCCGCTGAAGGCACGGTCTTGACAGCAACACACACGCGTCGTTTGCGACACACGTTTGGCTGAATTCAACAAGTAGCGGCGAACTAATCTGCACTTATCGCTTTGAAGTTGAAACGGCGAATGCCGAGCTACGAAAGTGCAAGACGCAAGCTGTCGCACAGAAGTTCGCTGCAGCTTTTCGTGGCTTGTCGTGTAACCTAATCGGCTTTGACATTAGCGCCTTGAGCGTGCTTGCCTACACAAATCGCAGAGACAGTGCGCGTAGACAAACGCTTGAAACTGCATACCGTTAGCAGTGCCACTCAGTAGCGAGTCAGCTCATCCCTGACAGCTTGAAGATTGCTGCGCTGTGCATGAACCCGCAATAGCTGCAACATCACAATGCACATCCCTGGTCACCGAGTGTCCGCGCAAATCAGCTTATCGCACCTCAAGCCTGTAAGAACTGATTGGCGTCGGTGCTCTGCGCGCCCAAGAGCACGAGGCACTGCCGCAATCCGTTCACAGTCTTCTCACGAGCCCCTCACGTTATTTTCACCCTCAAAAGTATGCCGTGTGCAAACCCACCAATGTTAGCACACCTTTGCAGCATCAAACTTCGTCTTATGCTTCTGAAGGTCAACCTGTTTCTGAGAATCATCAGAAGGCGGCCAGATGGATATCATGACTTAGCATCATTATTTCATGTAAGATTAAAGCTGCACTTTGTTGCGTTCATTTTTCCACTCAATGACTGCATCTTGCTTTGCATTGCACAGGTGATAGATCTAGGAGACACAATGACATTTTCCACCATCCCAGGACAAGCAGATGCACTCACATGTGATATGGAAGGAGTACCAACTGATGCTAGCAATCTTGTGATCAAGGTGTGTTTGTGTACAAAACATGCGACCGCAAAATAGTTTAGCTGACAATCTGCCAACATGGAAGTTCTATCGCAACAAGCATAAGCTATTGTACCTTGCATTGGTGATTTTGTCTTTCACAGATTGCAAGGCAACCCTTGACAGCAGCACACAGCAGGAGCATTTCTGTGTCTCATCTCTCTGTCCAGCCAAATATGTCATTGCCTGCAGGCTTTGAATTTGTTTCGCAGACATACTGGCATAGATCACTTCTTTCAGGTCCATCTGGAGAAGGTTGTGCCGCATGGTGAGCATTCATGGCCATGCACTGTCAGACTCCTTGAAGCCCAACCCATGCTGTGGCTAGCTTGCTGCTCAGACTAGTGCCCCAACGTGCATGTGTGCACACTACTGCTTTAGGCTCCTTGCTGCTTCCAACCATGGCCTCACATAAGACATATGAACAGCTTGGAGCTATCACAGTTGTATGCAGCTTGTCAATGACTAAGACTAGATGAGGCTGTGTCAGCATTTTTGTTTCTTGCGTGAGCACCTCTGCCAGGCTCCTGTCATTCACAACAGGATCACCCAAGCAATCTGTAACTGGAACTCAAGTGTTTGCAACATTGTGCATATTTCAGCTCATTGTGTGCATGATCAATGAGCAGTTTACTTGCTGCCCAGGGGCTGGATTGGGAGGGGGCAGTGCCAATGCAGCCACCACGCTGTGGGCTGCAAATGAGCTAGCTGGGCGGCCTGCCACCAATGAGCAGCTGCTTCAATGGTCAGGAGAAATTGGTTCTGATGTCTCCATATTCTTCTCAAATGGTGCCGCATATTGCACTGGCAGGTGGGTTCTGCACTTATGCACATCATGTATGTTTGGTGCTTTTTGGATCCAAGCACAGCCTGAGCTGTGACATCATGCAGAGGAGAGGTAGTTGAGGATGTGGAACCCCCCTTACCCCTAGATACCCCCCTGCTTCTAGTCAAGCCCCCCATGGGACTGGCTACTCCTGAGATTTTCAAGCTACTGGACCTGAGCAAATGCAGCAAAGCAAATCCGAAACAGCTGTTGCTGCAAATGAAACAAGCAGGAAGACTGACGCAGGACATGTGTGTGAATGACCTGGAGCGACCGGCTTTTGAAAGGTAAGACTTGTGTACTTTCCTTCAAAACACCTGATTGTGACTGCTAAGCAGCTTTGCAAAAGTACATCAGTGTGCAGTGCAGATGCTGTCTGATGTTGTTACTTGGATGCATAAAAACTGCAGCATTGATATTGAGCTAGTAACTTGTGTGGTTACTTGAGTCAGCATCACATGCATGCCAGCCATGTGGTTGCTTGCATAAGATTAACAAAGATAACGCATTCCACCATTGCAGCAACAGGAGCTGCAGACCAGTGAGTCTCATTGTCATTGGATGGTATAATGTTGTGTCTTGATGTCGTGCTGCTTACTATTATTATTATCATCATCGTTATTATTATCATTAGTATTGTCATTTTTATTACCATTATTGTGACTATTATTATTGTTATACCTGGTTATTATTACTATCATCATGATTGTTGTTGTTATATGATATTGTGCTGCTTGTGAAACATGCAGGCTGCCAGAGCTGCAGGAGCTGAAGGGCAAACTACAAAACGACTGCGACAATCGATTTTCAGCAGTGTTCATGACAGGCAGTGGCAGCACCATGGTTGGCGTTGGCTCCAGCAAAGCTCCCCTCTGGATGCAGGAGCGCATTGTGTATCAGGACATGTTCTGTTCGCCTGCAAAGCTGATTGCTCGCCAGCCTGGCGAATGGTATCAGCCAACCAACAAACCAAGTTCCCTTGTGGCAGCATAATACTTAATAATTAATACGCTTTCCAGCTCATGATGAGCTAGGTATGTGCATGTGGCAGCAGGATCACTGAAACAGGTGCCAGACACAGTGTGACCAAAATTCGGCCTGCCGATCAGTGTGACAGCATGATAAGTTGCTAGAAGTCAGCATGCTTGTAGCAGCATGACGCATTTGTTGACGCTGTTGTACTGGTAGTGACAGGCCTTGTTGCAGGGTTGTACATTTTAGGTGCCTTTCAGTGTTGCCTAGTGTTGCCTAGTGTGGGTATATGTCAACAAGAAGTAGGATTGGTAGATGCCTACCATACCAGCCTGCAAGAGTCAATTACAATGTTTGATCTCCCTAGCATGCGAACGTTGCTCAAACTGTTGGACCCCAGCACATGTCTGTGAGAATGCATTGATCTGATTGCGATCATCTGAATGCTTGGTTCATGTCTCTCTATGCCTAGTAGGAACTTGGCCAGGCAATGCTGGAACATACGTGTGAAGAACGAATGTTGGAAATGCTACCACACAGCACTTGACCATGTGAACATGGTATGGTCAATGCCGCAAGACTTTCTGTTTGACAGCCAACCATCATGGACAAAGAGGTATGCTGCAAGATATCGGGTCTGAACTAGTCGTTCCAACGCACGCAAGCGATGCCAGCTGTCTACAACCAGATCGATGGCTGAGTCAAAACGAGGCAGAGACAGCTTCTTTTCTGGATCCTCTACCGTAGTACGGTATTACCGTAGTACTTTGTGCACATGTGTGTTCGCAAAATCTGCGTCATCGTTCGAGCTGTCGAGGATCAGTCCAAGCAGCTCAAGTGGACTCCACTTCCCACCATGCAGCAAAGCAAACGCACGAAGACAGGGGTAGCTTGGTGCAATGGCTTGTACGATCTGTTGTTGGCGCACTTGCTGATCTACACTTGCAGACACACATATCGCTCAGGTATGTGTGCGTGACAGTTGCTTGCGCGTTGCATTCACGATCGTGCTGTCCAACGAAGTTTTCTAGGCCGACCAAGCATGCCCCATGACAGTTTGAAGGGAGTGTATCGTTGATATATTGTGCAGGAGCTGTCGTCAACTCACCTCACGGTTCCAGACCCGGTGCCCAAGCACAACCATCGCTGGTTCGACGTCAACATGGTAGGCAATGCCTTTGCTCTTCATTTGTCTGCGTACTCCTTGCCTAGCACGCATGCTGAGGATGTACTTGGGAACCTGAGACTTTGGACTGATCTGCAGAGATCCTTCGCGCTTTCGTTTGTTGCGATGGCGTGGCTTGCAATGTCTGCCTCGGCCGTTCAGGTAAGGCTGCCTCGAGCATGACGCGTCACATCACCGCACTCTCAACGTCTTAGCTGTTCCGGACTGCTCAAGTCTAAGCCTTTGGAACCAACACTAGCAGCAATCCAAAGCACGGCCAGATCCTGAACCTGACTGTCGTCTGCAGGACCGCAAGCTTCTCCAGATTGATGACTCGGCTACCACTGTTGACGCTGCGCCCCTTGCAGCTGCCAACTCTTCTTCTTCAGCACTGGGATCAGACCTGTTGTCCAGCAACAATGGCACCATGCCCCACACCATCCTTTCGAATGTGATCTCTGCCTACAAGAGCAAGTTCAGCAAATCTGCTAGTGCTCCTGCTCCCTCCACCTCATCAAACGCTTCATCAACATCATCTGACTCTTCTACTTCCCCCGCTGTCGTTGCTAACGTCAATGCAACCTCTTATATGCTGTCATCAACCAGCGGTGATAGCAACACCAGTTCCCACCACATTCTCTCTGAGCTCATCTCTGAGCACACAGACAAGCAGCACAAGCATGATGCCACTACACCTGCTTCTTCAACTTCAGAGCCATCAGCAACTGCCAATGCAACTGCTACTGCCAATTCCACTGCTGACGGGGGCGATGACTACTACAGTGCGCCATGCTCATCTGGGCCTGTCCCCAGCCAGTATGAAGCCTTTGAAGAGGTCAGCATTCTTCTTTGTATTGAAAAATCCCACCAGAAGATCTGCATGCCGCTTTATGTTCGTGACTTCATTGGACAGTACTTGTTATGCGTTGCCATACAGCACATCCTATCACGCCACGCATTCAGTGTTGTGCCTGCAAAGTGTAACGCACACATACTGCCTTTGATGCTATGTGGTGGTTTGCTTCTTCATCATCTGCTGTACAACCTTGCCTCCTGGCGTGCAATGCTCACATGTGGAAACTGCGCTCAACAGGCTGCACCTGTATGCACATGTACATTTCAATGTCCAGACTGACTCTTCATGCTCTCACCTCTGTTCTTGCCTCTACCCAGTCCCCTACAGGGAAAGTCAGTCTGGTCCACCATCTCATATCCATGGCAAAGGAGAAGAGTTGGTCTGTTTGTGTGTGCAGTGCATTTGTTCCTGCCCAGTGGCTTATGCCAATGGCCCCTCCGGTGCCCCTGCCCCCGCCCCCATGATGGACCCCAGCATGATGCCTGAAGACATGGCTGGTGCCATGGACTCTGGTGCTGATGCTGGCTCATCTGGCTCTGGCTCTGGATCTGGCTGTGCACCAAAGCCAGTACCAACCCAGTATGAGGCCTTCGAAAATGTAAGGTTCTTTTGGCTGGAGCTTGATGTAGTCTTAATTGTCCTACTATACATGGCATTCCTGTTGGCTGCTGCCATGACTTTTATGGCTGGAGCTGTGTTGTTGCAGAGTCATGCATGCAGAAACATATTTACAGTGGTACTTTGAGGCATGCAAACTTCTTTTTGCATTGGCTCTTGCATGGACAAGCACTGCTGTCGTCACAATCTGAAAGTGGCATGACACATGGTGTACAAATTCTGCATGAGGTGTTGTGCAACTGGCACATGCATTCTGCATATCTAGTCAACACCCCTGACACATCTGTGTCTGGCTGCAGTGCATTTGCTCATGCCCGGTCTCCTTCTCATACGGACCAGCATCAGCTCCAGCACCTGGTCCTGCCATGATGCACCATCACCATGAGCACCCCCACCACCCCAAGCCTACCCCAACACCTTCACCAACAGCCACATCAGCTGCAACATGGACACCATCACCCACATGGACCCCAGCTTCTACTTCAGCTTCCACTTCTTCACCCACATGGTCCCCAGCAGCCACCTGGACCCCTGCACCCACCTGGACCCCAGCCAGCACCCCTTCCATTGGTGAAATCTGCTACCAGTGTGTGCTGGCTAAGGACTGCTCTGGTGAATGCCAGTACTGTGACTTCTGCAAGGCCCCAGCTCCAGCTTCCTCATCAACACCACCCCCCACATCCACCTCAAAGCCAGCTGTGGCCCCTCCTCAGCAGTCCACATGGGCCCCTGAAACCCCCAAGCCTACCTGGGCCCCAGCCCCTTACTAAGCAACCATCCTCTCCAGGCAAGACCTGGCAATGAAATGATATCAGCAGCATACAGCCATGCAGCTCAGAACCATTTCAGGTTACACATACAGCATCCTCAGCAAGACAGTACAATGACCAAGAAACATGTGACCTGTCAGCCGTGTATCAGCACCTTGCGATTTTGCAGCCGGACAGCCTTGCAGCCTTCCTTCTGTACATAGCTTGGCTTTCCTATTTGCAGCGCTAGCATCTGTGAATGAACTTTTGCCATGAGAGTGGCTCAATGAATGCTCAACCAATGTAGTGGTGATCGCATTTGTAGCTTTGCATTGCAACAGACATTGGATTTGAGTCTGGTGACCTTTGCTTTGCACTTTGCAAATAGAGATGTAGACACCAGAATTTAGCGCTTATGATCGAAGCAGTTTTGGCCAAGTCATGTGACTGTTGTATCGGCAACACAGCAGGTTCCGTGGAATGACTAAGATCAATTTCAGATGGGCACAATGGGGTTCAGCATAATACTGCCCATGCTGTATCAACGAATAAGTTTGTGCTATGATGCATACCCCTGTACTTGACTGCAGGGCCACATTCTTCCATTTAAGTAGTAATGCTGGACAGTGCTTGCCAAATGATAAGGCCTTTCTGTATACATCTGTGTGTACTACACAGTGTTGCATCATTGGTAGTACTGCAAGAACAGCAATGGGTCTAACCCAGCAGCAGCAGCCTGCTTGTGCCACTGTAGCGAGCAACAATGGCATTAGCAGCTTCATCGATGCGCATCTGATGATTCACCCGTTGATATCGAAGTATGTCTGCAGCAATTCCCACTTTTGATTTTAACAGCTTAACACAGTGCTGTGGCTTGCCATGTGAGTGCAGAACTAATCAAGCTGACCACAATGACAGCAGTTTGTAGAACAGACCAAATTTAGACAGAGTCGAATATTCAGTAGACCACGCTACGTTGTACAGCACATTTATGCCGGAAATTTAGCATGACATTGATGGTGACGTTGGCATGCAGAGCATATTTAGCAGAATGTCAGCTGAGTGCAAATCAACGAACTCAAGTTTTATAGGGAATTTTGAGGCTGAGCCAGAGGCTGAGCAGCACCAGCAGACTGCATTCGGTCTGCAGGTCATTGACGCCATCATGGCGTAATTTGGGATTGACGCTGACTCTGTCCGTTTCTTGCCAGGTGCACCTGTGATAGAATGTCGTAAAGCTGGACGGTCAATTCAGCCAAAAGCTTAAATGATACAGCGGCGCTGTAGGACTTTGCTGACCTTCAGACCACCCAAGGTACACAGACTCCTCAGACTTTATCGCTGAAAGACGCCCAAGTGGGAGGTGTTGGGATCTAGGCCTGATACTTCGGATCTGTCAGGAGCACGCACAGCTTGCATTTCTGGAAGGCAAGTCGTCGACACCGCACATTGTATACACTCGCTGTACAGGTGTCCATCCCAGTAGTTATTTCGGTCTCGCTGTGCTCTACGTGCAAACAGCTTGAACAGCTGTCTTCGGTTGCCTAGCCACAGCTCCATTGCGACGCAACTCATGCGAGCAAATCTGTAATGATTGCTTGGCACTGCAGGCACAGTAATCTAGACACCATGCCAGTGCCATTGCCTGGTGGCATAGGATTTGGTCTGCACTGGGCTTGGGTGCCATTCTTTGGCTTCATTTTTGGCGCTGCCACCATCATATCTCTGCTTGTCATCTGGCTTGCACAAGGACACCCCAGATACAGATCTAATGAGTCCACTGTGGTGTATATCAGCGATGTTGGAGCAGACAATCATGCCCTTTTCATTGTCCTGGGCACTCTTACAGCACTTCTTTTCTTTGCGTCTATTTACCTCGACTATAGATTGCGCCACACGTATAGGATTCCTACACGTGTCAGGCGATACGAGAGGGCAGCCTCTGGGCTTTCACTCATCTTCGCCTTCATTTGTGCACTGGGATGCATCCTTCTGACCATTTTTGATGCCTTTGCGCATCCCACCCTGCACTGGACCTTCTCTGGGATCTTCTTTGTGGCGTTGCTCCTGTCAGGATTGTTCAACATGATTGAACTTGGAGGTGAGACAGTTCATGACAGATCTTCCAGTCCTTTACTTGGTACATGGCTTGCTTGCTTTTGTAGCACTGTATTGGCTTGCTTCTGAAAGTTGCATCCTTCCATCTCCCAAGTTCATGTCTCAAAGACATAAATTTGGGCCAATCAGCTTCACAGTGTGTTTCTGTTTGATAGTTGATGCTGTGGTAGTAGCCTCTGTGCTGCAGCTGCAGCTATGTTGGCGATGATTGAGCAGGTCTTAAAGCCGCTGCAATGCAATATTGCATGTATTTGCTGACATAGGATGCTCCTGCAGGTTTGGCCAGAGATTACCGGGACGACAAAGCAACCAGATTGTCGTTTTACATCAAGGTGGCTATTGTGATCCCAGGCATTATTGCCATCATCATTCTGGCATGTCTCATGAAGAGATGTGATGACAGAACTCCACCTGGCCAGTCTGACTACATCACCTGTAATGGTGATGACAGTGCAGCAGCATCTCTGGAGTGGTTCGTGACGACGCTGTTCTGCCTGTACATTGCAAGCATGATGTTGGACTTGTACCCATCGAGGTACACATCCACTCACAGACGGAATGGGGCTGCTCCTCAAGAGCTGATCCAACCCACCAGAGGGGTAGTGCAACCCAAGTCTGGCTTCTTTGGCAAGAAGCAGAAGGGCGGGCCTATGACAAAGAGCACAGTACCCAATGGCGCTATGACAAATGGGGAAGTACCAAATGGTGCCATGATGAACGGTACCGATGGCCGAGTCCTGCCTCAAAACGGCAGCTCCATGGTGTAATCAGCAGCCTTTGGCTTGACCAGGGATTGATACCATGAACATGATGTGTCTGATAGCTGCATGTTGATTTTGCTGTCCGATGTCAAGTCGCAAGTCCAATGTTATTTTGTCATGTCTGCCTTGTTTGACATGACGTCTCATGCAGTGCTGCGTGTGACAGATCTGCGTGTAGGCATGTTTGTATAGGTGCTCTGGTACAACCTTTTGAAGAGAGCTGGCAAGACTGCAATTTTGTTGATGAACAGAACAGCTTGTGCCACAGCTTGTGATGTCATCGATGATATCAGCATTATCATACAGTTACAGAAGTCACTTAGGCTCCAAAAATGTCCATGACTTGGTGTGCAACACCAGCTGCTGTGTCTCTGATGGATTTTATGCACCTAAATACCACGTTCTGAAATGTCATTTGTGAGTAACTCATGCCCTGCATTTGCTTTCCTGTTGTGTTGAAGTTGAAGGGCTGCAAGTGAACATAGTGAACATTGATCTTGAGTGGATACTGTTACTGCTGCCAACACAACCTATAGGTACATTAGCAGGTGCATTTCGAGTTATTACTGTCACTCACTCGGGGACTAGTGGAAGGACAGCAAACATCTGAGACACAAAACAAAATGAATACGTGAGTACAGCAGACTGTTTATGCGTGTGGCAATGCATGACGGAGCATCAATGACTGCTGACTGATCAATATGTGCATACTGACATAATAATCCTGTGAACAGACATATCTGCTATGCGCAGGCATGTTTGCGCCTACAGCCCTGCCAAAAGACTTATGAATCATCCCCTTGCACATGTAGCACACTCAATTCTAACAGCCCATCCTCCCATCATTACACCTGCTGACTTGGTGCGACCCCCTGCAGACACAACCCTGGGCCACCCGCCTCAGTCTCTCCTGTTCCATATGGCAATGTGATGTTTCACCACGCAACATAGGTTAAACAAACATGTTGTATCTTGCGTCCAGTCCAAAAATTACAGCTGGTCCCAAAGTTGTGTCAGATGGCCCAGGTGCCAGACAAATAGATATGTTTGGCAGTGCAAACTAAAGCATCCGTGCTGATGCTGTGTGAAATCAGCATGCACATTCCATCATAGACTAGCTGCAGTATACACTTGTCTTGCCACGCTGGCTTGTTCCAGGTATAACAGTAGGGAAGTGCAAGTTCTAGACATCCAAAATCGGACTCTACAATGTCATTCTGGACCTTATTCGGCTCACACACCTTGAACCTCTGCAACAGCATTATGTCTTGAGCCTCTGTGCTGATCTGCTGCTCATATCCCCAAATGCAGGTGTGTTAGCATATGTCGCCAAGAATGTCATGTTTATTGACAGTGTTCCAGTGACTGTGACATCAGCAAGTCACACATCAAGCTGAAAGGACTGCGCATTGGGAACCAAGTTGTGGAAGGGCTTGGATCATAAGGTAAGTCTTGACTGCTGTGCAAGCTGGATCGAGCTGCTGCTGGTGCACAACAAGCCCTTCACCCTGCACAACAAGTCAGGCCACTGCCTATGCATGCCAGCTTGGTCTAGGCAATCTGTGCGCCTGCTAAGGCTCATCGCTGCACATTCCATCATGGACTAGCTGCCGCACATACTCAAAAGCCCACTGAGTTGCTTACACTAAAGCTGACCAGTCTCAACCAGCGCATGTTGCTTCAGCAACCTATCACAGGGCTGCACGGTGCAGCAAAGGCATGTTGCAACAGCAATGCAACTTTTTACTTCAGATGAGATGCAGCTTGGAGACTGGCAAGGAACTGTTGAGAATGGAACTGTCGCCAACGCAAATTCAAGCATCTGTGCAAGGGCTGAAAGTAAGCTCTTGAAGCTGGTCAGTCTGATCCATATGCCTGTTGCCAAACATCACAGGCATATTTGGCACAGCAGAACCCTTAAGGGACACAGTTGAGGCCCTCTAGTTGCATTCTTGCCACTGGCAGATGACGTTCACGCTCTTGACCGACAGATTTGACACTGAACGTGGACGGGAAAGTCCGCACATAGCCAGACAACAAAGCATGGGTTCCGGAACGTGAGGTGTAGCCAGCGAGAGATTTCTCAGGGTGAGTGCAGACTAATCAATCGGTTTGCTGCTGTACCGGACATGGTGCCGACCCGGCAAGACCATGCGCCCGTCTTGCCAGAAGCCAACGTACGCCCTGATCACGACCAGCGGATCGAACTGCTGCTGAGCAAGAGCACTTTTCATGAAGATCGCGACATACTTTTGAAGGTGCAGCAGCGATCAAGTGAGCAGCGATGGAGCTCGGTCCGCGTGCACATGATATACCGGACTAGACTGTAGACTCATCAGGTCCGTCCCATACTTCGTTTCCCTCCTAAACAAACCATTGTCCTCATAAGAGAGACCCTAAAGTTTGGTTGAGCCATCAGCTCGGCAATGCAGCCCTTCCAGCTCTTCAGCTGTAACGGCAGCGGCATTGCAGCCATGACAGAAGCGGCAGTTCAGCTCTAGCAGCTCAGCAGCAGCAGCAGCTTAGCTATTACAGCTCAGCAGC
>JAABUK010008904.1_pt1 | contig 13906 bp, 13 predicted proteins | sample 5559141 | NCBI WGS metagenome assembly JAABUK01 (sample SAMN10711869, study PRJNA513367) | rock metagenome | isolation source: Antarctica rocks | place: Antarctica: Victoria Land, Pudding Butte nord | collected 2016-01-03
TATTTACGTGCTTGATGTCTAACTGCTGGTCTTTGGCAAGGTTCACCCTTTTCTAGAGGACCCGTAATTTTCTATCATATGGTTCGAAATGATATCTATTCGGATATTCTTTGTACATTCTTGAATCCAATCTTGCCCTCCGTCAGACCTAGGCTGAATTTTACAAAGGGCATCGACCCACAAATAACGAATGCCAAATGCGCGAACAACTTCGATCGGGTCTTGGAGGAGAATTGGAAAAATTTCCATTGTTATTCCACGCTTGAAATCCGACGGACGCTCCAAGGTCAACATCAGCGGTTGAAGTCCTCCCCATGCGTAAGTCAGTGCAACATACGGCTCGGAAAGACCTTTGCCAGTTACGAGGGCAGGCATTCTCTGCTCGCCAGGCTGATTGGATCCCACATCGAGAATTCGGGTGGGAAAGTCGAGTGTATTTCTCGTGCGGCATTTAGGATGCTTCAGGCATTGATTAAAAGCGCTCATTGCCATAGTAAGCCTGCAGCAAGTTGAGAGTGGTCCGATTAGAGCCCGTTGCGAAGGTTCATCAGGGATGTATCTGTGTGTCGTCTGAAAAGGAACCATAAATCGCCCATCGTCTCTGTAAAAATTGAATCGTGTCCTCTTACCCAGAGGTGCTTCGATTGCCCATTCGTAATGGTCGAGACTGGCGAAAAGATCGAGCTTCATGTCACTCTCGGCGTGACCAGGAAGCTAGCATCAATTCGCACTGAGGACATGACTGCGCAGATGATCTGAGGCTTTTAACCTCAATCGAAAGAGGAACGTCAAAACCTAGCATTGCCTGACCCCCCCTCCAACTTTGCTTGAATCAGGGTTGAGCATCGACGACAGAGCTGCGTGCATTGTCCGTCTTAGAGAATTGCGGAATAGTGCGTGATCTTGACCTTGGCCTTTGGTGGCCACTCCCCGAAGCATTTGTAGCACAGCACAAACGAGCGGCAAAGACATGATATCAGATAGACGAAAATCAATGCGCTATATTCTATCGGTAATTCCGAGGCGCCATGGTCTCGATCCATCGGTTAGAAGTGAAGTGATCTGTGGCTAATCTAGGAGCCTGGTGAAGTCTTGAGAGTAAGAGTGAGTCTTACTAGTTGTCATCATTCCCGCCGCGGGAACTGGAGGGGGCGGCTTCCGAGCTTCGCGACCCTCCTGTTCCATATTCCAAACCGGAGATTTCGCTTCCAATCAACTTGATCGGGCCCTTGGTAGGAGCAGAGCTAAATGCGAGAGCGAACTTGCTGGACACTCTTCCAGTCAATCATAATGGTGTATGGCGCGGTCGCTCATTCTGAATAATTTCCACTTAATGAACGTATTGTCGCGAGAGAATGGGTTCCTTAAGCGAAGCTGAAGACTTCCTCCACCATAATTTTACTCACATCGTCGTCGGTGGCGGAACGGCAGGACTCGTCGTCGCTGCTCGCCTGTCCGAGAACCCGGCCTTGACTGTCGGGATCCTCGAAGCAGGCCCAGTCGCTCTCGACGAACCCACGATCAATGTGCCTGGCCGTCTGGGCGAGACGCTCTTCACCAAATATGACTGGCAGTTTGAGACGACGCCGCAGCCGGGGCTCAATGGCAGGAAGGTGCCGTGGAATCGAGGTAAAGTCTTGGGGGGGTCGAGCGCGCTCAATTTCATGATGTGGTGCCGGGGTAGTAGAGAAGATTATGATGCTTGGGAAAAATTGGGCAATGATGGCTGGGGCTGGGATGGTATGCTGTCAGTGACATTTTCCTACTCTGTTTGCTCGTTCCAAAGACGTTTTGAGGCAATTACCCTTTCGAGCTGTCTCATCGAGCTCGTGTTCAGCGTATGCTGGGTTACAATCCTGGCATTCAAATTTGCTTTGAAAGTTTGACTCAGAAACACTGATCAGCAGCCCAGGCCATTTTTCAAGAAAAGTGAACGCTTCCACGCTCCAACCAAGCAATACCAAGTCCGACATCAAGTGCACTACGACCCTGAAGCCCACGGCATTAATGGACCCCTACACACCATCTATTCTGCCGAGTATGGAGCCTTGCCTGAGCACTGGCACGCTACGCTTAACAAGCTCGGCGTGGAGACGAATCGTAACCACGCTTCAGGAGGAAACGTCGGTTGCTGGACGTCACTTGCCGGTGTAGACCCTAGATCTCAGAAAAGATGTTATTCAGCTCCTGCGTACTATGTGCCGGCTGCTAAAAGAGAAAATCTCGTACTACTCGCCGAGGCGACTGCTCGAGAGATACTTCTAGAAGGTGAGACGGGTGACTGGACCGCGAAAGGCGTAAGCTTTGCACACAAGGGTGTAGAGTATACTGTACGTGTCGAGGGTGAGGTTATACTCAGCGCGGGAAGCGTGCAATCACCTCAGTTACTTGAACTGTCTGGTATTGGCAACCCGGAGATCCTCAGACCAGCCGGGATTGATGTGATAGTTGAGAACCATAACGTGGGCGAGAACCTCCAAGAACACATGTGTAAGTTCCAGCGCCCACCCAATTACTAGATAACAACATTCTTAACAATCCGTGTAGTAACGATGATGATCTACGAGATCGATCACTCCACCTCCACCCCCGAAGCACTCCGCGCCGATGCCGCGCTCGCCAAAGCCGCTGACGACGAATACGCCGCAACCAAATCCGGCCCTCGCACCGCGGTCGGCTACTCAGCTGCCTACCTGCCATTCTCGCACTATACATCGCCCTCAGAGATCTCTACTCTTGCGTCAAGATTGCCCATCACATCCTCTAGCACCTTGCGCCAGCGCGACCAGATTCTCGCACAGCGCTTCTCCTCCCCTGAAACAAGGGCAGGGCAGATCGAGTTCCTTTTCGATGTCGGCAACTCCAGCCCCTTTTTCAAATCTCAGCCGAACAAGCGCTACGGCACTTTGATGCAAATGCTCCAATACCCCTTCTCTGTCGGCTCGATACACATCCCCGCTGCCCCCTCGCCCGGACGGCCCACGATCTCCGATGACATGCCCGTCATCGACCCGAAATACTACGACGGGTCTGGAGGACAAGTCGACTTCCTCAGCATAGTTGCAGCACAGAAATTCGGGCACAACATCTGCTCCACGCCGCCATTAGCAGACATGATAGTGAAACGCGTCTTCCCTCCTGAGCCGCCAACGAGCAAGAACGGCGGCACCGACACGGACGAAGACTTCTCGGCTTGGGTCCGCGACACTACTATTACTGACTGGCATCCTGTAGGCACTTGCGCGATGGGCGGTAGCGGCGGGATGGCTGAGGGTGTCGTGGACAGCCGGCTGAGGGTGTATGGGGTCAAGGGGCTGAGAGTCGTGGACGCGAGTATTATGCCTTTGCAGATTAGCGCGCACCTGCAGGCGACGGTGTATGCGATTGGGGAAAAGGGCGCGAGTATGATTTTGGAGGATTGGGAGGCCTCCTTGAGGCAGTAAGAGAAGGTTTGGCCTGTTGCGGAGTTTGAAAGAGGAGATTGCAATGTCGCAGCCATGTAATTGGGCTGTCCTATCAACCGGCAGGAATTGCAGCCTTCGTCAATGCACCCCCGGGAGCATTTCAAGCAGAAGGAGAATTGCTTTCCTTTCCCCAATGTCCCCAGGCAACTTGGACGATTATTGTGCCTGCCGCCGTGGGCTTGAGCATTTTTGGTCCATACGGAAAGGTACCGCGAGGTTTAAGGCGACCGAAACGGGAAATAAATGCCAAGACAGGGACTTGCCTGATGCGGCCTAGCTCTCTGAGAGATAGCATTTTTGACAACTTAGTGATCCTGTCAAGCAAATGGCTAGAATAGCTCGAATTAGCTAGAAATGCGTGTAGAATCGATGTGAATTGATAGAATCAACTGCTTAGAATCTATCTAGAATTGCTCTTGAAATGGAGCAAAATATGAAGAAATTGGGGCTCAAAAAGAGGCCGGAAATTGGCTCAAATAGGCCGATGGAGACCCTGAGGCGCAGGCTGAGTCGCAGGCTGTTTGACAGATCCTTTCCTTGCAGATACTGTTTACGCAGAAACTTTTGAGGCGTGTTCTCACGACTGATTCAGTGCATTCCTTGATGTCTGTATCCCTAGCAGTGTCGACCTCTACTGCTGATGGCCGTCTTCACCGCTACTGGCCGGAAAGGAACCTGAATCTATTTGAACATTTGCCATTGGGTGGCACCACGAGGAGCAACGTTTTGAAATCAAACACGCTCATCTTCATTGGCGGCCTATGTGACTCTTTTCTTGCTGTGCCTTATGTCCCCATACTGGCTTATTACATCGATCAATGTCCGGATTGGACTTTAATGGAAACCCAGCTGTCGTCCTCTGGTCTTGGATGGGGAACCGGTGATATCCCCCGCGATGTCGAGGAAATTGAGAAGGCTGTGGAATATGTGCGAGAGCATGTCACGTCTTCGAATTCGACAGTGACCAATCATAGTGGCAAAGTAATCTTAATGGGTCACAGCACAGGCTGTCAGGATGTCCTTCATTACTTGCATCACAGGTCAGAGCAGGGGAGGCCGCCCGTTGACGGAGCAATCCTTCAAGCTGCAGTCTCTGACCGCGAAGGCCTTGCTATGATGCGCGAGCAAGACGAAAACGTTCAGCATGCTTACAAGGAATGCTTGCGCATTTCTTTGAATAGCGAAGCGCAGAAACCGCAAGACAAGATCTGCACTCTACCTCCAGAACTCACTGGACTCCTTGGCTGGCCAAGAGTCCATGTTTCATCCAAGCGATTCTTGTCGCTGGCATCGCCTTCTTCTCCCGTCCGACCTGAGCTTGATGACCTCTTTTCGTCGGATCTGTCTGACGAAACACTGAGCAAGACTTTCGGCGCCGTTGCAAGGTCAGGCCTGCTGAAATCAAACGATGGTGGCCGCCCGTCATTGCTCATTCTTCTATCTGCAGAGGATGAGTATACACCAAAGACTGTCGACAAGCAGATACTGATTGAGAGGTGGAAGAAAGCGCTCAATGTTGGCCGTACAGATTTAGCACCTGATTCAGGAGTGATTGTGGGCGCTTCACACAACGTCAACGAGCAGGAGGCACAATTTGATCTGATAAAAAGAGTATTGGGATATCTGAGGCTGGCGGACGCGGGCATCCCAGCAAAGCTTCGTTACAAGCTAGATCACGACCGTGGGAGCCTTGCCAGTATACATTGCAGCAAGGAATAATGGTTGAACCTTTCATGGTCACAAAGACCTCTTCAACAGCACTCAGATCCAATGCAGATTCTGCAAGGGCTTGAGAAAGCATAGCCTGCATCAGGATAGCGGAGAATATTTGGTGCTGATCAAGCAAATCTTGATTCCTTCAGCTTGTGCTCAACTCTGGTACTGCAAATTGTCCCCAACAACCACACCTCACCCATTAAAAAACCACTCAGTTGCGCTCAGATGGCTTCAACATGGTTGTGCTATCAACGTCGTCGTCCTTGACTGCTCTGGCTAGGCCTGCAAAAGATACATGGAAACGGTTGCGACATGAAAAGGACCAATAGCATCCAGAATGCGGCCTTCCGTCATCGACGTGGGCCCATCTCTCCGAATATGGAAGCCATCCAATGTCATTTAGAGCCGGAGGTGAGATCTATCCTATTGTGTAGGAGGTTTTATCTGAATTCTTTGTTTGCCACTGTCCGGTTGCGGAACACCGCTCTGTGTAGAGGCTCAAATCATGGCATTATGACAAAGAGATCGTCGTCATCTCTCCAAATTTCTCTATACAACCCTTTCAATATACTATTCAATGCACTGGTCACAATTACGCTCAGTAGACCTCCTCTCGAACCATCTTATGACACCATGCCGCCGAAACCGGGCAGCACAAAGGTTCGGAAGAAACCCAACAAACCAAGAGATGTACCGTTTCCAAGCCCTACTGGTTCAGATGGTCCACCTGTGCCGCCTCCGAGGCCCGACCTACCGAGAGCGATATCCGAGCTGGTCCACTCAGGATTACCGGGCTTCAATATAGATCCATTACCTATAGGTTTTCCAGCAGAGTACAACATGTGCTATCGTAATGCGGCATTATCATTGCTGGTGAACGTCGCTCCATTCGTCGGATACTTGGACCAGTTTTCTCTACAAACTAGGAACACAAATGAGAATGTCCTAATTGAACTTGGTGACATGGCCACCGCTTATTGGTCTCAAGATTCAGAAGAACAGCGAAGAGAGAGGCTGAGACCCATCATCGACAAGCTCTGGGCACATTTGCTATGCTTGAACTACGACAATCGGGCTGGAACCGTGGGCTGGGGTCCGTTTCTGGATTCCACGCAGCGAGAGATGCAGCAAGATGCTGGTGACTTTCTTGAAAATCTCTTGGTCAATGCAGACGGTGAGTGCGACCAAGGTAGGTGAGTTGATGTCTTTGTTCTCCTATCTTTTTCTCTATTGATGTACCTGCAGGAAGGATAGATTTGAGTATAGTGCCGTAGTGGAAACCACGTTTCAAGTTCGAACAGCATGTGCAGGCAACTGTGAGGAAAGTAGAACACGGCGCGAGCAATTAGATCGAACCCGGATGTGGTCGGTCGACATGGACCACGCGCAAGGCTCTACCGGTGGTACTCTTCAAGATGCAATTCAGATGACTCTCAAAAACGAACTTGATCTCACTTGCAAGGAATGCAAAAAGCTTCGCAAGGGAGGAAAACTAGGCCGCATATGGCTTCGAATGCGAGATACGCCCGAAGTCCTCTTCATGCGCATCTCACGCTTCGAGCGGACCAAGAAAGGGAGACTGTACAGGAAATGTAACAACGAGGTAATTGTGCCAGAAATCCTTGATGTGACGCCATATCTCGCAGAATTCGACAAGCAGGCCGGTGTGGAGGCTAGGTATCGACTCTGCGGGGCCATAAATCATGCCGGCACAATGGACCACGGTCACTTCGTCTCTCATGTCCGAGGCCAGAGTCGCCAATGGTACCGCCTTGACGATGAAACGGTCACAGAGTCAAGCATTGCAACGTTGAACAACGACCCAGCCAAATTTGGGAAACATAAATTCACCCCATACATACTTGCATACACCAAGATCTTCGATGACGACCTCTCACCCGACCCGGCACTCCAGCAGCCCACTCCGCCCGCGACCCCTGCGAAGTCATCCAGCAAAGACGCCAGATTCCGAGTCAAGGTGAATTTAGCTGACCAAGCTTTCACCATGACGCGGAAGCTGAAGGGCTTCGAAACTGTCGAGACTCAGGATTTGCAGATGCAGATGGACATCGTTGATGCGAATGGAGACAGAGTGTTGAAAGTCGACCCAATCACCGCTCAACTGGTCAAGGCCTTGGAAGCAACGTCCAGCAGAGCGAGCTGTCCTAAGAGCGCACCACTGAAGACACCACGGAAGCCTCTGCCAAAGACAGGCCTGGCCACGCCGTCGCCAACTCCGACGAAGGAAACTGCGACTAGTAGGTCGAAAAGGGAGGAGAAGGCGAAGGTTCAGATAGTGAAGAGCCTTTAGGGGTTGGTTGCTTCGCTGGTAGGAATGATTATCCTGCATAGCAAGGGAAAAGGCTTTGAAATGGTCTCTTGTTTCCCCATCGCTCTCCTGGCCCTTGCGTTCTCTACACGTCGAGTCTAAACCTCCGGGTCGTGTTCAAAACCGAGGCTCCAGGTTCGCTTATTGGGGGGCCTTCATACCCGACTTGCAATTTCAAGATGGCCTGAATGTTCGCCAAGCAAGTCTTGGGGAACGATCCGATACTCCGCTCCCAGCATGGAAACCAAATGTAGAGCATGAGATTTCGAGCTGTGGGTTCATACTGTCCGCGTTCCCGGCCAAGTTTCGCATTATTCAGAGGTCGGGGCGGGAAGCATTGAACGACTGCTAGTGGGATTTTCAATGCCAAGCCCTGCGGAGCTGCCGCTTTAGGCATTAGTTTCGATTTTCACGCGTCGAACACACCTGACGGACACAGCAACGCCTTTGACCTGTGGTGATATTTCACTGTCCATAAAGTCCGTCATGCACGGCTCAAGTATTCTATGTCTCAGAAAACCAGTTGCTCAGTGAGTGGGGCACTAGGTACGGCTGGCACTTCTCGCGATGCCACTTTTGACAGACTTTCCTACTTGATAGATCGATCGACAGTTCATATGATACATGTATATGGCATGAATGAACAGTTTTGCGATCGAAACCTTGCTCAGCCCTCGTCCACTGTTCAGCGCCACTTCATCTCCCACATTTCTATTTCAGCCCCTCAAACATCTATAATAGGCCAGAACCTGCAGTTTTATTGTTAAATTTTCTTTCGCACAACTTGATCTTATCGTTACGCTCAACTTCAATATTTCTCCTTTCTCAATTTATACGTATTCATATCAATATTTGTCCGATCTGAAAATTTCATCTATATCAGACTTACCCTAGAATCTCATTACAGGACCCATCTTGGTCCAAACCATAATCAAAAGGCAACAATGTACGGGCCTCGAAATCCAAAATGGACCGGCGCTGTTCCCCACCCCGGCGCCCAGCCTACGGTGGAGATAAGCCTGCTGATCCGACAGATAGATGGTTAGACAGAAGATTTGCTAGCGGCAACTATCGACACAATGCAGTATTAGAAAAACAAATCGAGAAACAGTCTCTGGAGGATGCAGGAATAGGAAATTTGGCTCGACCTTCTGCCGCTCATAAGGAGTATCTAGCCGGTCGCGAAGGACGGATGGCTCATTTTCAAAATGAGGTGCAGAGGAGGATAGATGACGAGGCAACCCTCGTGAGGTTTCTTGTCTCAATTCGGCACGCCATACTGTTATTCGAGCAAGCACTGACGATTCACTAGTCGGGTTCCGGTAATGGAAGGAGCCAGGTCAACTAGATTACCGGTTGCAAACCCGGACAGAGGGAAAAGTCAAAGGGATACTGCATGATTTCATAATTTATACGAAAGTTTGTTGATTTCAGGTTTCGAATCTGCAAACAGGACCCCAGGTGCAGAAAACTCCGGTGACTATTGAGGTCCTGGCAAGTCATCAACTATACCGCGATAACGCCTGTGAGGTGCTCAATATTCACGAAAGAACTCCGAATCAAACCTCTGACTTCACCGACATTCTGCATGAAGTCATGACAGAGCTTGGGATGGCTATCTACAGTTTAACAATTCTATCTATTCGATCCGACTTCTGGTGCGCTGGCTGGACGATCAATCATGTCACAACACCAAGCCAAGCCAGGTTAGACTTGACATTGTCGCCCGCTCTGAACTGGATGCTCTTTACTGTACCTCTTTGTCTCCATCTCTCGCTATCTTTCTATGTGCTCAAACATCCGCCGCTGTATCTACGAAGACTGATCAATGCTTTCCTGACACTGACTTGGTGGGTGCGGTCTGCTTGAATACCTCGATAGTCGGACAGAAGATAAAATTTCCGCAGTTCCAATTACGGCCTCCATCCTGAGCGGTCCTGCTTTTGGGCCCTCGGACTCGGCTGCAACTGCTCACTTTATTCTATTAGCGTTTCAGCTGCTTAGAGCTCAGCCACTTTCTTCGAGATTGTCTTCGGCATCTCCTGAATTAGACTTTAAGCCTACACAAGACAATCTCTTAAGGGATACGGAATATTAAGAAAGTGAGTCAGTTGATGTCAGGCTGGCCACATCAAATTATAACTCCGCAGACATTTCCCGCAGGTAGCTGTGCGGTACGTATTCTCTCTCTCGGAAACTATGTGAGTCCTCTCGTTGGCGCCTCTCTTGTTTAAGATGCGGCCTGTATCTGGTCCTCCTCATTGCCTGCCTGGGCTCATTCCTGGCTTGTTCAGATTCTCTTTCCAACTGTCCGGCAGCCTCAGTTGCCAAGTCAGCAAGAGCCGGCGTCGTGAGCTGAAGAGCAATACTTAGATCAAAGTTGCGAATGGGCACCGTCCGAACTAAAGCTGCGAACTCCCCACCCCCCCCGGGATGTCCTCAGAAATGCCAGAGCAGCATGTCGAATAGATGTTCCATCATAGGGCGGCGACAGACTCAGTTCCATCCCACCGCGGGATTGGAGCCAACTACCACATCCTACGAATGCAAAACAGAGGGCCCTTTTCACTTATTCGTCATTATTTTTCAACCCTAGATGTAGGACAAAAGGAGTTAGACGAGGCATTACGAAATTGTCACGCAGAAGTTGCCTGTATGTAGGTATGCGGCGAGATGCTACCACATACTCAGCTGTAGCTGTGCCCCTACCCCAAGTTCGTCGACATGCTCCAGAGTATCTCGACGAAGGCCACAACCTTGCCTTTTCCCACTGCCACAATAGCGACTGCGCCACCGTCGCACAATGTGGAAGTGGCATTTGCTATGACCAAAAGTGTGGTTTTGTATTCTGTAATACGGACGGCGTTTGGACCGTACCCGTTTCGATTGAATCTTTCAGGATCCCAGATGCCATAGAGTTGCCTCACCAAGTCAGGGGCAGAGGCTAGAAGATCGGGACCGTTCATATGTCTTCGCAGGAAAGCTTCGCTCCAAAAAGAGAACTGCAGCTGGTAATTTTTGGTTTCCTATCGCCTCCCAGGCCCATTCTTTTCTCCTTTCCGTTGGCGCTGAGTAAGGGCCACAGATAACGAACAATGTAACTAGATACGTGTGGCTATGACTTTTCCAAGTCGAATGACCGCTTCTGTCAAACGAACTTCGGGTTCCCACGCGAAAATGAGCCGGAGGTTCCGACTACTCCTCACGGTATCCTCATCTCCCCAGACCTCGAACATACTGCCGCTAGCTACCATGAGGTTTTGCTCATTCTGTGCCCTTAAAGCAATCGTGTCTGCATCCAGGGGTTCCGGAAGAGTCAGCCAGATGTAATACCCCCCGGTAACGGAGATGGGCTCTTTGATCGAGACATTAAGAGGGTGGAGGTGCTTCTTGATGGCAGCAAGGAGTGTTTTGTATCTAGAAGCGTATACCGGTAGAAGGGAATGGCTGATTTGATCCTGGAGGTGGTTATTTTCCAGTAGCCAAGCGATGGAAGCCGCTGTGAGTTGAGAGCCAGGTCCGCCTGATCTTGTTGATCCCCTACATGAATGCTCGTCAAGAAAAAGAAGTGTTGTTTGGTTACGGAAGTGGATATTATGAAAACGGGCTCGACTTACACCTGAGAGAGCGAATCAATGAGTTTCCGTCCCCTCTGCCCAGCCTGTCCGGGCACCCGGGTCCCACGATTTTGCTGAAAGAACCATTGCTAATCGCGTTTCCAAACCCATCGGATGCGGCCCTTCCTGAGCCCCCGTCTAGGCTGCTATCGATGTCCACTATTCTGGGGACAACAGCCTTCTTTGGATTCAAGTCTGATAAGGGTTGGCTGCCCATTGTAGAAAGTCATAAACGTTGTTAGTAATGATCAGTGCATTAAACTCTCGGGCAACGCGCACCAGCCTCTGCCGGCGATCGAGAGACATGGTAAGCGACGTGGGATTGGAGAAGGTGGGGACTGCATAGATCAGATGCCGATATATCTTCGGATACTCCGGACTGGGCTTCGACGTGGGATCAATGATTGGCCCGGATGAAGCCAGCACTTCGGCGCGTGTGAGCTCTTGTCGCAGATAGTCCACGTCCATGCCTTCATCGTCTTGTGGCACAACTCGCAGTCTCCCCTTGAATCCCGCGTCCTCAAGCATTCGAAAAGCGAAGAAGTACGTTGTAGCGGCCATCCAGACGATGCGTGTCCACGCTGGATCGGCGAATCGTTGTAGGATGGAGGTGAAGTTCTGGCTTGCGCCACCTGTGATGCAGATACGCTTCGCACAGAGAGACCTATGAATTGAGTAAAACCTGGTAAGCCATTCTGCAAGACTCTTACGTAGCTTGCTGTCGCCCAGTAATGGTCCGTACTATAAGGCTGAGAGAAATGTGGACGGATCTGAATATATAGCTACGAACGCAGCCTGTATCTTGGATACTGGAAGTAAGTCTGGATTGAGCCAGCCTTTTTGTAGAGCCAATTGATCACTTTCGGTAAATATGGCACCAAATAAAGAAGACGTTGCGCGTCTGGCGGGGTTGGGTGAAGAGCCAGCTGATGAGAAGGTAAGGCACCATTCCACAAAGCCCTACAGCACGGTCGGGCTCGATGCAATCCTACCCCGATTCTGATGAATGAGTGTATGAAGGAAGAAGCTATCTACGCAAACTAGCAAGGAAGAAGGAAATAGGCCTGTGCTGAGTAAGCCGCCAAGAAGGATCTATAACACACCCCCACGAGTGCAGCAGCGAAGACGAAGCCTGCTGTCGCCTCAAATAGATAATGATATAGAAAATCATGATGTTGAGGCCTCTGCCTACTCTGTCTACTCAATCCCCTTTCTCACTATCTATATCCGCGTCTTTATCTCCTCAAAATGGGCTAATTAGAGCTCTCTATAGATCATATTTATCTGATTTCAGTGTCTTAGTCAATCCATCCGCTAATTAGCTATCTATAAGCACGTATTCCATTAAAATAGTCCCATCTTTAATAGTCTTCTACATAAATTAATATTGAACGTTAATATGTCTTATCCATCTATTCTATCTCATTTTCTTGATCAATATTATAGTCTCTTAGTTATCAACTTAAATTAGAACAGAGCTTAACTCTGTATTCTAAATTTCTTATATATGAGAGTCTATTTATATAGTATCTTAAGTAGCTATTAATGCAGCTATATACTCTGTCTTATAAGTAGATAGAGTAACTACTAATTATCTCTTTATAAACTAATAAATATGACCATTATTTAGTATAAAAATAACATCTATTATTAATTTTATAGAGCTCCTCTCTACTTAATTAACATTAGAAAAGTCTTATAAAGAATTACTATCTTAATAAACTAGATCTTTATTAATAATATCTCTTAAATAATATAAAACGCGTTTAAGAGCTACTCAAATCAATTCTGAGAATTTTGTTATTATGCTTATAAGTTAGCTTATAGTATAAGCTATATTAGAGCGTGAAATTATTACTAATTACTGTATTTTATTTATAAGCCTTCTGAAGTTCTCTATCTAAATAAGAATATTAGCGGGCTCAATCTTCAGATCAATCTTTATAAAGATAGACTTAAGCTTAGCATCTTATAATTCTATATTCTATAGAAGATAGATTATGAATTTTGCTTATATTAGATAAATAGTCTGCTTTTCGCGTATAATTTCCATGTCTAAATAGATCTTATAAACGCCAATATTCTTTATTTTAAATCAGCTTAATATAATCTTTTTAAGCTCATAAATATCTTAATTATTACTATTTATAATAATATAATCATTAATATAAGAGGAGATAAAGATAATGTTATTTAATAAGTGTTAAGAATAGAGGGCTGAGTTATATAAGATCTGTGAATAGTTTAGATCTTATAGAAAGACAGTCTGAATTCTATATTAAATAGCTGAATACATTTAGAGACTATATAGAGTCTTTTTCAGTTTATAGATCTTATTCTTTTATCTATATCTAATAAACAATTTAATAAAAACGTCATTCTTAATCTTCTTATTTAAGAAGGCGGTGACAGCGTCTATTTATTAAATATCCCAGCTATTTTTTATAATTAGAATAAATAGAATTCGCGTTATTTAAGCTTTAATAATTGAGACTATTAATTTATCAAAATTAATATTCTTATCTTCCTACTTAAATCCGCGGATCACTTATTAAGTCTTTTATATTTTAGATCTGATTTCCTGCTCTTTTTCTATAAATACTTATCTATCTAATAATATATTACTATTTTTGGGCATAGAATTTAAGTTAATAATTGATTATAGGCTGCGAAATGGTCCGGGTTTTGGGGTAACATACGGGACCGTATTGTCACTCACCTTAATTTCCACTTAACGCGAAGACGCGTAAATTAATATCTTTTTAATTAATAATCTTTTT
>JAABUK010008905.1_pt1 | contig 13905 bp, 18 predicted proteins | sample 5559141 | NCBI WGS metagenome assembly JAABUK01 (sample SAMN10711869, study PRJNA513367) | rock metagenome | isolation source: Antarctica rocks | place: Antarctica: Victoria Land, Pudding Butte nord | collected 2016-01-03
CCATGCTGTGTTAGCTGGGGACTTCAATGCAAGGGTGGGCAGCCTCCCTGACCCCTGGGTGGCGGACGTGGGTGACGGCATCCCGCCGCAGCTGCAGAACACTGACAGCACCATCAATGCCCATGGTCGGCTGTGTTGGCTGGCAGAAACTTGTAAAATCCTTCTTCTTCTTCTTAGAGAAACATTTGCGGTCTATGCAATTGGGAGCATCGTAAATTTGTTGTAACGATCACACAATGATCAGGTTCTTTGCGTGTGACGGCAATCGCCAGGAGTATTCGGCGTTCAACTCAATGGGCCTTCACCAAGTTCAGTCAAGGATCCTAAAAATGTTTGCTTTCACAACCATGCTAATACACCCATCCATTATGATGATAAAGACCACTAGTATACAGCACGTGAGAAACTTTTCTATATGCAGTGTCTGCATCAGCATGGCCTCAGACATACATTCTGTTGGCTGGGGTGCCAGTTAAGGGTGTCAGCATGGCGTGGTCGTCTTGCAAGTTCTTTGATCTTTTGAACATTCACACATCCATGCAGTTGTCAGCTTCATCCACTTGCTCGGTACCATTCCAAAGCAGTGATGGCATATGGTCGGCCTCCACCTCAATCTCGATCTTAATGTCTCACACACATGTTCGCTTACATCTGCAGCTGGCTGTAATGCATTTGTTACCAAGCTGCTGTTGCCAGGCAATGCGCGCCTGCAACAAGTGATCAGGTGTTGCCCAGCTTCCTTCATGAAATGCAGGGCTAAGACCATGCTGGCTTCTGCATGGGTCCCACCATGCAGGCACCTCAAACTAGGCGCGCAATCAGCCAGCAGTCATTGCACCTGCATTTTTTAAAGCCTTGTACATTTAATGCACACCTGGAGGGAGGTGCCAAGCAGCATCTTGACAGCACAGTGCCAGCAAGAATAGCATCCATGAATGAATGCAACACCTGATACTGGTGGGGCCTGTAACTTACGGTAGTACACGCCTCGAGAGCTCAAAAACATGTGCCAATCAGCTGGTGGACACATGGCAAGGGCACAACAGGGTGGCTTCAGCCAGCTGCCCAGAGACAATCTGAAAATCAATCATTGACAGACACACTAGCTGGTCAAGCGTACAATTGACTAGATGCCTTCACAATGGAGAACCCATGAGTTTGACAAGCTCCTTACGGTAGAAGCCTTTTGGATCACAGCAATGTTTGATGTCACTCAAAGTTGCCTGCCTTTCCTCTTCTGTGCTAGTCCTACTTGTGATCTGCATATCAAGTTGACCCTTTGTACTTTTCAACACAAGCTTGCAAACAGTGCCCAGAGCGCCCACATTCCAAGGCGACTCTTGCAGCTGAAGTGTCTGCTTGAACCTTGCAAGTGACAACCAATGCCAACACATGCAAACAGCACATTGTGGCGTTCAACAGGTACTGCAGGCAAGGAAACCTACGAGGGCGCACTTACCAGGCAATCTATCCACTTGTGCTGAGCATTGTCCAGGCTGGAAGTAGACCCCCATAGCAAATCCAAATGCAAGTGAGCGCGCAAAGGGCTGCAAGACTGCAAGTGCCTGCACAAGTTTGTACAACAGCTTGAGTGAATGCAGCCACGTTGGACATGCAGAACACACAGTGTGCACAACCTGACTTCAGCAGAGTCTGTCTGGACCCGCTGGCTTCATAACAAGGCTTGCTCAGGCACTGCCATGACTGGCATCAACACAGCATTCACACAGGAAGGTCACCTGTAAGTGTCTCTTGCAGCATTCATGTATAAGACACCCTTTCTGCCTGATGTGCTGGTTGTGCAAGAGGCCTTTGCAGCAACAGCTGCATCCAATGCCAGGCACACCACCACCTGCCACAGGATCAGCACACCTGGTTTGAGAATCAGCAGCAATGGGTGTGCAGATAGCCAAAACCAATGTCATGCAATGGCTTACAGTTGAAACTACCTTGACGTGGGTGTGAGGTTGCTGAGTGGAGTTCAGGCATGACATTATGATGAATGCCCAGACATCTGCTCAGCAATGTAGTTGGTAACACATGAGTCGTTAATGTGCAAGATCACGCCTCTTGCATGGCTTTCCAAATCAAGCTTACAGCAGCTTTCAGGAACCAGCAGGGCCCTTGAGACAATGAACACAAGGGTATGTAAGCAGCAACGTGCTGAACAAGCATGTGACTACATGAGTGGCGTAGTGCGTACCGAAGGCCGCCTCCTGTACTTTGCCATCCACTGCATCTGTCTCTTGTCACTGCAACCAGGCCAACGTTGACGGTTGAATACTTTTGTGTGTTTTGCATGCGCCTCCTTCATGTACCTCAGATGCCGCCCTTGCACATCACTTGTGCTTGTTGTACAGTCTATGGCGTCCTTCAACCACCCTTTCTCTGTATCGGTGAGGCAACCCAAAGGATTCCAGTCAGGTCTGCCTGCATGGTCCAGTGTGGTTGATCCACAGCTTGTGGTAAGATCCTACAATTAGCTCTAGAGATACATCATATTATTTCTTCACGGTTGAGTTGCTGACCATTGTGCAAACTGCTCAGCAGTTGTTGCTGATACTATCACAGACACTCACAAGGAGATCACAACTTAGCAGATATGCTGCAAACTGCTGCTTGTTGGTGCACATAGTACCCGTGATACATCTCTTCGCAGCGTGTAGTGCGTGTCATGCGAACATGAGCTGCAATAACCTGCCCAGCCAATGAGCAAGCTATACAGCAAAGAGCAAGAGACTGAAAGGTAGTACCTAAATCCTCAAAGGCGGATGACATCGCTCCAGCTGTCAATGCCATGACAAACTGAAACAGGCTGTGCTTGGTGATGCATACATCTTGCGTCAAGCCACTGCAAGCAAGCACAGGCGACGTCAAATGTGTGGCATGCCAACAGGCTTATATAACATTTGTGCCATCATGCACTTAAATTGCAAGCTACTTGCTGCTTCTGGGTGGGTGGGGACATGTTCATGGCATAACAATTCATGCACTGTTGCATATCTAGTCATGCTGCGGGTGCACCCACAGGCAAATGCGTACTGTAGCAGAACCTGATTGAAGAAGACAAGCATGCAAACATCTGCAATCCAGCTGAACATAACTTGCCTGTTCTTCTCCAGCACAGACAGCAGGTTGTCCAGTGCCTTGACAGAGCTGTTAGTCACCAGCCTGTACCACATGCTTCTGTCACTTGTCCAGTTCCCGAGATGACGTTGCTGGGCAGTTGTGGGCACGTCGTTTCTGAATTCAGCCCATCGCCCACCGCGTGCTGAGCCAGGGTTGCGAGGGCAACCATGCATGCGATACCTTTGCACCACTGCCTGACACATCCGGAACAGCTTGGTGGGGGCATCCAGCTCCTCAGGTTCTGAGGCTACGTCAGAGCTGGGTCTGCAGACTGCAGTCATTGCAGAGATTTTGATTATGACTATCGTCAACATGCCTGCAGCAATGTTGAGTCGAGCTAAAATGGGCTGCAAGTAGCGCTGCAAAGCTTGCAATAGATTGCAGAGAGATGTGTGCTGTTGCAGGCATCTGAGTGGCACCTAAGAAGCTGGCATGAATGTTGAGGTACATGATTCTAAGCACTGTTGCCAGGTCATGCGCACACACACACATACACACACACGCACGCACGCACGCACGCACGCACGCACGCACGCGCGCGCGCGCGCGCACATGCATGCATCCTATCTGCAGCAAGAATGGCATCAGCCATTGCACATGGCAGAACTGCGCTTGCAGAGCTGTATAGTACACCCATTCACTGCAGCATTCTGTGTCATATACTCCCTGCATTGCAACATCACAAACATGCATTCTTTGCTCTGCTTGCATACAAACACAAGAGGCCGCCAACAGACCCAGAGCTAGATGCCTTACCTTGGAGAAGAGCCTTTTCCACAGGGCTGAGCTCATGCGCTAGATAGAAGGTTGCCGGGCACTGAGCAGCTGACGTACAGGCTGATTCATCCAAGCCAATACGTGCTCTTGCATGACTGTCTTGCACAAGGCAACATATTGCAGCCGTCATGTGCCTGCCAGCTAGCGGTAGAAACTTGACCCCTTGCGCCTACACATAACCAAACAAGACATAAACGTCTGCCGCTGTTGCAAGCCAGCCAGACCTGTACTACATTGCCTGTTGGACATTGAACTTGTGCACACACATGAACGGACAACATCAGCTTATGGCACCCTGTGCAATGCCAAGACAATGTGAAATGGGTTCCAAAGTCTGCAAGCCATATGTAAATGCAAAAGGTTCAAATATCAAGTATCAAAAACAGAACACCTTGAGGTCTGTCACGGTCTTGTGCATGGCCTGGCGGCGTGAAGGCAAGTCTGCCTGCTGAGCCTTCAGCAAGCTGTCACGAGCAGCAATCTCCTTTTCAGGCTGGTCTGCCATGACCATGAGGACAACGTCATGCCTCCTGCTGATGTCAAAGTGCTGTATGCACTGTTTGACCTTGGACTGACTCAGCAGAAAGTACTGCATGCTTAGCGGCAGCAACTCATGCTCTCTGCAAAACAGCAACATGGTCTGACTTGGTAAGCAACACGTGCTGGGCAAGCCTACAGCTGTGCAGTAATGTACCAACAGGCTGCAGATCTTTCAGCATATGTCTTTTGCACTGCGCTGGCATTTTGCAAAGCTTCTTTGCGCCTATGTCCAATGAACAGTACATTTGTTTGCGAGTTGAATGTACCATCTTTGGCACAAGCAACTACAAACCCTGCAATGCCTGCCAGCTTTGCGCAAAGGTGGTGTTGTACATGAAGCAGTCAGAGGCTTACAGCAAAGGAAAGGAGTCAATTTTGTGCTTGAGGGGCTTCAGCAGCCCCAAAGCGCTATCAAGCCTGGCTTGGACAAATCCCCAACTCCTGTCGCTCTGCATGATTGGCAGCAGTGCTTTTGCTGTTTTTTGACCTGGCAAAAAGGGCAATCCAACCGAGCAATACAACAAGCTTGATGGACATGAGCACTGCACCAAGCACAGCTGGCAAGACTTTAGATGTCGTGTGCTGCAAGCACACCAAGAACCAGTCATCACTGTATGGACAAATACCGCACAGGCTATGGATGTCCTACCAGAAGATGGTTGGGATTCAGATTCACATGCTTTCTGCGCTCAGCAATGCTCAATCCTGCAGGCCTGCGCAGAGCAGCTAATCCACCTGGACGACGACGTCCTGCATTACAAGCACAGAAGCATCCTTGGCATCTAATCAGCAGCCCTTTCAGCCCCACTCAGCGCTGCTATCTGTACCACTCAACAAGCTGGTGGCAGTAAATATGTGACACTTGGGACCTCCTCAGAAACAGAGCTGCCAGTGACAGCAGTCAAAAGCACAGATCAATGCATGTTTGATAGCTTACCGTTAGTCACTGGCTGTGTCTCCAACTCTTCATCTGGCCAGGATACTGGCAAATTCTCTACGCTGTCAGGTGCCATTGCTTGTTGGTCATTCTTTGAGGCGCCATCTGCCTGCCTGCTGGCATTTGCTGCACTGCGCTCATTGTGAGATGCACGCCCTGGTTGCTGTGCAGCCTCTCCTTCTTCACCTGAGTCCTCTTCTGATGTTGATGCCTCTTCTGCTATTGTGTTGACACCTGCTGGTTCCTGGCCTGCGCTCTCCTCATCAGATGAGGATTCTTCTTCCTCATTTGCATCAACAAGTGACCCTTGTTCTCCCCCTGGCACATCAACCTCACACTCCTCCTCCTTCACAGCAGCTAGTTTGCCAGACTCTGTGTCCCCACTGGAGGGTAGTTCCTGTTCTATGTCTGGCTGCAAAGGCAGCTCTGCTTCACAGTCACACACATCCGGCTGCTCAGGGCTGGGGCTGTCTGAAGACAACAGCTCCTCTGCAGCATATGCTGTGGGCAGCTCTGCCTGCTGGTTGCTTTGCGGTGAACTGTACCTAGCACGTTTAACAGACTTGTTCATAGCCTCTGATGGCACAGACGTTGATAGACTGCCTGCCTGCCTGGAGCTGCTAGAACTTGATGCATCATCATCCTCGAAAGCCTGTGCAGATCTGCTCCTTTTGGTGGTGCCAGCCAGAGCAAGAGTGGCTGACGCATGCTTCTGTGTGCTTTGCTTTTGGGGATGTGCTGTCAGCAACACAAGAGCGTCACTTGAACTTGGTGGGTTGGCCTCATCAAGCACTGGATCAGCTGGCTGGTGCGTGCAAGGTGCTGGCTGTGAGGCCAATGCCGGCTGATGTGTGCTGGGAGCTGACTCTGAGGCCAAGGACTGCATGACACAAGGTCTTTGCATCTATGAACAGGCTGCAAGGGCATTTGGGATGCACATAGGGACCCAGTCTGCTAGGACATGACATCTCACTTCTGCACGTTCATCAGTGAGTGTGTGGGTGCGTCTGCCAATGCTTGTATAAATATGGATGGACGACTATCTTGTACTATCTTGTACACAGCAAGCACCACCAAAAATCTGACATGTTCCAGGCATAACTGCTTGAACAGAAAAGCCAGAAGCCTGTGGCAGTTGAGATCTACCAAGGCTCGCTTCATATATGTGTGGTACAGCTGCCCATGACGCTCCTCTGCCTGCTTGGCTGCTGCAGCAAGCCTCTCCTGCTGATCAATCTGTGCTTGTCTGGTTTGCATGTCTTGCTGAAGTCCATCTAGCTGGCGTTGCAAGCTGCTATACAGTTGCTGCTTACTCTCCATTTCTCTCTGCATTGCCTTTGCTTTCTGAACACTGCATTGGAGGTCACGAGTGAGTGATTTGATAGAGAGGTTGAAGTGCAAACAAACCTGTGTGACTAGGTGCTACAGCAATGCATTGTTCAAATGAGCTTTGAGACAATGCTGGCAGAGAGCCACACCATTGAGCAGCATTTTGACATTCTGTGTTGGCAAGCTCCGCTTCTCTTCGAGCCTTGTCATTGAGTTCTGCTGCTTGTACCCACGGACTTGTGTGCTGGGTACTGCTCCTTGCCAATTGAACAGATGGTGTGCTGGTCATGTTGGCCTCTAGCAGCAGCAGTCTAGCTGCATAAGAGCACACAGTATGTGGTGTACTAGCGCAATTTGACGCTGAAGGACGCTGCCAGAGTGTTTGCAAGTGCTTGTTGCACACCTTCAGATCACAAGGTAAGACGTAGCTTGCCAAAAGAGTATATTGTGGACGCCCACTCAAAACATCGATTGGCAGTTGATTGGTTGTGACAACATATCAAAGCGAGCAGCCCCCCAAGAACCCCCGGTATGCGGCTTCAATAGAGTGATCACTGGTCAGCAGGTCAGAACAGCATGTAAGCTCCTTGCAATTGGGATCGTCATCACCGTTTTTGTAATAGTGCTGCAACGGCCAGGTCGTTGTGTGTGACGGCAACCGCCAGGATCATTAGGCGTTCAATTCCATGGGCCTTCACCAAGTGTGGCTTCTCACTTGAGCCCATGAAGGATACTAAAAAACTTTTATTTCCACCTGAAAATATCAACCATGCTGGTGGACATATTCATTGTGGTGATAAAGAAAACAAAGTATACAGCAAATGGGACTTTCAATGCTTGTCCCATGGTCACAGTAAAAGCACCCATGACATGCCACTCAGCTCTTACCTGTTGTATAGGCAATGTCTGCATAAGCCAATGAAGTTAGGCTGCACAGACCTTGGCTGAATGCAAGCGAAATCCTTGGAGGTCAAATCCCTGCAAACAGTGTCTCCAGGTAGGAGCTTGTCAACTGCATGCAGCCTAGCGTAGTTGGTTGATGCAGTACATATTGCAGCCAGAAGAAGAGCAGTACAGCAAATGTTGTAGGCAATAGCGCTATGTTGTAGGCCTACAGCCCACAACTTCGAATGGCAAATCAGGAAGACTGGGATGGGAAGATGCCTTGCTGTGAGTGTGCTGTGAATAACACATGGAGTAGGGCTACTGGTAGAACACCGTTCTCCCTGAACCATGGTGACCATCCCAGAACCCTTGTGCATGTGAATGACGTGATTCGTTTGCCTGCTGCCAACTCTTCTGTTGGGAGCGTGAGTGCTGCTGTGAGCAGTGCACATGACTCTTTGCTGAATGCACAGCGACGCATAGAGTAAGGATGCTGATCAGGCTGGGCCTGATGAACAGTTGATTGTTGGTGAATATATGTTGCTGTCGACAAAGTTTTCTGAGGTTATTCATGTGTGGGGCACGAACAAGCTGCTGAACAACTGTCTGGGACCAGTTGAGATGCTGTCAGAGAAGGGTGCTGTGGCATATAAGACTACCTTGATGAGCTTAACAACAGAGGCAGATAGGCTGCCAGGGTTGGCATCCCTGACAGTGCTGCAGCTCCAGGTGATAACGCAGTCAGCAACAGTACGTTTACTAGCTGGGTACCCTTGAAACACAGTGATGGCATGTGGTCAGCCTCCACTTCGTCCTTGATGCTAATGTTAGTCGAAATATCATGCAGATCAAACAGTGTTTTGCATAAGTTTGGCTGTAATGCATTCCTTACCAAGCTGCTGTTGCCAGGCCATGCATGCCTGCAACGAGTGAGTAGGTGCTGCCCAAGCTTCCTTCATAAGTCATGAAACGCAAGGGGAACAGGATGCTGGCTTCTGCGTGAGTTCCACCATTCAGATCTGCCCAAAATGTGGCGCTGAATCAGCCAGCAGTCACTGCATCCTGTATTTGTTCAAGCCTTGTACATCTGGTGCAAGTGCATGCCTTGAGAGAGGTACCAAGCAGCATCTTGACATCACAGTGCCAACAAGAATGGTGTGCATGAAACAATGCAGCACTCTATACTTGTAGAGTATACTGGTGGGGCTGTAATGACTGGCAGTACACGCCTTGAAAGATTAAAATTTGCGCCAATCAGCTGGTGGACACATTGCAAGGGCAGAACAGGGTTTGCTAGGGTGGCTTCGGCAAGCTGCCCAGAAACAACTTGAAATCATTCATTGACAGACACAGTGACAACACTACAGACACAAATAGTTCTTGATGGGGCGGTCATGACTACAGTTCAATCATTTGTTGACGCTGCATCTGCACAGAGTGTTCATTGCAGGCCAGCATGGTCCTTGAAGCATTATGTGCCCTTGGGATGCACTTTGCCAGTGCTTACGTCCAGGTACGCTGCACTCTTCATGTCCACTTTGTCAAAGCGCACCACGCCCAGTAACTGCTCAGGAAGCTCCTGCTCCTCCCGCCCTTCTAGCACAATTGCCATGTCAATGATCAGGCTGGTTGTCACGGGGCTGACTAAGCCAACTACTGAGGCAGCTGCCCGGCTGCTGCCCACATCCACATCCACTTCAAAGTGTCCGGGACCCCTGCATGACAGAAAGCATGACATGATTGCTCATTCAGGTTTTGAGTCAGAACTGTTTGCAGAATGCTGATGGAATGACTGGACATCAGGCAAGACTTGTGCCTCACACAGCTAGCATGTGATGGAACGTGTCATCATCATAGTCATCGTCATTGTGAGCATGCAAGACTGACTTTGCTTACGGTCTTGCATAAAGTAGGGGCCAGGTACGCAGCAACTCTAGCAGAATGCAAGCTTAGGTCAACTTGGACTTACATGAACAAGACAGCGATATGTGACACTTACAGCACTGGCAATCAGCCCAGAAACAGCCAGCTTGGTTAGACAAGTCTCAGGCCACACACACTTAGCATATGCTGAAACATGTAACCATTATTGCTGTCATAATCACCATGACTTTCATTATTTTTGTCACTATTGTTGCATTTAATGTCTTGTTGATCTTGTTGAGGGGTTGACCTGTAGTAGCGGGTGGTTGTCATGATCACCATGACTTTTACTATTTTTGTTATCATTGTTGCATTTAGTATCCTGATGATCTTGTTGAGGGGTTAACCTGTAGTAGCGGGTGGTGAGTTTCTTGCCCAGCAGGACGGGGGTGTTGCCCACCGCCTGCTTGATCACCCAGGACCCCTTCACCACAGAAGGGATCAGCTTGAACATGCACGATCGCCGCTGCTCCGCCTCTTTGTCATCACCAGCCAGAAACCTGTCAGCAGCACACAACCAATCTGTCATTACCGGCCAGAAACTTGTCAGCAGCATGTAGTCAGTCTGTCATGCATTCCTTCCTTGTTTGCTGTGTGTAGAATGGCGCATATACCAGTGCTTACATCTTGATATGTGCTCATCGAGACACATGTACTTCTACATTTGCTCATGTGCGCTGAGTTGCCTCCACACAGTATGTGCATGAACTTGCTCTGATGAGTAGTCAATGAAGCAAGATACATGCACAACATTGTTGCCTGCACTGCGTTTCCCTTGGAGGCATCCATGCTTTGCAGTGGGCAGACAGACAGCGAATCTGTTCTGATACATGCTGATGCATGTCAATCATGCAAGTCCTCAGCAACCTTTGACCAGTGAAACTCCCATAACAATACAGTCACAGATCCATTTACAGCACAAGCAGCTTTTCAAGCTTGGTCACATAACATGCAAGAGCATGCTGAGTCAGTGCAGTGCTCAAGTCATGCAACAGAAGAATGTAGCACAATGTAGCACAATGTACCTGGCTAAGCACAAGTCAAAGGGGGACTTGACCAGCTCAGAGTCAGAGTCAGCATCAATTCCCGAGAAGGTGGGGCTGCCATCTGTCTGTGACTGGGGGGTCTCACTGGACATGGGCTTGGAGGGGTCATAGTCGGCGGCCCAAGCCATGGTGAGGGACAGAAAGGGGGGGCCTGGCACCATCAGCTGCACCACAAAGGTGAAAGGCGCCTTGCTATCCCTGCAAACGACAAGGTTTAGGGTTAGTCAGGGTTTTACTCCTATTGTGCTGACCCATGCTAGGCGCGGCCGCCTTGGATGCCACCCTGTCCAGTATCAGCAGATGCAGTGCAGGGGGACCCACCTGATGGCAGGCAGGGGTTGAGCAATGAGTCATGACTGAGGAGCCATGCAGTGATGACAGATGCAGTGCAGGGGGACCCACCTGATAGCAGGCAGGTGTTAAGCAATGAGCCATGTCTGAGGAGGCATGCAGTGATGACAGCTGCAGTGCAGTGGAACCTGATAGCAGGCAGGGTTTTCGGCGATGTGCTATGTCTGAGAAGCCATGCAGTCATGTAAGATGCAGTGCAGGGGGGACCCACTCAATGGGCAGGCAGGGGTCGAGCAATGTGCCAGGTCTGAGGAGCCATGCAGTGATGACAAATGCAGTGGGACTTGATTGTGATGGTAGGCAGTTGTTGTGCATTGTGCCATGTCTGAAGAGCCATGCTGTGATGACAGATGCAGTGCAGCGCAATGACGACAGATGCAGTGCAGTGATGACAGATTCAGTGCAGGGGGACCCACCTGATAGCAGGCAGGTGCTGAGCAATGTGCCATGTGGGCGCCTCCACCTCCACCAGGTCCACACTGGCCAGCCCAAACACCGGCTCGTCTGCTTCTATCTTCTTCTTGTCCTGTACATTACGTATGCTGGATTGGGATCCCGTCAAGAGCATGAAGCCGTCACTGACATCAGCAGCAGCAGCGGTAGCAGCAGCAGTAACAGCAGTAGAGCAGCAGCAGTAGCAGCAGCAGCTGAAGGTGTACTAAATCTGCCAGACTGGCTGCAGGTCCTGTCTTGGCCAGAGTCATGAGGTGCTGCCTTGACACTCATGCAAGCAGCTCACAGTGTGTTGGTAATCGTGTATGTCACAGGCGCAAGCACGTTTGTCATTGTTGTTGCCACATGTAAGAGTGCAAGTCTAGCCGCATGCTGCTCTGCTGCTGACAAACATCAAGCCTATGTACATGCGTTTGCGCAATGCAACTCAAACGTGCTGTGTTGGCTTTGTCAAGCTAGCAGCTCAGCGTATCCTGGCACAGCTACAAAGTGTACTCAAAGGGTTGTCTGATCTCAACACACAAGCCCGTCTGATCAGTGCAGAACACATGCGCTGTGCAGCTGACAGCACCCTGATGTCAACTTTACTCTGTACCTCAGCTCCGGGCTGCTGCCTTAGGAGGCTCCCGCCATGATTGCTGAAAAGCGTAAATTTTTCTTTTCTTTTCTTTTATTTTATTTTATTTTATTTTATTTTATTTTCTTTTATTTTCTTTTATTTTCTTTTATTTTCTTTTATTTTCTTTTCTTTCTTACAATGTACCTTGAGGTAAGTCTGCCCTCTGACTTTGTAGCCAGCAGCCCCAGGGCAGCTCCAGTACTTGGGATCACATGTGCCCAGGTTTGCGGGGGCATCCTGGGTGGCAGGCCCACCCCCGTCACCCTCCTCCCCAGCTGTGGCCACCGTTTCCCCGTCAGCATTCACATGCTGCACCAGAGGCTCTGCACTGCTGCTGGCATCTGCCACAAGGTTTGTACGAACTGCTGCCAGCCTGAATGGAGAACAATAGACAGTGGTAGATGCAGCTGAAGGCAATGTTGCGAATTTGGTCAAGTTACAGTTTTGGGCTGCAATTGTGTGTGAACAACATCATGATGAAGGGCTTCAGTAGCAGTATTGTATGCATCTGATTTTGGGGGCAAGCAATGGAAGAAGAAGCTGGGTGTGTCATAGATGAGCAGCGTCTGGAACAAAAAGTTTATTCAGCATGCCACTGGGGGTCATATACCATTGGCATGATGAGTTTTGTGATGCAAGTATGGGTTGCAGTCATGGCCAGTGCAGCATAGATGGTGCATCAACTGTCTCATGCATGCAGCTTCTCATCATCCCAACATTATAGAATAGGTGCATGATGTGCTCATGTGTCACATCCTTTGGCATCAGCCGACATGATGCTGCAACAAGGTATGGCATAGCAAACAGAGTCAGTAGACCGACGATCTGGGTTAAGTCAGAAAAGTCCAACCAGCAGCAGATGCTCATTGGTCTTGTAATCAAGACTCATGGATGGCATGATGCTTTTGGCCCAAACCAAAAGTATCTGCTTGCAACGATCAGCACACCAACACCAGGCTGAAATGCTGGCTTGAAACAGCAACAACATTAAGAGACAATAATAGTAATAATGATGATAACAACAAATAAACGCATCATGATGTTGATGCTTTCTGTCCTGTGCAACACAAGATGCAGTTAGGGTTGTGCTTACTTGCTGGGCTGGAATGCAGATGGAGTTACGGTGGAATGCAGATGGAGTTACGGTGGAATGCAGATGCATTTAGAGTGGAATTCAGATGCAGTTACGGTGGCGCTTACTTGCTGGGCTGGAAAGCAGATGCGTTCCAGTTGCGGCTGTCCATGCTTTTGGAGCGCATCACCATGGTGGTGGTGCGCTCATACTTCTCAGGGTCACTCTGCTGCCCCATGCTGAAGGGCTTCACCGTGAACCGGTCCTGCTCCACCTGCACAGAAAGAACGATGGAATTAAGGAATACATGTATTGAGCATCACACCATTAAAGTTGTATTATATGATGCCATAATCAAATGTACCATTATATATTTACATTTTTGTTCACAACCCTGCTGCTTTGAATCCTATGTATACATACATGCTGCAGCGATGTGCTGATGCAGATGCTTATCAGGATTACTCTGCTGCCACATGCTGCAAGACTGCACTGCAAACCGATCCTGCTGCTGCAAAGACAGAAGCCTGGAAATTTGAGTTGTAAGAATGAATGGTGGTGTGCTCATGCACCACTTGAGAGAGCTTGCGTGTAAAGTGATGCTGCTTTACCGGCAGACAAAAAAACAGATTGTCATCAAACCAGCACAGAACCAGCCTGAACTGCAGACAAAGACTGATCATCTATTCATGAGACGCATGCATATACGTTGTCTCTGAGGGCAATGACAGACATCTTGGATCAGATCAGGCTTGACTGCCATCTATAGCCCCCATGGTGTGATGAAGCAAGACCTACAAACACTAGAAAAAAGCGGCTTCACAGACTTTTGGGGAGGGCGGGG
>JAABUK010008907.1_pt1 | contig 13899 bp, 18 predicted proteins | sample 5559141 | NCBI WGS metagenome assembly JAABUK01 (sample SAMN10711869, study PRJNA513367) | rock metagenome | isolation source: Antarctica rocks | place: Antarctica: Victoria Land, Pudding Butte nord | collected 2016-01-03
TGCTGAAGCTCAAACAAAGCTTGACAGATGCAGAGCAGCAGCAGCATGAGGCTGTGCGTCAGTGCGAGGCTGAGGGCCACCGCAGCGCTGTCAAGCTTGCTCAGGCTGGAAGGAGTCTAAAGGCTGCTAGGCAGGAGGCAGCTGAGGCGCAGCGACAAGCAAAGGTACACTTTGGAGTCCCTCACAGAAAGGTCCTATCACCTCATCCCTCTCAGCTGGGCAGCCCAGTATAGCACTTGGCTTCTCGCCAAATTGACGCCAAAAGGCGTAGTATTTTGTTTCTTTATTGTATCCCTCTCAATCAACACCTGCAGCTGCGCTGCTGTGTGAAGAACTAGCTGTTACTCTTGAGCTCACTCTCTGCAGCTTGTGCCACCCTTTCTGGCCCTGCTGGGTTTACAGTCCAAGGCAAATAAGCCCACCGGTGTGTCACCTGTCTTGGTCTTCCCACTCAGCATGCAAAGCCAGAGTCTAGAGGCACCACTGCATCATGCCAATAGCAAGACAGTCGGGAGTTTAACATGCTCTGTTGTGTATCTCGATATATGCGTGCTTGTGGAGATGATCTGGAGAGGACTCTCACCTTTGGCACATGCTGTAACTGTTGGACTGTGCATGAAAAACTGACTAGGCACAGCAGTCCATGCGTCTTCCCAAACAGTTAGAGGCTGGGCTTTGCATGCATGCATGCTATCTGTGACCTGTCCTGCCCGCTTCAGTGCAGTCGCTTCTCTGCAGGAGGCAAGGGAGCAATCTGGCCGTGTTCAATCCCAGCTGCACCAGACCTGTGGGCAAGTCAGGGGCCGGCATGCATGTTATCTGTGTCTTGTCCTGTTTGCTGTAGTGCTGTAGTCACTTCTTTGCAGGAGGCAAGGGAGGAATCTGGCCGTGCTCAGGCCCAGGTGGACCAGACATGTGGGCAAGTCAGGGGCCTGCATGCATGTTATCTGTGTCTTGTCCTGTTTGCTGTAGTGCTTTGATTACTTCTCTGCAGGAGGCAAGGGAGGAGTCTGGCCGTGCTCAAGGCCAGGTGGACCAGACCAGTGGGCAAGTCACAGACCTGCGTGAGGAGCTGCAGGCTCTCAAGACCCGCCTTGCCTCTCATGCAGCTCTCCAACAGGTAGGCCTTGCTCCAACAACTGGACACATGTCATGATGGGCTCTTGAGCAGCATTGACAGGCCAGTCACTGCGTCTCAACATTGCTGTCCATGTGCTCAAGCTGTGTGACAGGGTATCACAGGATCACTGAGCGACATGCATGCTGTGAACTGCATGCTGTGCTCAGAATCTTTGCGTTGCTGAAAGAACTGCGCTGTTGTTTTGGCTGATGTTGGCAAGTTTTGCTTGATCTGCCAATGAAGCGTTTGCCTATGCTGCTGTGCCAAGTATTGATGGGTGTTGCAGGATGCTGCAACAAGCAGCCTACGCTCGCTAGAGGAGCAGCTAGACACTCAGGCTCAGCACTCAGCGCTGCTGCAGTCTGTCCTGCGCACCATTTCAAACGTGATGCCAGCCACCTCAGCACAGCAGGACAGGTGGCAGGAAGAAGAGGAAGAGCTGCAGGGAGCAGACAGAGGTTTGGTGGAGCCACAGGAGGTGCTGAAGCAAGTGCAGAGCTACATCCAGCAAGTGCAGGCTGGGCAAGATAGGTGAGGCGCTGACCCCTGCTTGTGCTTGTTTGAAGCAGCTTTGATTGCCATGATAGGACCCCTGCTTGTGCTTGTTTTTTGGAACAGCTGAGGTTGCCATATCCCCTGGAGCAATGTTCTCTGCTGTCATGACTGCTAAGCAAGAGCACCTCTGGGGCTTGGGATGAAGATTACACTCCTGCCTATTCCTCTCTGACATGGGGCGGGGGGCCCCAGGGGGGGGTGATAGCAGCTCAAATGAACCTTGGCAGCTGTGACTCACATCAAAGGGCTGGAAGCTTTGGCCAGGGATGAGAAAACTGGTCTTGCCATGCCCCTGTATAAAGTGACAACAGCAGTGGGTACAACACAGGCTTAGCCAACAGGCATCAGGTGAATGTGACGCAAGTCATCTCTCTCCCGACAAGCTTGTTCTGAGATTCAACAGAAAGCAGCCTACCTCTAACAAGGTGCACATAGCTGCCCACAAGTCCAGTGGAGCAATAGCCTCCATCCCAACAATTGCTTTCAAGGAAGATGGGTGACTTAGGCACAAGTGAGCAGACAATGCAGTAACAGGGAGTCTGTGAGTGATTGATTGAAACTTAAGACCTGTACTGATGTGCAGGTGGCATGAGGAAGAAGAGGAGCACAGGCAGCCGCTGGGGTCACTGAGGGTGGCCCAGGAGCGCCTGGAGGGGCGGCTCAGGCAGCAAGAAGAGGCAAAGGCAATTGCTGAGGGGGAGATTGCTCGACAGAAGGGCTGCATCAGCAGCATGCGTGCTGAAGCTTCTGAGCTTGAGTGTGCTTTGCATCGGGCTCTTGTTGAGGTGCATTTCACGCTTGTGTAGTTCTACAAGCACCCTGTTCATTGGTGTCTGGGCGTATGGATAGACTGCTGTCCAGATGCATGCCATCAGACACAAGCGCTTGGTTGTCATTCTATGTAGTACATCTCGTGGCAAACACAGCTTCAGAAAACACGCTACACTTTTGCAACGCACAGATGTTATGAAAAGGCAGTGTTCAACTGAGGGTACAGCTTTGTCTCAGAGACACTGCCAAGACAGCTGGATACGCAGGTCTTGTGTTGCTGTGTATACACAGTAGCAAGCAGGACAGTTTGATCTGATGTCATGCACATACATCAACGTCACTTCAGATTTACATGCACTCTGGCAATGCACCTGTAATCAAACGCGCTCATGCGCAAGGCTGGTTCACAATTGAACAGTAATGTCTTTAGATATTTTTCTGAAGTGCAAACACCTGCTACTAGTTCCCAGGCTTTTCTGATGAGATTCACACCACAAAGCAGGCGTTTTGCCCACAGTATTGACACTTTTAAGTCCTCAAGAGCTGTGTTGCAGGCCAAGGACGCAAAGGCGGCTCAGATAAATGCCGACAAGGTCGTGTCGGCCTGTCGGGCTGAGCTGTTGCAGCTGAGCAGCAGCCTTGCATCACAGCACGAGCAGGCCTCCATGTGGGAGGGCAGGGCACAGGGCCTCCAGCAGCAGCTTGATCAGGCAAGGCTGGACCAGCAGCTGCTGCAGCAGGACCACAGCCAGGTGGTCAATGAGTCAGCTGGCAAAGAAGAGCAACTCAGGTGATGACCGCTCACGCTCTTCTGCACAGACATGTGCCTAGCACATGTTCCATTCATGGCTCTACACGACTCTGCTGAAATGCACGCACAGCTTTACTTGATGCGCATACATTTTGTGCTGTGGCACAAGTTTCAGCTGTCTAGCAGCAGTAGTGTAATGACAGGCAGCGGGCTTACAAGCTGACCTTGCACATCCTGCAGGCGTTTGGGACAGCAAGTAGTCACCGATGAGTCAGTCAGGAATGAGCTGGAAAATGCCAATGGGACTCTCACCAAACAGCTGGTATGCAACTCAGTGATCCCAGCATTGCATGAATGTTTTGTGTAGAGTACTGGTATGCACAAATCACCTGGAGCTTTGTACAGAGCCGATGCAAAATGCTTTGAGGACTGCAAGCAAGCATATGCACTAGGCCATCAACCTGTCTAGCATAACAAGGTTTCTGGCTTCTGCTGTTGTGTTGGCAACAACACATGGTGCAGTAGACTGGTTGTGAAGGTTCTTGCTTTGTGAGCCATGCAAATGATACTCATCCTGGTACAACAACAATCCTGAAATGTGCGGAAAATGCATACTTCACAGTAACAACTTTTTTGTCAGAAACAAGAAGCTGTTGTTGGCACTGAAATATCTTTCTCGTTCACCCAGTCATGAATGTTTTCTGCAGGAGCAAACAACAGCCAGGGCCCTCATGGCTGAGTCAGCAGCTCAGTCCCTGAGCACTCAGCTCAAGACTCAACATGACGAGTCACACAAAAGCAGTCAGGTGCTCCAGGCTCTGTTTGCCAGCCTAGCAGAGTCTTCTTCTTCTGGTGGGTCCATCAGCCCTGCCTGCCCCCAGGGGGCTGACCCATGCAGCCTAAACAGGCAAATGGCTGCAGGGTTGCCTGATCAGGCCAAAGCACAGTTAGTCGTCTCCCACGTCCAGGCTGTCATCAGCTCAAGCGCTGCTCAGCAGCAACAGCTCAGCATGCTGACTCAGCAGCTGGAACGCTACTCAGCTGAGTCTGCAGCAGCCAAAGCCACCTTGCAAGCCGCTGCTCAAGCTCTTCCTCACCTCAACCCTCAGCCAGCGGACTCAAGCTTGGCCTTGAGCCATGCTGTGCTGCTTGAGAAGCCTCAGAGCAGGCAGGCTGAGTCTGATGAGCTGCCTCAACTCACTGGGTTGGCTGAGCTAGCTCATGCTGTAGCTTCAGCGCTCACAGGGAAGCAGCAGGACCTGCTCAAGGTTGAGATGCAGGCTGAGCAGCTGGCTCAGCACCTGAGGCAGGCGGAGGCACAAGTAGCAGACAGTGGGGTTCAAGCCCAAGCGAGGGGGGGTGAAATCCGGACCCTCCAGCAGCAGCTGGCACAGGCTCAAGCAGAGCTGCAGCAGGTACTCAAGAAGCCCACAAATAGCTTTCAAGCTGGTTATACAATGTCTTATGCGGCAGCTAGGGCACCAACCACCATTTTGATTGCTGTCAGAGAGACCTGGTCAATCTTTGATTGTTTGAACAGAACTTTCTGCAAGTAATTTGCAGTTCTGCGTGAGCGTCATGCATCAGCACAGCAACAGCAGAAGGAGACACAATACATGTGTGATGTGTGCCATCTTGTTTCATCTTTTCCATGTTAACAAGCACCTGGAGACGGCATTATGTGTAACTTGTGCTTTGACAGTGTGCTTTTCTGACCATCTGCCTTCTGACATGCCCTTGCCAGACCCTCCCTGCCTCTCCAATTTGTCTTCTTGATGTGACCTTGCCCTCTGTTTCTGCCCTCTATTCTTGCTGGCCTGGCATAGCCAAGTCACAGCCAGGACTGACCTGTTGACCATTCCAGACCCAACTGATTGCAAGCAGGCACCTATGTTGGCTAGATGGTGTTGAAACAAAAGCATGATGCAAAGCTGCTAATTGGAGACAACTTAAAAAGTCAGATTGGCACCATGGTGCTGTTCAGGTCCAAACAGAGGCAGCAGCTAAGCACTCCAGCTTGAAGGCAAGGCTCAAAACTGCAGCTCAGGCAGCTCAGAAAGCTCAGACCCAGCAGCAAGATGAGCTGAGTCAGCTTCAGTCACAGCTGCAAGGCATTAGTAATGTCAAGGCAGACCTGCAGAAACAGCTTGAAGCTGTGATGTCAGAGCATGAGCAGCTGCAAGCAAACTTTGCTCAGCGGGAACAGGAAAGGAAGCAGCTACAGCAGCAGCTGACACACGCCCATGAAACTGCAGAGGCTCTACAGGCTGAGTCAGCAGCATGTGAGTCCGAACTTCGAGCTCGCATCTCCGAGCTCGCTGGTCAGAACTCATCCCTTGCTTCTCAGGTTCACCAGCTGCATCAGCAGCAGAGCACAGACGCTTTGGAGCTCACAGCTCGCAACTCAGGTCTGTTGACTGAGCTGAGCCTCCAGCAGCAACAGCATTCAGAAGCCCTTACTAGATGCACAGGTGAAGCAACTGCCCCTCTGGATAGGCAGCTTGCTTCCTACAAGCAACAGCTCAAGCACGCAACTCAGAAACTGCAGAGTGCTGAGCAGCAGCTCAGCTCTCAAAAGCTGGACATTGCTGAGGCTGAGTCTAGGGCGCTGAGGGTGGAGGGCCTGATGAAGAAGAGCGAGGAGCGCCGTTCTGGGCTGGAATGTGACAAGCGGCGTCTGCAGACTTTTGTGAGGGAGCTCAAGTCTGAGGTGAATGCTTGCACAGCATAGCAAGTCTGCAAGTTACTGTTTGTTCATTTACAATCCCTCTTTTGATTGTCATTCTGAATCCACTAATGTGGTCATGATCTGGGTGCCTTGAGAGTCATTTGTCATTTGTTGCTACAGCCACTCGCCTAGCCCTCCCTGTCCCACCGCTGGAGAGCCTACTGCCTGCACAGTCATTACGGTCTGACGGAAGCAGTCCTTTATGAAAGTGCTAATGACTGCATGGGTATGACTCTGCACACGCTTGAGACTTCATCACAGTATGATAGTGTGTCGCTGACGGCTTCAGCAGGTGTCTTTCTGAGGGATGCCAACTGCAGGCGTCTAGCTGGGAGCACAAGTGCGTGATTGCTCAAGAGGCCCAGACTGCCCTACAAGCAGAAGCATCACGCCTGCAGAAGCAAGCAGCAGCTTCTGCAGCAGCTTCCCACACCCAAACGCAGCTGCTAGAACAGCTGCAGGCAGCTGAGACAGCCCTCGCTGACTCTCACGGCAGCGCTCAGAAGCTGCTGAGGGAGCTCAGTGAGTCACGAGCAGCCCGTAATGCAAAACAGCAGGAACTTGAGGGTATGTGGCAGCTGTCGTGTGCCCAATCACTGTAAATGCATTTTGCTGTTGAGAGACAGGGCAACTATGCATGCCATACGTTGCTGAAGAACCTTATCAAAGCACCAGGACAACACAAGCTTGCATTAGCTATGCCTGGCTCGCAATCTACTAATCAAACAGAATGATGGCACAATGATGCACAGTAGTCAGGTCAATCTGATTAGTGTTGTGCAAGGGCAGCATAAAGGCAGGCTATCATGTTTTTGTAGATGTTGTGTGATATAAAATTGTCCAATTCTCTCAATGGCTTTCAACACCATTCAAGAAGGACTCAGAGAGTCATGCTGGGTGCAGGGCTGCAGACCCGATACAATTGTGCTGAGCAGCAGCTTCAGCACCTGCAGTCTGTTGCTGACTCTGTGCTGGCTGAGCTTGAAAGCACACGCCAGGCCATTAGCGCTTCTACAGTCAGCCTATCAGGCAAATCGCTCAACAGGTGTACACTGTGCCCATGATGGGCGACATTGCAATACATGACAAGTTGACTGCTTTCTGGTCATTGCTGCCTAAAAATCTGCATGAATGTGTGATGAGTTAGTGCACATGCTGGTCCTATTTTTGCTTATCTGCTGCTGTTCCCGCCTATTTCCCCCATTGCTGCATGTTTGCTCCCATTCACACCTATGTGCCCCCATTCCTGCCTGTTTGCCCCCATTGCTGCATGTTTGCTCCCATTCTCGCCTATTTGCTCCCATTGCTGCATTATCGCTCCCATTGCTGCTTATTTGCTCCCATTCACGCCTATTTGCCCCCATTCCCGCCTATTTTCTCCCATTCCTACCTGTTGGCTCCTGTCCCCAAGGACTGTGAATTGCACTTGACATGGCCTGACATGTTATGTTGAATGCTAGCATGCAATTGCTCTGAGAGTAAACAGCACAGTGTGTATGTTTCTTCACATGACAGAGGCATATGGCGTGCTCTGTCTACCCTTCACGTTCCACTTGGTGCTGAGACACAACTGCTGCCGGCCCGCACTTCATTCATGGAAGTTAATGATATGTGATTGCAATGCACTGTTCATTATAATGGCTGCACCACTGCCCATGTGTTGTAGGGGGCCTGCTGTTGCCAGGCAGCTCTTGCCTCAGGCCCTGCTGGTTGACAATGATGAGAATGCTCAGCCCAACAGCATGCAGCAGCTGCCAGACTCTCAGGATGCTAAATCTGAGCGCATCCGCCAGCTGCATGTCACACTTGGAGCCCTGATAGATGAGCGAGATGAGCTGCAAGACACTCTCAGCAGCTCAGCAAGCCCCGAGTTGGCACGGCAGCTTGAGGATGCTCAGGCTGAGTTGCGAGTGCTGAGGAAGTATGCTGGCAGTCAAACATCTGGTCGAACAAGTCTGGCCGAGTTGGACATGCTGTCATTTCGCCAGAATTGACAAATAGTGCTTACCATAGATGCGTTGAGACCTAGTTTATGCTGCATGCTGTTGTTGTCAGCTGTATATTTTAGGTTGGCAGTTACTCCAGCATCACTGCATTAGCCATGTTTGTCAAGCTCATTGTGAAAGCATGGCTTATCTGATTTCACTATTAGTCATTGACTATTGCTTTGTGCATGTGTGCAAAAGTTGCTGGAAGTCTCACTCCCAACCGCAAATTTGCTTCAATTTTACACAGCACCTCATTTTATGTTGAGCCAGTGAAAATGTGTGGTATGGTGTAGCAGTGTAGGAGACAGTATCCTGATGCTAGCGTTGCGCCGTTTACCTCAACTGTGCTAGTCACATATATATACCGGTAGCGTCTTGCTGCATTGCGCAATTCATTTGCCGTCCATGCAGTGTCATCTTCAAGCTTACCATGTTTGCGCTGTTCAGGACAAGATAATCCAATGTAATCTGATATGTTTTACGTAGTTGCATATGACCGGTACATACATTAATATTGTTGTTGACTTTAAAATGTAGAATAGCTGCTGCAGCAGTTAAGCACCGACAGGCGCTTCCTTTCAGACTGAATGCTGGTTGCTTTTGCGTATTGGCATGCATATGTGAGTGAAAGCGGGCTTCGCATCAGCATCTGTCTGACAGTTAGAGAGCGAGTACAATCCTTAAGCCAGCTAACACCCCTGATCACAAAGGCACTGTCTGCACAGAAATGGTTTTGCAGGCGTTACGTCTGGTTGTGGAAGAGTCGCAAGCGTTGGTGTCAAGGTCCTAGTTCCCCGCAAACTTCCATACATCGTTCCTCATGACCGTCCAAGTTACGGTCAGCTGCAAGGTGAGTTTGTTGGTGGAATTTCAGATCAGTAGTCGTGATCTGTGCATGCCCTCTGTGTGCTGATCATACTGACTGCGCGTGCAGGAATCCCCAGGAGTACACCTTGACGTTGCTACTTTGCCAACCACATTTGCAAGCTCTGTCTTCAAGCGGTTCTGCAGGCGATACAGTCTTTCAGAGCAAGATTGTCAGCTATCTTGCGACGGCCAGGTTGTCGAATTAGAAAAGAAGCTGCACGAGGTCGACTATAACTTATCTTTGTCTACTTGGTGCAATCTAGCCACACGCGAGCACGTCAGCATTCAACCACTGCCGATCTGCAATTGGTTTGTTTGTTGCAGTTCCCAGGCAGTTCCACAGGCACTGTATGCCTTGAAGCCACCTTGAGGCCATCTGCTGCCTTACACATTTGGCAGGCCTATCACCAGGCCAACCTATCAGGCGCCAATGTTAAGTATCTGGCAGGCATCTGGGAGGGTGCGACAGGACAGGTTGTCATGGCCTGTAGGGGACACGCAGGACAGCCTTTACCTTTGCAGATAGCAGCTGCAATACAGGAAGCCAAACCATCAAATGCCATGTTTGACAGCAGACGCCTTGGAGCCACGCATGCAATGTACCTGCCAGCCGTGCAAGATGCAGTCAGGCCCTTGTTACAACTCACTTAAGGTCTCCTGAGCCAAAGTGGCTTCTTGCTGTCATGCGACAATCCAGGGCGTCAAATCGAATTCGTGCAGCATAAGCTCAGTTGCCTCAACAGCTTTGATGAAGATCCAAAGGGCACAGAACCAACCTGCGATTATACTGCACATCAAAAACGCCGGATTGTGCTGCTGCAAAGCTCGCTGCTACTCCTCAAGCTGGTGACGTTCATGACAGCAGTGGAAGCCAAATCTTCCAGTGCAGATGTAGCAAAAGAGGTACTGTGGGACATCTTGGCAAACATGGTGGAGAGGGAAGGGTCTGAGCTCACTTGCCCGGATCCTGGGCCAGCAAGGAACCCAGCTTCAGCTTCCTCACAGCATTGGACTGAGACAGAACGTGATGTTTCCGTTGCCTTGGCAGCATTGCTGTGCGCGACCTTGCGTCAGCACATCCTGCAGCCCACCTTTCATGCTGGCATCTGCTGTCGCCTGATTGACGCGGTGTTGCTTGAAAAATCACATATGATAGACTCTGAACAGGCGCAGCGCCTTGCTGCCGTTTTCAAGAGCAAAGGTATCAGCTGTTGCTTCACGTGCAGTCACCATCCTGCTCTTGGCAAGCTGTGCCTTGAGGTCTGTAAGTGTACTGGTCTCCCAAAGTGGTCAGATGTGTGCACAGCAGTGGCATGCTCTGTGTTTTTGCAGAGCCTCACGACCTGTTGTGATAATCACACCTGTATGCTGTATGTAACCTTGAGGCTTAGTTGCTGCTTCGCTCTGGTATGACACGTATTTCTGTAGGGACCTTGGTAGTGGCTCTGGCAGCCTTGAACTACAACGGGGAAAGGAAAAGGAACAAAGGCAGGGCTTGGTGTCCTCCAAGTCCTTACCCAGCTCTGATACAGCAGACAACATCGCTACCTTGCTGCGCCTGCAAGGACTCAGCAGGATTTCTGGCCTTCTGTGTCCTGTGTTACGCCCTACAGCAGCCTCTGCAGATGAGTTGCAAGAAGGTGTGCTGCCACTTGGTTTCTTGGGTCACTTTGTAGGGCTGGAGACGCCCATCATGTTATGGCATGTGAATTGCATAGCATGCCTTCCAGGTCAAGGCATGCAGCTGTGTTCAAGTGCTCGGATTCATAGCCACAAGCTTGCCAAGTCCATTGCCAATGCATATCAACCAATTCTGTGCTGTTCAACCTTGTCATTGTGCATACAGCTTGCTAAGTGCATCGCCAATGCATATCAATCGATTCTGTGCTGTTCAACAGTGTCATTGTGCATGCAGCCTGGAGGCCGTATGATCCTGCCAATGTCCTTTTTGAGAGTGGAGATCCAGAGCTGATGCCCCAAATGAAGTTCATGGCTCAGGTTGCACAGCTTCTTGTTGACTTGGTCAAAGCCACTGCTGCACAGTCGGGCTGGGCTGTCTCTGATCACTTCTCCAGCTCACCTCTCAGGGCTCAAAAAGTTTGGCAATGCACAGCCAAGATGCGGACATCAGAGCTGCTGAGAGCACTCGTGCGAGTACCCAGTCTGGTAGGTGTGTCGGATCTGTCAGTCCAAGCGTGAAGACAGAAATTTGGGCCACACCCACAGTTGTGGCGTGGCAGGACAAGTCAGCAGTAGCGCTCAGAGCGCTGTCTACTCTGCACTGGCTGAGCGAGCCTGAGCAGCTGCAGAAGCTCACAAAGGAGACTCCAAGTCCTACCAGCAGTGCCACCAAGAACTTCCAATTCTGCACAGCTGCCCATGAAGTAGTAGGAGAAGCGTTGTTGCGGCTGCTGCATTGCTGCCTGGCAGGTGAGCTTACTGCATTTTGGGCACCTCTGAAACAGTCAGCCATCAACATGTCCACAATGTCTTGCCTGAGCTGGTGAGAAAAGGTGACCTTGCATGTGCCCATAGCAGTATGTCACAACCTGCAAATCGTCGCATCAAGAAGCTGAGATGACATATACCTTGCATAATGCTGCTTGCTGCTTTATTGCGCTTACATGCAAAGTTGATGGAATTGATCGGGGTCTACATGTGCTTATGGGGCAAGGCTTCAATTCTGTTGCAGGGCATTTACTGGACTCCAACTTGGGAGTCAGGACTGCTATCAGCAGGGGTCTTCACCCCCTCATGCATGACTGGTGCTCTAGAGGGAAGACTGCAAAGGACCTCACTTTCAGCATCCTGGCCCCAATGTTTCTGCGCCTCGCAAGTGATCATGAGGAGCTATTAGCTTACGAGCAAGCTGTGCAAGAATCTGGTGACAAGGTGGCCCATCCAGAGCAAACAGCGGTTGTCTGGCTGCTTGTTGTAGGTAAGACCAAACCAGTGTTGTGAACCTTCCTTCTGGTGTTCTTCTCTGCAATGTCCCAGTTGCACACATGTCTACACTTGTGCCCAGTGGTTACAGGCTAGTTGCATGAAGCTGTAAGTGTGAAGCTCTGTGCTTGCAATAAGCGAGCAGTATGTACAGCTACGTCACAAAGCATCCAGACAGACCACCAACTGCTTTCGCATTGTGTCCTATGTTGCAGACATCGTTGACAGCACCTGGAGCTCGCTGGTGGAAGGGCCAGCATTGGAAGCCTTGCATGCCATGGTTTCTCACGACACCTACTGTCAGAAGCTGCTAGAGAGCGACACACTTGACCCAGAAATCTTCCAGGAGGTGTTGTCTACCTTGCTGCCCTCTGCACAGCTCACTTTTGGTGCTTGCTTGGCGCGCCTGGCCACCCAACATTGGGATCCGGCTGCCACCAAAGCCAGGGAGGCTACTGTCTTCAGCAAAGAGTCTGCTCCCAGAGGTGTTGTAGAGCCAGGCAGCAGACTTGTGTATCAAGACACGCTGATGGCCATTGGCAGCCACATCCAAGAAGCTGTTCTGGTGAGCTCCTTCTTTATCCATCTGGGTGCATCTTGCCCACCGCAAGTGCTTGCTATTGGGTTTTGTGAATGCACAACCTGCTGCATTGAATACCTCAGCGGTGAGAAACATTCCACACACTTGTGCCTTCATTTGGAACGACTTCATTGAGCGCCTTCCCTGCCTTCTTGCCAAACAGCAATGGTGGTGGTATAGTGACATTAATGCCAACGAAAGCAGTGATGCAGTGGTGATAGTGACAGGAACCTGTCAGACGTCATACAAGTTTTGACAATGGTAACGTTCATACAAATCTGGTATTGAATAGTCATCCCAACAACAACAATTACACCAACCATAAACATACAGCAGCAGTAGCAGTAGCAGGACTAATGATCATCGCCAGTCTGAATGGACGGTAGCGATCACAGGTACATATCCTGGCGGCTTTGCTGAGATAGCCCGGAAACATGTATGTGCATGCTTGCAGGCACCACTGCCATGGGATCTGACTAAATGCGTCAGCCTGGCTCGTGTGCTGCAGCAAATGGCATATCTGCTCAAGCAGCAGCCCTTGCACAACAGCTCAGTGCAACAGGTTAGCATCATTGCACAATGCTCTGGCGCCATGTTTCATCTGCTTTCAGACAAGCTTATGCAGATTGCAACTTCTAGGGCATTAAGTGAAGTATTGTGGAGCAGGCGTATACGCAAGTGTTGTTCTGAGACTCAGCTTTCTCATGAAGAACTGGCAGGCATTCGTGCTGAATCTGCGGGTGGTTTTTGCCCTATGTTTCACGAAATACAATGCAATGATCTGTTTGTCAATCCTCAGCAGCAGACTGGTTGCTTGTTTGTTTGACCCTGACAAATTGTTTTCTTGAGTGACCATTAGCGGACTGCACCTCAGACTACCGAACACTTTCTCAGATAAATGGCATGAGAGTGCAGATTGTGGAGCGGGATGTGGGGACGAATCTTTTCAAGCTTTGGGATGCATCAGACCAGCCGGGATTGCAGATGCAGCTGATGCTGGGTGGTCTTCTGTTCACACAGCTGGCAGAGCGCCACTCCTTTGACTGCACTGGCAATGCTACCAAGGTCAGGCCGCCCACTTGTGATATTGCCTTTTGCCTTTGTTGTGCTGTGTGGACACCAATCTGACATGCCTGTTGGGCCTCCGAGCTGTTGTGGTGACTGCCTATATGTAAGCCTGTACACTGAAAGCCTTTCTGCCTGAGATGCTGTTGGGTTTTCTGGTATCTGCTTCTGCAGTGATTGTCTCTGCTCAAGCCTGTACATGTGACTTCCTTGGTCTGCTGCTCAAATCACATCCCAATGTGCCTTTCAGTTACTTTTTTCGTTGAGCTCAGGCCCCCACATTGAACGGTCCTATCATGCACCTGCTACTCAATGGCGAACCTCCATCTTGATAAACAGGAGCAAGGCCAGTGCAGCTACATCATACCCACGTGGTGGTTGGCACTTGCGCGATGCCTCCGCAAGATTTGCCTTTACCATGCACCAGCTACTCAATGTCAAACCTCTGTGTTGATATACAGGAGCAGGCTGAGGTGCAGTCATGTTTGCATAAGGCATGTAGGCTGGACACTTCATTGAAGCTTCTCTAAT
>JAABUK010008908.1_pt1 | contig 13899 bp, 15 predicted proteins | sample 5559141 | NCBI WGS metagenome assembly JAABUK01 (sample SAMN10711869, study PRJNA513367) | rock metagenome | isolation source: Antarctica rocks | place: Antarctica: Victoria Land, Pudding Butte nord | collected 2016-01-03
TGCAACATCTAGAAATCATGTGATTGCATGATTGCTCATCTTTGCACGTAGGTAATTGACATTTATGATTTCAGATCTGATGATTTCGCTCGCAGTACAAGCATCTTGATGATCTGTTGCATTTGTTCTGCAAATGCTCGAATGTTTGACATTTTTGACATTGATCATTTGATTAATAGTCTTGATATTCGACTGTTTGATATGTTGATCTCGCAGCTAAGAGTCGTTTTTTCAGATGTCTTTGCGCTTCTGCTTCGATTTTGAACGTCAGTATCATCAAAGCATGATTCTTTCTTGCTTTATTTTCACCTTTTGATAATTATATTGAATTGATTATCAGCTTCAATTCAGAGTTGTACTTCTCTAGCTCGATTCTCAGATATTTCATTTCAATCTTCATGTTGAAGATTTCAATTTTCAGACTGTGTATGATTATTTTGTGTCATTTCTCATCTTTCTTAATGCTTTTAACATCAAAAACATGCTCTCATATTGCTCTTTGCGCTAGTAAGACGTCTGCGATGTATTTTTTCGAGATTGTCAAAGCAATGTTGTTTTTCTTTAGCGTTTTGACTATCATGACGACTCTTAGATCGATTTTCGCCTTTTTCAATGCGTTATTCATTGAATCTCGCATTTTCATCGTCTTCAACGTTCAGTTCTCATTTTTGAAATTGACAATGAGTCTTCTTTTGCGATACGATATTTCTTGTGATTTTGACGAGAATTTCTTGGTAACCAGGTTTCATTCGCCTGCATTTGCATTCACATTTGCATTTATGTTTGCATTTGCATTTGCATCTGTGACTTGAGCTGCTTTTTGCGCATATGTGAGCTTCTGCGTTGGTTTTTGCGAATTTTGCATGACTTGCGACGTTTACGAAACCTGCATCTTTTGCAAGGTTTGCGAATTCTTTGTCATTTGCTTTGCATTGATTTTCTTTTTGATGTCTTCAGCATTTTGTTGAATCAATTGTAGAATGATCTTCAGTTTGTTGTTTGTTTGACTTTGAAGTCGATCTATTTGCTTCTGAATCGAGTTTTCTATGCTTTCGTCACATGCTCTTCGAATGTAGATTAAGCTATGACTTATAGTCTCTTTCTGTTCTGATATTGCTTGTCTTAGCTGATTGACTGCGAATTCAATTCTTTCGCGCAGCCTCTTTATCTGCATCTCTTTAGAGATGACATCGTAGCACTTGCTCGTACCAACTTCGATGCTAGCTTCTTTTTGCGAACTTTTCATCGCTTTTCGCTTTTTCATTTCTTTGAATTTCACAATCGCTTATGTTTGCTCTTTTTGCTGTGAGTTTGCATTTCGCAGATTGATTGTATTCTTGTCATTATGCGCGTTTGCATGTGAATTTAGCATCAATGCATCAAGTGAACTAAACATGTATTGCGTTTTTCTATTTACTGATGTGAGCGATTTTTGTTGACTGCGAAATAAATCGGCAATGTCGTTCTGCAGTTGTTTGCTTGTTGACGAACTCATGCTAAGTTCGTCTCATAGATTTATTTCAACCTCTATCGTTGACTTTTTGATTTCTATCGTCAACGTTTTGAGTTCTGACGCTGAGCTATTGCTTCTACTGAGTTTCGCGTTACTATTCGCGAAACGAGGCGAGAAAGAGCGCATAAAGCGACTCTTTATATTTCTTTTCATAAAGAGTTTTTCCGAGTTTTGAGCTTCGAGCTTCTAGAAAATTCACTTGACATCACTTAAATATCTCTTTAACCTCTTACTCAGAGCGTTTCACGTAGGCAATAACTTTAGTGTAGAGATTTTCCAATTTCTATTTCAAAACCTGCAATAAATCGTCTTCTATTATCAACTTATGTCAGACGAAAATGATATAAATCTAGTCTGCAAGAGTCTAGATTACTCTTTTTGATAGAAAATGCTTGACGCAATTGCTTTATATTTCAGATATCAAAGTAGTCGCGTTATCTCGCTCAGAATAGTAACGACTGATCTCAACTTATTGTCTTGCACATCAAGAAAAGGTAAAACAGATAGTGATTTGATAAGAAACACTCTACTTCTCTGAAACAACGTTGTTCTCTGCGCGATCTTTGAGCACAAAAGAGTTCAATTTCGATTTTTGCGTCAGTATGCAGTCTTCTGTGTTGTTCTAAAGTCGCTTGACGACTTGTTCTTTTCATGTGAGTTTGCTCTTCAATTTATCAATCAAATTACTGTCTGAATTGATGATTCTTTCTTCTGCGTTGATGAACTCTCGTTTCATCGTCAGAATTCGAATTGAATTCTGATTCAAGATCAATATCAAGTCGAGTCAGAAGATTTAACTCAAGTATTTGAGTCGAGTCAGAAGATTTGATTCAAGTAATTGAATTGAGTCAGAATGTAGATATGAAAACTCAACTTGATGATCAGTCTAAATTTATCTGCATGATTTATATATTTAATGATAGAGAATCTAAATCAACGCACAAAACATGCTCAAAAACGATTGAAATTAATTCTTCTGAAATTTCTTTTCATAGTTGATAATGATGATGACAATATCAAGTCAAAGATTTGACACATGACATTATCAATCATACTCAAGCGTACATTATACATGTATCATCATGCATTAATACATGATTTCACATGTAACAATTGTTGAAACTATGTTCAGAAACGACATTTCTGTTCTTTGCATGAACAATAAGATAAGACAATGTTATTTGATAATCATCAAGTTCATGATGAACTACAAGAAACAAGTATTAATCACAGACATCAAGATGAATTAACAATGTTTTATCTGTTAAGTGTCATCTTATGAGCGCGAAAATTTAGACAAGATATGATCAATTTGAACGCATGCATTCACTAGAAATCAACAGAGACAACAAAGAAAGAACAATATGATTGAGAATGATTTTGCTTGAATACATTCAGTGAAAAACTTTGCATGATCACATATGTTTATCAATATTCATGAAACAATGATGATAAATATGCTACATTAACTATTTAAGAAAATCATCTTGTATCTGATGTTATGACTCAGTCAGATCATCAACGAGAGTGTTTATACAAGTTAAAGAAGAAAAGAAATCAGATTAACTTTAAACAATGCATCAGAAACAGCTCAGCTGAATTAAAGATTTCACGTCATTTCATCATTTAAAAACATGAAGAAATTTGTTAAGTACAGTACAATTAAGCAATGAATTAATGCAGATTGAAAGTCAATTGTATGTTAACTTATATCAGTCATTGCATCGCTTCTGATCACAAGAGCATCTGCAGCAATTCACTTCGCTTAAGCAGTGATAAACTTCGTGATACTTGCTCAGTATCATTTGCATGATGAAGAAATTCTTCAATATCTTGAACATGCACTTTTTCAATTGAACAAGCTAAAGAATGTTTTTCATCATTTGCAATTTAAGCGTTCAGATACAGATGTTGATCATTTCAACATTTCAAAACTACATGCAATGATACATTATGCAAGTCAGATTCAAACATATGATAGTGCTGATAATTTCAATACAAAGCACAGTGAGATTGCATATAAGCATCTAATAAAGATCTTTTTTGATTGCATCAACAAATGAGAAACGTTTCAAAGACAGTTATTGCATCATAATACTCAACATTTGAATCTTCTCACAATGAAAGATATTCTTCTTTACAAAGATACAAGACAAAGCAAGATCAATAAGCATGCATTAATTGCTATAATAATACGATTCAGTCATGTCTTTAATCTTTGTAAAATTCAAGATGCACTCATTCATGAACAATGCAATCAAATACAAGAGACAGAACTCAATTCAAAGTTATGATGTCATACATTGATCTTAGTTGAAATTCTGAACATAAAGAAGCTTCTTGATGCATTAACAGTCTTCATGCGCAAGTGTTACAACATAGTCAACAAGAAAGTTGTATCAGATAAAGAATTAAATAAAAAGAAAAAAGACTTGATCTGAGTGAGATCATACTATGTAAGCATTCATGAATCACTTCAATGCTGAAAACGAGATGAAAAAGATGTTGATGACTTAGAGAATCTTGTCAGTGATAGAGTATACTGCTCATTGAACTGACAGAAAAAGAAAAGAGTTTAAAGATGTGATTATGTTCTGATTCAGAAAAGATTGAAAGAGATGATTGAAGTCTCAACTCTGTTAAATGATTGACTGTCTGATCAGCTACAACTTATTCTTTTCATTATAGATTCATTGCATCAAGACAACAAGAATAATGAACTACAACACAATGATGTTCTTGTTGAACTACTCAAATCTTGCAATGAAGAAACTCAACATGCTATGCATGAAATGATTAAGATAAAGCATTGATTTAAAGATAATGTCAAAAATTCTCGTTTGCTTGAAGCTAATTGATTTTTTCATTTGCATACAATTCTGAAAAGTGTGCATGTTGTATCAGCAAACGATATTTCTAACGAGTCAAATAAAAACAAGTTCTTCTACATTAACAACTTCAGCGACTAAAATTCATACAATTCAATATACAAGAAGAATTTCTTGCATAAAGAGACAAAAGTAGCAGAATACTACTTCAAATGTGAAAGCTGAAGATATTTGAAACTAACTCAATCTCATTGTAGGCAAAAATCAAACAATGTATATGTATTATGTTTATGTCTCAGAGCATATACAGAATTATCGAAGTCAATGATGCTACATGACTAAGCAATTAAGAAATATAATCATCTCTTGACTTTGCTCAATCAAATTTCTCTTGATGAACAGAAGTTTCAGCTATGAATTAATGAAAACTAAAGTCAAAGCTTAATCTCATAAGAGCTTTGTTTTTATGAAATATATGTAGCAAACAAAGCTTTGCTTGTCACAAGAGTATCATCAGCTATAAATTTGATATCATAAAGTCAGTTAGTCAAAGTCAACTGTATCAATGAATTGATCTGAAAGAAAATTGACTTAATGATTGCAAGCAATTGTATTACAAAAGAGTATGAGTGACTCAGTAGTAAACTCTAGATAATTGATATGTATTTCATAAATTTAGTTGAGAGCTTAAGCAGTAAGTAGATCACTGAAAGCTGAAATCAGTTATTACATGAACAAGATGCAGCGAGTGTGACATCAATCAAATTCTGAAGTTATGAATCACTGATGCTAAAGTTTTTTGTGATAAGTGCAGTCATTAGTCACAAACATGAAAATATTCAACAAACATTAAGTTTTCTCTTTAGTATAATGAATGCATTGTCAAAAATATCATGTAAAAAGTATATACATTAAAAATGATTAATAAACAAAGTGAAAGAAAAATTCAGCATTGACGAGTCTGAATACATGCAATTGAAGATGCAAATACAAAATCAGATGAGATTTCTTCAGCTTATAGAATGAAAGTTAAATATAAACAAGTTAAAAGAAATCATCAGATTGACATTTGAAGTCATATATCATGAGTTTCATATTATATTCAACGATGTCACAAGATCAAGAAGTGATTCTATGTTAATGTTCATGACACAGCGATTAAATTACAATGTAAGAAGATAACTTAAAGTCAGAGAAACATAACAAGACAATCTCAAGTACAATTCTTCATCATCTTTTCAACTGAAGACACACTCACATCTTTTGAGTTATGTCATCTGCAATGAACGAGATCTCAAGAGATCTCAATCAGTATCAGTCAGATCAGTCAAAATTCTCATAATACAGATTAGTTGCAATCTCAATTGTAACATATGTTGCAGATCATAAAATTTTCTTAAATGTAAATCAGTGAAGAACTTGATTTGCATTAATGACATGAAATACAACAGATTTATAAAGTTGATTGAGAATGAGCTGAATTACGACTGTGTCATAAATATGATGATATACAATCAAGCTGAATTCGCAAGAATATATATCAGCAACGAGCGTGAATGAAAAACAGTACTGAAAGAAATGCATGCAAAAGAGTTTATTTACTTTCTTTTTACAATTCAGTCTGTTGCAAACAACAATTGTAGATTTCAGACTTTTTGTGATACTTGATTCAAGCAGCTGATCACTGAAGAAATTATGTAGAATGCTCATAGAGAACATGTTCATGCTCAAGACTCTCAGTATAAGATGACATAGCAAGATCATGTCATAATTGAAAAATCTTAAAAATCAATGACAAGACTTATAGTTCATTCAACATCAATAAAGATTCAATGAACTTTTATCAAGATTAAATGAACTATTCTTAATGCTCAAAATAAGATAAATTTCTCTCTTATCATGAGAAAAAATCGTTTGCAATCTGATATTCTCTTTTATTTTTCTTTTCAATCATTTGTTGTATAGATTTTCTTAACGATCATACATTGTTAAGTCACATTAAATGATTCTTGTCTTGAATGCAACATGAGAGTACATTGATCTTTATGATGATAAGTTTATCAAGATACTAAGTTTTTTTCTTTTTTTCTTCAAGTTTTACGTGCTTATGCAGTCTATGACTATGAAACACGATGCTATTTACCTAAATAGTTGCACTGAAGCGCTGTGTGTAAGCTAAATTACATGTAATCTAGTCATAATCGCTGCTGTATATCTTCTCATTGAGCAGTCAGATCGTTAGTGTGTGCATATGAGCATACAATCTGTTCATATAATCAAGTGATCATATCAACAAGTCGAAATTGTGAAAGCTGATCACTACAACGTGAGTTTTCGTTCACTGTTTGATCATTTAGTTGAGTAATCTAAATGAGTCTTAATCTATGTATGAAAGCTGATTACTTCAATGTGAGCTTTCATTCGCTGTTTGATCATCTAGTCAAGCAAGCTAAATGAGCTTTTCTGTGTATGAAAGCTGATCACTTTGACGTGAGCTTTCAAATTTGCTGTTTGATTATCTAGATGAGAAGACTAGATGATTAATCAATGTATTATGAAGATTGATCACTTTGACGTGAGCTTTTGAATTTGCTGTTTGATAATTTAAATGAAAAGATTAAACGAGTGATCGATGTATTGTGAAAGTTGATCACTTCAACGTGAGCTTTCGTTCGCTGTTTGATCATCTAGTTGAGCGCTAGATGAGCTTTGATTTATGTAGATGAAAGTAGATGAGCTTTAATCTATGTATTTGCGACGTATGTAAATCGATCAGAAAATCGAAATTGATTGATTTACTGCGTTGCACAGATGTGTATGTGTGCAAAAGCTGAGTCATGCCTTCGTAATGACTGTGTGAATGTCGTATATTAGTTGCAGCGTGTGCGCAAAGACGTTGCTGTCATTCTGTGTATATGAGCAAAGACTGTGTCGTGTTTTCGCAGTGTATGTATTTGCAACATATGTAAATCAATCAGAAAATCGAAATTGATTAATTTACTGCGTTGCACAGATGTGTATGTGCGCAAAAGCTGAATCATGTCTTTGCAATGACTGTGTGAATGTCGTATATTAGTTGCAGCGCGTGTGCAAAGACGTTGCTGTTGTTCTGTGTATATGAGCAAAGACTGTGTTGTGTCTTCGCAATGTATGTGATTGCAATGCATGTACATCGATCTGATAAAGCGAAAAACCGATCAATTTACTGCATCACATGAGTGTGTAGATGTGCAAAAGCTGAATCATGCCTTCGCAGTATGTGTATGTGTGATGTATATGAGTTGCAACGCATGCGTAAAGATGTTGCCGTCATTCTGTGTATATGAGCAAAGACTATGTCATGTCTTTGCAATGTATGTGATTACAATGCATGTACATCGATCTGATAAAGCGAAAAATCGATCAATTTACTGCATCACATGAACATGTAGATGCATAAAAGCTGAGTCGTGTCTTTGCAGTATGTGTGTGTGTGATGTATATGAGTTGCAGCATGTGCGCAAAGACGTTGCTGTCGTTCTGTATATATGAGTAAAGACTGTGTCATGTCTTTGCAGTGTATGTGATTGCGATGCATGTAAATCAATCTGATAATGCAAAAAATCAATTGATTTACTGCATCTTGCAAGCATGTAGATGTGCAAAAGCTGAGTCGTGTCTTCGCAATGTATGTGTGTGTGATGTATATGAGTTGCAGCGCATGCGCAAAGACGTTACTGTTGTTCTGTGTATGTGAGCAAAGACTGTGTCATGTCTTTGCAATGTATGTATTTGCAACGCATGTAAATCAATCAGAAAATCGAAATTAATTGATTTACTGCGTTGCACAGACGTGTATGTGCGCAAAAGCTGAGTCGTGTCTTTGCAGTAACTGTGTGAATGTCGTATATTAATTGCAACACATGCGCAAAGACGTTGCTGTTGTTCTGTGTATATGAGCAAAGACTGTGTTATGTCTTCGCAATGTACGTGATTGCGATGCATGTACATCAATCTGATAAAGCGAAAAATCGATTGATTTACTACATCACGTAAACGTGTAGATGCACAAAGGCTGAATCGTGTCTTCGCAGTATATATGTGTATATCATATATGAGCTCAACGTGTGAATAAAGCGCTGTTACTGCTCTGTGTGTGATTACGCTGCGTGTAAATCGGTCTGAAAATGCGAAAAATCGATCGATTTACTGCATCACGTCTGTCTGTATATATGCAAAAGCTGAGTCGTGCCTTTGCAGTATATATGTATATGTTGTATATGAGTTACAGCATGTATGCAAAGACTTTGCTGTTCTTCTGTGTATATGCAAGCTTCAATGCGTTGATGATTGCGTTGTTATTGTCTCGCTTTTCAACTGTGTGTAAGCTCAATGCATGAGTAAAGCACTGTTACTGCTCTGTCAATGTTGATGAGATTATTCAGCTCTTCTGACAAGCATAGCTTGCAGAAGATTCGTAGTCAGCATCTCATATAAATAAATCTTGTTGTTGATCTTTTGCATCAAAGAATATGTGCAATCACATCAAGAATTGATATATAAATGAGAATGCAAATACAGAATTCAATCATGAAGTAATTTTATTTACAATAGTTATAGAAAAAGTGAAGTTGATCGAAAATTCATTGAACGCGTCATAAAATCTGCAAAAAGTCAACTGAAAAGACTTTGAGAAGCATTTGCAAAAGACAAAAGACAAAATTATTGTCAAAATGCAAAGAATCACGAGTTTAAAAGCAAAAGTTATTTATTTGACTGAATGCATCAAGAATACAGTGAAATTATTCGTATTTAAACAGCAAATATGCGTAAAATCAAAACTCTGATGAAACAATGAACTCATCAAAATGTGAAAGACGTTGTCATCAAAAAAGCGAATCTGAAAAATATGCAGAAATGATGATGCATGAGCAGAGATAGTGCAAATGCGAAATTCATATCATGATGCAATAAAGCTGATCAAAAATCAATTCTGAATCAATTTTTTGCAACATTAAAGAAAAAGAAGTGTTTCAAACATACAAGTTCATTAAATCATGTTTAATTGAAAAGCTACTCTTAATACAAAACTTGCAAAAAGAATTGAAGATTAAATTCAATGAAAAGTGCGAGACATTTCTGAAAGCAATGTACTCATCATTTTTGAAAATTCAAATCAATGAAGAATTACTATTGAACGAAAGTATACAGTGATCAAGAGTTCATTGATTATTTGACGAAATCAGCTAAAACTGACTACAAGCTCATCAAGCTAGCATCAGTCAAAAATATCTGTTTAGTCGAGTTTTTAGCTCACAAGCTTTAATAGTCACTCATCAACAACTAATAACTAGCTACAAGCGCTTGTATCTTTTGATGACAGTCATTTGCTCAAAAGACATCAATTGCTCAGAAGATATAATGCGCAATACATGTTCGCTTTTCATACATTTCTACATTCAAGATTCATATGTAATCAAATAAATCATTTGATGAATTGATTATTTAAGTAGCTATTTAACCATCTTTTTAAACATGAAGAATGCTTGGTAGAGAATCATGTAGAAAGTCATGAAGAATGCTTGATAGAAAAATATGAAGAATGCTTGGTAGAAAAACATGAAGAACGCTTGGTAGAAAAACATGAAGAATGCTTGGTAGAGTGCTTGATAGAAAAACATGAAGAGCGCTTGGTAGAAAAACATGAAGGGTGCTTGATAGAAAAACATGAAGGGCGCTTGGTAGAAAAACATGAAGGGTGCATGATAGAGTGCTTGGTAGGAAAACATGAAGAGCGCTTGATAGAGAAACATGAAGAGCGCTTGGTAGAAAAACATGAAGAGCGCTTGATAGAGAAACATGAAGAACGCTTGATAGAAAGTCATGTAGAAAGTCATGTAAAAAGCATTGTTTGACTTGTGTTATGCGCTCGATCGACGCGTATTTTGAAGCATGTAGAATGTTTGATAGAGTGTTTGATAAAAAGCTCAGTCAATAGCTCAATAAATAGCTCAGTAGAAAGATTGATAGAAAGATCAGTAGAAAAATCAGTAGAAAAATCAATCGAAAGATCAGTAGAAAACTCATTAGATGACTCGATTGAAAGATCGATAGAAAGCTCATCAGTAGAAAAATTAATAGAAAGATCAATCAAAAAATCAGTAGAAAGCTCACTAGATGACTCAATCAAAAGATCAGTAGAAAGATTGATTGAAAGATCAGTAGAAAGCTCAGTGAAAAGCTCAGTAGAAAGCATTGTTTGAAGCACTGTTTGACTTGTGTTATGCGCTTGATTAACACGTTTTTTGAAGCATGTTTTGAAGCGAGTAGACTGACTAGTAGATGAACGAGTTGATAGCTGAGTTGATAGCTGAGTTGATAGCTGAGTTGATAGCTGAGTTAATAGCTGAACATGTTGATATTTTGATTGTTGTTATTCTAGAAAGTAGAAACTATGAAGGGAAAAAGAAGGTGAAAACTTCGAACTTTCTAGCGTCAGCTTTATAGAGCTCGAAGCGAAGATTATCAAGTAGATAGTTGAGCATGTAGAGTGACGAGTAGGTAGAAAGTCATGTAGAAAGCATTGTTTAAAGCATTGTTTGATGTGTTTTATGCACTCGATTAACGTGTTTGATAAAGAGTAGAATAAAGAGTAGATAGATGAGTAGAGTGAAGAGTAAATGAGCGAGTAGAGAGATGAGTAGAATGAAAAGTAAATGAGCGAGTAAATAGATGAGTAGAATGAAGAGTAAATGAGCGAGTAGATAGACGAGTAGAGTGAAGAGTAGATGAGCGAGTAGATAGATGAGTAGAATGAAGAGTAGATAAGCGAGTAGATAAACGAGTAGATAAAGAGTAAATGAGTGAGTAGAGTGAAGAGTAGATGAGCGAGTAGATAGATGAGTAGAGTGAAGAGTAGATGAGCAAGTAGTTGAGCAAGTAGAGTGAAAAGTAGATGAGCGAGTAGATAGGCGAGTAGAATGAAGAGTAGATGAGCGAGTAGGTAGATGAGTAGAATGAAGAGTAGGTGAGTGAGTAGAATGAAGAGTAGATGAGCGAGTAGAATGAAGAGTAGGTGAGCGAGTAGGTAGGTGAGTAGAATGAAGAGTAGATGAGCGAGTAGGTAAATGAGTAGGGTGAAAAGTAGGTGAGCGAGTAAATAGATGAGTAGAATAAAGAGTAGATGAGCGAGTAGATAGACGAGTAGAGTGAAGAGTAGATGAGCGAGTAGATACACGAGTAGAATAAAGAGTAGTGTTAAATCAGCTAAATCAGCCTGTAGCTGATTTATGTAGCATGTAAGCTAATCAACAATGCAAACTCAGCTGACAGCTAGCTTGTAGCAAACGTCTTATCTAGTAGCTAGCATATGCGTCTTGAGCGCATTAGTATTGAATGAACTCTGCTCACTAGCTCACAAGTTATCTAAGCTCTTTGTCGAAACGTTAATGTTATTGAAGGGAAAATTAAGCACGCTATTAACTTCTCAACACTCAGAAAAGCATTTAAATCAGACATATATCATTCGCAATTATACAGTGAACGTACAAAACTATATTGAAAATCTTCAATTTAGTGTACTCAGATCTGATTGAAAATGACTATCATTCGAAGATATGACGCGAAGACACGAGAATTATTCTAAAAAATCAGACAAGTTGAATTATTCAATTTCAAAGACATACAGAATTATTACGCTGCTAAACTGTTTAGACAAAGTAGCAGAAAAAATAATAGCAATGCAACTGTCTTACACAGCTGAAATTAACGATAAGCTGCTGAATTTTGATCAAATGAGAGACAGAAAACAAAGATCAGCTATAAATGCAGTACTAAATTTAGTACATGATGTGCAAATGACGAAAAGTTGAGAAAACACACTTATCTGTTTACTTCTAGATGTCAAAGAAGTCTTTGACCATGTTGCATTAAAACAGCTGATCAAAATATTGATTAAATTGAAAATATCAGTCAATTTAATCAATTGAGTAAAATGCTTCTTACAAAATCGAGTTATTGACTTAGCATTTGACAACGAACGTCAGAAATCAAAGAAAATAAGCACAGAAATATCACAAGACTCATTTATCTCGTTCATTTTATTTCTAATTTATATTCAATACTTGTTTTCAAAGATTCGCGCAAAGTTTGAAAATTTACAGTCACTCAGCTATATTGACGACGTGACGCTATACATTGAGGGAAGAAATATTGACAAGAATGTGAAAATGCTGAAAAACGCAGCAAAAATCGCTTTCACATGAGCTGAGAACAACGCAGTGCAATTCAATGACTCGAAATCAAAATTGATACACTTTGAAAGTCACAAAATGACACTCAATCAAATGATTATTCTACTCAATAACATGATCATAAAATCAAAGACATGCGTATGATGACTAGAAGTCTGACTGAATCGAAAGCTCAACTTCAAAGTTCATGTGCAAACGAAAATAGCGACAGTCACAAGAATGCTACACTCGTTATTTAAATTAATGAATAGCGAGTGAGAACTAAATGTTAAATCAGAAAAGCAGTTATATCTGACATGCATCACGTTTATTAGCGATTATGACGTCGAAATATGATGAAATAATCAAAAAAGCTACTTAGTCAAATTTCGCAAACTGCAAAACGCTGCATTACGAAAAATTCTGAGTGTGTTTTGAACATCATCGATAGATGCTATGCAAATAGAAGTTGAAATCTCGTCAATGAAGATGCAATTAGATCAAAAGTGCAAGAACTATGCAATTCAAATAGTTGAGTTATCGAAAAAACATTCTATCAGAAAAAGAACATTTATTTCGTACTCATCTCAATACTCTATCGAATTGAACCTAGATCTGAACGCATCAAAATATCTGAACTGAAACGAGATGAAGACAAAATTATCTTGAAAAGTCAAGAAGTGCAAAGACAGACTCACGCAGATATATTGAATATTGAACAAAGTGCAAAAAACACTGAATTCAATAAAAGAAATTGAAATTTCTCACTTTAAAAAATCGTGAGGTCAAGAAATTGAGCATTTAGCAAAAATTCAAACCGAATTTGCAAAAACAGAAACTTGCGAAACGATCAATACGCACTACAGAAAATTAGAAAGAATTATCAAAAAGGCGAAAAACATAGTGATGTATATTGATGCATCGCAAATTCAAAAAAAGATAGCAGAGATCAAAACAGAAACTGAAACGACAGTGATATTCACACATGAATTCGTCAGATTTTTTTTTTTTTCTTCATTAAGTGCATGCAGCCTATGACTATGACACTGTCTAGACGCTGTATGTATGCTAAGTTACATGTAACCTGGTCAAAGTCGCTGCTTTATATCTTTTCGTTGATCAATCACATCGATAGTTTGCGCATACAAGCGCTCTTTCTCAACCCTCGTCATCGTACTTCCGTTTTTCTTTGTTCTTTCGCACTCTTCGCGTTCTACTCTTTCGTTTCTAATAGTCATTTTCTCGTCGCAATTCGAGTATTTTTCAAATACTCTAGTGTTGCAATTCTTCCAATTTTGGTGATGAACAGTGTCAATATAGTGTCTGTGTTTTTGAGCTGAGCTTTTTC
>JAABUK010008910.1_pt1 | contig 13897 bp, 19 predicted proteins | sample 5559141 | NCBI WGS metagenome assembly JAABUK01 (sample SAMN10711869, study PRJNA513367) | rock metagenome | isolation source: Antarctica rocks | place: Antarctica: Victoria Land, Pudding Butte nord | collected 2016-01-03
TGGCTGATGCGTTGCATACTCCGATCGCTCGCTCTCCAAGTCGTTCTGTTTATTGGCAACATTCTCCAACGCAACACCCACATCAATTGGTAACATCACGGTCACTCCAGCCGAATCTGCGCCGGTCTCCGACACACGATGGTGCTTGCTTGTCAGTACTCGGCAATGTAGCTTTCCACCCGGGATTGTCCGAATCCCGGGGCTTTGCGATTCCCGGTCCATCTGCTCCCTGGCCGTAACGCTCACGCAGCGTTAAGGACCCAGTTTGCGCTGCCCACTTTGCTGCTGCCCAGTTTAGGTTGCTACTATTGCCGGTGCAGCAATGAAAGAGGGCAGGGACCAGCTATACGGTGGCCGAATCTACCCAGCCGAGCCAAACTTGCCTTTTGTTTGTGTCTGCCTGGGGATTGATCGGGGCTTCCTTGACTCAAGCTCGTTGTCCAAATTTGCCGCGTGAATCAGCCTATGCTGAGCTGGGCTGCGGCAGCAATGTCTGCAAGCTGTCGTCGACACATTGGAGGTTTCAGTGGGGCCTCTTTTACAGTGTCTCGGACACGAATCTGCACTCGCTTTAGAACTGGAGAAGGGATGCTAAGAATCTTGCGGCATCAACAACTTTCGGGTCATGCCAGCAGGGCTTTCACGCCATATGCACTTCACTTTCGTTGGGGCCTGTCTGCAAATGCCCACTCGATCACCACAGTGGTAGCAGCACAGCCTGAAGAGAAACAGACTGGCGAGCCTGACAAAGTCCAGCCATCTGCTGCTGCGATTGCAGACACGTTGCTGATAGTTGAGTCACCAGTCAAAGCCACCAAAATCCAGAAGTACTTGGGAACAAACTTCAAGGTCAGCAAACTGCTCAAACCAGCCTGCACCAGCTTCAACAAGCACTCACCAACCGTCAATTCCGCACTGCTTCACTCTCTTGTGCAAATAGGTGTTGGCAAGCCAAGGGCACATCAGAGACCTTGTCCCAAAGCCTGGGTCTGTGGATCCTTCAGCAAACTTCGAGATGAAATGGGCTGTAGCTAAACAGGCCGAACCACGCCTTGATGCCATAAAGCAGGCGCTTCAGCAGGCAGGCATGAACAAGCTGGTTTTGGCAACAGACCCCGACAGAGAAGGCGAAGCCATCGCTTGGCACTTGTCACAAGTGCTCGCGGTAACATCTCATTCTGCACATAGAAAAGAAAAGAAAAGAAAAGAAAAGAAAAGAAAAGAAAAGAAAAGAAAAGAAAAGAAAAGAAAAGAAAAGAAAAGAAAAGAAAAGAACAGAACAGAACAGAACAGAAAAGAAAAGAAAAGAAAAGAAAAGAAAAGAAAAGAAAAGAAAAGAAAAGAAAAGAAAAGACTAGACTACGCCTTTCAGCGCCAATTTAATGAGAAGCCAAGTATGGCACCGGGCTGCCCACATTCTGCTCTTACTGAAGTGCTGTCTTTGGATCATACAAGTCTGTCTGCTAGACCAGTCTGCAACTCACAGGCTGGCTGCAGTCTTGTGATGTGCAGTGGTGAAGCTGCACAGCATCAGCTTGATCACCAGCTGCACAAGAGAACTGCCGAACAGCGCAGCTTTCTGCAACTGACTATGGTCAGCACATGATTGACAAGTCATCAGTGTACACAAGCACAAGTACAGGGGATACTTGCCCTTTGTCAAATTGAAAATTAGAGCATACAAATAAGTGCAAAGCGCTTGACATCCTGGTCACACTTATTGTCATGCTTTCGTCAACAACACCTTCGATTTTTTCCCCCCAAAGTTGATTTTTGGTAAGTCAATCAAAATAATAGTAACAGCTGTTGATGTGACAATACCTCTCCGTGTCTCATTGGCATGTGGCACATGTGCAGGACAGCATCAAAGGCATAGCAGTTGAGCGTGTCACATTCACAGAGGTCACCAAAAAGGCCGTGCAAGAGGCCTTACAAAACCCCAGGCAGATTTCTGACAATCTGGTGGAGTCGTACAAGGCACGCCGTGCTCTGGACTTCCTTGTGGGCTTTGGCATATCTCCTATCCTGTGGAGCAAAATGGTGGGCTCTAAATCAGCTGGTAAGGAGGGCACCCTCAGCATTGGGCATTCACATCCTGCACTGCTGGCCAATGCAAACACACATGATGGCAGCGTAAGGTGCTGCATGTACTCAGCATGCCTTGTAAGACACATTGTAAGACACATTGTAAACACATTATGGCAGTGTTAAGGTGCTGCATGTACGATGTATGCTGAGTACATACAGCCCTGTGTGATGGCAGGTTCAAACCACAAAGTTAGACTCAGCCAACAAGCATATGAGATACTGCATCATCAAGTGCAGGCACATGGATGAACTTGCTGTACTGTGTGCGACAGTGCAACACATTCAGTGATCATAATAATAGCTAAAATGCTTTCCAGCTCATGGTGAGCTAGGTATGTGCAGGACATGACTTGTCTCTCCAGTGATAGTTCACAGAGCAGTAAGCGCTCATGCATGCAGCCAAGCTTTCATATGCGCTTATGACATTGCTACCACTTCTTGCATGTCAGCTTGGCTTGAGCTTGCTGTCCAGAAAGCCAGGCTCAAGTCATGTTGACAACTGGTCTCCAGCTCAAGCTTTTGCAGCTCCTTCACGCTGTCTTCTATGTGGTGCATCTGCTCAGGCTTTCAAAGCATGTGGCATCAAAGTTTGTGTTCAGTGCCAGATGTGTCTCTCACTGCTCATCAGTGCTTCAACAGTTGCACCAACAGGAACTTACTTGCTGGATGATGAGCACCCAGACAATGAGTAGACGCTCACTATGTTGCTTTTGCATGTGTGCGTCTGATGCTCATGGGTTTGTTATGCATCCTTGTATAGTCACCCATGACGTGTGCGCCCCCCATGACTAACCCCCTTCATCTCACCCTACACATGTAGGCCGCGTGCAGTCTGTAGCTCTGAGACTGATAGCAGAGCGTGAAGCTGAAAGAGAGGCTTTCAAGCCAGACGAGTGGTGGACCGTTGATCCTTTGCTCACCAATGCAAATGGCAAACCATTCAGGGTGAGTGTCAGAAATGCCTGTCTTGGTGCTGTAGCTTGTGTGGCCCTGTGTATGCAACACCACTGTCTTGTTCTTTGCAATCTGAAGATGGGTTTTTCTATCACCAATTTTGCAATTGCTTTTTGTTACAAAGCAGGGAAAAAAGGCATCAATAGTCGTGGTGCATTATGCATGTGTACAATGGGACACAACAAACATCTTACGCTGTCAGTATCATGCTGGCTCATTAGTAAAGCACTGTCTCATTAGTAAGAGAAGACACAGACATGTGCAAATATGGTCCTTGCCTGTTCAGGCCCAGGTGACGCGTGTTGATGGCAACAAGGTGCAGAAGCTGAGGAGTGCAGCAGAAGCAAAAGCACTCGCTGACCGCTTTGCCAAGGCCTCTCTACAGGTTTGCAACCAGCAGATGTGATACTTTTGGTACCTTTTATATTGAAATTCTTCAAGATATGTCTTATATGCACTAGTCCCTTTTTTCCCCCCAAAAAATGGCGCGACACCAAGTTGACACCAAGACTGGTGTGAAGTCTGCCCTTGGTCAACACCAGGTGGCTCTTGGTGTCAGCCAAGGGCAGCCCTGTCTGCTTGGATTGCTGCATGCTTGCATACTCTTTGTTCCCATGCTGTCCTTTGTGGTCAACGCTCTGTCTGCACAGTGATGCACGGCCAGATCAGCACTGCCTCAAAAACACCCAAAAGGCTTGGCAGAGTCATAGTCTGAACTCAATTAGGTCCTCCTGATTGCAGCACCAGCAGATGTGTTGCAGCCTGTGCATCCTGTTTATGACTGCCAGTTCAAGGGATGCACTCTCAGCAGTTCCCTTGGGATACTGACTCTCAGCAGGTGTTGTGTCCAAGGAAAGGAACGAATAGAAATGTTTAGGCTTTTCAGCAATCATAATGTGAGCCTTTTAAGGCAGCAGCCCAGAGTCTTGTCCAAGGATTCATCTTCATAACAGTGCAACTGTTCAATTCTGGGCAGCCCGGCATAATACTTGGCTGCTCATTCAGCTGGCGCCAAAAGGTGCAGTCTTCACTTTTCTTTTCTACAACTGTATGTGTGCAGGTGACCAGCAAGCAAGGGATTGATGTGAAACGCAGTCCCTCTCTGCCATTCATGACAAGCACCATGTTGACAGCTGCTGCTAATCAGCTTGGCTCTGATGTGGCCAGGACCATGGCTAACGCCCAAGTCCTCTTTGAAGGCGGTGAAGTTGGTCAGTCCTGCTTCTTATCGAAAACAAAAAGTTTACGCTTTTCAGCGGTCATAGCGGGAGCCTCCTCAGGCGGCAGCGCAGAGCGCTTCTTGTTGACTTCTGCATGAGTGCTGGGGATGCATTGTGTTCTCTACCTCTTCTTGCCTGTTTGCCTCTCTTGTTTGCATATTCAGAGGAGAGTTGAAATGCATTCCAGCACATGACTGAGGCCCAAACTGACATAGTGTGTGCATTCACATACACCATTGTCTGTCAAAGGCGACGCACATGGGCTCAGATGGCTCTGTCAGAAGCAATCTGCAGTACTTTGACGCATTTTGCAAGGACACGTTTTCAAAAGCTGCCTCAGGGCAAATGCCCCTGTCATGTGGGCACCCAACATGTTTCAGATGCCCTGCTTGCCACAGCCAAGCTGTGTCATGCTGTCTACGACTCAGCCCATGCTTTACAGACGGGCTGATCAGCTACATGCGCACAGACAGCCCCACACTTGATGAAACCTTAGCCCGGAAGATCAGTGATACTGTGGCTGCCGTCTTTGGTGATGAGTTTGTGGCAGATGCTCTCAGACTTTACAAGTAAGAGCTGCAAATGTGACTGTAAGTGTGCTGTTAAGTGTGGATGTGAACAAGAGTGTGACTGTCAATGCGGATGTGAATATGGATATGAACAGTAAACAGGTATTTCATGTACGCCTGGAGTCACAAAACAAAACGCTTTTTCTTCTGTCCACAAGCAGGTTACAGTGTCACGGCTTTGCAAATAGCATTCAACATATGCCATCCCATACAGAGTAACAACATCAGATACAATCATAGCAGTCTTTATTGACAAGAAACAAGAACACTGATGGCCTTGCATACTGTTACACGTGTCATGAGTGTCAAAGGCAACAAGCATGTTTCATATCATCCCTGTTTTGGAGAGAGACAAGACTTGCCCTGCACATACCTAGCTCACCATGATTAGGAAGGTTTCATTGTTGTCAACAATATGAGTCAATAATATTGTTGCCAAAATCTCATCATCGTTGTTCATACCATTTTTACAATTAATATTGCCATTGTTTTTACTATTACCATTATGATTTCGCCATGGTGAAAAACGCCATTATCAATATTGTTGGCACTATCACAAACATCATTGTTACTATCAATATCGTTATCATGATGATCATGATCATCAACACACTGGCATGTAGGGGCAAGGAGAAGAATGCACAGGAGGGGCATGGGGCAGTTGCCCCTGTGGATCCCATGATCATCCCAGAGGCCATATTCACGCATATGGAGAAAGTGAAGGGGGCAATTCTAATCCCAAAAGAACTGACCAAGCCCCAGAAGAAGCTATATGAAATGATTTGGCGGCATACTCTGGCGTCGCAAATGAAGATTGCTCATCTTAATCAGGTTGGCCAGCAGCTTTATGGTAGTGTGGCTGCTCAAGCATATCATTTGATTGCTCAAGCATATCATCTGATTGCTCAAGCATATCATCTGCACATGCAGTGTCATGCATGACGTACTGTATGCAGAAACTGGATCATGAGCGTTGTACTGCGTGATTGTCCTTGCCATTGACTCAGGTGCTTGACATGACTCTGGCATGAGGTATATTGTCAAATACACAGTGGTACTACGGAGTGCAGAGTTGCCATGAGGTTTGATCACCATTTGCAGCGCTGTCATGCTGCCGATGCTTCCAAATGCACCAGTGGCTACACAACAGCCTCGAACAAATATGCTTGCGTCGTCAGCACTGATGCACAGGGCATGCAGGCAAACGATTGAAGTGAAGTTCAGCAGCGTAGATGGGGTCTCGTTCAATCTTGCTCAGCGTGATTTGCCTTGAGTAGCAACAATGAACATGGCATGCAGTCGACTGTGGAGTTTAGCATCATAGACGGGATTTCAGATTGTTTTGCTCAACATTAATTGCATTGAGTCAGCAAAGATATGCATGGCATGCAGTTAAGTGTGGAGTTCAGCATCATAGACAGGATTTCATTTTTTTTGTGCTCAGCATTGGTTGGATTGTGTCAGCAAAGACATGCATGGCATGCAGTTGAGTGTGGAGTTTACCAGCGCGGATGGAAGCCTGAAGCTGAGGGCATCGGGTTCACAGGTTGTCTTTGCTGGCTACCTCAAAGCTTTTGAAGACTTTGACACTGGCAAGGAGGGCTCTTCAGGCAAGCACACTGCCTTCAAGTCTGCTTTTGGGTCTGCCTTTGGTCTGCCTCAGGGTCTGCCTATTGGTCTGCCTTCTGGTCTGCCTTTGGGTCTGCCTTCTGAATGGGCTTTGGGTCTGCCTTTGGGAGTGCCTTTGGGTCTGCCTTTTGGTCTGCCTTTTGGTCTGCCTTTTGGTCTGCCTTTTGGTCTGTCTTTGGGTCTGCCATTGGCAACAGTGTATACAACAGAAATCTTCTGCCTCGCACCAATGACTTGCTCAATAGACTGCAGGGTGCTTGTGTCTTTAGCTCCTTATTGTGTCACATCAGCTGCAAAAGCTTTGATAAGTTCCTGTAATTGCTAACAGCACAGCCTACCTTTTGCCTACCATGCCGTCTCACATTCCTGGAGGGCATACAAATTGTTGCCCATGACTCTAAAATCTGTGATCGCCCCTCTGTTGCATAAATTGGCAAAGATTATGATACAACAGCTGCTTCAGCTACAGCTACGCCACCTGTGTTTGGCACGGCCTGAGAACATACCTGGGGAAAATTTTATGTGTCAGCGGCTTACATGCGCAATGGCAGAACCACGCGTGTCAATGGCACAACTTTGTCTGCTGCTGGCAGAACCACATGCATCCTTGGCACAAGTACCATCGGCATAACCTGGTGTGCTGACTATCTTGGCCCCTGTGCTCAGTGCTTTCACCGTTTGGAGGGGATTGAACCTATTTAGGAATGCAGAGAACCACTAAAGAAAACCCTAAATGCAAACACTGACCTGCTGCAAGCTGTCTCTTGCCTGATTGGATCGAAGGCGATGTAGGATTTAGGATTTGGGGTTTGTTGTTGAGCAAACCCAGTCACAGCATCTTGTAAGCCTGATGTATTACGGTGACAGGTGACAAGGAGGAAGAAGAGGAGGAGGAGGAAGAAGAAGGGGAGGGGGTCAGGACTCAGTCATCAGCTCGCCGCCAAGAGCAAGCAAGACAGGCCAGACTGCTTTCCAACCTCAAGGTAAAATCCAGACTCTACTCCATGCATGCTGAAGCCTGCTAGTTGCCAAGGTTGCTTGGTTGCTCAGCCATGTCTGCAATGCATGAATGCCCATGTGCAACAAGCCTGTCGCTGCGTGGATGATTGACTGGTGGATGTCATTCATTCATTCATTCGTTCATGCGTTCACTCGCTCACTCACTCACTCACTCGCTCACTCACTTGCTCGCTCGCTCACTCACTCACTCACTCACTCACTCACTCACTCACTCACTCACTCACTCACTCACTCACTCACTCACTCACTCACTCACTCACTCACTCACTCATGCTTTCTCTCATGCATTCATTGCCTGCTTACTTACTTGCTTGCTTGGATGATCAAATGCTGCCAGCTTGACCATGACAGTTGCTCTTGTTCCAGTTGCTGTTGTTCCAGTTGCTGTTGTTCCACTTGCTGTTGTACCAGTGGCTGTCTTGCAGCAATGAGTGGTTGTACAGGAGCAGGATCCAGTCCGGGTGCAAGAGGTGGCAACCAGTCAGCACTTGAGCAAGGGCCCCCCTCGCTACACAGAGGCCCAGCTGGTGAAGACCCTGCAGCAGCTGGGCATTGGGCGCCCCTCCACATATGCCCCCATCATCTCTGTCTTGCAGGTGAACCAGCTTCCTGCTGCTGCCTGTCTGTCCGTCTGCCTGCCTGCCTGTCTGTTTGTCTGTCTGTGTCTGTCCATCCGTCTGCCCATCCGTCTGTCATCTCTGTCTGGCAGGTCGACCACCTTCCTGCTGCCTGCCTGTCTGTTTGTCTGTCTGCCTGTCTGCCTGTCTGTCTGTCTGTCTGTCTGTCTGTCTGTCTGTCTGTCTGTCTCTCTGTGTCTGTCCGTCCGTCTGCCCGTCTGTCTGTCATCTCTGTCTTGCAGGTCGACCAGCTGCCTGCTGCTGTCTGCCTGCCTGTCTGCCTGCCTGCCTGCCTGTCTGTCTGTCTGTCTGTATCTTTGTCTATCTGTCTGTCTGTGTACCTGTCTGTCTGTCAGTCTGTTGGTCTGTCTGTCTGTCTGTCTTGTAGCGCAGACAATGCTCACTATATGTTTAGCACACGAGGCATTGCCTGAGCTGACTTGCATGACCATAATCAAGAGGTCGATGATGATCAGCTCTATGGACAGTTTAACAGTGAGGAATTTTCAAAGTGTTTGTCCGCATAGGGACCAAGGAAAGCAAGGCCCCTCAGGGATCCCTGTTGACTGTGTTATCTCTGCATACTTCGAGGCCAAATTGACTTGACTAATCATGCTTCAGGAGAGGGGCTATGTGGTGAAGGAGGGCAGGGCACTTAGAGCCACCAGCAGGGGCAGAGTGCTGTCAGCCTTCCTCCAGCAGCACTTTGCGCAGTATGTGGACTATGACTTCACATCTGACATGGAGTCTCAGCTGGATGATGTGGCAGGTGACCTGGCCAGACTGCACTACACCCACTGCATTAGTCAACACTGCATCTACTGCATTAGTCACTGCACATACTGCATTAGTCAACACCCACACATGCAATGGCAACAGATGAGATGGCTTCATACTCTGTACATCATTGATTGTCACAAGTGCTGCCATTACTGCACCCAGCTGGAGATGTGGCCTGTCTCCTGCCACATGAAGTCCATGGCAACTGATATCATGACCAGCAATCAGATGGCATGGTGTTGTGATAGTCTGCCACTTCTGCACTGTGACGCACAGACATTCCCAGAAAGTGGCGCAATGACTGCACGCAGCAACTGCAAGAGTGTTCTGATCATGTCTAGCGCAATGCAGGTGGCAAGATGGGGCATGCAGCTGTGCTGGGGCAGTTCTGGCCGACCTTTGACGCATGCATACAAGCCAGCAAAGGTGTGTCAGGCAGAGACAATGTAGACAAATTAGACACCAGCCTGGCTGCACACCTCTTTGTCTTATCAGACAAACAGACTGAAGCAGAGGCAAGAGCCTGCCCAGTGTGTGCACAGCGTGCACAGCAGGGGCGGCTGGGTTTGAAACTATCCAAGTCTGGAGGCTTCATCGGCTGCAGCAACTACCCAGACTGCAGCTATGTGAGGCCTTTGGAAATGCCACAGGAAGATGGCATGTCCTCTTTTTCTTCACCCAAAGATCAAGAGGCACTGGAAGCGTTTCCAGGCTTGTCTGCAGGTGCGTGCGAGAGTCTTTTGGCTGGCTGAAGGATTGAGAATTTGTGATATTGTCTCATCAGCTTTCAATGGTTGCCTCCTAGATTGCCATGTTGGCTGCATACTGCATGTGCGTGCATGCGTCTGTGTGTTTGTGCGTGCTTGCGTGTGTGTGCATGCGTGTGTCTGTCTGTGTGCGTGTGTGTCTGTGTGTGTGTGGAGGTCTGCGATGACGTAATTCAGAACTTGCCTGCTGCCAAGTTTTCCATCTGAGTCCTCTAGTCTGCCTTTTCTAGCCAGTCAGTATGTCTGACTCGTGGCCATGCACTTTATAGGATAGTAGTGTTTAGGATATGTCTAGCCTATATCAGATCAGAGCGCAGTCAACATGCTCGATGCACAACAGCAATGCAGTTGTCAATTTGTAGGGCCCGTGAGGCTGGGTCAGCATCCCGACACAAATGAGGACATTGTCCTGAGGCAGGGCCGCTACGGTCCCTACTTACAGCTGGGGACCAAGGACAGTCCCAGCGCAGTGCAACAAGTGGTGCCCAAGGGGTTCAGGAGGTTGGCTAACAAGAAGGCTGTCACAAAGCCAAAGCGTACAGCCAGGACGGCAGCGCTGATGTGAGACACTCTATCTCTTTCTGTTGCTTAGTCACTCAATTGCCTGTCTGCATTGTGTCTACCATACAGTCTGCATTGTGTCTACCATACAGTCCGCATTGTGTCTACCACACAGTCTGCATTGTGTCTACCATACAGTCTGCATTGTGTCTACCACACAGTCTGCATTGTGTCTACCATACAGTCTGCATTGTTTCTGTCACTGGTGCTTTGATACGTCAAGATGTGGTCAGCTCTGCTCAGAAATCAGGAAATCTGTGATTTTTAGAGTTTGGACAGCTGGTGACCTCTTTGTTGATGACGTCAGCTGAGCTGGGCCTGTTTGCCTGCCTGCTTGCCTGCCTGCCTGCTTACCTGCCTGACTGTCTGTCTGAGAAGCATGCATGAGACCAGCCTTCACGCAGCAGCAAAGCATGAGCTTATCATGGTCAGCTTCCCGTCCAATGAGGCAGAAGTCCTAACAATGAGACTGATCCCACCTGTAACTTGTGTTGGGTCTGCAGGGATGTCAATCTGCAGGAGCTTGATCTAGCAAAAGCGATGGAGCTGCTGCAGTGGCCCTTGGGTCTTGGGGATCACCCAGTCCTCAATCAACCTGTCCTCGTTAACCGCGGCAAGTTTGGATATTACGTCCAGGCGGGCAATGTGAAGGCTTCAATCCCCAAAGTGAGTTGCATGACTCATGCATGATTTGCAATGTTGGTTATGCATGTCTGGCTGCTTTCAGATGCTTTGCTTGGCGCCTCGCGTCACACTTGGAACATCATGTCTGATGCATTACCAGGCAGAGCAGTGCAGAATCAACAACCTGTTTGTATCACATGCTGCCTCTGATTGAGATTTGTGCTTCTAACAGTGGCGCCTCAGCCTGGTTCCCTTGGCCTTGATCCCTCTGACCATTCAAATGTTCATTTGTTCATGCAACCACTCACTCATTTGTTCACCTACTCAATCAACTGCTCATGCGTTTTGCCACTTGCTCACTCAGTCATGCCTTCATCCTATACAGCACTGTGTTGCTCATCTGCTGGTCTGTTCATGCACTCATGTATACACACAAACAGTTCTCAGCACCCTCTGTACTACCAGCATGCCCATATGCTTGGAAACCTCAGCATGCCACCAGGCAGCGATCTTCTGAAGCATCTCGTTCCTCCAGGGCAGATCTTGCTGCAAAGAACAGAAAAGAGTCCTTTTGGCGTCAAGTTAATGCAAAGCCCATGATCCTGCTGCAAAATTCACATCAGGCTGCTGATTGCATTTTGCAGGAGTTGCAACCAGACAAGGTGGATCTGCAGCAGGCATGCCAGCTGATTGATGCCAAGGTTCCAGCTCTTGCAACAGGTCAGGGCAGCACTGCTGATCAGCAACCGCAAGGCAGCTCAGCTGATGGCTTTCATGGCTTGAATGGGTCAACAGTTGCAGCAGATGCTCCAGACAAGCAGTTCAGCAAGGCAGGGAGTAAGGCAGGGAGTAAGACAGGCTCACGAAGTGTTTCTTTGAAAGGGAAAAAGCAGAGTCAGTCAGATGATGCCACAAAAGGATTGGAGGACAAGGCAAAAGCAAGAAGTAAGAAAGCAGGCAAGCCTGCCGTCCAGAAAGCCACAGTTGATGACAAGAAGCCCAAGACAGTTGGCAAAGACAAGGTGTCTAGCAAAGGGACAAGCAGCAGTCCTCCGAAGTCACGGTATAGGTTGTTTTGGCGACAGCAATGGGCAAAGCTGAGAACAGATCATCCCAGCATCACAATGACTGATGCCAACAAGCTCATTTCTCAAGATTGGAAACAGCTTGATGATACAGCAAGGCAGACATACCAGTAGATTCGTACTTTGTAATTTAGATCTCGAACCTCGGACCTAGCTGTGGATCACAACCAGTTCTGAGTTGGCCCATGTTGGGTGTAGTGTGTTTACTGTTGTTGCAAACGACCTGGTACAATTCACCACACTGTTTTCGAAGCAAATTGGTGCACATCCAGATGAAGGTCTGATCAAATGTCATAACTCCACAGCAATCATCACGTATCAACCTGTGAAGATGCAGCATCTCTGTGCTGATAAATGTGAAGTATGGATTCATTCGAACAGGCATCACTGCATGCAGCTGTTGAGCTGTTGCAAATGGACGTACAAGCCTCACAATCGTCTGAAGCGAAGACATACACCTATACGCAGGCTGCTACACAACCTTCAGTGTGAAGTCTCGAGTTTATCGTGCATACACTGCACACCCGAACACAGCCATCAATTCCAATTAGCCATTCATGCAGGCTGAATACAACACGATGTACAAGAGGGGAGCAAGTTTCTGTGATGCAACAAACCAAGTCCTCCAAGGAAAATATGGATCAACAGGAAAGTACACCTCATCAATAAGCAGGCTTGCTGACTCTACCTCCCAGAGTCATTGGGTGCCAGGTGTGCAAAACCATTTGCCATACCTACCGTAGTCACAGAAACTCACCGCGAAGCGGTCGAAAATTTAATTAATTTAAGCTCCGCACAGGTCATCGCGCAGCATGCTGCATCCTTTAGCAGCATCGCGCATGCCTGGCAAGTAGTTATTTTTTGGACCGCGAAGGTGCATCGCGCGGCGAAACTTGGCGTGTTCTGCTGTGTTTTGACACCATTTCGGCGTTTTGATACAATCTGGGCAGCTTAATCTGCAGATTAAGAGATCGCGCAGGAGTCTGGCGAATTAATTTACGGACCGCGCAGGCACATCGCGTAGACCCACCAATGGTGTTTTTTTGCTCACGCAGCGCTCAAAATAATTAGTTTTTCGCGGTGAGTTTCTGTGACTACGGTAATCTTAGGCAAGCTGATGCAACTTCAACTCACTGATCATCACTGCACTGGCAGGCATACTCGCCGTGGCAGGCATACTCGAGTGAAACACTTGCCTGAGAATGAGTCAAGTGGCTCTGTTCTTATGCTGTTTGAGGCGGTTGTCTGTGCGAGAGTTAACACGCTGCTGCCAACTACGTAGATCACTAGACTTCCACCAAACAACAGCATGAGATTTGGCTGTATAGTCACTAGGATTCCCATCATTCTTGCTGTAATCCCACTCTTGAGCAATATCAGGATACAAGCTTGGTAGGGAGTTGCATTTGCAAGCTGTCCTCCCGCCACAACACGAACATCCACTACCCAACAGAGCCCTTGAATTCAGTGTTGACGCCCATTTGTGCATCATCCCCGAAGGACATTTGTGGCATAACCAATGGACACGCTTGTTACTGCCCAACCTGAGCTTGTCAGGGAACAACCCCTCCTCGGCGTTTGCTTCAGTGTCCCATTCTTTGAGGAGTGGATGATTGCACTCAGCCAAGGTGGGCTGCCGCACCCTTGGCTCTGCACGCTTGAGGTTATAGCACTTGGGGCAGCCAGAATTCTGTCCAACGCGACCATTGATGGTTGTCTGCCATTTGTGGCCACAGACTGGGCAATGCCACTGCTTTGTGAATTTGCTGTTAGCTGTGAAGTCATGTGGTGTGCCTTCATTGGCTGTGCTGTCCCAGCTGGCAGCCACACTGGGAGCTTTGGTAGCAAGAGAGTTATGCTGACACACTTTCTTGCCTTTGCAGAATGGGCAGCCATCATTCTTTGTTCTGTTTGTCACTTGGGCCTCCCACTGATGGGGATGACCATCTGGACAATCAGGGCATGTCCAATGCACCTTTCGCC
>JAABUK010008911.1_pt1 | contig 13897 bp, 5 predicted proteins | sample 5559141 | NCBI WGS metagenome assembly JAABUK01 (sample SAMN10711869, study PRJNA513367) | rock metagenome | isolation source: Antarctica rocks | place: Antarctica: Victoria Land, Pudding Butte nord | collected 2016-01-03
GACCGGGGCGACCCGATGGATCCGCTACGTCTGCGAGGCCAACGCGAACGCCAACTTCGACGCGTTCGGCTCCGCCGGGTTCGAGATCAGCCACCGCCTGCTGACCCTCGACGGCCCCTCCCTTTACTACCAGACCAACCTCGGCGCGGTCGCGGCGATGGACGCGGCGAACGGGTCGATCCGCTGGCTGGCGACTTACCCCTGGCAGCGACGAGGCGGCGGGAACGCGGGCCGCGAGCGGGACCTGAACCCGGCGATCATCCACGACGGCCTGGTGATCGTCGCGCCCGACGACTCGCCGTCGATCTTCGCCTTCGACGCGGCGACCGGCCGGGTTGCCTGGAAGACCGAGCCGGTCGGCGACCAGGCCAAGCTGACCCACCTGCTCGGCGTCGCCCGAGGGCGGCTGATCGCCTCGGGCGACCAGGTCCTCTGGTACGACGCGAAGACCGGCAAACTCGTCCATTCCTGGCCCGAGAACGCCCAGGCCGTCCAGGGGTTCGGCCGGGGGGTGCTCGCCGGCGACCGGATTTACTGGCCGACTCGGACCGAGATCCACGTCCTCGACCAGGCTTCGGGCTTGATGGCCGACCCGCCAATCAAGCTCCTGGAGACGTTCCAGTGCGAGGGGGGGAACCTTGCCGTCGGCGACGGCTACCTGATCGTTTCGCAGGCCGGGTCGCTCGTCGTCTTCTGCCAGAACAGCCGGCTGATCGACCGCTACCGCGAGGAGATCGCCCGCGCCCCCGACCAGGCCATCAACTACTACCGGCTGGCCCAGGCCGCCGAGGCGATCGGCCGCGACGAGGTCGCCCTGACGAGCCTGGAAGCCGCCCTCCCCCACGCCAAGGTCTCCGAGAGCATCGACGGCTCCCCCCTGGTCGACGCGATCCGCGACCATCAGCGCGGCCTCCTGGTGAAGCTCGGCCGCAAGGCCAGGGCCTCGAAGGATTGGGTCCTCGCGGCCCGGCGCTTCACCGAGGCGGCCGAGGCCGCCCGCGATGATCGCGATCGGCTCTCCGCCAGGCTTGACCTGGCCGAGGTCCAGCTCGCCAAGGGCGAGGCGGGGCTCGCCGTGGCGACCTGGCAGGACCTCCTGGCCGACGAGCGGATGCGGGCCCTGACCGTCGATGCCGCCGACGGCCACCGTTCGGTCCGCGCCGACCTGCTGATCGCCGACCGCCTCCGGGCTTTGATCCAGGTGAAAGGCCGCGACCTCTACGCCGAATATGACCGGGCTGCCGCCGACCTCCTCGCCCGGGGCAAGGTGGGCAAGGATGCCCGGCTCCTGGAGGACGTCGGACGGAGCTACCCGATCGCCCGCGTCGTCCCCGAGGCCTGGGAGACGCTCGGGGCGCTTTACGAGGAGGCGAAGCGGCCGGGCGACTCCGCGAGGGCTTTCAAGCGGCTCATGGCCGGTGCGACGGACGACCCGACCCGGGCGAGGGCCCTCCTCGGCCTGGCGCGAGCCTACGAGGCCCAGAAGCTCTGGGTCCTCGCCAGGGACGCCTACCTCCAGGCCCGCAAGCGGTTCGGCGAAGAGCCGGTCGGGACGCCGGGATCGCCCCAGGCCCTGGCCGCCCTGGTCTCCGACCGGCTGGCCCGCGAGCCTTTCGGACGGATGCTCGGAGACCGGAGCGAGCCGGACATCCCCTCGCCCCTCCGCAGGCGGTGGGACCGCGGCCTGACGGAGCGCTCCAGGCCCCTCGGCGTCGAGGGGATCCCGCCATCGGCCGAGGCCGGGCGCGTCTTCCTCGCCCAGGGCAGCCAGATCCGCCCAGTCGACCCGATCACCGGTGAGTCGGCCTGGTCACGCGACCTCGAGGGCGAGCCGATCTGGGTGGGCTACCTCGCTGATCGGATCATCGCCGCCACCCGGACCCGGCTGGTCGCCCTCAGCCTGGACAAGGGTGTGGTCGAGTGGCAGTATGACCTTGGCGCGGCCCCATTCAGGGCCCCGGCCGACCCCTTCGCCAGGGAACCCCTGGTCGAGCCGGGCCGCGAGCCAGGCCCTCCGACCCTGAAAGACTTTCGGATCGCAGGCAACCGCGTCTTCTGCCTCAAGGGGGAGCAGGCACTCCTGGCCTTCGACGGCGACACCGGTCAGCTCGACTGGTCGTTCGCGCCGGCGACCGGGCGGATCAACCCGCACCTCCTCGTCGGGTCGAGGCGGATCGTGCTCCAGGTCCGCAAGCCGAACTCGGTGCAGGTGCTCGACACCCTCGACGGCAGCCGGAAGGGCGAGTACCCCCAGGCCGAGGAGGAGGAATGGCCGCGCGACCCGCTCGCGATCGACGAGCAGCACGTCGCGCTGGTCGCCGACCGGATGACCGTCGCCCTCTACGACATCACGCGGGGGGTCAACGCCTGGATCTTCCGAGAGACTCGCGAGCTGCCCAACCACGGCCCGCCCCGGCTCTTTGGCGACTCGGAGCGGCTGCTCGTCCTCCACCATGGGCAGGACCTGATCCGGCTCGACCTGGCGACCGGCAACAAACTCTGGCCCGGATGGCGGCTGCTCGGTGCCGAGGACCTCAGCGAGCGCCCCGAGGCGATCGCCCTGGGCGACGACTGCGTCTTCGTCGCCAGCGGCTCGGCCATTTCGGGCGGGGGCGTGGCCACGAGCTACCTCTCGTGCTACTCGCTGGTCGACGGCTCGACCCTCTGGAAGAAGATGCTCAGCGGCCCGGCCCCCGGCTGGGACCTCGCCCTCGCCGAGCGGAGCGTGATCGCCTACCCGGCCCCGGTCAAGGTCCGCGAGAACGGGATCGCCACCCTCCCGCTGATCGTCCACCGGCGGACCGACGGCGAGCCGATCCAGCGGCTCCTGATCCAGGCCCCCGTCAGCGACCTGACGGTCCGCTTCTCCCCCAAGGGGGCGCTGGTGGCCACGCAAGGGGGCCTCTGGGCCCTCGGCGACCGCCAGGTCATGGACGCCCTGAAGCCACCCCGTTAAGTTGAGCGTGATGGGACGGTCCCATCCGCCCCCTCGCAGGGCACCGATCAAGGAGACGAGCGTGGGCGAAGAGACCCCGAGCCAGACCCTGCCCCATGTCGACCTCGCCGCCGTCGAGCGGCTCAAGGACGCCTTCGCCCGGCTCAAGGCCGAGATGGGCAAGGTGATCGTCGGCCAGCAGGACGTCCTCGAAGAATTGCTCATCGCGATCTTCGCGCGGGGCCATTGCCTGCTGATCGGCGTGCCCGGCCTGGCCAAGACGCTGATGATCCACACCTTGGCCGACGCCCTGAACCTGACCTACAACCGGGTCCAGTTCACCCCCGACCTGATGCCCTCGGACATCACCGGGACCGAGGTGATCCAGGAAGACAAGGCCACCGGCGTCCGCCAGTTCAAGTTCCTCCGCGGGCCGATCTTCGCCAACATGATCCTCGCCGACGAGATCAACCGGACCCCGCCCAAGACCCAGGCGGCGCTCCTGGAGTCGATGCAGGAGCGTCAGGTCACCGTCGGCGGCGAGCGGCACCGGCTCCCCGACCCGTTCTTCGTCCTGGCGACGCAGAACCCGATCGAGCAGGAAGGGACGTATCCCCTGCCCGAGGCCCAGCTCGACCGGTTCATGCTCAACATCCTCGTCGGCTACCCCAGCGAGGACGAGGAGCTGGACATCGTCCGCCTGACCACCTCGAACGCGAAGACGAACGTGACCAAGATCCTCGCGGGGACCGACATCCTGGAACTCCAGGAGATCGTCCGCAAGGTCCCGGTCGCCGACCACGTCGCCCGCTACGCCGTCCGGCTCGCCCGGGCGACCCGGCGCGGCCAGGACGACATCCCCGAGTTCGTCCGCGACTACGTCAGTTGGGGCGCCGGGCCCCGGGCGAGCCAGTACCTCGTGCTGGCCGCCAAGGCCCGCTCGGTGCTCTATGGTCGCTATTACGTCTCGACCGAGGACATCCGCGCCGTCGCCGGGCCGGTCCTCCGACACCGGATCGTCACCAACTTCAACGCCGAGGCCGAAGGGCTCAAGCCCGACGACATCGTCGCCCGCCTGATCAAGCATGTCCCCGTCGACGAGCGCGAGGCCGAGCAGGGTGGAAAACTACCAAAGATATTTAAATCCGCGAACATTGGCTAACCTGGAGGGGCTCGACCTCCAGGCCCGGATGATCGTCGAGGGGTATGTGGCGGGCCAGCACGCCAGCCCCTACCACGGCTTCTCCGTCGAATTCGCCCAGCACCGCGAATACGTCCCGGGCGACGACATCCGCCACGTCGACTGGAAAGTCTGGTCGAAGACCGACAAGTTCTACCTGAAGCAGTACGAGGAGGAGACCAACCTCCTGACCTACTTGCTGGTCGACACCAGCGAGTCGATGGCCTATGCGTCGGGGGACAACGTCTCCAAGCTCCAGTACGCCCAGTTCATCGCCGCCGCGCTCGGCTACATGGTCCTCCGCCAGCAAGACTCGGTCGGCCTGGCCCTCTTCGACGACGCCGTCCGGCGCTTCGTCCGCCCCTCGGGCCAGCCCTCACACCTGAAGGAACTCCTCCGGGTGATGGACGTCACCCCGGCCCGCGAGAAATCCGACATGGGCATCGTCTTCAACGACCTCGCCGAGCGGTTCAAGAAGCGAGGGGTCGTGGTCATCCTCTCGGACCTGCTGGATGAGGTGCCCCGGATCATCGCCGGCCTCAAGCACTTCCGCCACCGCCGCCATGAGGTGATCATCTTCCACATCCTCGACCCCGCCGAGGTCGACTTCCCGTTCCGCGACACGACCTTGTTTCAGGGAATGGAAGGCCTCCCCGACGTCGTCGCCGACCCGCTCGGTCTCCGCAAGGCCTATCAGGAAGAGTTGCGGACTTTCCTCGACGCCCTCAAGCGCGGTTGCCAGTCGATCGACATCGATTACGTCCCCCTTCGGACCGACCAGGACCTCGACGGGCCACTGACCAGTTACCTGGCGAGCCGGTCGTTACGAGTGCGGTGAGGCGCCTCGATTCGAGATCCAAGATTCCCTGATTTGAGATCGCGAACCCTGGGTCTCGCGGTGCCCTGAGGAGACGACGTTTGCAACTCCCGGCCTTGTGGGCGATCGCCTTCGGCGCCCTCCCTATGCTCCAGTTCGGCATCGCGGCCACGGCCCTGCCGATCCTGATCCACCTCCTGAACCGGCGCAAGTACCGCGAGATGCGGTGGGCGGCCATGCGGTTCCTCGTCGCCGCGATGAAGAAGAACCAGCGGCGCATCAAGGTCGAGCAGTGGCTCCTGCTCCTGATCCGCACGCTGGTCATCCTCGCCGCCGTCCTCGCGATGGCCAAGCCCCTGCTGGAAAGCCTCGGCGCGATCGCCCTGCCCGGCCAGCGGACCCACCGCGTCCTCGTCCTCGACGGCTCGCTGAGCATGGCTTATCAGCCCTCGGACAAGAACCGCTTCGAGCAGGCCAAGGCCCTCGCCATCCAGCTCGTCCGCGACTCGCGGCGGGGCGACGTGCTGAGCGTCGTCCTGATGGCCGACCCGCCACGCGTGGTCGTCGGCGACGCCTCGCCCTCGGCCAATGGGGATGAGGTCCGCAAGGAGATCGAATCGCTGACCCTCCCCCACGGCGGGACCGACCTCGTCGCCACCCTCGGCGCGATCGACCGGGTCCTCGAAGTCTCCAGTCTCCCCCGCAAGGAGGTCATCTTCGTGACCGACCTCCAGGCGGCGAGCTGGCGGACCGGCCCCGGCTCGGCCGAGGCGATCAAGGCGGCCGTCGCCAGGCTGAACGTCCGGCGGGCCCAGTCGGTCGTCATCGACCTCGGCAAGGACGGCGGCGAGAACCGGGCCGTGACCGACCTGAGGCTCGACTCGCCGATCGTCACCCTCGGCGGTCCGGCCCCGAAGGTGATCGCCACGGTCCACAACTTCGGCCCCCGGCCCGCCTCCGACTTCAAGGCGCGGTTGCTGGTCGACGGCCAGCTCGGGCCGGACCAGTCGGTGCCCGAGATCCCGGTCGGCGGCGACGCCACCTTCGCCTTCTCGCCCACGTTCACGGCCCCCGGCGACCACCTGATCGAGGTCCGCATCGACGACGACCCCTTGATGCTCGACAACCGCCGCCGCCTCGCCGTGCCGGTCCGCGAATTCGTCCGCGTGCTGCTGGTCGACGGCCAGCCCAAGGCCGAGTCGTTCCAGTCGGAGACCGACTACCTCGCCCAGGCGCTCAACCCCGAGGTGAAGTCCTCGGGCTCGGCCTCGCAGGTCCGCGCCGAGGTGGTGAACGAGTCGCAGCTCGGCTCTCGGGACCTCACGCCTTTCGACGCGGTAGTGCTCTGCAACGTCGCCCAGTTCACCGGGGCCGAGGTGACCTCGCTCGACGCCTACCTCAAGCAAGGGGGTGGCCTGGTCGTCTTCGGCGGGGAGCAGGTCATCGTCGACAACTACAATCAGCGACTCTTCGCCGACGGCCGGGGGCTCCTGCCCGCCTCCTACGGGCCGGTCGTCGGCGACGCCCAGAAGAAGCAGGGGGCGGTCGAATTCGACGCCAAGGATTACAAACACCCGATCGTCAACCTCTTCGACGGGGCCGACTCGAACGTGATCGCCGGGCTGACCGGGGCCAAGACCTGGGCCTATCACCGTCTCAAGCTCCCCGACGACCAGCCGGGCCGGGCCCGGGTGGCCCTCTGGTTCAGCAGCGGCGACCCGGCGATCATCGAAGCATCGCACCACCGAGGGAAGGTGATCCAGGTCGCCACCTCGGCCGACGCCGACTGGACGACCTGGCCGCTCCACCAGAGCTACCCGCCGGTCATGGAACAGGTCGTCCTGCAAGCGGCCTCGGGCCGCCTGGCCGAGCGGAACGTCCGGGTCGGCCAGCCATTCGACCAAGCCCTGCCCGCGTCCGCCGCCGGAACCTCGGTCGAGGTCAACCGCCCCGACGAGGCCCGGGCCGCCGCCAAGCTGACGGCCGCCGGCGACGTCAGCGTCTTCCACTACGAGGAGACCGACCTCTCGGGCGCCTATCGTGCGAAGTTCGGCCCGCCCCTGGCCGTCGAGTCGATCTTCGCCGCCAACCCCGACCCCGGTGAGAGCGACCCCGCCAAGCTGGACCGGGCCGGGCTCGCCTCGGCCGTCCCCGGCTGGGCCTTCACCTACCTGACCAACTGGAAAGACCTGACCGGCAACGCCAGCTCGGTCGGGCGACGGGGCGAATTGCATCGGCCATTGCTGTTCGCCTTGTTGATCCTGTTGATCGTGGAATCGGTCGCGGCCTGGCGGTTCGGGCATCATTGAATCGAAGAAATGAACCGCCAAGGCGCCAAGATCGCCAAGGTCGGAAAGAGAAAGTAAGAAGAGGAGCGAGGGAACATTGAGAGGTGAAATTCTCTGTTCCCTCTCTCCGACCTTGGCGATCTTGGCACCTTGGCGGTTCGATTTCCCCGCATTTCCACCGCCTTCATCCCGGGTGAGTCACGATGGACTGGATGCTCCGAAGCCTGGCCGATCGACTGGGGGTGGCGCCGGCCGGCGTCGGCGAGTCGTTCAACGTCCGCATCCGGGCCGAGCAGCCGCTCTCGCAAGGGCTGGTCCTCCTGCTCGTCCTGCCCGCGGCGGCGCTGGTCGTCTGGCTCTACCGGCGCGAGGGTTCGGCGTCGATGCCGTACAAGATGTTCCTGGCGAGCCTGCGGATCGCCCTGCTGATCCTCGCGCTGTTCATGCTCTCCGAGGCCGTCCTCTCGGTCGACCGGACGGGCCTGCCCTACTTCTTGGTGATGGTGGACGACTCGGCGAGCGGGCAGGTGGTCGACCAGTATGCCGACGCCTCGAACAGGTCGACCGCCGCCGCGCTCGCGAAGGTCGCCGGGCACCCCGAGGCCGACCGGCTGGCGCTCGCCCAGGGCCTGCTCGCCAGGGACGACGGGGCGATCCTCCGCGACTTGCAGAAGAAGCACCGGGTCCGGCTCTACCTCGTCTCCAACACCGCCCGGCCGCTGGCCGAGATCGACAAGCCGGAAGACGTCGCCCCGGCGCTGGAGAAGCTGAAGAAGGTTGAGGCCTCGGGCGACCAGTCGCGACTCGGCTCGGGCGTCCGACAAGTCCTGACCGAGCTCCGGGGCGTCCCGCCGACGGCGATCGTCCTGCTGACCGACGGCCAGACGACCGAGGGGGAGACCGTCGCCGGCGTCGCCGAGTTCGCCGCCCGCAAGGGCGTGCCGCTTTACCTGGTCGGGCTGGGCGACCCCGAGTCGCCTCGGGACATCGAGCTTTCCGAGCTGCTGGTCGACGACGTCGTCTTCGTCGACGACCTCGTCCGGTTCCAGCCGAAGCTGACCGCGAAGGGGTTCGCCAAGCAGGAGCTGACGGTCAAGCTCAAGCAGAAGGTGCCGACCTCCGCCGACCCCAACGCCACGAAGGACCTGGAGACGACCCAGGTCGCCGCCCCGCCCGACGGCCAGCCGATCCGCCTGGAGATCGGCCATCGCCCCCGGCAGACCGGGCAGATCACCTACGTCGTCGAGGTCGAGCCGAGGCCCCGCGAACTCTCGGCCGAGAATAACCGGATCGAGAAGACCATCACCGTCCGCGAGGAGCGGCTCCGGGTCCTCTACGTCGACAGCGAGCCCCGGTATGAGTTCCGCTACCTCAAGACCTTCCTCGACCGCGAGCGGACGATCGAGCTGAACGTCGTGCTCCAGTCGGCCGACCCCCAGTACAGCAGCCAGGACCGCTCGGCCCTGGCCACATTCCCCTCGTCGCGCGACGACCTGTTCGCCTACGACGTGGTGATCTTCGGCGACGTCGAGCCCGACTTCCTCAGCGGCACGCAAATGGCGAACCTCGTCGAGTTCGTCACCGTCAAGGGCGGCGGCCTGCTCTTCGTCGCCGGCGAGTTCAACGACCCGCTCCGCTATCGGGGGACCCCGCTGGAGGCCCTCCTGCCGATCGAGCTGGCCCAGGCCCGGAACCCCGTGGCCGTCGCCGGGGTGATCACCGCCTTCCGCCCCGTCCTGACCGGCGAAGGCCGCTCCAATCCGATCTTCCGGTTCGGCGACGACGAGAAGTCCAGCTACCAGATCTGGACCAACCTGCCCGAGCTGCAATGGTTCTTCGAGGCCCCTCGCAAGAAGCCGGCCGCCGTCGTCCTCGCCGAGCACCCGACGATCTCCGGGGTCAACGGGCCGATCCCGCTGATGCTCTACCAGATCCTCGGCTCGGGCAAGACGATGTTCCACGCCGTCGACGACACCTGGCGCTGGCGGTTCCGGGTCGGCGACCGCTACTTCGGCCGGTTCTGGACCCAGACGATCCGCTTCCTCGCCCGGTCGAAGATCCTCGGCCAGAAGAAGGCCGAGATCCAGACCGAGCGGCGCCGCTATACCCGCTCCCAGCCGATCGGGATCAAGGTCCGCTTCCCCAACCCGGCCGACGCGCCAGGTTTGGGCGAGGTCGCCGTCGAGGTCGAGCGCAAGGGGCACGGCTCGCGTCGCCTGACCTTGAAGGCCTCCAAGGACAGCCGGAACCTCTTCGAAGGCGTGATCCCGCAGGCGATCGAGGGGGAGTACGAGGCGAGGCTCCTGCCGCCGCCGGTCCTCGAAGGCGGCCTCCCCTCGACCACTTTCGGCGTCGACCCGCCCGCCGGCGAGCGCGAGCGGACCCAGATGAACGAGCCGGAGCTGACCCGTGCGGCGACGACCTCCGGCGGCAAGTTCTTCACCCCGTTCGACGCCGACTCGCTGCTGAAGGACCTGCCGAAGCCGCAGCAGGTCCCGCTCGACACCGACCCGCCAATCCCGCTCTGGAACACCTGGCCGGTCCTGGTCCTCTTCCTGACGTTGCTGGTCGCGGAGTGGGTTCTCAGGAAACGAGCCCAGATGGTATAGTACGACTGTCCCGGCCGGGAGGGGCGGGAGCCCCCGCCCGGCGACCGTTGAGGGGCCTGGCCCAGCCAGGCGGGAGGGTGCCGCGGTGCGTGGTCCCATCGAAGCTCGGATCGCCGCCTTGCGCGGCCAGGTGAGGCGTCTCCTGGCCCTCCACGGCCTCAGCCGCCTGATCACCGGCCTGACGCTCGCCGTCCTGCTCGCCGGCCTGGCCGACTGGCTCCTTCGACTGGTCCCCGAGGTCCGCCTCGTCCTGCTCCTCGGCGTCATTGCCCTGGGCACTTACCTGCTGCTGACCCGGGTGATCGGCCCGCTGGTGGTCAAGTTCGCCGACCTCGACATCGCCCTGCGGATCGAGAGCCGCTGGCCGGGCCTTAACGACCGCCTGGCCAGCACCGTGCAGTTCCTCCGCCAGGCGAGGGGCGACGAGGGGCTCGGCTCGCAGGCGCTTCGCGACGCGACCATCGAGCAGACCCGGCTTGAGGTCGAGGCGATCGACTTCCGCCAGGCCGCCGACCCCCGCTCGACCCGACATGCCCTGGCCTGGGCCGCCCTGGCCGTCGCCGCGTTCGCCGGGGTCGTCTCCACCGAGCCATCCCTCAGCCGGATCGCGCTGACCCGGCTGTTCCGGCCCTACGGATCGACCCAGTGGCCCCAGGCCACGCACCTGACGGTCCTGGCCTCGGAGACGCCGACCAAGATCGCCCGGGGGATGCCATTCACCCTGGCCGTCGCCGTTGCGAAAGGGGAGCGCCTCCCCTCGTCGGCGAAGGTCACTTACCGCTACCCCGACGGCGAGACCGCCACCGAGCCGCTTCGCCCGACCGAGGACGGCACCTTCCGGGGCCGACTCGATACCGTCGCGGTGCCGTTCAGCTTCACCGTCGAGGCGGGCGACGACGTGACCGAGCCTTGGGCCGTCGCCGTCGTCCCGCCCCCCGCCCTGGTCAAGACGGCCGTCCGCGTGATCTCGCCGGAATACACCGCGCTGGCCGCCCAGACGCTCGCCCCCGGGAACACCCAGGTCCGGGCCGTCGAGGGGGCCCGGATCGAACTCGAGGCCGATGCCAACAAGCCGCTCGCCTCGGCCATCCTCCGCCGGGGCGATGCCCTGGCCAGGGAAGCCGTCCGGCTCGCCGAGGGCGGGATGAAGCTCGCCACCGCCTTCGCCGTCAAGGACTCGCAACCGTTCTGGGTCGAGTTGAAGGATACCGAGGGGTTCGCCGGCCAGGAGGTTGTCCGGTTCGACGTTCGGGTCGTGAAGGACGAGGACCCTCGCCTGACCGTCGACGAGCCGACCCACGATCGCGACGTGCCGCCCGGCTCGACCGTCCCGCTCCAGTTCACCGTTGACGACGACTTCGGCATCCAGCTCGTCCGGCTCGTCTACAAGGTCGCCTCCGGCCACTCCGAGCCGACCCGCGAGGAGGTCATCCCCCTCTGGGCCGCACCCGTCCCCCACGGCGAGGGCGGGCCGGTCAAGCACCGAGAGGTCAAGTATCGCTGGGACCTCTCGACCGTGCCCGACCTCCAGCCCGGATCGATCCTCAGCTTCTACGCCGAAGGTCGCGACTTCGACAACCTGAAGGGCCCCAACATCGGCAAGAGCCGCGAGATGCGGCTGCGGATCGTCTCGAAGGAGGACGCCGAGCGACTCCTCGACGAGCAGCTCCGAGGCATCCGCGAGGAGGCCGACCGGATCGTCGCGATCCAGAAGCAGGCCAAGCTCCCCGTCGATGATGCCTTGCGGACCCTCTCGAAGACCGACAAGCTCCCCGAGCCGCTTCGCGACCAGCTCAAGAACGCCGAGATCATCCAGCGCCAGGTCAACGACCGAGTCACCAACAAGTCCGACGGCCTCGAACAGAAGATTCGCGACCTCCAGCGCGACACCAAGGACTTCAAGTCCGACAACCCCGACGCCCAAGCCCAGATCCAGGCCCTCCGCGAGGCCGTCGACCGGATCAAGGACAACAACCTCAACCCCGCCGACCAAGCCCTCAACCAGGCCATCAAGGGGATGGAGCCGCCCGGGGCCAACGACCAGGCCGACCCGGCTCCCGCCCCCCAGCCGGGGAACCAGGACGCCAAGCCCCAGGCCCAGCCCCCAGGCAAGTCGTCCCGCGCCGGCCAGGCCAAGGCACAACAAGCCCAGGCCGACGAGGCCAAGGGCCAGGAATCCAAAACCTCGCAGCCCGGAGATCAGGCCAAGGCCAGGCCGGCGGGAGACCAGCCCAAGGCGGAAGCCTCGAAGGACGCCGTCCCCCAGGGCCAGCCGTCCAAGGCGGCAAAACCTGGTGGTGACTCCCCCAAGGGTGCAACCGCGAAGGACCAGGCCAAGGGCCAGGCCGGTGAGGCCGCCGGCGAGGCCAAGCCCCAGCCCGGCCAGCCCGAGGAGGGCCAGGATCAGCCCGGCCAGCCTTCCCCCAAGCCCGACCTACCCGGCCCCGCGAAGCCAAAGGCGGCACTGGCCGAGGCGGGCATGAATCAGAAGGCGATCGTCGACGAGCTGGAGAAGATGCTCGCCGGCCTCAGCAAGTTCGACGAGGTCAAGGACGTCGCCAAGGAGGCCAAGGGGCTCCTCCGCCAGCAGGAGCAGGCCATCAAGGAGGCCGCCGAGGCCGCCGCCAAGCCCGAGATGGACGGCAAGGCCCAGGCGGACCTGACTCCTGAGCAGAAGGCCGACCTCGCCAACCAGGCCGCCAAGCAGAACGAGATCGCCAAGGGCGTGCAGAACGTCGAGGCCAAGCTGGAGAAGATGGCCTCCAAGCTCGAAGCGACCGACCCCCTCGCCGCCAGGGCCCTCCGCGACGCCGCCGAGCAGACGAAGAAGCAGGGGACCGCCCCCAAGATGGGCGAGATCGCCGACCAGCTCGACAAGAACCAGATGCGCCAGGCCAGGGCCGGCCAGGAGCAGGCCCGCCGCGACCTCAAGAAGATGATCCAGGAGATCGAGGACCGCAAGGGCAAGGAGCTTTCCCGCCTCGTCGCCGAGCTGAAGGCGGCCGAGGCCGACCTCAAGAAGCTCCGCGACCAACAGGCCGCCAACCTCAAAAAGACCCAGCAGGCCCGCCAGGAGGCCGACCCCCAGAAGCGGGCCGACGAGCTGAAGAAGCTCGCCAAGGAGCAGAAGCAGCTTCAGGAAGATCTCAAGAAGCAGATGGCCAAGCTCTCCAAGCTGAACAACCAGGCCGGGGCCAAGCCCGGGCAGAAGGCCGCCGAGGCGATGGCCAAGGCCCAGGGCGACCTCGACCAGGACCAGGGCGAGCAGGCCCAGCAGCAGGAAGAAGAGGCCCTGGAAGACCTCAAGCAGGCCCAGCAGGAAGTCGCCGATGCCCGCAAGGAGGCCGAGGATCAGCTCGGCATGGAGCAGATCGCCAAGATGGGCGACGCCCTCAAGTCGATCCTCGAACGCCAGGGGAAGATGGTCGACGAGACCGAACAGTACGAGAAGGCCCGCGCCGGCAACGACGGCAAGCTCACCCTCGCCCAGCGGGCCGGCGTCAAGGACCTCGGCCGGATCCAGGCCGGCCTGAAGGACGAGGCCGCCGAGCTGATCGACCAGCTCGGCGACGGCGTCCCGGTCTTCGGCCTCACCCTCAAGAAGGCGGCCCAGGGGATGGAGGATGCCGCGAAGCGGCTCCAGGCCCTCAAGACCGACGCGGAAACCGTCCGCGCCGAGAAGCTCGCCAACAGTCGGTTCCAGCAACTGGTCGACTCGCTCAAGCCCGACAAGGCCAAGCCCGGCCAGCAGCAGCCGCCCCAGCAAGGGGGCGACCAGGGCGGCCAGGGGAGCACCCCCAGGGGTGGCGACGGCATCCCCGCCGCCGCCCAGATCAAGATGCTCCGCGCCCTCCAGCTCGAGGTCAACGAGAAGACCGACGGCTTCGACGAGCTGATCCGCCGCCAGAAGGAGCTCAACCCCGAGCAGGCCGCCGAGCTCGAGAAGCTCCACGAAGACCAGGGGACGCTGGCCGACATCGTCCGCGACCTGACCAAGCCCAAGAAAGACGACGGGGAGGAATGACCATGATCTCGGTTCGACCCTGGATCGCCTCGGCCCTGGCCGTC
>JAABUK010008914.1_pt1 | contig 13892 bp, 14 predicted proteins | sample 5559141 | NCBI WGS metagenome assembly JAABUK01 (sample SAMN10711869, study PRJNA513367) | rock metagenome | isolation source: Antarctica rocks | place: Antarctica: Victoria Land, Pudding Butte nord | collected 2016-01-03
GGTTGGCGGCAGGACGGCACGTTCCGGCGCGGTAGCCAGCAGGATCGCCCGTTCCGGCGCGGTAGCCGGTGTCGCTACCGTCGCCAGCATGACCGACGCCAGCTCGCCGACGGATCTGCCCGGCTCGCAGTACGCCCAATCGTTCGGCTCGCAGGCTGCCAGGTACGGCCAGGTGCGGCCGTCCTATCCGCGGCCCGCGGTGGACCTGCTGCTGGCGGACCTACCACCGGCGACGGGCTGGCCAACCCCGCGAATCCTGGATCTGGGAGCCGGCACCGGCAAGCTGACCGCCTCGCTGCTGGGCCGCGGCGCCGAGGTGGTAGCGGTCGAGCCGGATCCGCAGATGCTGGCGGTGCTGGTCGCCGAGCTGCCCGGCGTCCGGGCGCTGGCCGGCTCGGCCGAGCGCATCCCGCTGCCGGATAACTCCGTCGACGTGGTTGTCGCCGGGCAGGCCTTTCACTGGTTCCCGCGGCCGGACTCGGACCGGGAGCTGGCCAGGGTGCTGCGTCCGGGCGGCACGGTCGGCCTGACCTGGAACTTTCCGGACCGCACCGTGGAATGGGTCACCAAGCTGTACCAGGCGAGCAGGAAACGCGAGCTGCCCTGGTCGGCGCAGTTCGAGCAACTGGACCCGGAGCTGTTCACCGACGCCGAGGAGACCTCGCTGCCCTCGCACCACGACCTGCCTGGTCCCGCCGGGCTGCGCGACCTGGCGCAGACCTGGAGCTGGGTGATCACCCGCCCCGAGCGCGAACAGCAGGCGATCGACCGGCGGCTGCAGATCTTGATAAGCCAGTACGCCCAGCTGCAGGGGCCGGTCGTGGTGCTCCCGCAGTACACCAAGGTGGTGCTGCAACATCTGCGCTGACGCTCAGGTGCGCGCTGACGCTCAGGTGTTGCGCTCGAAGATCAGCCGCAGGCCGATCAGGGTCAGATCCGGTTCGTGCCGAGTGACCGTCTCGGCGTGCTCGACGACCAGTGAGGCCAGCCCACCGGTGGCGATCACCGCCACGGACTCGGGCGCGGCCGGCAGCAGCGTCGCGGCGATCCGCCGGACCAGGCCGTCCACCTGGCCGGCGAAGCCATACAAAATGCCCGACTGCAGCGCCTCGACGGTGTTCTTGCCGATCGGTGACCGCGGCGCGATCAGCTCGACCTTGCGCAGCTGGGCGGCCCGGGCGGCGAGGGCGTCGAGGGAGATCTCGATGCCCGGAGCCAGGGCCCCGCCGAGAAATTCGCCTTTGCCGCTGACCACGTCGAAGTTGGTGGAGGTGCCGAAGTCGACCACGATCGCCGGGCCGTTGACCAGGTGGAAGGCAGCGAGGGTGTTGACGATCCGGTCGGCGCCCACCTCCTTCGGGTTGTCGAACAGCAGCGCCACCCCGGTCTTGATGCCGGGCTCGACCAGCACGGTGGGCACCTGCGGCCAGTACCGGCTCAGCATCGTGCGAAGCTCGCGCAGCGCGGCCGGCACCGTCGAGCAACCGGCGATCGCGGTGACCGGAATGTCGCGCAGCAGGCCGGTGAAGGTCAGCATCAGCTCGTCGGCGGTGTTGCGCGCATCGGTCTTGACCCGCCAGGAACGCATCATCCGCTCGCCCTGGAAGACCCCCAGGACGGTGTTGGTGTTGCCGACATCGATGGCCAGCAGCATTAGCGCTCAGCCCCGGGCGTCGGGCCGGGGGTGCGCAGGTCCAGCCCGATGTCCAGCACCGGCGCCGAGTGGGTCAGCGCGCCGACCGAGAGGTAGTCGACCCCGGTGCCCGCGACCGCGGCGGCGACCTGCAGGCTCAGGCCGCCGGAGGCTTCGAGCTTGACCCGGCCACCGGTCCGGCCGGCGAGCTCGACGCAGCTGGCCAGCTCGCTCAGCGTCATGTTGTCCAGCAGCAGCAGCTCGGCACCGGCCTCGATCGCCTCGGCGCACTGCGCGGGGGTGTCGACCTCGACCTCGACCGGCAGGTCCGGGGCCGCGGCGCGCACCAGCTGGAATGCCCTGGTAACCGAACCGGCCGCCTCGACATGGTTGTCCTTGATCAGTGCCGCGTCCGACAGCGACAGCCGGTGATTGAGGCCACCGCCGCAGCGCACCGCGTACTTCTCCAGCGCCCGCAGCCCGGGCAGGGTCTTGCGGGTGTCGCGAATCCGGGCGCCGGTGCCGCTCACCGCGTCGGTCCAGAGCCGGGTAAGGGTCGCGATCCCGGACAGGTGGGTGAGCAGGTTCAGTGCGGTCCGCTCGGCGGTCAGCAGGTCGCGGACCGGCCCCGACGCGGTCAGCAGGACGTCTCCCGGATGCACGATGTCGCCGTCGCGGGCCACGATCCGCACTTGGACCCGGCCTTCGCCGGCCACCGCGAACACGAACGCCATCACCGGCAGCCCGGCGACCACCCCGGCCTCGCGCGGCACCGCGTCGGCCTGGCCGACCTGCTCCGCGCCGATGGTGGCTGCCGTCGTCACGTCCGGGCCGTCGGCCAGATCTTCGGCCAGTGCCCGCCCGACCACATGCGCCACCATCGCCGGACTCAGGCCGGCGGCGGCGAGTGCGGCGAGTATCGCGGGATCGATCGAGTTGGTCATGCCCCGGCCTTCGTCGATAGGAGTGGTGGTTGGGGCGCCGGCCGGTAGTCGGTGGCGATCGAGCCGTCCGGCGTAAGCCGCAGGTCCAGATGCGCGCACCAGTGCTGGTCGTCGCGCTCGGGATGGTCCTCGCGCCAGTGGGTGCCGCGGGTCTCGGCACGGCGGCCGGCGGCGGCGACCAGCGCGCTGGCGACCGTGAGCAGGTTGGTGGCTTCCCACGACTCGGTGCCGGGGTCGCTGCTGCGCTGGGCGGCCAGTTTCTGCAGTCCGGCGGTCGCGCGGGCCAGGCCGGCGGCGTCGCGGATCACGCCGGCGTCGGCAGACATCTCCGCCTGCAGCCGGCGGCGGATACCTGCCGCCACGATGCCCTTGCCGCGCACGTCGATGCCCAGCTCGGGCAGCGGCGCGCCGGCCGGCACGGTGGCCAGCACGTCGGCGGCGATCCGCCGGCCGAAGACCAGGCCTTCGAGCAGCGAGTTAGAGGCCAGCCGGTTCGCGCCGTGCACGCCGGTGCAGGCGGTCTCGCCGCAGGCGTAGAGCCCGGCCACCGAGGTCCGGCCGGCCAGGTCGGTCGCGATCCCACCGGAGGCGTAGTGGCAGGCGGGGCCGACCGGGATCAGCTCGGTCACCGGATCGATGCCCAGCGACGTCAGGGTCGCCAGGATCGTCGGGAACCGGACCCGCCACTTCTCGGCGCCGAAGTGCCGGGCGTCCAGCCAGACGTGCTCGGCGCCGGTCTCCCGTATCCGCCGCAGGATGGCCTTGGCCACCACGTCGCGCGGCGCCAGGTCGGCCAGCTCGTGCTGGCCCTGCATAAACCGGATGCCGTCGCGGTCCAGCAGCACCGCGCCCTCGCCGCGGACCGCCTCACTGACCAACGGCTGCTGGCCCGCCGCACCGCCGCCCAGCCACAGCACGGTCGGGTGGAACTGCACGAACTCCAGGTCGCGCACCACCGCCCCGGCCCGCAGCGCCGCCGCCACCCCGTCGCCGGTGGAGACCGGCGGGTTGGTGGTAGCCGCATAGACCTGGCCGATGCCACCGGTGGCCAGCACGAAGGCCCGGGCCCGGACGGCGCCCACCCCGTCGAGCTGGCCCTCTCCCATCACATGCAGGGTGACCGCTCCGACGCCGCCGGTCGCGGCGGGCAGCAGGTCCAGCACCAGGGCGTGCTCGATGACCTCGATCCCCGGCTCGGCCAGCACCGCCGCCACCATCGCCCGCTCGATCTCCGCACCGGTGGCATCGCCGCCGGCGTGGGCGATCCGGTCGGCGTGGTGGCCGCCCTCCCGGGTCAGCGACAGCTCGCCGGTGCTGGAGCGGTCCAAGCGGGTACCCAGCTCGATCAGCTCCCGGACGGCCCGCGGCCCGTCCTCGACGAGCACCCGGACGGCCTCGACATCGCACAGCCCGACACCGGCCACCAGGGTGTCCTGCAGGTGCGCCTCGGCCGTGTCGTCCGGGCCGAGCGCGGCCGCGATGCCGCCCTGCGCCCAGCGGGTGGAGCCGGCGGCCAGCACGTCCTTGGTCACCACCAGCACTCGCAGGCCGGGCTGGCCCGCCGCGGTGGCGCCGGCGATCCGTAGCGCGGTGGTCAGGCCGGCGATACCGGAGCCGACCACCACCACGTCGGTCTCGACGATCCAGCCCGGGGCCGGGGCCAGCAACCGCTGCGGGAGGTTCATCCGATCAGCTCGACGGCGAGGTTGTCGATCAGCCGGACGGAGCCGACCCGGGCCGCGACCAGCAACCGGGCCGGACCTGCCGCCGGGGACGGCCCCAGCTCGAGATCGCGCAGTTCCAGGTAGTCCACAGCCACTCCTTCGGCGCTCGCCAGTACCTCGTGGGCCGAAGCCAGCACGGCGGTTGCCGGGCCGGCGGCGGCTCGCCCGGCGGTCAGGGCCGCACTGAGCGAGCGGGCCCGGACCCGGTCGGCCGGCGACAGGAAGGCATTGCGGCTGGAGAGCGCCAGGCCGTCCGGCTCACGGACGGTCGGCACCGCCACCACCCGCACCGGTGAGCCCAGATCCCGCACCAGCTGCCGGATCAGGATCAGCTGCTGGTAGTCCTTCTCGCCGAAGAACGCCGAATCAGGCCGGACCCCGGCGAACAGCTTGACCACCACGGTGAGCACGCCGTCGAAGTGCCCGGGGCGGTTCGGGCCCTCCAGCTGGTTCGCCAGCGCCCCGGCGGTGACCCAGACCCTGGCAGGTCCGGTGGGGTACATGGCCGCCACCTCCGGAGCCCAGACCAGGTCCACCCCGGCCTGCTCGCACGCCGCGAGGTCGGCCTCGAGGGTGCGCGGATACCGCTGCAGGTCAGCGGCCCGGTCGAATTGCATCGGATTGACGAAGATGCTGGTGACCACGGTGTCGCACTCGGCCCGGGCGGCTCGCATCAGCGCCAGGTGACCGGCGTGCAGGGCACCCATCGTGGGTACCAGCCCGACGGTGGCTCCCTCGGCCGCGAGCCCGCTTCGGGCGGCGGCCAGCTCGTCGCGGCTGCGCACCAGCCTGGTCACCGGCTCTCGCCCTCGGCCTGCTCGATGCCGTCGATCAGGTCGGCACACTGCTGCTTGGTCAGCCGGCCGGCCGCGTGCGCCCGCTGCATCGTCCGCAACGCCATGGCCAGGTAGGGCTGCAGGTACGGGGTGTCGTGCAGGGCCCGGACGTGGGCCTCCAGGGTGCCCCGGTCACCTCGTGACACCGGCCCGGTGAGCGCGTCGTCGGCCAGCCGCAGCGCATTGTCGAGCGAGGCCGACAGCAGCGGCGCCAACAACCGGTCAGGATGCTCGACGCCGGCCGCGGCCAGCACGTCGCGGGAGTCGTTGACCAGCGTGACCAGGTAGTTGGAACCCATCGACAGGCCAGCATGATAACGGGGCCTGGCCGACTCCGGTACCCAGACCGGCTCGCCGCCGAGCTCGATGACCAGGGTTTCGGCCACCGGCCGGAATTCCTCCGGCGCGGTGACACCGAACGCGGCTCCGTCCAGCCGCTGCACATCCTCGGGACGTCCGGCGAAGGTCATCACCGGATGCAGGGCCATGCCCACGACGCCCATCGTTATCACGGGGTCGAACACAGCGATTCCGCTCGCGCCGGAGGTGTGCACCGCCAGCTGGCCGACCTGCCAGGCGCCGGTCGACGCCAGGCCCTCGATGAGGGCGGCGAGCTCGCCGTCCGGGACCGTGAGTAGCACCAAGTCGGCCTGCTGCACGGCTTCGTCGGCCGGCACCAGCGGCACCCCCGGCAGCAGCCGCTCGGCCCGCCGGCGGGATTCTGCGCTGACACCGGTGCCGGCCACCACCAGGTGCCCGGCACGCGTGAGCGCGGCGCCGAGCACCGAGCCGACTCGGCCGGTTCCGACGACGGCAACCCGCAGCCGCGGGGCGTCACCGGATTGGATCACGGCGCAAAGCCTAGTAGGCGCAGGGTGGACGCTGCTGAGCTGTGACCAACGACCCCGCCGCTGCCGGCACGGCCGGTCCGCGAGCTGCCGCCCCGACCGACAAGTCAGTGGAGATTTGCGGTGTCTGTCGGGGCTTTGGTGAGCTAGGTTGAGCGGCTGTGAATGATCTGCAGGACACCGTTGCCAGGGCTGCCGATCAGGCCGGCAGCCATTCGACCGCGCCGGCGCTGCTGCTGCAGGCCATGGCAGCGCTGGGGACGCTCGCCGAACTCACCAGCACTGCGACCGAGGGCGGCCGGCGGCCGTTCCGCATTCCACACGAGTGGCAGCCGCAGCTGTCCGAGCTGGCCTACCTCGTGTACCTGCTGGCCGATCAGACAGCGGTGGACCTCGACGAGGCGGTACGGGCGGTGGCCGCTCGGGTCACCTTGGAGGCCGCGAACCAGCGATCCGAGACGGCCGGTCAGCGCAGGGACGGGGCCTGGTTCTGATCGGCCCGGTCCTGATCAGTCCGGTCCTGGCCGGTCCGGTCCTGGCCGGTCCCGTCCTGGCCGGTCCCGTCCTGGCCGGTACGGTCCTGATCGGTACGGTCCTGATCGGTACGGTCCTGATCGGTACGGTCCTGATCGGTACGGTCCTGATCGGCACGGTCCTGATCGGCATCGTTTGGGTCGGCATCGTTCGGGTCGGCACGGCGCCGGCCCTGGTAGCGCAGCGCCTCGGGCTTCGGCTCGGACTCCGGTGCCCGCCGCCGGCCCGGGCGCCGTTCGGCGCCGCCGAAGCGCTCGACCAGCTGCTGCAATGACACCTGCGGTGCGAACCCGACGGCATGGGTTAGGGCCTGCGCCGGCTCGACTGGTTCGACATCGACGATGCCGGCCGTAACCGCCGGTGCCGCCTCCGGCGCCGGCAGCGCCGCCTCGTGCGTCTGCGCGGTCGCATGTACCCGCACGGCCGCGGCGGCGGTGGTCGCGGCCAAGCTGTGCTGGCTGCCGCCCAGCCGGTGCAGCTGGTGTTGCAGCGCCTCCAGATCGGGGCCGGTCACCCTGGTCTCGATCCGCTCCAGCCGCAGCTGGCCGCCGAGGTTGTCCAGAACCTCGGCCCGCAGCGCCGCGACCTCCTCCCGCAGTGCTCCGAGCTGCTCGGACATCACCCGCTCGATCTCGTGCCGCAGTGACCGCTCCAGGTTCAGCTCCGCCTCCCGGCGGCCAGCCGTGTCCCGGACGAGCTGCAACTCGCCGAACTGCCGTAGCCCGATCTCCTGTGCGATGTAGTCCTGCCTGGCTGCCGCCAGCTCTCGGCGCGGACCGAAGACCGCGAAGGTGGCGATCAGCGCGCCCCACAGACCCAGCAGCACCCCGCCTTGGGACTCCCGCTGGCTGGTTCCAAACACCACCAGGCACAGCGCTGCCAGTCCGAGGGCCGCCGCGGTCGCGACCAGCGCCGCACGCCGGACGTCCGGCCGGGGTGCTTGCCGTTCACGTCGGGGCATGCGCGGAGTGTAACGAGCGTCGGTGCCCGGACCGACAAAAATGGGCGGTTCTTGGGCGTCTCTCAGCCGACCTGACGAGGCGACCCTCAGCCCAACGAGGCGGCCCTCAGCCCAACGAGGCGACCCTCAGCCCAACGAGGCGTCTCAGCCCACCACGACGGCGTCACCGACACCGAGCACACCGGTGCTCACCGGGATGAGCCGGACGCCGAACCAGGTCTGGCCGTTCCAGCGCCGGCGCCGGGCCAGCGTCCGCATCGGTTCTTGACCGCGGCCCAGGTCGTCCTGGTCGATGGTGGTCATGACGCAGCGGTCACACAGCTCGCCGAACCGGAAGTTGACCGGCCCCAGCCGCACGGTGGCCCAGCCGTCCTCGGCGAAGGCCTCGGCGCCGTCGATCACGACGTTCGGCCGAAACCGTGACATGGCAAGTGCCCCGGCGGCCGGTTCGCCGCGCTCGGCGGCGGTGCCGGCCACCCAGTCGCTCAGCTGGGCGAGCGAGGCCCTCGAGGTGAGCAGCACCGGGGCGGCGTCTGCGAACGTCAGGGCATCGCCCGCCTCGCCGCCGTGGGCCAGCGAGACCGGGCGCAACCGGGGATCGTCCAGCCACACCAGCCGAACCGGCAGGCCGAGCAGCTCGGAGAACCACCGGTTCGCTTGCGGTCCGGCCAGCGCCGCGGAGTCCAGCCGGGTGTGACCGACCGGCACCCGGTCGGCGGGATTCGGGTAGGGCACCAGCAGTGGTTTCCCGGGGCCGGTCAGCAGCAGGCCGTCGGAGCTGGGCCTGGACTCGACCCGCAGCAACGCCGGGTGCTTCCAGGCGGCAATCCGGTTGCCGGCCTCGTCGATGACCGCCCAGCGCCGGTCGCCGGCCAGGCCCCACGGCTGCACCTCGACGCGCCGCAGCTGCAGCGCCCGGGCAGACTTGACGGGGTAGATGTGCAACGACTCGATGCGCATGGCTCAGCCGCGGCCGTGTTGCGGATCGATGCCGGCGCGCTCCAGAACCAGGCCGGCCACCAGCAGCGCCGCGGTGACGACGAGCAACAGGTAACCGACCCACAGGTCGTGCCCGGCCGTGTTGGGCTGGCCAGACTGAGGCAGCACCTTCACCACCAGTGCCACCGCGAGGCCGGCGACCACCGCGGCGACCAGCGCGGTGGCCTTGCCGAGCGCGACGGCGCGCGCCACCGCCAGCGCGGTCATCGGCTTGGCCTGAACCTTGTGCCGCACCGCCGCCCGCACCCGGCGGGCGATCACGAGTTCGGCGATGGCCAGTGCCGCGATCGGAAGCGCGGTGAACCACTGGAACGGCGGCAGCGACTCATAACCCAGCCGCAGCAGCGCATAGCCGAGGCAGCCCGCGAGGACGAACGGGACCAGCAGGTCAGCGAGATTGGTCCGGCGCATCATGGCCGCAGCTCCGAACCGGGCAGCAGCCGGACGGCCGCCACGTCGTCGGCGGCCAGCGCCTGCATCAGCTGCAGCACCGAACCCCGGCCCGGCAGCTGTGCCTCGGGATCCACCGACCACCACGGCACCAGGACGAACGCCCGCTCGGCGGCCCGCGGATGCGGCAGGGTCAGCTCCGGGTCGTCGCTGCGCACGTCGTCCACGGTGATCACGTCGACGTCCAGCGTGCGGGGGCCCCAGCGCTGTTGCCGGGTTCGTCCGGCGGCTTGCTCGCAGGCCTGGGCCCGCGCCAGCCAGTCGGCCGGATCGGCCTGCGGATCGGCGACCAGCAGCACCGCGTTGAGGAACGGCTGCTGCTGGACCGGTCCCCAGGGTGGCGTCTGGAACACCGCGGATGCGCCGCTGAGATAAGGCGAGAACGCCTGGACAGCGGACCGCAAGCTGGCCAACCGGTCACCGACGTTCGAGCCGATCGACAGCACCGCGCGGCTCATTCGGCGTGCTCCGCGCGGCTCATTCGGCGTGCTCCGCGCGGCTCATTCGGCGTGCTCCGCGCGGCTCATTCGGCGTGCTCCGCGCGCTGCCGGCGGATGGTGACCGCGACGTCACCGAAGCTGAGTGCGATCGGGGCCTGGGGCTTGTGGACCGTTACCGTGGCCGCCTGCACCCGGGCGTCGGCCAGGCAGACCCGGCCCAGCTGCTCGGCGAGCGTTTCAAGCAGGTTCACCGGCTCACCGGCGACCACCGCCGCCAGCGCCTCGGCCAGCTCGCCGTAGTGCACCGTGTCAGCCAGCGCGTCGCTGGCCGCCGCCGTCCTGGTGTCGAGTTCTAGCTCCACGTCGATCACGAAGTCCTGCCCGTCGGCCCGCTCGAAGTCGAGGACGCCATGATTGCCGCGCACGGTGAGGCCGGTCAGGCTGATCCGGTCGGTCATCGGGCGGCCGGCGCGGCGGCGGCGTGGATGGCGGCAGCCACCAGGGCGGCATCGACGTTGGGCGCGACCTCGTGGACCCGGACGGCCCAGACACCGTTCAGCGCGGCGAACATGGTGAGCGCCGTGGTGGCGGCTTCGCGCCCGGACGTCGGGCGGGGGGCGCCCTGATCATCGGCCAGCAGCGAGCCGAGGAACGACTTGCGCGACAGGCCCAGCAGCACCGGCAGGCCGGTCTGCGTGAAGGCCTCCAGCTGGGCCAGCAGCGCCCAGTTGTGAGTGGCTCGCTTGGCGAAACCGATGCCCGGATCCAGCACCAGTTGCTCGGCGCGCACCCCGGCGGCCAGCGCGTCCTCGACCCGACTGAGCAGCTCGGCGCGGACGTCGGCGACGACGTCGTCGTAATGGGCCAGGGCGTTCATGTCCCGGGAGTGGCCACGCCAGTGCATCAATACCCAGGGGCAGCCGGCCTCGCGCACCACTCTGGCCATGTCGGGGTCACCCAGGCCGCCGGAGACGTCGTTGACGATCCGGGCGCCGGCGGCGAGCGCCTGCTCGGCCACCGAAGCGCGGTAGGTGTCGACGCTGACGTGCAAGCCGGCGGCGGCCAGCTCGCGGATCACCGGCAGCACCCGGTCGGCCTCCTCGGTCGCGGCCACCCGAACCGCTCCGGGGCGGGTCGACTCGCCGCCGACGTCGATGAGATCAGCTCCCTGCGCGGTCATCTCCAGCGCGTGCGCCACCGCGCTTTCGAGGTCTGCATAACGTCCGCCGTCGCTGAACGAGTCGGGCGTCACGTTCAGCACGCCCATCACCACCAGCCGATCGGCGCGCCGCGGAAGGTTGGCCGGCGGGGTCAAGGTCCACCGTCGCGCCGGGTCATCGTCCGAGGACGAGGCTCATCGCCTCAGCCCGGGTGCGCGGATCGCTCTTGAAGATGCCCCGCACCGCCGAGGTCATGGTGCGGCTGCCGGGCTTGCGGATGCCGCGCATCGCCATGCACAGGTGCTCCGCCTCGATCACCACGATGACGCCGCGCGGTTGCAGCTTGTGCATCACCGCGTCGGCCACCTGGGCGGTCAGCCGCTCCTGCACCTGCGGACGCTTGGCGTACAGGTCGACCAGCCGCGCCAGCTTGGACAGGCCGGTGATCCGACCATCGACGCCGGGTATATAGCCGACCGCCGCGGTGCCGTGCCAGGTCACCAAGTGATGCTCGCAAGTCGAGTACAGCGGGATGTCTTTGACCAGCACCAGCTCGTCGTAGGGCTCGTCGAACGTGGTCTGCAGGACATCGTCCGGATCGGTGTGCAGGCCGGCGAAGATCTCTCGGCACGAGCGGGCGACCCGAGCCGGGGTTTCGCGCAGGCCGTCCCGGTCGGGGTCTTCCCCAATCGCGTACAGCAGTTCGCGCACGGCGGCCTCGGCCCGGGCCAGGTCGACCTGGCTCACCAGCCGACCGGCCGGCACGACTCAGCGACGGTCATCGCCTTGACCGAACGGCCAGTGCGACCGGCCGGACTTCTGCTCCTCGACCGCGGGCAGCTGCTGGGTCTCGTGGTCGTCCTGCTGCCGGTTCTGTGAATTCTGTGAGCCATGGTCACTGGGCACCGACGCACTGCCGGCGGACTGCTGGCCAGTCGGATAGCTGCCGTCGACCGGCGGGTAGCTCTGCGGCGGTGGGTAGCCCGGAGCCTGCGGGTAGCCCGGAGCCGGTGGGTAGCCCTGGCCTTGGGGGTAGTTCTCGCCCTGCGGCTGGCCGGCGGCGGGCGGGTAGCCCGACGCCGGCGGGTAGCTCGGAGCGGCCGGGAAGCCGGGAGCCTCCTGCGGCTGCTGGTAACCCGACGCGGCCGGGTAACTGGCGTCGCCCACCCCGGCTGGCTGCGGCTCGTGCTGCTGGCCGGCGCCGTTGTGCGAGGAGCCGTTCAGCGCGCCGTTGGCCCGTACGGTCGCCGGAATGTCGATGGGCGGCCGGTCGGAGGGGGTGCGTTTGCCGAAGCCGGCGAACGTGCTGTGCGGCGGGCGCTTGTGCACCGGAGCCAGGATGCGCTCCAGATCTTCCTTGTTCAGCGTCTCGCGCTCGGCCAGCTCCAGCACCAGCTGGTCAAGGACGTCGCGGTACTGAACCAGGATCTCCCAGGCCTCATCGTGTGCGGCCTCGATCAGGCCGCGGACCTCCTCATCGATCCAGGACGCGATCTCTTCGGAGTAGTCACGCTGGTGGCCGTAGTCGCGGCCCATGAACGGCTCGGCATCGGAGGTGCCGTACTTGACCGCACCCAGCCGGGCGCTCATGCCGTATTCGGTCACCATCGAGCGCGCCAGCGAAGTGGCCTTTTCGATGTCGTTGGACGCGCCGGTGGTCGGCTCGTGGAACACCAGCTCCTCAGCCGCCCGGCCACCGAGGGCGTAGACCAACTGGTCCAGGATCTCAGCGCGGGTCTGGGTGTAGCGATCCTCCAGCGGCAGCACCAGGGTGTGCCCGAGCGAGCGACCGCGCGGCAGGATGGTGACCTTGTGCACCGGGTCGAGGTTCGGCATCGCCCAGGCCGCCAGCGCGTGGCCGCCCTCGTGGTAGGCGGTGACCCGCTTCTCCTTGTCGCTCATCGCCCGGGTCTTGCGCTCCGGTCCGGCGATCACGCGGTCGATGGCCTCTTCGAGGGCTTCGTTGGTGATCAGCCGGCCGTTCTTGCGAGCGGTCAGCAGCGCGGCCTCGTTGATCACGTTGGCCAGGTCGGCGCCGGTGAAGCCCGGGGTGCGGCGGGCGATGGTGTCGAGGTTGACGTCCGGGGCGAACGGCTTGCCCTTGGCGTGCACGTCCAGCACCGCCTTGCGGCCGATGATGTCGGGCGGCGAGACGGCGATCTGGCGGTCGAAGCGGCCCGGCCGCAGCAGCGCCGGATCCAGGATGTCAGGACGGTTGGTCGCCGCGATCAGGATGACGGTGCCCTTGACGTCGAAACCGTCCATCTCGACCAGCAACTGGTTCAGCGTCTGCTCGCGCTCGTCGTGGCCACCGCCCATGCCGGCGCCGCGGTGCCGGCCGACGGCGTCGATCTCGTCGACGAACACGATCGCGGGCGCGTTGGACTTGGCCTGCTCGAACAGGTCCCGCACCCTGGACGCGCCGACACCGACGAACATTTCGACGAAGTCCGAACCGGAGATCGAGTAGAACGGCACGCCGGCCTCGCCCGCAACCGCTCGGGCCAGCAGCGTCTTGCCGGTACCGGGCGGGCCGTAGAGCAGCACACCCTTGGGGATCTTGGCGCCGATGGCCTGGTAGCGGGCCGGATTGGAGAGGAAGTCCTTGATCTCTTCCAGCTCTTCGATGGCCTCGTCGGCACCGGCCACATCGGCGAAGGTGGTCTTGGGAGTGTCCTTGCTGACCAGCTTGGCCTTGCTGCGGCCAAAGCTCATCACCTTCGAGCCGCCGCCCTGCAGGTTGGACATCACGAAGAACAGCACGAACGCGATCAGCAGGATCGGCAGCAGCGACAGCAGGATGCTGACGAGTGCGTTCTCCTTGCTCTGCTTGGTGTTGAAGACGGCGCCGTTGGACTTGACCAGGTCGTTGGTCAGAGTCTGGGTGTAGTCACTCGGGTAGGAAGCGCTGATCTTGGTCTTGCCGCCGAAAGGCGCCTTCAGGTCCAGATCGACCGAGGATTCCTTGTCGTGAATGGTCGCCGTCTTGACGTTGCCGGCAGTGATCTGCTGCAGCGCTTCAGAGGTCTTGACGGACTTGTACGAGCTGCCGCCCGACAGCAGTTGTGGCACGACGAAGAGCAGGAGAACCGCGACGGCGATCCACAGCATCGGTGAGCGAGCGAGGCGCTTACGATCCATATTGCGTCCGCCCGGTCATTGACAACCGGGCGTGTCCTCCTGATCAAGGGCCGGGAAATGCTGGGTCGGACGGTACACGCAGGCCGTGACGCTTACAGTTCTCGAACGTCGCGCAGAGCCCGGGAGTTCCACCCTGCACAGAATATGTGAGCTAGCCGTTGCGCCGCCCGGCAGAAACCGGGCGCCTCTCGATTCTGCCACCGCGTCGCGCTACCGGTTACC
>JAABUK010008915.1_pt1 | contig 13891 bp, 11 predicted proteins | sample 5559141 | NCBI WGS metagenome assembly JAABUK01 (sample SAMN10711869, study PRJNA513367) | rock metagenome | isolation source: Antarctica rocks | place: Antarctica: Victoria Land, Pudding Butte nord | collected 2016-01-03
CACTCCATCCTGACATCGTAACTCACTGGAATGGTTCGAGAGACGCATTTGTGCTGCCTGGTCACTGTTCTTCATGTGTTTTTGCGCAGCCCAATGACGGCGTGGCAGACACCGCGCAGCAGTCGGGCGCCAACTACAACTGCTACCCGCGTGGCTCGGCGCTGCCCAACAGCTGCCCCAACAAGCCCGCCACACAGCCACTGTACGACCCCGTCAACAACTACATGGGCTACAGTGAGTCCCCGCCGCTCGTGCATCGCCGCTCCGCATGCCTTATTCCCCTGAACTGCCGCTCAGCAGAACCCCCCGGCTGCGCTCCTGGCTCAGCTACGATGTCATGATGGACGCTTCTGCCTCATCATCATCCCATGTTTGCGCACGGCATTCTGTTTTCGTTTCGTCCTGTATGGCTCCTGACTCCCTCCGCCCGCCTGCGCTCATATTTTTGTAAAAGAATGTAACTCTATGGTATATTTTAGACATTTTATTTGTGGCGATGCGCTGCAGCGTACGACCCGTGCATGTGGGAGTTCACCGGCAACCAGAGCACGCGCATGACGGCTGCCTGGCAGGCGTACAGGTGCGCAAAAACGACCACTGCCTTTGACACACAGCAGCTTGCTTATTTTTGTTTTGCTTTATGGACACATCGTGATGCCTGGCGCGGCTCACCATTGCTCACAGACCTGGCTGCCGCAGACTTGCAGGGTGCAGTTCCTGACTTTCCGGATGTGAGTGATATAAAGGCGAGAGACCAGAACCCTTCTGTGCGTATCACAGGTCGGCCGGGTACTCTGACCAGCCGGCACTGGTGCTGTCGCCGACGGCAGCGCCAACTGCCGCCCCTACGATTGCACCAACGGCCGCGCCGACTGCCGTGCCGACAGCAATGCCCACTGTTGCACCGACTCCTGTACCCACAGCGGGCCCCACAGCAGCACCCACTGCAGCACCGACAGCTGCCCCGACAGCACGGCCAACAGCGGCGCCGACTGCCGCTCCCACCGCCGCGCCGACAGCCGCTCCAACGGCTGCGCCCACATCTGCGCCCACAGTGGCACCCACAGCAGCACCCACTGCAGCACCGACAGCTGCCCCCACAGCACGGCCAACAGCGGCGCCGACTGCCGCCCCCACCGCTGCGCCGACAGCCGCCCTGACGGCTGCGCCCACATCTGCGCCCACAGCGGCACCCACAGCAGCGCCCACTGCCGCCCCGACGGCTGCGCCCACAGTCGCACCCACAGCGGCGCCGACTGCCGCTCCCACAGCCGCCCCGACGGCTGCGCCCACAGTCGCGCCCACAGCGGCGCCCACAGTTGCTCCAACGGCTGCGCCCACAGCGGCACGCACAGCAGCGCCGACAGCCGCTCCGACGCCTGCGCCCACAGCAGCGCCGACTGCAGCTCCTACGACTGCACTGGCCAGGGGCCCCACTGGTGCGCCGACGGCGGCGCCGACAGCGAAACCGGCAGTGGCGCAGACCGCAGCCCCATCCGCTGCACCAACCAAGGCACCGACAGCGGCGCCGACAGCAGCACCCATCACAGCCCCAACGTCGCGGCCCACAGGCGCGCCCGCTGCGGCTTTAACAGCCGCGCCGTCGGCACGCCCCACTGCCGCTCCAACAGCGGCGCCGACGGCCGCGCCAACAGCATCCCCCACGGCTGCCCCGACAACATGGCCCACAGCCGCGCCGGCAGTGCAACCCGCAGCAATGCCGGCGGTGGCCCCGACAGCTGCCCCGATGGCAGCTCCCACGGCCTTGCCGACAGCTGCCCCCGTGGCCATACCCACTGCAGCGCAAACGGCAGCGCCCATTGCAGCGCCTACTGATGCGCCCACTCAGGAGCCCACCGCGGCTCCTGTGAGTGTTGCGGCCACAGACGCGCCGACGGATGCGCCGACGGATGCGCCCACCAAGGTGCACAGAAAAAGCACTGCCAATGATCATGTTGCAATTGTGATCTGGCGGATGCACGGCCTTCACGCATAGCCTCCTGAAGCCCAAGGTACAAGCGAGCCCTATGTTGTGTTACTGCTCTGCGCTTGCTGACCGTGGAGTTTCTTCGTCCTGCAGGCGCCGACGGATGCGCCCTCCACAGAAGCGCCGACAGAGCCGCAGCTGGGCGGCAGTGCCGGCACGGATTCTTCAGTGACAGACGCGCCTACAGAGGCACCCACAGACGCCCCGACGGACGCGCCAACGGCGGCGCCTGCGCAAGAGCAGTCAACAGGCGGCCTCGAGGATCTGACTCGAGCGCCGACGGCGGCGCCATCACCCAGAGTAACAAAACGACCAACAGCCCGCCCGACCAAGAAGCCCTCTCCCCGCCCGAGCAAACAGCGCCCCACGAAAAGGCCTACGAAGAGGGTGACGGCGCGTCCCACAAAGAAGAAGCCCACAAAAGCATTGGCTCTGAAAAGGCGGCCGACAAAGAAGCCCACACGGAGGCGCCCGCCGCTGCCGCGCAGGGCCGGCCTCTGAGATCTTGGGGGCACCCAAATAGCAGACAAATACATGAGGCAGTACCTGGAGGGCAGGCGCGTCCATTTTTGAAATGCGCCACGCCACATTGGCGTGCGCCAGCCGTTCGGTAGGCATGGGACCTGGCCTGCGTAGGCAGAGAAAGACAAACTTCTGAGTCCACATCTGCCGATAGCTGTAGCAGGTAGCAGCCTGTCATCTGCTCAGTACAGCATCAAAGATAGTGTCGCTGACGACATCGTCAATTGGAACGTCGAACTGTGCAAATGTTGCTGTCGCGCTCTCTGCTTGCTTTTGATTGCCGTCTTATGCTCATCTGCCGCCAGAGGCAGCAGTGTGACTAGTGAACGACATTCAACGAATGTCATTGGGATTGTTTGCGCTGAATAGGCACCACTCAGATGCTCTCTTGGTAAGCAAGTCATGTCGTGACTGTTTGCCCGTCCACCCTTGTGCTCTCATATGGCTTCCAACGACTGCGCGCCGGCGCTCGTCGGGTTGCATCCAAAAATTGTGCTCGACACACAACTCGGCATCGTCTAGTGGGCACTGTGCATTGTTGTTGCTATAAGTGACCACGGGAGAGTTTGTCGGCGCGCTGCTGCACACCAGGAGCATTGCCCTGCCCGCCTGTGCCGCCGCGCCAGACAGCGGTGGCCCGTATGCGTGGTCTTGCGTGACAGGCATGTTTTCTGGCATGCGTGCTCTTTCAGTGCGCACCGTTTCTTCATCGAACAGCACCGTGGAGAAGGCATGGAGTAGTCGAGAATGCCACCTCAGTGATCAAGTGGGTGCCGGGTGTTGTACGGATTTAGGGTCTGCGATCCAGCTGGACTCAGGTTCCAGTCAGTAGACAGTAGCGCGAGGCAGCTCCTAAACGTCACTCTCCGTCAGCACATTTCGTCGACGCGGCTGGAACATTCCGGCTCCCACCAAAGCAAGCACCTCCATCCACGCAGCGTCTTCAGCATCAGGTGGCGAGCGTCAAGTGCGCGAAGGGCCACCCGCTGCACACAGGTGAGCTCTCCAAAGTACGGCCGCATTGGCCAATCTGTAACGGACAGACGCGCAGTCAGGCCGCAGCCCAATGACCTCTAATACTCAATCGTGAGCATTGCGTGCGGCACGCTACCGTCCGCAGCTGAGGCATCTGCACCTCGCCTGCCCCAACAAATGACCGCGACTACGCTGTCGACGTGGAAAAATAGCTGGCGCACCTGTGACGCGACGCGAGCTAGGTAGCGACTGCGCCGAGGTCTGGTCACACACACCGTGGTCATTGATTACATTGAGCACCCATATGATTGACGCTGGGCCGTTGCGCCGTGAGTGTGCTGGATTGCAGCTGCTTTCTTGTGGTGAACCTTTTCTGACTCGCCAGCCTTGGATCGGGGCTGGGCTGCCAGCCGGGCGCGTTCACGCCCTTGCTGAGTCCGCCTGATGCTGGGTGTGCCGTTGCTCTCAATCATTGACCCGATGCACGACAGTGGAAGTAATTGGGCCTTCTTGACGTCAGCCAAGCCCGCAACGCACGGGACCTAGCCTTGCAGAGCCTGCGGCTGCGGCTGCGTCTGCATCAGGCCGTTAAGCTTCTTATGGGCTCCATGTGCATGCGCAAGGCACGTTGAGCGTGCTCAATATAAGTTTGAGCCTCGACCGTGAGGCAGCGTCGACGTGATTCTTGTGTTACCGCATGCGGGTGATTTTGGACCCTTATCGGTGCGTGGAACGCTCATCAGGGAAATATAATGCAGTCTGATCAAGAAATCAGGCATGAGCAACGTCCAGCGCTTCGCAATGGCAAGACGCGCCGGTATTCATCACGTACGTTCTTACCAACTAAACGTGACCTTCCTTGCACCTGCTGCTCTGCAGGCACACGCAGCAATCCCTACACGCCTCAAAGCTTGCTCTCGGCAGCTCCGAGCAGGCGCTACATCACCGCGTACCTGCTGCCGTGCAGTACCACAGCACAGGCCACCGACAACTTCAGCATACACCACGTCAGCGTACAGCACAGCCGGTTGCAGAGTCCAGCTGTGAGCACGGCTGTTTGTGAGACCACGCAGTACACGGCAGCCTGCGGCCAGCTGCCGGCGGGGCCCCTCGCTGTGCTGCAGCGGCATGGCGGTGCATCGGCACAACCATCTGGCGGCAGCGGCCTGCCTCCTGGCGGTGGCGGCCCTCGCAGCGCTTTCGACAGCTCAGGCTTGCAAGCTGCACGTCTCCGACGACCCGGCGGAGCAGCCGACGGACCACTACTCAGCCTTCATGGCGCGGCAGCGCGAGGACATCCTCGCCGGCTTTGCTGCTCGCTCAGCTGCAGCCGGCAGCGGCAGCCAGGTGCAGTCGCCGGATGCCGCCGCCGGGGCGCGGCGGCTGCTGGCGCCGACGCCGTCACGGCTTAACAAGCCCACGCGGTCGCCGGAGGGAAAGCAGGCCGTCAATTGGTTCCGCGCCTGGCAGGCGGCTCAGGCGATGAAGCCCGCGAAGAAGCCCGCCAAGAAACCCTCAAAGACGCTGACTAAAAAGAAGACGTCGCGCATCCGCAAGCCGACACGCACGTCCACGAAGGCGAGGACACAGAAGAAGACCGCGGCACCAACTGTGGCGATCTCCCCGCCGCCCCCGTCCCTTGAGTCGCTCATCATGGTGAGCATTCACTTCCAGATGTCAGACGGCTGTCTCTTCTGCGTTAGGCGTCCACCTGTTGCTTTGTGCCTTCCATGGATCATGTCCATACCCTGCCCTCTGCTGAAAGCCTTCAGAAGACTGGATGGCATCTTGCAGTCATTTACATATTGCCAGTCCTTCACCCAGAACAGCCGCCGCAGCCGTTCCTGCCCTGGCAGACAATGCTTCACGTTGAATCTCTTCCTGCCTTTGCGCGCAGCCGACGCCGGCCACAGACCTGCCGCCCGGCGTGCCGGAGCTGCGCCGCCGGCAGTGCGCCTACGTGTCGGACGAGGAGGTGGAGGCCGCCGCCACCGTTGAGCTCGCGCCGCGCGTCGCCTTCCTGACGTCCGACGCCGCGCCGCGCGGCATCGTGTACAATGTCAACACCTATTTCCACATCATGAGCCCCGGTGCGGGTTCTCAAGCTAGAACTCGACAATGGTATTTCGAAAGAGCAATTTGACCATGCTGGCCTGCTGCCATGCACCTTGTGGCCTTTTCTGTATTGGCAGCGAGGCCTTTTGGGTTGGTTTTGCTGCTGCCATCTCAGCAAGCGCCTGCCTGAAGCAGATGCTGACCCGCAGCTCGCCCAGCCTGGGCACTGGCAGTGCTCTCCAGTCAAACTAAGCTTGACGCTGGCCCCGATGCTTGCAGACGGCAAGGGCGGCCAGCTGGCGAGCAGCATGGTGGTCGACCAGGTGGCGGTCCTCAACAAGGCCTACTCCGAGGCGGGCTTCACATTCACGCTGTCCGGCATTTCGCGCCACACCAATGCCAGCTGGTGCGTAGAAATTGCCAATGACTTTGCGTTGTGTTGAACCAGTCTCGCCTGCAGAGGGCGGAGGGTCTCTCCCTGCTGCCACCTCCACACAGCTGTTGCGGTTGCATGTCATTGCATGGCTACTACATGCGTCAATGGCTGCCAGGCTATTGGTCAGAGGCAGAATGTTGCAGCCGCCAAGTTCACATGATCTGCATCTGGTATGGTAATGCCAGTCTGTTTTCTTGGAATCATAGTTTTTGTGCCGCTACCTGCAGGTATCCGCTTGACATCTTTGCGCCGTCAAAGACGGACATGCAGGCGAGAACCCGGCAGGGCGGGGCTGCAGACCTCAACATCTGGGTGTCGCAGCTCAACAATGGCGGCATCATCGGGTGCGCATCCCAGCCTGTAGGCAGCATTAGCTGTTTACATTCTGCTGCAGCCGTGCTGCATGCAATTGCTGGTCTTCCCTTTGCACCATACAGGTGGCAAGTGCGCTTTGGAATTCTCGTCCTGCTGCAGCGCACCTGCCCGGCATGCAGACGCTACTCCTCGAGCGTTCTGGTTTCTCATTGACATTCTCTGCCTGCACTGCAGGGTGGCCAGCAACCCCTGGGGCGGCGGCGTGGGCTACATCCCCTACGACGGCGTGACCGTGGATTCGGGCACGCTGCCGGGCTCTTGGTACGGCGGCTACAACCTGGGCATGAACGCGGTGCACGAGACAGGTGCGTCAAACTGGTCGACAAGACATGGCATCATCAATGATCATGCTCGCAGTTCATTCACATATTGCTCTGCCCACTGTGCCCTGGCCGGCACTTCTGCAGCGCACTCAAAGCGCCGACTTCAAGTTGCAGGTGTTGCCCCTTGTGACTGGGGTATCTACAGCTGCATGAGTGCTGTCGATTGTGCTGCTGCAGGTCACTGGATGGGCCTGAGCCACCCCTTCCTGGGCGGCTGCTCCGAGGTATGCTTTGCCTTCTTGCCGCTGCCATTTGGGTATTTTCGAGCGGCAGCTCTGCAGCTTCTCGGCACGCTGTGCGGGCGGCCGTGCATCAATCTCGCACGTCATGTGGCATCTGCGTTTCCTGCCTTGTTGACACGTTCCTTACACTGATCTCCACTTTGGCGGTTTTGCAGACAAACGATGGCGTGATGGACACAGCGCAGCAGTCTGGCGCCAACTACAACTGCTATCCCAAGGGCTCCGCGCTGCCCAACAGTTGCCCATCGCGGCCCGCCAACCAGCCCCAACTTGACCCCGTCAACAACTACATGGGCTATAGTGAGTCACTCAAATCACAATCCATCTCTCTTGGTGTTCATGTCAGTTGTCAATGCAATTCTCAGTGGTCTACGCCATGGCGCCGCACGACTGCTCAGTGGGCGCAGCTGCTGTTGTCAAAACTCGAGCATCAGTCCACAGACACGGTCCAGAAGCCGTACTCAGCTGCTCAGCCACTGACAAAAGCCGTGCCTCCTGACCTGCAGCCTACGACGGCTGCATGTGGGAGTTCTCAAGTGCGTTCCTCTGCCGCCGCATGCCTGCCCTGCCTTTTTTTGTCAATTCTTGCTCTGCTGCCCCAGACATGATGCCTGCGAAGCCACCGCACGGTCTCTGCTCCTCTCACAGTGTGTTCAAACTGTATCTCCTTCTCCGCTGCAGCCCTGCAGCAGGCCAGGATGACGGCAGCGTGGCAGGCGTACCGCCTCGCCTCTGCTGGTGAGCCTGTCGCATATCAGAGCACGCCTGATTTCACTCCAGCGCCGGCGCCAGCCCCCACGCCCGCCCCGACTGCATTCCCGACAGCAGCGCCCACCGCCGCTCCTACGCCAGCCCCCTTCCCGCAGCCGGCGCCGCAGCCGACCGGTGCGCCCACTGCGGCTCCCACCGAATCCCCGGCGCCAGTGCCAGTGCCCACCCACCAGCCGACAGCTGACGCTGTCCCTCAGCCGACAGCTGAACCAGCTCTGCAGCCGACAGCCGAGCCAGTACCCCAGCAGACAGTCGAGCCAGCCCCGCAGCAGACAGCCGAGCCCGCTCCTGTACAAACAGCTGAGCCCTCGCCGGCGCCGACCCCCCAGAACAGCCCGCGGCCTACTGCTGGTGAGCCACGGGCGGCGACGTCTGGGGTGGCAGTTCTTGCACGGTTGCCTTTCAAACCATGCCCCAGCCTTAGCGCCGGTGGACATTACACCGGTGTTCCTAGATTTGACTGCTGACATTGCGACTTCTCTGCCCGTAGGACCCGCGAAGCCGCTGGAGCAGAGCACGCCCGGCCTCACGCCCGCCAAGAAGGCCCCCACTAAGAAGAAACCCACTCGCCGCCCCACAAGAAGGCCTACCCGCCGGCCGACTCGCCGCCCGACGAAACGCCCCAGCAAAAGGCGTCCCACGAAGAAACGCCCCACCCCTCGCAAGGGGCTGTAGACCGCCAATCGGGCGGTCAGACAGATGAGCGGCAGCGACCATAGCGGCGAGGGTGGTCGACTCACCACCTCACCGCACACAGCATCTGTGAGGGCGTGAGCAAAAGCCGACTGCAGCTGTGGCGGCTCTGCAATATTCAGGTAGACGGCCAAGTTTAGCAGGGTGGTCGGCGGCCAGCAGGATGCCGTCGGAAACACCCTAGAAACTGCAAATAGCGTGCAGCAAGCACGACAGGATGCGGCAGAGCGGGAGATGGAATGTCGGCACTCATTACGGCGGCACCTCTGGACTCGCTCTGCGGCGCCACCCATGCCGCAGAGCGGTGTGCGCGGGCCCCTGCCACAATCGTGAAACGCCACATGTGCTGTCGTATTGGTGCGACTAGCCTAACAGGTAGCCTAACAGGCTCCGAGGGTTTCAGAGCACTCTGTTGACGCACGCTCAGCGTATCTTGAGACAGCAGGTAGTACAAGTTGATTAGCTAAAGCTGTGGTTTTTACGGGTGCGCACCGCACGTTTTCTGCATGCCGCTGTGTCTGCATGCAGCCTTTTACCAGGCGTGTGACGGACAGCGTCTCATCTGAACAACGAACACAAAAGCACATTTTGGGTGACAATCGAGGTGAAACAATGCTGGTAACTTCGCTACTACCTCCTTGCCTAAATTTCGTCATCGCACCCTACTATCGCGGCGACGACGCTCCTAATGACTGCTGGTGTGCACATCCCTCTCAGAATCATATACAACTATCCCCCGCTGGGGCCGCCTGGTCTTCTGTTTCTCATCTCATGCCGAAAACGTGAATCAAATACGTATATTCGTGGGTTGTTGCTAAAGCGCATTCTGCTGGAAATGCTGCATTGGCGCATGCCGTTACTGTCCCTGCCACCGCCGTATGGATTCTGCGCCTCTTGCCTGGAGCGCCGCTCGTCCCGGAACTGTGAATATTGTGGGCGGCGAGCCTGTGCGGCAGCCGCAGCGTTCAAGAGCCCCCAGCTGCCCCACCGCCTTAGCCGTCCGCATTGACCTCCCCCGGCAGCCTGCCAGCATTCTCCGTGCCAGACGTTTGCTGCCGGATGCGCGCATGCCACAGCCGCCCCGCCTGCTGCTGCTCGCCGCCACTGTCTTCGCATGTCTTCATGTACTCAGGAGACCCACTGCGCCGGGTCATCGGACTGCGGCACCAAGCGCGACGCTTCACCGATGGGCGTCTTCTGCTGCGGCCGGGCGGCGTCCACGGATGTGCGCTGCTGCAGCGGGTGCCACCCAGGACCCTGCAGGCGCTCCATCGAAGGTGATCAATCCACGGAGAGAGCAGATGCGAGGTGTGCAGGAGACAGGTGTGGAGTGCACAGCACAGCGAGACTCGTAGCAACAGTCAAACTGTTCGTTGACGAGATTGTGCGCAATTGTGGGCGCCGCGAACTCACTCAACACGCCTATCTGCACACGCTTCAGGCCGCCACTTTACCTGCTGTCCCGGCAACATGGATGCAGCGCAGGCGGTGTGCATGATTGCCGCCGGCGCATTCCACGCCTTAAGGCGCGGTGGCGCAGCCTCCGCTGAGAGTCACAGGCGCCGCGCCATCATCGCCGTCGGCGACGGCGCCAGGCTGCAGGCTCTGCGTGCAGGAACGGCCGGAAATCAGAGAAAGAACCGTCTGTGCCCTGGGGCTGCTCCGGACTGCAAACCCAGCACGGCCGGACGGTGTTCACAAGCGCTGCTGACCCACGTGCGAAAGGGCGCTGCATGGAAGATTGGGGTCATGCTCCAAGTTAGACACCAGGTTGCATCACACAGAAGCAAACCTGGTTCCTGGGAGTGGTGTCACCACGCTGGTGATGCAAGAGGCAAGTCTGCGCAAGGCCACAGGAAGCACTGGTTGCAATGCCGACCGACCCAGAGAAGTTGTTCAGGCAAGTGACACGCTGCATATGCTTGTCATGCTCACGGGCAGAGCAGGCGGGGTGTGCTCAGTTTGGAGTCGCCGCGCCCCCACTTCAGAATTACAAGGGACAAGGTGATCCAATCCTGTGTGTGCTTATGATACAGTGCGCGCAGAGGATTGGTGAAATTCGATAACATTTTCATCAGCAACGATGAGTGAGGTGGTCGACTGCCTGCTGGCGTGTGCTGATGTCGCCCCCAAGTAGCAAACTTTGCACGGACGTGCGATCGATCGGTCATGAGTGCACGTGGGAGCTGCTGGTGATTGCGAGATGCAAATCGCTCGAAATGAACCTGCAACGCTGTGCAAGACAATATGGACGGTGTGGCGCAGCTCGGATCTCGGAGAGAGAGAGAGATAGATGTTACACCATGGAGATGGAGTCTCGGACTCCCGGTCCTGCGGGCCTGCTACTGCCAACAGCAGGGGAAGTTTGGGACCCAGGGTTCGTGCTTAAACCTCAGACGTGAAATGCGGAACGCGAAACTAAAAATACCGTCGGCGAAACGTTTCGCATAGATGCGAAACCCTATATCTGCCCTGATTCCCAAGCTGGGAAATGCCCCGCTAAAGCTTCCAAAAGCACGTTCCGGGCACGGGTCTTGTTCCTTCCAAAAACACGTCGCAGCCCTGAGTTCGGCTGCCACATCAAGCGAGGGGCGCACCAGCCTGGTACCTAATTAACCACACCTAGCGAGTTGATTAGCACTGATGAGCTCGGGCAGGCGGGCAGGAACACAGGTTGCAGCACTGCAAGCGTGTGATGGTCCTCAGATAGGCCTGTGAGCTTTCGGATGGCCGGTTGTGGTATTTTTCTGCACAAGTATGGCTGTCGGCGGCAGAAACTTGAATAGCGGCGGCAGCGGCGGTGGAGGTTTCGCGTGATTGCGAAACCTCCAAGCCGTAGGCGAAACCTGCGAAACCGTATGCGAAACCTACTACGGCGAAACCCTGAGGTTTAAGCACGAACCCTGTTGGGACCTTGGCCGCCGTGCCCGCCCTGGAGTCAGGAGGCTCCTCCGCCAGATGGAGACGGAGAGCCCATTCCCGGAGCATTCCGCTGTGCAGGAGGCGTCAATCAACTGCTGCGTGCTGCGAGACTGCTCACTGGCTTCCTGCGGAGCATCTTCTGTGTGGAACATCTTCCACGCTTTCCGTCTACGGCCTGGCTCCCTCGACATCACAGTCAGCATCTCACGAACCGGAGCAGGACAGGTGCGGCTTGTGCCTACAAACAGGAATGGCGCTGTATGGAATCCGCGCTCGCGCAGCAGCATGCAGGGGGCGTCCCACTCCCTGAGCCAGCCCCGCTGCAGCATGCTCCGTTACCTGTGACTTGTCCTGGGCGCCACTTCTTTGCAAGCACAGCCTCGGCGTGTGCGGTCATTGAGGGAAACATTCCAGCTGCCTGTTGCAGCATGTCGCGGCGCAACCTGCCTCCAGTGCTGTGGCGCAGCCGACGCAGACAGCGCTGGCCCTGCAGAACTGCCTGCGCTCGATCTACAGGCTACAAGTGACGTAAGCTCGATGGCACGCAGATGGCGGGGCGTGCCAAGGTTTTGATGGCGGAGCTGAGGTCCAAGGCCGACAGCGTGGTTGCGGCGCAGCAGGAGGCGTCAACCCAGGCGGGCCTGGTGCAGACCTACTCAGCAGAGATCAAGAAGCGGGAAGCGCCGACCGAGGTTCGTTGCTTCTCTGGGCAGTGTTCCTGTTGTGGCCGGTGTTCCTTTGATTGGCAGTCTTCCACAAGTGCGTCTTGGCGCAGTGTTTGGGTGCCACAATTGCCAGCGACGCACCCTGCGGCGCAGCCGCTGGCTGCGCTGAACGCTAGCTGCGCTGCTGCTTACTGCGCTAAGCCGCATGCTGCGCTGGGATGCATGCGGAGCTCCCAGCTTGCTGGGAAGCGTTGTCAGTATGCAGCGCTGTCAGCTTGCAGCGCTATCAGCATACTGAGAAGCATGCTGCGCAGCATGCTGCGCTGCTGCATGCTGCACCTGCCAGTAGTCTGCTCTGTCGAGCCACAGCCTGCATGACGTGCCGGCCCTCATCTTGCCGCAGATGATGGTACTGGCCGGGCTGCGGGTGGAGCGCGAGACGCCTGAATTGCGGCAGCTGCGTATGCTGCGCAATGCGGCGTCGCAGGCGGCGCAGGCGGCGTCGCGACTGATGCAGGAGCGAAGCGAAGACCTCAAGTCGGTGCGCGCTAAACCCAGGCTCAAGATTGCTGCTTGAGGCAGCACGGCAGGCAGCGTTTGCGCCTGTGCGGCAACCTGCGCACCTGCCGCGGACAGCAGCTGACGTGCTTGCGCTTCTGCATCAGCTGGCTGTGCGCCGCACTCCTTGCTTCCGAGCAGGCTTGCATGCAGGGAGTGCGGTCACGCCTGTGCCACCACAATCGCCACGTTGACTGTGGAGGTGCGCGCTGTTCTGCAGACCATGGCGGCTCTGGACCAGATCATCTGGGCTGCGGAGGCTCAGGCGCTTCAGAATGGCGTCGCGGCGGTCTCGATATAAAGAGCGGTCGCTTCGCAGCCCGTGGCTTACGAGTCAGGCACGGTGGTTGCACCCACCACTACACCAGACGTGCTGGGTGGTGGCAGACGAAACGTGTCGGGCTGCTGCGCCAACTGCGTCTCAGAAGCCATTAACTCGCCGGGAGTAAAGCGTGCTTGCATGCCTGGAGCTTGTATCATACCTAGGCTCGCCAAGTCCGCATCAGGTGGCCCAAGGACAGCCATCGCTGTACCATATGCCTCTAGAACAGTCGGTGCTATAATGTTTTGCTCTGCCGTGCGGCTGCATGGCTTCTGCTTTGAGTGGTTGCGATCCCAATGTTTTCCTCTCGCCAGGCCTGCTTGAGTGCATACCATGCACTCATAAATCACCGTACAAGCAGGGCGTTAGTAGCGCCCTGCTTGTACGGTGATTTATGGTCGCTTGTATGAGGAGTGTCGTAATCACCCTTTTGCCTGGCAGCTGAAGCACACGCTATGGAAGTAGCAGGCCTCAGGACCGAGAGTCCGAGACTCCATCTCCGAGCTCCGAGCTGCGCCACACCGTCCGCATTGCCTTGCACAGCGTTGCAGGTTCATTTCGAGCGGTTTGCATCTCGCAATCACCAGCAGCTCCCATATGCACTCATGACCGATCGACCGCACGTCCTTGTCGTGCATAACACAAAAGCTCACGCTGGAGTGGCAGTACCCAGTGCGAAGCCCTCCAGACCGCTCAAAGTTATCATCCACGAGGCTGCTGCACATCAGGGCACTGCTGCGTCGTTACTGGCCCTACAATGCCAGACGTGCAGTGGACACTGCGTTTGCCAATGGGCCTCGTGTGCGTTCGCGTGACTGACAGCGACAGTGTAATGCAACGTGTGGATGGTGGATGGAATCATTGATAAATGGGACAGGCGCGTAGCCAGGCGGCCGCCGCCTGATCATTGATTCCAGTCACCCACCATCCACACGATGGCGGCGGTCCGCACCTGGACCCAAGCATGCATGGCAAAAGGCCTCGTATCACTCCAGCCAAATTCGTGAACACTACCTTTGTGCCGATCACTGAGACGCAGGCAGCC
>JAABUK010008916.1_pt1 | contig 13886 bp, 2 predicted proteins | sample 5559141 | NCBI WGS metagenome assembly JAABUK01 (sample SAMN10711869, study PRJNA513367) | rock metagenome | isolation source: Antarctica rocks | place: Antarctica: Victoria Land, Pudding Butte nord | collected 2016-01-03
TATGTGCCCCCATATATGGCCATATATGCGCGTATGCATGCCCCATTGCTGCTCCCATGTGGCCCATGTATGCCCCCATATATGGCCATGTATGCGCGCATACATGCCCCATTGCTGCTCCCATGTGACCCATGTATGCTCCCATATGGCCCATGTATGCCCCCATATATGGCCATGTATACGCGCATGTATGCCCTATTGCTGCTCCCATGTGGCCCATATATGCGCGTATGTATGCTCCATTAAGTGGTACAAAGATTAGGACAATTAGGAAAGCGGTTAAGAAACGCCAAGCCTTATACCTAATTCGGACTAGCGCAGTAATAGCCCATGTATACGCGGAGCAATAGGCCATATATGCGGGCAAGAATAGGCCTTATACAAGAGCAGCAGTGGGCCGTATATGGGGGCAAGAATGGGCCATATATAAGAGCAGCAATGGGCCATATATGGGGGCAAGAATGGGCCACATTTTGAAGCAGTAATGGGCTCATATATGGGCCATATATGGGGGCATCTATGGGCCATATGGGAGCAGTAATAGGGCATGCATGCGCGCATCCATGGGCTATATATGGGAGCAGCAATAGGGTATGCATACGCGCATATATACCATTCTTACCCCTATAAGCTATATATAGCTAGTGCCAAGAGGCTAGTCCATATTAGATATAAGGCTTGGCGTTTCTTAACCGCTTTCCTAATTGTCCTAATCTTTGTACCACTTGATGGAGCATGTATGCGCGCATACATGGCCATATATGGGGGCACACATGGGCCATATGGGAGCAGCAATGGGGCATGCATGCGCGCATACATGGGCCATATATGGGGCAGCCCTATAGGGAGAGTAGGGAGGAAGGGAATAGTAGGGAATCCCTTCCTTTCCTTGGACCAGGGAAGGGAATTATTTTAGGCCTATCCCTTCCCTTCCCTACCCCTTCCTCCAGGGAAGAGAAGGGAAGGGAAGGTAATCTCTACCCTATTCCGTAACGTACTTAAATAAACCTCCGCTAGAATAAAAAACCCGATAATAGTATAAAAACTAAAATATAAAACGACTCGCGTAAAATTTCTAGACCTAAAAGGAAATATACTTTTAATTTTATATAAAGAGAAAAATAACTAGAAAATTAAACTACCTTTAAATTATAAAGATTTAAGAAATTCTAGGCCGCTTTTATACCGGAAGAATCTAATCGGGTTTAATATAAAAGAAATAATACTAACTCGATTATATTAAATAATAATAAAAATATATATAAAACTTATATTAAATAACTAGAGAAAAAGTTATAAATAATAATAAAGTCTAAAAAGAGTAAAATTAAAGAAGAATAAAAATAATAATATAGTTAATATAAAGTTTGATAGATAGTAGTATATTAATTAAATAATATAGTAAGGAAGTTGGAAAAAAGTAAATAATAACTATATATCGAATAAAATTAGTAATTATTTATAGAATATTAATAAACGTATATTTAATACTAAGCGCGTAAATTTATATAATATTAATAATAGTAGCGATAGTAGTAAAGACGGCGATCTAGGTTACGGCGGAGAAATTACTAAAGATTAATAAAGTAATAAAAATAAAGAAACCGTTAAAGTCGATAAAACTATAGATAATAATATAAATAAATAAGATAATAAGATAAACTTATATATTTAATAAACGTATTATTTTAATAACGATATATATATTTATTAAATACGATTTATTAATAGTAATTTACGCGTTTAATAAATATAATACTCCGACTATAATATAATCGCCCGATACGATTCGCGCGTATTCGTATTTAATATAATCGTATAAGATAATAAATAGTAATTATTAATAAAAAAAGATTACTCTTAATAACTTTTAATAAAAATAGGTATTAAAATAATCTCTAGGGCTAGTATATAAATTAAATAGATTTAAATATATTTTATATATTTTTCGGTAAAATACTAGCTCCCCGCTTTACCGATGAAATATCTAAATTATATAATTAATAATTATAAAGATCTTTATTATTCTAAATTAATAATACGAGGCTAACTTTCTTATATAGATAAGAATATATACGCTTCGAATTAGCGTAGAGTCGGGATCTATTAACGTAGAGCCGAGAGTAAAGTAGAGTAGAGTAGAGATTTATTAAGGAATCCCTATTATACTAAAACGAATTTCTAATAATTATTATAATAACCCTAGAGACGTATTATAACTACTACCGCCTCTATAAATATATATATTTATAATTACCACTACTACTACCTCTATAGATACGTGTATTTATAGTTACTAGTACTACTATCTTTATAAATATAGGTACTTATAACTATTACTACCTCTATAAATATATATATTTATAGTTACTACTACCCCTATAAATATATATATTTATAACTACTACTACCCCTATTATAAATTAATAATAAGATATATTATAGATTATACTATAGAGAGACAATTATTACAATAATTATTATAATTAATATTTATTATTATTCTTTACTCTTTATCTTTCAATCGATTTTGAATCGAAATATTCTTAAAAATAAAATAATAAATTTAAGGGAAAATACTAATATTAAAATATATTAGTAAATATTTAAAAATAGTTAATTTTGAATTTAAAATTAAACTATTATTTAAATATCCCTTTAATTTTAAAATAAACGAATTAAATTATATTTTTAATAAAACCTTCGGTTATATTTAATATTAAATTAATAATAGTTTCAATTTTAATATTAATTTGAATAATTATAGATCCGAGTATTTATTTGAAATTATAGTCTTTATTTATATTTATAGTTTTTATTTATAGTTATAGTATTTATTCTTAGCGTTAGTCATATCGTTATCGCTTTATAAAAATAGTAATAACTATAAATATATAAATATATAAAAGTAGTAGTAGTTATAAATATATATATTTATAGAGGTAGTAGTAGCTATAAATATATATATTTATAAAAACGGTAGTAGTTATAATATATCCTTAGGGTTATTATAATAATTACTAGAAATCCGTTTTAATATAGTAGGGATTCTTTAGTAAATCTCTATCCTACTCTATTTTAATTTAGAGTAGAGATCGAGCCGCGATTCTTATTCTATACTTTATTTTACTTTACTCTACTCTAGTATTCCCTCTAGAGATCTCTACACTAATCCGAAATAGAAGGATATATATTTTCTACTATTGAACTATAATACCTAAGGCCGCTAGCGTAGAGCTAGCGGCTTAGTAATAGTATAGAAAATATAAAATAGTTATAGGGTTTATTATTAAATAGTTTTTAAATCCTAAATTTAATAATAGAATTAATCTCTAAGAATTCTAATAATATAGAGGAATATTAACTCGATATAGAATTACTAAAAGTTAAAACCCCGCGATATTAAGGCTAGAGCCCTATATTAATAAATAATAATATTATAGAGGTAACGGAGCGTAGGTATATAAAATATACTAACGCCTTTAACGGGACGTAGGTATATATAATATATTATTACTTTATAATTACCTCTTTTTTTAAACCTTAGTCCCTAGGTATTTAAATATTTTAATTAAAAAATCTTTATTAAAAAATCTTTAAACCCTCTAAGAGAAATAAGAGAAAAGAGTTATTTAATATAATAGTATTATTATATAGTAAACTAAATATAAAACTACTTACTTAATTCTTTAATATTTATAGTACTAGTCACGGAATAATATTTAGTTAATTTACGAAGTTTATTAAAAAATCTTTAAACCTTATAAAGAAAAAAGGAAAAAGAGGTTTCTAGTTTATATTATTAGTTCTATAGCGCTAATATTTAGTACTAGTTACGACGCGATACGAAACTATTCCTATAATATTTAAAATAATACTAATAATAAAAAAGTAATATTACTATATTACTTCTATTAGATAGTAGTATTAATAATAAATAAATAATATATTTATAAAACTATCCCTATAGCGCTAATATATAATAATAATAATTAATTAAGTAATATTTCATTCGTCTCTATAGTATTATAATATATAATAGTAACGGAGTAAAATAGTATATACTATCGTTCCTATAATACTTATAGTATTTATAGTAATTATAGTATATTAAATTATTTCTCTAGTATTTATAGTACTAGTAGTAAAATAATAGTAATTATCTTTACTATATACTCCTACTATTCTATAATAAATACTAATAGTAAATATTATATATAAGCGGTACAGCCCTAATATTATACCCGGAGATTAATAATAATATAACTACTATAGTAAAGGTTATATTTATTAATAAAAGCGAGGTAGCGGAGCGGAGGCGCGTATTAATATATAGTAATATTAAAGTATTTAGCGCGACGATTTATTTTTAAAATAAACTCGCTTATTTATTTATTTTCTCTCTTTATAACTCCTTTAGTATCTCTCGTAAATTATTACTCTAACTCCGTAATAGCGTTCTAGTATTATAACTAATATATAGATAATACTCTCGTTATATATAGTTTTCTTCTAACTCTATAAGTAGCTTCTATTTATTAATAATAATAATTTATTTATACTAATTTATTCTAGTTATAAATATACTAGTAAATATAACTAATCCGTTATTAGCGCGACTACGTAATACTAATTATAATAATAATTTATTATATTTTATAACTCCTTTACCGGGTCTATTTCTATTAGTTTAATAATAATTATATTCGAAGTACGTCCCCTCCTTATATACTCTATTATATTAATTACTACGGAATTAGTCGTTACGTAAAAATAAATCATAACCGTAAGCTCTAAAACACTATATATTAATAAAAATAAATCTTTAAACCTTTCTAAAAGAAAGTAAAGAGGTTTATATATTAATATATTTATAATAATAATAAAACTCTTAAAGAAAAACGTAAACGTAAATATAGATAAATAAATAAATAAATAATCTAGTAATATAAAATATATAATAGAATAATAATAAGAAATAGATAAATCTCTACTATAATTATTAACTTATAGAATTAATTAACGGCGACGAATTAATATATTAAGAAATTAAAGATAATAAATAAAATTGTCACGGGGTAGACTTTAGTAGGAGTATTATTATTAATATTTATTAAAACGGTGAGCTGAGCCCTACCGCTAGTCTTATCGAGACTAGGGTAATATTAGGATTCTAATATATTAAAGCCAAATTCTTTATAGAATAATTAATATCTTTTATACTATTTACTATTATATTGACCCCGTATTAAATAGTAGTAACGGTAATATTAATATAGAACCATACCTCTTCTATATTAATAAGATCGATTATATTAATTATAAATAGTAAAATAACCCTTAAAACGGTTAATATACTCCCTATTAATTATTATATTTAAAATAATTTACTCCGTATCGATAACGAGTCTTATTTATATTATACTTATTTAGCGCTTCTATACCGTACTCTACTACCTTGAATAAATATTTCTAAACTCTTTATTAAGTTATTAAAATAACCTATTTAGTATCTTTTTTATTTAGGGTATTTATAGTAAATACTAAACTAAGTATTTAGAACGTCCCTTTATTTATTTCCTTTTTATTAATATAATTATCTATCTTAATAAGTTACCTATTAGGTAAATATCTAGCCTAGTAAATATATTATTAATTATATCTCTTACGCTTCCGCTATAAAAAAAAGAATATTAGAATATTAATCTTTTAATACTACTTTTATTATTTACCTAGTATTACTACTTTTAATATTTATTATTAATTATTATTTTAGTTATTACCCTAGAAGAAATTTAACTAAACTTTATTATAATTAATTTTACTTTTTATTTATAAGAATTCCTATTATTAAATAAATATATTTTAAAATAGGTAAAAGTTACTCCTAACGTTAAACGAGTAGTTATTTAGATAATTATATAATTTTTTAATCCTCCTACTAAAGTACCCCTTTAGTATTCGTTAAAGAGAGGCTAGAAAGCGAAGTAATCTAACGACGATCTCTTAAAGTATATTAAGTTTAAATAACCTACTATATAACTACTTTAAATTATTAATAAAATAATTATAATACCGTTTATTAATAATTTCCGAAGAGATATTAAAGAGTTATATTAATACCTATAAAAAGAGTAGTCTTTAGAGGACGAATTTAAAAATAAAGAAACTATAACTCCTCCCGAGTCTAAATAACTTACTATAGATTCCGAATAAATAATATAATTTATAGAATCGCTAGAAATTTAGGTCTTTATTATTAAACTAGTAATTAAAATAAAGAAAGACCTAGTAAAATCTTAAAATCTATTAAGAGTAAATAATTTAACTAGTTAAAATAGTACTAATATTAGGGCAAGCGCCTAGAATAAACTAAAACTCGAAGAGATTAAATTCTTCGACTTTAAAGGCGATAGGAAGGATAACCTATTTACTTTAAGAAAATATACTATATATAAAAATATTTTCGACTTTAAGGATCGCGTTAATAATATAATTAAATAATACGACGAAGAGGAGGTATAAAAGTTTTTATTTTTATATCTTAAAGGAGTAGCCCTTAAATAGTTCTCGAATAAACTAAATATTAATATTAAGGTATTAATATATACCTTCGCTAGCTTTAAATAAATAAGTCGTTTTATTAAATAATTTAAAATAAAAACACTAGAAACTATATATAAACTTCGTTTTAATAAATATAAATTCGTTTAGGTACGTACTAGTAAAACGTTTAAATAATATATAAATAAGATATTTAATCTAACTAGGGCCGCCGATATTCTTAGTATATATTAATAAATATTTATAATCTACGACTATATTAGCTCTAATTTTAAACTTTTTATTAATCCGCCTAAATTTAACGTCCTATTAAATAAATTCCTTAATTTATTTAATATTAAAGAAGAAGTCTAGCTAGGAATAATACGAAGTAATAAAATAATTAGGCCTTTACCGCCTCCTAAACTAGAGGGTTTATAGTAAAGTTAATAGAATTATTAATAACTTAACTAGTTCTAGTTATAATAGAATTAGTTACTTTAGATTATTTTTTATTAATTTATTAATCTAGCCTATTAGAATATATTAAGTATTCTTTAAATATAGTAGTAGCTTTATTAAATTCAACTACTATTTATTCAATTATAGATTATTAATAATAGTATTAGAAATATATCTTTCTCTTCTAGAAATAAAAATCGTCCTAACTTTTAACCGCGCTAAAAAAACCGCGGGCTTATAACCGGTAGTTATAATTTTAATTATTTCGGGTAATAATAAATACCCTCTAGGTATATAATTATTTATTATAGAATCGAGGTATAAAAGGACTATTCTTAAAAAGATAATACTATAGAGTTATAAATAAAAGAGTAATTTATATTTAATATTAATTATATTAATAAATAGAGCTAGGATTAATAGTAAAATGATTACTATAATAAATAAAACGAAATAATCGGTTATTAGACGACTATTATCGATTCGCTTAAATAAATCGAGTACTATATATATAAAGAGTTATTCTCTTTTAAAAACGTATTATATATATATTTTAGAAATTAAAATTTAGGTAGGAACCCTATTAAAACCTCCTACCCTAGATATTTAATTATAAATACTATTTAAAAGAGTAAATAATCTTTAGTAATAAATAAGAATATAGAAACCTATTACTAGATTAAAACGAATAACGAATTACTAAAATAGAAACCTATTATTAAATTAAACTATAATTCTTCCGAAAATACGGGAATAAGATAAGTATTTAGGAAATACTAATATATTAATATTCGGGTCGGCCTAGACCCTAGAATTAAAATAAAAAAGAGTTATAAAGATACTAGTTATAAAGTAACTATCGTTGATTATAAATTTATAATATACTTCCTTCTAAAAGTTAGAATCCGTACTATAATAACCCTACTCTAAATTACCGGTATTAGTATTAACTACTATATTATTTCTAAATATATCGTTACTTCTTTATACTTCCCCGGGAAAGATAAAAGCGATAATAAAATAATAATCGAAACCGCCCCTAAGAAAGTCTATTTTATGGATAATTTTAAAGTAGGTATATTTATTAATATAGACGTTATGACCCTTAAAGGGATAGATATATTAGTATCTCGGTAAATAATTTATATCGGTAACTATAATATAAAGTGCCCTATCGACGTTTATTTAAAAAGTACAAGTATAAACCGGCCGGTATATATTACGAAAATAAAAATTATCCCCTTATAAGTTATAATAATTATCGATACGTTATGGAATAAAATAGGGAATCCCTTCCCTTCCCCGGCTAGGGAAGGGAACCGGGGAAGAGAAGAGAAAAGAACGAAGGCTCGGTAATTCCCTTCCCTAGAATAAAGAAAGAAAGAGAATAATAAGGAATCCCTTCTTTATTCTCCTTATAGGGCTAATACTATAGCCTATTAATACACTATCTTAATATATACTCTAATTATATTAATCTTTATCTTAACCGCGGGTTATATTAAGCGGTTTAATATATTTCTAAATACTTTCATTAAATATACTAAATATTTTAATATACTTATTTATATACTTATAAAGATTTACTAATTTAATTATACTAAATATATATAAATATAATAGAGTAACTAGACTAGGTTTATTAATATTAGGTATACTAAATCCTAAACTCTTAATAAATCTTCGATTTAATAATTATAATTTTCTAGGATAACTAAGATTATTTATATCGTATAACGTTATAGTAGCTATTAATACCGCGCTAGTAATTTATTTTTATATCGCTTATATTTTCCTTTTACTTCTAGACTTTATTAATTATTTATTTAATTAATAAACTCGTTAAATTACTCGGATATCTTAATATCCGGCTCTTTTATTATTTAATTTTTTATAATTATATTTATCTTTATACCTAGTACTATTTAGTAACTACTTTATCGCGGAATTCTCCCTCTTAATAATAGTTAAATAAGAATTCAGATTTATATTAGAATCTAAGGGGTATAAAGATTAATATATTTAAAATAATTAATCTCTTTAGTTAAAGTTTATTATAAATATTATTATAATATTAAATAGTAAATAATAAAAAAGAATAATATAAAATAACTTTTATTAATCGTTTTATAGTTAAGTTAGAAGATTAAGAAGCCTAGGACTAGTTTATATTTAAATATTAATTAAATTTAAAGCCGAATAATAAATATTAGAATAAATTAATATATTATATATATCGTTAATTATCTTATAATTAACGAAGAGAAGTAAGCCTCGGGCTAGTCTTTATTTATATTTAATCTAAAACGAGGTAATCGAGGTTATTTACCTAATAAATAAAGAAAAAGAAAGACCGAAGAGGAGTTAAATAAAAACCTTAATATAATAAAATTAAGAAACTATTTAATAAATCGTTTTATAAAAGAGCTTTAGGTAGAGCTAGTTAAAATTATTAATTAAAAAGCGATTCGACGAGTAGAAAAGGCTTTAACGCGTAATAAGGGATAAATAAATTTATTAATTATAAATTAATAAAGGATAATTTAATAAGCGAAGATCGATATTATTAATAAAAAGTATATATTAATCTTTATACTAATTTATATTATACTATTTAAACGGGATTAATATATAGTAATATAATAAGGTTTTTTAGGATAAATATACCCGCGTTATTATAAAAACCGTCGGCGCGTCTTTAGGTAGAGAGATAATTATCGATAATAATAAAGATTTAAATTAAATAAATAAGGAGCCTCTAGAGGATTTAGAAAATTTATTAAAATTAATAAATTATATACTTTAAATTCGATAAAAAATAGACGACGAGGAAAATTATAGTATCGAGAGTAATACCGAAAAAGAAAATTAAAAGGCTTTTATTAAGGCTTTAATTATATTAGGTTAATAAAGTATAATACGAGTAACCTATAATAATTATCGAAGATATTAAATTATAGTATTTAAGTCGTTATAAACGAAGATTAAATATTACGATAAATATTCGTTAAAGAAATATAAATATATAGGGTTCTCGTATATACGAAGAAATAATTATTTAATATATTTTTATACTGATTTATATACTACTTAATATTAATTATAGGTTAATATATATATAAAGAGTTATAAAAATACTTACTATAACCTAATAAAGTCTTCGATAAACTCGAGCGCGTATTATAATATAATATAACTTCTTAGTTTACTATAAATTTAAAGATTTATAAACTATTTAGCGGAAATTAATAGGATATCCGAGGAATAAATAGGTACGTAGCGCTAGACGAGGATAATTATAAATAAATTATAATATTAAGACCTAATTAGTTATAGCCTAATAATTACGATTTTATTAAATATAGATAAATATTAAATAAAGATAGGGAAGGCGTAAGGTAAATATTCGGGATACTTTTAAAACCGGAGTATACCGAGATAATAAAGAGGGTAAAGGTACTTTAGAAATTTAATAAATATAAGAAACTCGAAAAAGAGCTAGAACGAATTATTTAGTCCAAGGAGTTCACGAAGTTATTATAAGATTAAAAAGAGGTAGTAAATTCGTTTAGATTTCTAGATATATTTCTATTAAATACGGTTAATTATTTAGATTAATATTTATTATAACTAGCCTACTAAAATACCCGAAAAGTTATTAATATAATAGCTCTTATTATTATTATACTAATCTTTATATTTATTTTATTTATATTTTATTATTAATCGTAATTCTAGTTTTTATCTTATTTCCTCCTATTCTTTAAAGTCCTACCTATATTTCTATTACTTTATAAAGATTTTTAGAAAAGTTTAGTCTTCTTAATTAATTTTAATAAGATCGGTTCCGGAGACTCGTTTCCTTATATAGTCTTTAAGCCACTATAGCCTAGACGTTTAATTATTATATAAAACCTAGATATCGCCTACGATTTAGAGAATAATCTTATATTCGATTTCTTCCTTATTATTAAATTTTTTAACGTAGAGTCTCGGGTCGAATACGAGCGTTTCGAAGAGCTCTAATTTATCGTATACTCGGAAAATCTAGTTTATAGATTTATATATCTATCTTTTACGCCTTCTCGAGTCTATTTATAATATTAGTATTCTATTTACGGTATTATTATAAGACGTCTTATTTAAGGGTTAGAATTATATTCTTTAACTCTTCCTTTTTTATAAATTAAATTAATAATAAGAGTCCTAAAAGATTCTTTAAATTCTTTTTTTACGAGGTTATTAAACTAGCCTTTATTTATATTATTAATTAAATCTTCGTCCTCGTTTTTTATTATATCCTCTTCCCGCCTTTTTACTTTTATTTTATATTTTTTAAATATTATTATCTCTTCCTAATCTAGGTCTTATTATAATATTATTATTTTATTCTCTTTAAATTAGAAGCGATTAAGGACTATTAGAGCCGAGAAGGTTTCCGGATTATAAGATTTTTAAATTAAATATAATTAGTTAGTAATATTAAATACTCGTTTATATTTAACCCCCGTAGAAAGTATAGCTAGAATATTACGGGCGGTATAAAAGAGATAATTATAATATAACGAAAGTTCCTTTTATTTATTAAATATAAATTTGTTTTTATTATTAAATCCTATATTAGATTAGCCGATATAATTATTAATATAAAAATTAATATAAATAATAAATTTACTCGTTTCGTAGTAGTTTTAAAACTTATTACTCCGACTCTTTAAAATCGACGTCTTCTTTTTACCCTTAATAAAACGTTTAAGAGTATCTACGCCGATAGCTCTTTTAATATATACTTTCTTTTAACTAGTAATAAATATACGTTAATTAAACTACTCTTTAAATTATTCCTAGTAGTAATCCTCCTACTCTTTATTAATCTTTTTATTTTAATTTTAACCCTAGAATATAGTCGCTTTTCTAATAGGGTTTAGAAGAGTTATTATATTATATAATCCGCCTAAGATTAATTAGGTTTAAGAATAATATTATTTTAATTTAATCTAAACCTTTTTTAAATTTATTAATATAAACCTTTTTTAATTTATATTTTTAATCTTAAGTTTTTTCTCCTTATTTTTAAAATAATTAAATAGAGCGTTATAGACCGAAAAGGTTATATGAATAATTAATATATATAAAGTATTAATCGTTTATATATACCGATAAAACGGTTTATTAAACTCGATAAGATAGTTTATTTAATTTTATTCGTTATTATTTATTTATAGTTATTTACTTTACTCGCGAAAGAACTCTTTTAATACTAGCCTTAATCTTCGGGCCCGGATTAATATATAATATATTAAGTCCTATTTAATTATTATATCCTAGAAGAGCTTTAGTATAGTAAATTCGTTCGGGTATTTTTTATTATATATTCTTTATCCTTAAATTAGCCTAGCCGACTAATATTTCTTATCGTTAAATTTCTTTTAAATATTTTAAAAGCGCTCGCGCCGTTAATTATTTTTATTAAGATAAATAAAGACTTTACGAATTTATATACTCTAAATTTAATAGGTAAATAAAAGTAGGTATAAAGATTAATATAAAATTAAGAATATATACCTTTATAAGAGTAAATAAGATCCCGGGTTCTTTTTTTATATTAGAAAGTTTTTATTTATTTACTTTTTCGTCCTAATCCTTCTAAAAGTCTTTATTCGTTAGCGAGATTTTAATAGTATTAAGAAGTTCCTTTAAACCTAATTAAATAATATAAGAAAGGTACGGGATATAATAAATTCTAGTATTCGTAAAAAAGTTTAATTCGTTATAAACTTCGCGAAACTCGTATTTAAACTCCTTTTTTATAATTATAAATTATATACTCTCCTCCGCGGATATCGTTTTAAATAATTAATATATTATAGTATTATTAAAGGCGTTATTTATAATAATTAATATAATACGGTCTCTTAAATTATAACGACGGATAATAATATTTAGGTACCCGGCTAGACTTTTATTATTATATTTACTTTTTATAAATTTAAAAATCAAAAGTACCTCGTAATACTATTATCGCTAGTCGATAAAGTATATATTTATAATTATATAACTCTACCGGTTTCTAGAAGATTATAAAAATAATATAAAAATAATTTTAATACCGTCGTTAAGTAAATCCTAAAGGAAAAGAGGTTAAATCTCTTAATATTTCTTTATTATATAGTTTTTGATTATTAATATAGAAGGGAGAGTAAATTAAGTATTAATATATTTAAATACTCGTTATATATTAATATTATTAATAAATCGTAAAGAGAGTCTAAGCCCGATAATTATTTATATAAATAATTTAGGGAAGTCCTCCTAGGTTACCTCCCGGCCGTTAAATTTTAATATATTAATCTTTTTTTTAGTCCTTTAAATTATATAATTAGGAATTTATATTAATCTTTATACCTATTATTTAAAAGGATAATAATATACCTAGTTTTTAAACGAGAGTATATATTAAATCGGTTTTATTTTATATATTAAAGCTTTCCTCTTATATTTCCTTAATTCGAGGTACGTTTTTATATTATTTATAATATTAATTCTTAATACCGTATAATTATATCTTTTATAAATATTCCTCGTCTCTCTAGTATTTATTATAGTATTATAATCGAAATACTTTTACTCCGGAGCCAATTTTTACGAGGTTTATAAGAAATTAAATATATAACTCTTTATTTTATTAATCTTATATTTCCTTTTTCGGTTACGATACTATTATTATAAATAAAATTATACGAGGAAGTCGATAGCTATTTCTATCTTATATATATAATAACGGTAGTCGCTACCTTTAATTATAAAACGTTCGGTAGAAACCCTTATCGTAAATAAAATATCCCGGGGTATTATACCGGGAGGAGAAGAATATTAATTAT
>JAABUK010008917.1_pt1 | contig 13886 bp, 13 predicted proteins | sample 5559141 | NCBI WGS metagenome assembly JAABUK01 (sample SAMN10711869, study PRJNA513367) | rock metagenome | isolation source: Antarctica rocks | place: Antarctica: Victoria Land, Pudding Butte nord | collected 2016-01-03
GATAGGAGGGTTGTTAGGGGGGGGAGGGTCGTGGATAGGCGGTTGAGGATTGTGGCGATAGGGTGGGTGGGGGAAAGGGTGGCGAGGGGGAGGGTGGCGAGGGGGGGGTGGGTGAGGAGGGAGTGGAGGAGGTGGAGGGTGTAGGTTGTTGTTAGGAGGGTTGTGTCTAGGGTTTTTGTGTTGGTGAGGAGGGTTTGGAGGTGGGAGAGGGTTGCTGTTGTGGTGGTGAGGTAATTGGAGGTTGGAGGGATGGGTTTTGTGGATGGCATTGTGGTTTGGGCGGCGGTTGGCGTGATTGGGTGAGGAAAGGGTAAAGAAGGAGAGAGAGCTGTTTGTTGATGCCGAGGCTGGGTGAATGATAAGTGGACTTTGCGGAGATTGTGTACCTCGATCTATATTTATCTAGGGGCTTGGCGCCTTTAGGTTTCTCCGAGGGCTCGTTCAGAATTTGCTCTTTCCTTCGCTGCAGGTGCCCCTGTGCGAACCCTGAAAATCTCTGATGGGGCCGTGGTACAGTATCAGTCATTCGTTAGCCACCGATCCTTCCCTGATCCCTAGTCTTGCAAATCAATGATGCCGTTTTTAGGCCTCGTCACATCTCTGATGGTGCAAAGCAGACTTCTCAAGTCATCAATAGCAAACACAGGTCCTAGAGGGACCAAAGATAGGTTCTCTTGACAGATGAAAATGTGGGTGCTTCAACTGCGACACCATGTCCTCTTTACAAAGTTTAAGAGGTCATGTATGCAAGCGTAGCTGCATCTGCCCGATGATACCCTCCTCGAATCTTTTCATAGCACCATTCTGTTTTGACGATTGAGATTATCTTTTCGCGACCACTTCGTTCGCGAGCTCATGAATGTCTTAACCATGCGATGACATACCACTTTTTGTCAGATACGCAGTGCATATCACCGTGACCAATTTTGTGCAGCTTTCTGTCCCTGAAAGCTGTGGGGCGTCGTTTGAGAGGTTCCTCGAATCCTGTGATCTTACGATGTATGTATGATGTTCTACGCTAGATAATCGAGTCTTGGTACTAGAATCGCTTAGTGGGAAAGGAGGGACGACTGCCAACAACTGATCTGCACAGACAATCGTGTCTGTGCCTTATAGTCCTTCATCCCCCTTGGAAGTGGGACATCTCTGAGACTAGCATGGATCCTTTTACTGCGCTGAGCCTTGCCTGCGGCATAATCCAGGTGGTCGATTTCAGTACTAAGGCGGTGACAAAATGCCGAGAGCTATACAAAGACGGTAGCTCATCTGAAAACGAAGACTTTGAAAAAATGGCCAACCATCTCTTGAGCCTGTGTGACACATTGAATGTACCGAGTCAGCGGAGTTCGGACGAACTTCAAGAGCTTGGTAGGAGTTGCTACGATACCGCCGCGGATCTGATCAAAGAGTTACGAAAACTCAAAATGAAGAGACCTCGTAAAAAGCTAGAATTCGCGAGCAAGGCATTCAAGACCATCTGGAAGAAAGAAACCATCGACGCAATTTGGAAACGGCTGGAAAATTACAGAAAGATCCTGGATACCCATGTTCTTATCGATCTGAGGTGTGTCGACGTCCACCCTAGTCTCAAGTTTATTAGTCGCATTAGCGGTATTGAATACACGACGGTCGCTACTTTAAACCCCTTCTCACTGATCTGAATTGGACAGTCCATATGATGACCAATTCTCTTCTTTTGGGTCATCTGCGTACATATCATAGGCGCTCATGAAGAACAAATCTCGCCAGTCCAAAGTACTGATCATATTGTGACAGGAGACGCTTCGATCTTTCATCACTCCAGCAGAGCAAGGACTTCAAGAATTTGGACGAGCAGATACAGATCATGATCAGTTCCCTCGCAGCGGGCTTCAAAGGGTGTGACCAACTGGCAACCGCCATTCAATTTGGATGCGAGTCGATCAAGGTTCATGTTGTCAATGAGTTCCAACAACATCAAAGGGATCTGGCGCACAAAGATTATCGTAGAAGATATCTTGAGAGCTTGTCATTTCCTGATATGAAACGGCGACAAGAAACCATTAAAGAGGCTCACGAGATGACTTTCCAATGGATATTCAAGACCAAAGAAACCCACATGGAAGCTCGCCGATGCAGCGACTTCGTTCAATGGCTCGAACATGATCACAGCATTTACTGGATAAACGGCAAAGCAGGATCTGGGAAGTCGACTTTGATGAGTTATATTTATCAGGACGATCGAACGCATAGTTCACTCAAGGCCTGGTCAGGAACGAAAGAATTTTGCACTCTAGTATTTTTCTTCTGGAATGCTGGTAGCAATCTGGAAAAGAGCTCCGAAGGACTACTACGGTCATTGCTTCATCAAGTCTTAGAAAAACATCCTCAATTGACACCGCCACCCGATGAAGCTTCGTCAAGACCTCATTCTGCGGGAAGTGGCTCAATAACGTATGGGCCCATTGCAACTTGGACAGAAAGCCGCCTTCAAACAATCCTTCCCAGGGTGATGCATGAACTACAGGAGTCGTGCCGCATCTGTATCTTCATAGATGGATTGGACGAATTTATTGGAGATCAGGATGCGTTGATTGCAACGCTCAAGAAGCTTCAGAGTCTTGAGATCAAGCTTTGCTTATCAAGTAGGCCAGATAAACCATATAGTGATACTTTTGGCTCTTCCGCAACTCTCAAGCTGCAAGATTTGACAAGAGCAGACATAGAGATTTTTGTGTCAGACAAGCTACAAGCACCGCTGCAATTGATAAACGTTAAGGACGTCACTTATTTCGTCAATACTATTGTGTGGAAGGCAGAGGGGATATTCCTGTGGGTGGACTTGGTTGTTAAAGACGTGCTCAGAGGTTTACGAAACGAGGATAGTATAGACCAGTTGAAGACCCGAATCCGGCTAATGCCGTCCGACCTAGAAGAGCTGTATGCGCACATGCTGAGTAACATCAGTAGAGTTTATCAAAAGGATGCCGCCAAACTTTTTCACATGTTGCTTTCTGGCCTGACAAGTCCTCTTCTGAACATCTCCCTCGCACTTCACGAGGTTTCCGATCAGGTATCCCAAACGTCGATTCAAGATGCGATCAGCATCTGTAAGTTGGCTACAAAAAGAATGCCAACGATATGCGCGGGACTTGTCGAGGTTCATATGAGCGAAAGCTCTATCCCACACTGGGACCCAGTATCCGCCCACTTGTCTGTACCCTTTCGGTACGAGCCTTGGCCTGAGCTGGCTGAAATGTCTCTCTATGAAAGATCTTATCATGTTCATCTCATCCATCGCACGGCTGTCGATTTCTTGCATAAAAGCGAGCAGGGCCAACATTTCATGAGAGAACACTCTCCATCGAGCTGGAGTCCTTATATTTCTTACGCAAGAGCGCTCCTTATAAAGGCGAGTCTACTTGGGTTCCCAAAGATACCCGCTGATACGGTCGATGAACTAAAAGGATATGAAGAGCCCCCAGAGGCCATTCAAAGGAACTTCGTGCATCAAGTCATGGACACGGCTGCCTTGGCAGAGCTGTACACTGGTACTGCGCAAGTCTTGCTATGCGACGACATAGATCGCACTTTAGCGTTCATCTACCAGCAAAGCTCCGACCATTCGATGGATGATCACTGGTGTGTGCAATTAGGCGTAAACTTGAAAAAAAAGGAAGGATCACAATGGAGAATGGTCGATAGACCCGAGGCCGAGCTCACGATCCAGCTCGGCGCAGTCATTCCATTCAGCTATGAGTGAAAGAAAATACTACGTTCGTCAAGAACGGCTGCCAACCAAGCCGGTGGATATCCTAGGCCTAGCATGCTCTCACGGCTTGTTTCACTATGTCTGCCACGCTCTTAAGATGAGGCGGGACCTTCATGATCAAGAGACGGCAACTCACTTGCTCTGCTGCTCTATGTGGGCATTGCATTATATTGTCTGTGATGGTTATAGATCGCCTATTCCGTTGAACCGTATGACAGGGTCAATGCGTTTGGTTTGCGAGTTTTTGAAACGTGGCGCAAATCCGAACTTCTACGTCAACGATTTCTCGGCAACGATATGGGGAGAATTCCTTCTAAAATTCGAGTACTTGTACCCTCATGACAAGTCAGCATGTGCAGAGATAACGAAAGTCTTTGTCGATCATGGTGCCAACGTCCACGAGATTATATATACAGAACACCTACACGTTGTCCATGACATTTCGCTTTTACGGGGACATGCTGAGTGGGACCCTTCATTAGTGCAAAATTTTCGTACTCGGCATGAGAGAACTGCACTGTACATATTCCAAGAGTCCTTGAGTGGTACACCAGACTTCGAAGCCCTCGAAAACGCTTGTCAATCTAAGGGTGCCTACTCATCCTCGAGAGCTACCCACATTGCGCTTACAGACGAGAATGGGTACTTTCGATCATACAAAATGACAGATCTCCAATTCAGCAGGTTTGAAGCCGCGTTCGAGATATTTGATCATTTTTGGCGTTTTTGGCCCCGAACTAGATACCAAACAGCGGAGTCCATACGCTTACATCTCAGCCATGCTGTCGTCAATACTCTAGACGTATCCTAGTACCTAGACCATTCATGCTTTCCCACCATCACTGCCGTGTAGCTGGCTGAGTGAAGGAAGTCCCATGATGAATTGCTAGATATTAGAAAGATGCCAGGTCCCCTGACGCAGCTTACAAGAGCTACACCACGATGGCGATGACGAACAGGCTCTTGCGTTATGACAGCTTCACTGATTATATCTGAGCAACTCACCTAGCAAAAATGAACCTCCTCATATGACCTCTTTCTGAAGGACCCGCCTACTCGTTCCCTCAGCTCTAGCCAAAATTGTCACATTACTTCAGACCTGAAACGGTATACCTTTGAGCCCGTGACCCCACATCATACTGCAGTGATTTTCTCGCTCTTAGCTCCTTCCCCACAACATACCAGATCAACCCACGCAACATCATACCAGGTCTCTCAGAATCGTGCCTGCCCCTAGGCAATAAGTTCTGATGACAGAAGACAGCATCTCCTCACTTCAGCCGTATACTCTTCCAATCAGGCCAAGTATATGCATACGTATCTATCTCGTGCTCCACATCCATCGCATGTACACGTAGTTCAAATATCACGGTTAGCCGCCCATTGTCATTACACAAAGCGAGATTCGACTGCGCACGCAAGGCTGGTCTGAACAGCGTAATAATCGCTTCTTTAGATGAAGTATCTGGCGGAATAATATCAAAGTGTCAACGCTGAGGATAATCTTGCGTCAACCTAGCTGGTTTGTTGTGAAGCTCCATGGTGGAATCGTGTTCGTTGCTGGAATGGGTTCTGATACGGCCTTGATGAAGGAGCTAGAGGAGGTGGATGTGAAATATTTGGGTCGTGGAGGGTTTGGATGTTGAAGGTGCTGGATCCCGCACATGGCAATAATTGGATTAGAGCTCCATGGAGGGAAAGTAAAGAGGCAAATTTCCTATTTGCTGGCTTCTGTAAGGCATTGGGGATCACTGCAAGCGTTACGCTCGCCTTTTAGAATCGGAAGAAGAAGTGTGAAGGCTCCTGATATCAATCAGGAAATTTATGGAAGCTGGCATACTGAAGTCGATAAGGGTTTGAAGTTGTTCATTCGCCGCTTTTTGTACACATTCTCTTGGCAGCCAAGTAAGACACTAGCGTGGTGATAAATTGACCAAAGGGGTCTAGCCTGGACGGTTCTGCAAATCATCGTTCACCACGATGTTCTTCGCAGCTATCACCAAACGTCAATCATGGGCAAAGGTCAGCACCCCGCTCCTTATCATCAGCGGGATAGAGCTGACCGTTGGCTCACTTCTAGGAACCGACAAACTCTACGTAAGTCCTCGCAAAGAATCCTCCGCGAAATGACTCGCTCACATACGTCTAGATCACGCACAGCGAGTGGGCCTCCGAAGATGCATACTCTGCCAGCGCTGGCTCCGGGATCGCGAAGTCAAAAGCACCCGATTCTACGTTCAAGCGCCTCCCCTTCAACTTCTGCGCCGTCTCCCTCCAGCCCTTCAAAACGCCCGTCTGCACCTCAGAAGGAACTATATTTGACACAGACAACATACTACCATGGCTATTGAAACACGGTACGAATCCCGTGGATGGGGAGCCTTTGAAAGTGGAGAGCCTGATACGGCTGCATTTCGCGAAGAATGACGAAGGGGAGATGGTGGATCCTGTCACATACAAGGTCTTCACCGACAATACACATATCGTTGCGTTAAAGAATACGGGCAATGTATTTGCCTATGACACAGTGGAAAGGCTCAATATAAAGGCTAAGATGTGGAGGGATCTGGTCAGCGATGACGAATTCAGCAGGAAGGACACCATCACACTTCAAGATCCACAGAACGTGCAGTCGCGGAACCTGAGCTCGTTCAAATACCTTCAAGAAGGCACCAGAACCCTCACCGATGAGCAGCAGAGGGAAGGCAACGCGGGCGTTAACACGTCTGCCTTAGGCAATGCAGCCTCAATCCTCAAAGCAAAAGCCCCAACTCCTACGCCGCCAAAATCCCAAGTCGGCAAATACCTCCACCAATCTTCCTCCATCACTCCCTCGACCGCCCTCAGTAAAACTACTACAACCAACAGCGCCCCGAAACCCGCACACACCTCCAAACCCACCCCCTACAATGCAGCCCAACACACCACCGGCCGCGCCGCCGCCTCCTTCACCTCCACAGGGCTAACCCCCCACACATCCGGCGACCTCGCCCTCCTCTCCGACGAAGAATACATGCTCAAGCCCCGGCGCATCAAGACCCCCGGCTACGCACGCATCACCACAACCGTCGGCCCCCTCAACCTCGAACTCCTCCCCGAATTCGCCCCCAAAGCGGTCTGGAACTTCATTCAGCTCGCGAAGAAAGGATACTATAAAGATGTCATCTTTCACCGCAATATCAGAAACTTCATGCTGCAAGGCGGCGACCCGACGGGCACGGGCAGAGGCGGGACGAGTTGCTGGGGTAAAAATTTCGATGATGAGTTCGAGGGGCCACTAACCCATGATGTGAGGGGGGTGGTCAGTATGGCTAACAAGGGCAAGGGAACGAATAGCAGCCAGTTCTTCATCACCTATCGTACGTGTAAGCATCTGGATCGGAAACATACGATCTTTGGACGGGTGGTGGGGGGCATGGAGACGCTGAAAGTTATAGAAGATGTGGACGTCGATGAGGGCAAGAGACCGCTGGAGGAGGTGAAGATGGAAGAGGTGCTTATCTTCGTGGATCCATTCGAGGAGTTCCTAAAGAGCAAGGCGCAGATGGATGAGAAGGAGAAAGTGGAAGAGGCGATTCGCAAGGCGGGTGGGAGGGAAGATGATAGGACTACTTGGACTGGGAAGAGGATACGATGGGATGGTGGTGTGGGAGAGGAGGATGAGGTGTCGGGTGTAGGGAAGTATTTGGGCGCTTCGAATGGTGGTGAGGTGGGTGCTGGGGAGGTGATGGAGGAGTGGGAGAGGGAGGAGCCTGTGAAGAAGAAGGTCAAAAGTGGTGGTGGGTTTGGGAATTTTGATAGCTGGTGATATCGAGTGTAGCTTCTCATCCTGTGTAAATTATATTGTAGCTAACCATGGCTAAAATTTCGCTTTCCCACGACCGGAGGGATAAAACTGCAGTCCAGTGCAACAGTGCGTATGGTTATACAGAGCACTATAAACAAACGTGCTCCTAAGCTCATATTTCTCTCCTCTGACAACTTGAAACAGCACATTTATGTATCCCTTCAGCTTCTAAGCTTACTATAACTCAACACTTCCAGTTACTGAAGCGAAATCATTCACTCCCCATACCTTGAGATATAGGCGCCTGGAGCTTATAACCAATCTATTCGTCGTCAAAAACACTACTAGATGAAAAATACGGCGAGGATTACTGTGTAGGCTAGTCGGTCCATATCAATATTTTACCGTTTATGACTCTTGAAATTGCAAATATAACAGTCAGTCAACAGTTTATTTACAAGGCTGTATGTGGATTCATCAGCACTAAAAGCTAAATCTAGGACAGGTTTTTTAATACCGGTTGCTAATACCGGCGAAGCCTTTCGTGTTTTTGACATTGTTGGCTTAGGTGGGTATGGATTGGACAGGACACTCCTGACATATCATGGAGATTCAAGCCTTAGCTTTCAGCGGATTGGTTTGGCTATCTCATCCTCAAGTGATTGGGTTTGTGATACTCTGCCCCATTTCCACACACTCCCAAAATCAGAATATCAGTCTTCTACGCACCCCCCAAGCTAGATCCTTGCCAACTGACAATCTCCATCACATCGTCCTCCTCCATTAATTCCAACGCATTAAGATCACGACTGAACTTGCTGGTACGCTCTGCGCTGCCAAAGGACACCTGAACTTTCTCTCTCTGCTGGTTCTTGATAGGCGAGGACGATGCCGCAGTCCTCATTAACGATCTGACCACGCTGTATATCTTGCTTTGGTCGCCCATACACCATTCCAATAGCCGGCTTTGGCTCCAATTGCCGTTGTTATCGATACGACAGAAGCGGAATGAGAGACCGTCGGAGACCGCGCCGTAGACTGCAGAGTTGGGTGAAAGCTCGTCTTTTTCTTGGGCGTGTATTATTCCCATGTATGCCGTTAGTTGGGCGAGGTATATATCTGTGGATTTGAGCTTTTTGGATTCGATGATGATTATGTTGGTGGCGAACTTGGATGTCGTCTCCCACGATTCGTGCCATATCGTGCAGTCTGCGTATCCGCTTAGTAGCCTGGTTTCCCCCTTGTAGGTTACCTGGCGTTGCAGTTGCGTCTCGTGCTGCAGTTCTAAGACTGTAGGATCTGTTGGCTGAGCGGTCTGCGTTTGGTTTTCCTCAAATATTGCAGAGATTAGGATCTGATCTATTATTGTCCGTGCAAATGCTTGGTTCGCCTCGTGGGTTTCCGAGGTGATTGCTAATATTCTGTGGATGTTGTCTGATAGATACTGGGGTACTGGTAGCTCATCTATGCCGGCCCAGAGAACATCATCAACCTGGCGTAAGCCAAATATTCGGCGTGCATCAGGAAGGGAGAGTGTCGACGGCGCAAGCTACTAGCGTTAATCGTATGATACAAATGAGAGGATCATTATAAGGAGCTTACTTGAGGGGGCGCCATGGCTAATATGTTGTTGATGACCGAGTTCATGCGAGCATGGAAAATAACGAGTCAAAGATAATGCAAATTCAACTAGGTACCAAGTTCAGGGAGCATCAAATAAGGGAGGTGGGGAGCAGCAGACGAGATAGGTACCTGAACGAGCCAAGCCGGGATCAAGCCTCTTCGGGCTAATGGTACGAACCCCGTAGCATTTTAGGCGCAGCAAGGCATTATGAAAGGGTAGATTTATTGGCGCTAAAGATCCCATACCATATCAAGGTACCGTAGCCACTATTCTTCCTACGCTCTGACAATCCTGCTTCTTAGAATTTTTATCTTACCTTATAACCTCACGGACCCTTAAGCACCCAGATGGCCTTGACGTTCTTTAGAAGGTCCCGTGCATGTCGTCGTAGGGTTCGTTGCTGAGAGCCTTTACATAAAGATACGCCTAACGAAATCCTGACATGTATTGAGATTTCCGAGATATTTCAGGCCAATGCGGTACACGGCGTCTTCGAATAGGGCGTGAGATCAGCATGGTGAGCTTCTTTCATGGTCAAGTTGGAGTTGGTTGCGTGAGGTCATTAAAGATTTGGGGTCCTTCCAGCTGCTCTTATATATGTTGCTTCTGCCTCTCTCTCCAAAAATGAATTCAAGGATAGAAGAGGCCACTGTTCCGGATTGGAAGGGAGCGTTCATGGCGGAGATGCTCTCCTCTCCATTAGCAGCCGCACTTCTCACTCTGCTCCGCCGTGCGAAAGGCGAGAATCCTCTCGTCTCCATGAGGATCCCACTCGACCATGGCATGCACCGCCGAGGGATCATCCTTACTCGCACAGCCCGTTGACTACCAAGAAACAACGGCGTACTTCTCGAAATTGGATTCAGCTGGTTTTTGACAGCTCCTTCATCTATGACCTTTCCACAAGACGGCAGTTTGCTTCGCCATGCACCGCCGGTCGAGAGGCCACCTTTATATCAAGATGCCGCAGTGAAACAGCAAGGGTGCGTCTCAAGTCTTGATTTTTCTGGGAACGATTCGACATTTTCACTTAGCGCGAACACAGTAGCAATTGTGGCATACAATAAACATTGTTGGTGGTGGGCGGTCACATAATTAACCATCATTAGTAAAAAAAAGTGATCGTGGCGCATCTACGCCTCGCGAGCCGCTTCCTTCGATCCCCCTTGCGAAACCTTGTGAAACATATGGGGCTGGCTCCTTCCTCTTTCTCTCTTGATGCAACTCATTCAAGTGCAGATGAAAGAGTGTATTTTCGTCTGGTGATTTAGTCCATGTGGAAGAAGAGGAGCGATCAGTGGCAATAGAGGTTAGTACTGCCGTTACTCAAATCGTCGATCATACAACAGTAGACCAAGCACAAGATGTGATCAGAGACCCAGACTCTGCCGTAGTTTGCTGACAGCATTGGGAGATGCCCTTTCTTCCAGCGGATTCTCCCAAAACTCGTCTTGCTGCCTTGCTACGGCCATGCAATGGAGCTCACCAGGCAAAATGGTCACTGGGTTGATATCAAATGAGAATTTGGATTGGTGCTTTTTGAACCCTACAGTCAGGCAGACCTTCATGCCATACATACGTACAATATCGGCGCATTTGAAGGAAGGCGGAATAGCTCGTGAAATGGACGGATTGTGAACGAGTGCGGCTAGATCTATCCCTTCCTTTGTGATCTGAGGGGCACCGACGTTGGAGAAGAAGTCGCGCGATACAATTGTATGCACGTCGGTCGAGCGCTTGCTATGATCATCATTGGTCTAAGACATAGTATGCTGCAAGAGTTATAGGAAGCCTAATCGGAGTGAGACTGTTTCTTTTGGTCAGATTATGTCCCGTTATTTGAGCATGGGTGGAAAGCTGTTTGTCCTGCGCGATTGTTGTTGGCCCATCGAGCGCCATGCGAATGCTACAGAGACCCAAGGTTTGTGTTTGGCTGGTCAGCAACCTGGCCGGCACAAGAGTGATGTATTCAGGATCCGGCTCGATATCTCCCCTAGCTAGTGAGATTGCGATTAGTTGAGATCTCGTCGCCGGAGATCTGATCAATCACATAGCAGGGTCGGCGTAGATGAGCCCAACAAACAAACTCTCTTTTCAACTCTAGCCCGAGGTGAGTTTTCTTCTACGATGACCATCTTGTCAATAGCCGGACTTCATTGTCGTCAAATGAACATCGTGATGAGCCCGAATCATGACCAATAAAAAGTCCAGCGATACCGCACCGAATCCATATTGAACGAGGCTGCGGACAGCATTGCAATGCCGATTCACCACACAAGGAGACCGATGCTGACAAACCCAATTACCTTAGACGATTGTTGTACGGTCTCGGACGGGCCGTAGCAAGTGAGCCAGATATTGTTGGCATCGGTGTTGGTTTCCAGATCCTCAACGCAGGAGGTTGGTAGCGGTGACGCAGGCCGTAGATAAGTAGGCTCTGGTGTCGTTCGTTGCTGCGGTAAACCTTACTTTGACCGCAATTAGTCGTAGGTTACCTGTCAGGTTCGCTCCCAGACGCAGCGCCCATCAAGCTTCATCGTGCATTCCTTGCAAGGGTTTTGAAGACAATATGGAGGCCATGGCCGAATAAATGTCTGTTCGGTGTATTGCTGCAGCGATTGACGAGCGGAATACGTGGGTTCCATACCGCGAAGTCGAGCTGCCCATGAGGCTCTTTGGTATTTCATTAAATTCCGACCCTTTCTAGTGGAAAGTTTCGCAGCGAGCATCCCAGGATCTCCTTTCACCACCTCAGGAAGTCTAGAAGAACTCACTCACCATCTACCACCCCCATAGACTTGCCATGCCCTCAACCGGCCACCTCTCCTCCGCCCTCCTGCTTTCCTCTGCCACCCTCTCCTCCGCCCTCCTGTCTTCCTCTGCCACCCTCTCCTCCGCCCCCATCCTCACCCTCCCACGCTCCCATTCAAAGCCCCAAATCGGCCTCGTTGAACTCGTGATAAACCCTTCAGCGAAATTCCTCGATGGAGCAATGTCATAACAATTCTCCCCTCGAAAATCCCCCTCTTCGACCGAAATACACGGCCATTGCTCGTAAGCTTTGGCAACCCATTCCTCTCTTGGCGCAATCATCGTACATAGACCCATCGGCGCAAACGGTGGTGTCGGTTCCATGGCTGTTTAAGATGTGTAATCACCCCTTCCGATGATGGAGAGGCGATGAAGGTGGCACTTGAGCGAGGATAGCACATGAAGTGTAGCGCTTTCTGCGTTTCGAGCCAAGCCTACGAGGTGAACGAGTACGGCATTGGAGGGGAAGTGGAGGGTTAACGATTGTAAAGCGGGACAAGCATTCATAACCTGCTGGATACAAGCTGCGAGGGTGGGGTCAAAATGGGGCGCTACTTCGAACATCCAGAGGTAGGCGACCGTGTAGGAGAAGTCAATGCTGGCGTGTTGGATGAGCTCGATACAGGGGGTTTTGGCCAGACTGGGTGTAATGCCGGCGAGGAGGGCGGGAAAATGGAAGGTGTTGGCGCCGTAGAAGACGGGTAGGGCTTCATTGTGGAGTGTGCGGTTAGCGAGTAGGAGAGCTGTGCAGCTTTTGTCGGAGAACCAGGGCTGCTTTCTGTAGATGATTGTGCTGTGGGTCTTTGCTGCTTTGCCTCGGAGGGTTGGATCAGTGGGTGAAATGCTTTGCGCGGTTGCTGAATCTTGTAGCCTGAGAGTATGAGAGAAGGTGAGTGCATAGGCGTAGATTACACATCTCAATTCGGCTGGGAGCGAGAGTAGAGGAGATAGCTGCTGCAATTGGCTGCAGGAAAGACTGTCTGCATTGTCTTCAGGTGCTGAAGGTTCCATGACTCCAGTGGAAGCATGGTCGATAGACGCAGTCCTTGATCTGTCAACGCGTGGCGTTCTCATATGTCTCAAGAGAGAGCTGAAGGCAACCATCTCTCCCAGCGCACCTTAGCCACCAAAATTACAGCGTATATGACCTGGCTCTGGAGATGGGACCCTAAAACTAACCAATTACTCGTGAACATCCTGATATGAGCTATGTCTTGACCGACTAGCTGACTTATACGCATTCAAGGGCTGCTTGGTACGAGGATGAATGCATACGGGGAGGCAACGATGATTAGAGACCTGGATAGAGGTCGCGAGTCGACCGACCATAGGCGCAGAAAAGAAGCAAGCAGTAGGCATCAGCAATTTTGAGTGCAATTAGACGAACAGAGGCAAGTTTGAAGAGGCTTATGCTGTAGTAGTAGGTAGCTACGACGCTGTTGAAAGTCGCACATAGCAGCGGCTAAGCCTATAAAGGCTAGGAGGCACGTCCCCCAAGCCTATAGACGCTAGCTTGATTAAGTAAACTCCAGAAAGTCAGCCGTTGCTACTGATCAAATGGCGACTCCTCGCCGCACAGGCACAGGGGATAGGGACGCCACCGTGCCTCGATTCACAATATGAGCTACCTTTGATTGGCATGTCTTTGTTCTACAACAGGCGGGACTCACTTACGCCTTTTTGATCTTTCAATGGCATTGCCGCGGAGATCTGAGATCTGCGGGCTGTGCAGGGCTGAGCTCAAATTCAGCTGAAACATGCACAATATACTTTATTGTAGGTCCTTTCCAATGCAACTTGTCCCAGGGCTGAGAAAGCTTAGCTATTCAAGTCTGTACATAAAATGGATGAGGAATCCGGCGTGCAAATGTCTCTCCCTTCCTTCATATCCAGTCCCAACCCTCCCTCCCAAC
>JAABUK010008918.1_pt1 | contig 13884 bp, 20 predicted proteins | sample 5559141 | NCBI WGS metagenome assembly JAABUK01 (sample SAMN10711869, study PRJNA513367) | rock metagenome | isolation source: Antarctica rocks | place: Antarctica: Victoria Land, Pudding Butte nord | collected 2016-01-03
CCCAGACTCCACCATGAAAGCGCTGTCCGAATCGGGCACCCTCACCCGCCACGAATGGCACCCAGACTGGAACTACACCCTGAAACAACCCCCAAACTGAGCGTGTTGATCATCGGCAAGCCCTTACGAGTCGCTTGATGTCGTTCGGCTGCCCCACAATATCGGCGCCGCAGGCCGAAATGCCGGCGCGGACCGCGCCGACACGCCGTACCTGCTGTTCTGCGACGACGACGGCTGGTACGAACCCGATGGGCTCGCCGAGGTGTGCAACTTGTTCGATGAGCATCGGCAGCTTGGCGTGGTCAACGCCCGCATCCTGGTCAACGACGACGAGCGTCTGGACCCGATCTGCGTCGAGATGGCCGACAGCCCGCTGCCGGACCGGCGCGGCTTGCCCGGAGCGGTCCTGCTCAGCTTCATGGCCGGTGCCGCCGTTATCCGGGCGGATGCATACAAGGCAGTCGGCGGCTATGACGAGAGATTTTTCATCGGAGGTGAGGAGGAGACGCTGGCGCACAAGCTTGCGAAGGCCGGCTGGCAACTGCGCTACCTACCTTCGATCGTCATGCATCACCACCCCAGCCTGGCGAACGCGGGACGGCTACGCGCCTACGGCATGCGCAACACCGTGGTCAACGCCTGGCTGCACCGTCCATGGCGCAGCGCGCTGCGCTGGACGCTGTTCACCCTGGCTGACACGCCCAAGAACCGAGACTTTGTGCGCGGTCTGGCGCTTACGGCGCGGGCCGTGCCGTGGATCGTGCGGGAGCGCGATCCCATGGTCGATGAACTTGACACGGACCTGCGGACATTGGACAGACGCCGCTTCGCCGCCCGCCGGCCCGTCCTGACGCGTCGGAGCTGGCGGCCGGAAGACTCCCGTCCCTCGCCAGCGCCGCGGGCGAGCGGAGTCGCGGCCACCGAACAACGATCGCAGACGATGGTGCCGGATCTGCACAGCGGCGGTGGGCACCTCGCCGCCGGGACAGGTTTCGGGAAGGGCTCAACCGGTGGGGCGCTGGACAAAAAGCGGAGCGCCGCGGGGGAGGGGTCGGTGCCGTGTAACGGGTGAGCGCGTGCTAGCTGGAATCGGCCGTTGGCAGCGACGGCACCGAGTTCCCGCGATCTCTGGGCGGTGCAGAAAAAGGTCGGCGACGACAACGCGAACCTCTGGGTGGTGTCGCTGGCGTGCGTGGTACGGCTTCCTCGCCATCTTCCCGCTACCGCTCATCGTGGTCACCGTCTTCGGTTACATCGGCGCCCTTCCCTGGGCAATGGCATCGTCTCCACCCTGCGCCGCTTCCCGATCATCGGCGCCGACCTGCAGGTGGGCAGCGGCTGGCATTCGTTGCACGGCAGCCCGCTGGGCCTCATCGTCGGGATAGCCGGTCTGTTCTACGGCGCACAAAGGCGTGACCCAGACCGCCGAACAAACCATGTCGACTGTGGAACGTGCCGAAAGGTCCAGCGCCCGGATTTCCTGCCGCGCCTTGGCCGCAGCGTCGCCGGACTGCTGGTCATCGGCGCGGCCGCCCCGTTGAACGCCTTCGCGTCCGGGTACGGGACCGGCAACGGACGCGCCCGGGCCATTCGGATACCGGTCGTCGCGGCGCTTGTGCTGCTCAATGTCGGCGCGTACCTGCTCGCGTTCCGGGTGCTGACCCCCGAAGGTGCGGCACAAAGCGCTACTTCCAGGATCGATCCTGGACGGCGTCGTGTTCACCGCCCTGATCACCGCGGCACCGGTCTCATCCAGAACGTGGTCAGCGACAAGTCGAACACCTACGGCGCCTTCGGCACCGTCATCGGCATCGTCGCATTCCTCGGAATCCTCGCCAAAGTCAGCATCCACGCCGCCGAACTGAACCCGGTGGTGCAGCGGCGGCTCTACCCACGGCAGTTCCTCGCCGGTGAACTACCGCCGCTGACGAGCAGGTCCTGCACGACATCGCCCACCAGGAACGTCGCCGCGAAGACCAACGCATCGGCGTCGGCTTCGGGCACGCGGCCCCGGCCGAAGCAGCCACCGACGCCCGGCAACGCAACGACGACGCAACCCAGCCACAACTCGATCCCCGCTCCGGCGACCAACCACCGGTCGAGGTCGACGTGTCGACCCCCTCCCGCAGGGACCGCAACACAATGCCCCGCTCCCCCAGAGTTTTCACTGTCTGCACGATCCCGGACAAGGAACGACCCAGCCGATCCAACGCCACCACCGTCACCGTGTCGCCGGCCCGGGCATACGCCATCAACTCAGCCAAACCCGGGCGGTCATCCCGCGTCCCGGACATCGTGTCGGTGAACACCCGACCCGCAACGCCGGCCGCCGACAAAGCATCGAGCTGCTGATCCAACACCTGATGCCCCGTGCTCACCCGGGCATACCCCAGCACCGCGTGCGAGACCTGCGCCGCCGGCGGCTCCTTCGCGACAGGTCGACGCGGGCGGGACGGCATACGCTCAGTGTCCCATAAGTCGCCACCCAACACGGTAACCAGACAGAGGTTTTGGGACGGACTTTCGGGAATCCACCGGAAGGCGCTGACCAGCATGTGATGCTTCGTGAAGTTGTCACCGGATTCGCTCGCATAGTTGTCACCACCGAGGGTCTAAGCAATGGCGAGGGCCCCGACGGGTGCGATGTCGGCGTCCCGCAGGAGGATCCGCAACCGATACACATCGGGCGACCTCGACGGGTAACGCATCGGTCACCCGTTTGGGGTAAGTCGGACCTGCTGGTCGGCACGGGCACCTTGGAGCCTCGTGGCGGCTGCCGTTCACGAAGATCGTATCGTCGACCGGGCTGCTACTGGCTGTGGCGGGTCAGCTGCGATGCGGGCTTCGGCTCGGCGTCCGCCGCCGACTCGGAGTCGCCGGCCGCGGAGGTCGGCACCGTGGGCCGCGTGGCGTGGGCAGCAGTCCGTTGCGACCAAGCGGCCCGCGAACCCGTGAGCAAGAACCGAACGTGTTGTGGTCAGTGACCGCCGCTACTACCGAACGGGATGCCGATGATCAAAGGCTGATCCGGCTCGGCCGGTGCCTGTTCATCGGTCCAGGGCATGGGGCCGGCCTCCGCAGCGGCGGCCAGCGATCCGGACCGGTCGCCGACGGGGCTGCTATCCCCCTCAGGTGCCTCGACTGGACCAGGATCGGCTACGGACAACGTGTCCGCCGTATCCAACGCAGGAGACGCCGAGGCCGAGAGGCCCGTGTCGGCCGACTCGGAAGAGTCGTCGATACCTGCAGGTGCAGCGGAACAGTTCTGCCGTTCGTCGACATCGCCCGATCTGTGGTCAACGCTGCGCCCGGTGGGATACACGGAGACGAAGAAGCCCTGCTGGGTCTCCAACGACAGATCGCTCTCGCGCAGGTACGCCTGCGCTGCCACGATGACCTGTTGTCCTTCCTCGACCCGCAGTTCCAGGAACTGGTTCGCGGACAGGTTGGTCAATGAATAAATTTGAGTGATGTACATAGCCATCATGTTCCCCGTGCACCGGGCGTGAATCGTCGCCACGACCCGCCGATCCAGCCGGACGGCTTGTTCGCTTACGGCTGCGATCATGATCGAGGTCGGTGCCACGAAGCGTAGTCCGCCTGGCACCGCCGGCCGTCGCCCGAAGGATGACCCGTCAGCGGGCCGGTCGAGTCGGCGGTAGGTCCTGGAGTCGCTGTCGCGCGAGTCGGTCGAGCAGCTCCAGCTGGGCACCGGGTGGTGTCTGACCAGCAAGCTGCGCTCGGCTCTGGCTGACGACCTTCTCGATGACCGCAATGGTGTGGCGATCTTCGTAGTCGCCGAACAGCCCCTCGAGCAGGTCGGCGTACGAATCGGCGCTCACGACTCCAAGTGTGGACCTAATCGCTTCGGCGGTTGGTCGGGTTCACCCCGGTTACTGCGGCTGCTGCCGGCGCGGAGGGTTGCGGTGAGGCTGCTGTCGTAGCCGGGGTGCACCCGGCGAAGCGCGACGAGTCCGGCCAGGATCCGGCTCTTAAAGGTGCCCAGCGGTATGCCCAGGAGGTGACTGGCCTGCAGATGGGTGTGACCGGCGAAGTAGATCAGGAGCATCGCCTGCCGTTGCAGGCTGGTGAGGTGACCGAGGGCTTCGTGCAGAGCGGTGAAGTCGGAGTGACGCAGCGCCACGTCGGCGACGGTGTCGGCATCGCGTTGAAAGTGGAGTTGGGCGTAGCGGTCGTCGTGGGCGCGGACGGACTGGGCGTGGCGGACCCGGTCGACCGCGGCCGTGGGCGATCCGCCAGATCCACGATGCGGCGCTGCCTTTGCTCGCGTCGAAGCGTGACGCGTGCGCCCAGATCTGGAGGAACACCTCTTGGGTGACTTCCTCGGCCTGGGCACGATCACGCAGGATCGCGCAGGTGATACGCAAAACGGTTCCCTGGGTGAGGAGGTAGAGGTCCTCGAACGCTGCGGGGATCTCGCCGGCGACCTGCGCCAGCAGCGCGGTCAGCTCAGTACTGGTCGGCATACCCGACGCTGAGGACGCTGCGGCGCTGCTTGACTGCAACAAGATGTGCGCTCCCCCCGTGTCGGCGTCGGTGATCTAGCGGTGGTTCGAGGGTGCGGCCATCCAGGACAGGCGCCAGGCGGGTTTCACATCTACCGCTCACCTGACCGGTGCACCCTATCCAGAGATCGACCGGTCGGCGACGAGGTGCGGCGTGGCCGCACCCTTTTCCGATCCAGCCCGGCCTCGGCCAGGATCGCTTCGACGGTGTCGGCGAAGTGGGCATCCTCGAGCCGGCGGGGGATGTTGACCCATATCCGCAAGCTCCCGACTGCGGGGTGGTGGTTCCAGGTGGCCAGTTGTCGGCATGCTCGGCCCAGTACGAACGCACCGATGTCGCAGATGAGTCCGCTGTCTTGGGCGATAGGGATGAAATCCAAGGTGGGCACCGACCCGCGGGTGGGGCTGCGCCAGCGCTGCAGCGCTTCGAGGCCGATCAGGTGGCCGGTGGGCAGGTTCACGATCGGGTGGGTGGTGGCTATCGAAGACCGCGCCGACCCCCGGATGGGAAGCAAGGCCAGGCCCGCGGCACCGCAAGCCGGACCTCGACCAACAGGCAAGAGCACACTGACGGCAACAGCCGGGTGCACAGAATGACCGCTGCATTTTCGGCTGAATTTAGTGGCGGGTGGGCATGTTGGTGGGGTTCCCGCCGGCCACGACGAGCACGACGATGACTACGGTGGCGATGGCCAAGAGCGCGATGGCGATGAGCATGATCATGAGTCGGCGGGACCGGAACCGGATTTTCTTTTCGTGGGACGGTCCGGATTCTGTGCTCATGACGAGATCCTTTGCGCTCGAGTCGTTCTCGGATACCGGGCCCTCAAGGTGCCCGTGGTCGTGGTGGCGATCAGATTTCATCCATCAGGTCACCCCGCTATGTCGTGCTGCGGGTAGCCGCGAGATGCGGGCTGCGGGGGAAGGTGTGGGGCTCATTTCGGTGTCGGGGCCCGCGCAGGTGCCGGGCGTTGACCAGTGCTCACCAAGACGCGACCTGCCCGGCGGTGCGCGGGGTCCCGGACGGCTGTTGACTCGGCACAGAAAGAACACCTTGGCCGGGTGTGTCCGGCGCCGAGGTTCGGTGCGCTGCTGACGGCTCGGCCGTGAAGTCCCGCTGCGCGGACGGGTATCAAGTCTTGCGCTGGTCATTGCGCCGGGCCGCGGCCGGTGAGTGCACCGTCGATCAGTGCACAGGCCACCTGCAGATCGGTGCCCAGATACACCCCGGGCAGGCCGCGGCGGGCGCGGATACCCGCGAAGGCGTTGCCGGCGTAGAACAGGGCGATGTGCTGCCGGTGGACGGCGTGCATGCTAGCGACGGCTTGGCGGCGGGCGCTGGCCAGCTGCGAGACGACCACAACTCCGGCCGCGCTCTTGCCCGTGGCGGCGGCCAGCAGGGTGGTAGTGGCGATGCGGGGACCCAGGATCTGGCAGGGCCACCGGGCCAGGCGCAGCAGCAACGCCAGTGCTTGCATCCCGAGGGTGTGCTCATCACCCGGTCCGCACGCCAGGAGAACCGGTCGGCAAACTCGCGGCGGGGGTGCGTAGACGGTGCGACGCCCCACCCATCCCCGCACCGCCCCGGTCAGCACCTTTTCCGGCGCAGATCCACACGCGGTCTCAGACCAGGCGCCGACCTGCCGCATCGCCGGCAGCAGGACTTCATCGATGCTGCGGCCCACGCCCAGCACCTGGGCGGCGGCATCGAAGCTGCGGTCCAACGCCGGGCCGTCCAGTTGCTGCGCCTGCGCCAGGATCTGCGCGATCGCCTGCGCACTGCCTCCCTGGGCGGCGAGCATGTCATGAACGCTCTGGGCGGCGAGTCCGGCGCGTTGACCGCGGGCGATCTCATCGCGCATCAACCGCAGCGCATGCAACGCAGCCGGACCGTAGCGTCGGTGCCGCCCAGAAGTCCTTGATACCTCGGGGATGCCGTACCTGATCTCCCAGGACCTCAACGTCGGCATCGGCACGCCCAGCACCTCGGCGACGTCGCCGATGATGACGCCGCGCTGCGGCGGGGCGGCCTGCAGATCGATCGACACGCTCACCTGATACTCCCTTGCGGGCAGCGGTGCACGGCCTGGTCAGTAGGAGGCGATACAGGTGACGGGGCCGCCCCGGTGGTGCACGAACAGCTGGGCGGGTCGGTGGCCGGCCGCGATGCGCCCGCAATGTTGGATCGCTGCCGCCAGTTCCTGGTGCTCGTCAAACAGTTGCCGTCCGAATCGGCACACCCAACCGCTGTTTCCTGCTGCACCACACGATAGAACCAGGCCATGCATTCACCGTGCCCGCCGCGACCAGCACCGGCCAGGGGCGAAGGTCCCGGCATCGCCAGGCCCGGGCCCGGGACACCTGAGCCCCGCAGCCCACCTAGTACACGTCGTCAGCCTTGGCTGTTCGATAACGGATTCATCGGCCGCCCTTGCGCGCGGGGGCCTGCGCGGTGCGCGGGGGCGCAGTTCCGCAGCCAGGACTACGGAACTGCGCCCTCGGTGTCATTTAATATTGGTGGACTAATATTGGTGGACGGATTTGAGGGGGTGGCGTAGTGCCGGACGGGACGCGAGCCTCGGACGCTGAGCGGGAAGCGGTGGTCGCGCGGCTGGCGCGGACACTGGTGGAGGGTCGGATCACGGTGTCGGAATTTGATGAGCGTGCTCGGCTCGCCCACGCCGCGAGGACCCACGCGGAGTTGAAGGTGCTGATGACCGACTTACCTGCTGTCACGTGGTAGGCAGGTCAGCCGCCTGACGCGACGATGGCTCCGATGCCGGGCTCTGTGCGCCAACAGCGTCGGTCGGGGTTACGACGTCGATAGCGGGTAGCACGCTGCTTTCGGTGAGGACCCGGTCGATGTTTTCGTCCGGGATGCTGGCCGGGGCATCGGCGTCGGTCACGGGAGCGGTGGCCCTTTCGAAGAACCGGAGCAGTTCGACGGGGAACGGCATGACCAGGGTGCTGTTCTTCTCCGCGGCGACGTCGACCACGGTCTGGAGCAGACGTAGCTGCATCGCGCTGGGAGTGTCGGCCATGACCCTCGCAGCTTGGGCGAGTTTGGTGGAGGCCTGGAACTCTCCGTCTGCAGCAATGACCCGGGCACGGCGTTCCCGCTCCGCCTCGGCCTGCCTAGACATCGAGCGTTTCATCCCTTCGGGTAGCGCGACGTCTTTGACTTCGACCCGCTCGATGTGGAGGCCCCACGGTTCCTCGGTGGGGGCGTCGATGACGGCCTTCAGCTCATTGTTGATCTGTTCGCGGTCAGACAGCAGGGTATCCAGATCGGCGCGGCCGATGACCGAGCGCAGCGAGGTCTGCGCGACCTGGGAAGTGGCTTGCATGTAGTTCTCCACATTGATGACGGCCTTGACCGGGTCCACGACCCGGAAGTAGACCACCGCGTCCACGGTCAGGGTGACATTGTCCCGGGTGATCGCGTTCTGGGCGGGGATGCCCATGACGATTGTCTGCTGGGACACCTTCGTCATACGGTCAGCGACTGGGATCAGCAGCTGCAAACCCGGTTCGCGGACGGCTGGCAGCAGCCGACCAAAGCGCAGCACTACGCCCTTCTCGTACTGCTGTACCAGCCGGACGCTCGATCCCAGCAACAACAACACGACCACGATAATGACGGCGATAACGGCGATAACGGTCATGACGTGTCCTTCGTTGGATAGCCGGGCGTCGTACTTGCGAGGAACTTCGTCGCAGTTCGACTGACTCCCCGCTTTACACAATACGACCGTGTTGGCTGGGGCGGCGGTCATCGGGCGGCCGGGAACGCCGAGGTCCGTGACACGGGCGTGTTGTAGTTGAAGCCGACGAACTGGACCGACACGGTCGCCGGCCGGCACCAGGTCGTGACGTAGGCAGTCGGCTCACCTGTAGGCCGGCCGGCCTGCGCCCGGCGCTGGACAGCAACGTCTCGGCGGTGTTAGGGCCCACGTTGGATTTAGGGTGGGCGTGTTCAGGCGTGTCGTCGGGTGCAGGGTCGGGTAGGCCGAGCCCCTCAGAGTGAAGTGGGGCACTGGCAAGGTACCGGCCAGCCGGCCGCGCCGGAGCGGCGCCCGCACCATCCGGAGGTGAGCACTAGGACAGATGATCCGGCGGCTACACGACGCTACGGAGACCTTTCAGGCGCCGCCCGGTGCCCGGTGGGACATAGTCATTCCGCCGGATCGTGATGAGTTGGTCTGTCATCACGACCTGGCTCCTTGGAACCTGGTCCGCGACGGCGATCGGTGGGTGTTCATCGACTGGGACGGCGCCGGCCTTGGGTCACGACTGCGGGACCTGGCCTATGCCGCCCACGGTTTCGTGGGAATGCACCACGATGGCGATCCGACCGCGGACGGCCCCCGACTGCGGTCCCTGATCGACGGGTACGGCTTGAACGAGGGCCAACGCCGCCAGCTGCCCGGCCTGATCACAGCTCACGTCCGCGGCATGTACGACCTACTTACGACGGGCACACAACCGGTCGGCAGCCTTTGGCTCGATTGTGGGCCGAAGGGCATGGCGACCAACGGGGGCCTGGCAGCTGATGACAGCAACCGCAACGCTCGTCGATGGACAGCAGCGCTGCTCGGCTAACCCTGGGCGGCGGCCCGTCAGAGCTATGGCCAGCGCCCGTTCCGGCCGCCGCTGAGTTCCCAAGGGGGATCCCTCACCGGACACGGGGTGTTGGTAACGGTGCTGTCACCAGCCGCAATTGAGCCCGGGGACATCAGCTGGGACCGGGGCAAGCGGGTCCTGAACATCGAGCGCAGCCACGTCGCAGCGCACGTCCGGGAGACCGACATCCTGATCGTCGACTACTGGCCGGCGGCCTGCTTTATGCGCATACCGGCATGTTCGCTCTCCCAGGAGGTGTCCGGCAGATGCGCGGAACCGCGCCGGCGCAGGTCGATGGCGCGAGGGCGAGCCTCGTGCTGGGCGGTGGTGGTCTGTTCAGCGCGGCGGACGCCATGGTTCTCCGGGAGGCTGAACCGATGGCCTGGCTTATGGAGATGGCGATGGCCCACGATGACAAAGATCTCTGGGGCCAGTGCTACTGCTGCTAGAAGCCGAAGCATTCTGACTGCGTTCGAATTCGAAGAAGAATGACGATGATGAAGATTGAGCGATTCAGGATCGACGTGCCTCAACGTGAGATCGGCGCGCTTCGCATGCGCCTGGCCAACACGCGCTGGGCGCCCGAACTTGACAACGAGGACTGGTCCTACGGAGTCAACGGCACCTATCTGCGCGAACTGATGACCTATTGGCAGGACGGTTTCGACTGGCGCGTGCAGGAAGCGCGGATCAACAGCTTCCCGCAGTTCCGCGCGGAGATCGACGGCGTGCCGATTCATTTCATCCATGTGCGCGGCAAGGGGCCTAACCCCGTTCCCATCGTCCTGAACCACGGATGGCCCTGGTCGTTCTGGGACTTCAAGGACGTCATCATGCCGCTGGCCGATCCTGCTGCACATGGCGGCGATCCTAAAGACGCCTTTGACGTCATCGTCCCTTCGCTGCCCGGCTTCACCTTCTCGGGGCCGCTGCCCCGCAACGGTGTCGGTTATGTCGAAACAGCCGGCATGTGGGTCAGTCTGATGCGGGAACTGGGCTATGAGCGGTTCGTCACCCACGGCGGCGATGCGGGCGCGTTCCTGAGTGCGCGGCTTGGACATGCCCATCCGGAATCGATCATCGGCGTCCATCTAAGCTTACCCATTCTTCCTGGAGTGCCCCATGACGCCGGCGTCCCAGCCGATTTCACCCCGGAAGAACGCGCCATGGCCGAAGGGCAGACCATACGTCCGGAGGCCTTCTACCATGTTTTGATCAATGCCTTTGATCCGCAGACCCTCGCCTGGGCGATGCACGACAGCCCCGTGGGTCAGGCGGCGTGGCTACTCCGCCGCCGCGCCTGGAGCGATTGCCATGGGGACGTGGAGACCAAGTTCGACAAGGACACGCTGCTCACGCATTTTTCGCTTTACTGGTTCACGAACAGCTTTGTCGGGTCGGAGCTGTTTTGCCGAGCTTCCGGATTTCCCCGGCCCATGGCGCTGGCTAACGACATCAAGCCCGAGATTTGTAGTCGTGGGTCATCGTCCCGGCGCGACCTGGTTTCATCGGCAGGGAAGGTTGAGTGCGGTCCAACGCCTGACATTGGGTTTTCTCGTCGAAGGAGAACACCACCGCCCTGGCCGGCGGTTTCATATACACGCCAACGACATCGACCAGTTTCTCCTCGAACCGGGGGTCGTTGGACACCTTGAACGAGTTGACCTGCCACGGCTTGAGGTTGTGATCGGCCCAGATCTTGGCGACGGTGTCCTTGCCGATGCCCAGCCGCGCGGCCAGCGACCGTGTCGACCAGTGGGTGGCGCCGCCGGCGGGCCGCTCCCGATGAGTCATCCGCAGGACTTCCTCAACTATTCCCCGCAGGCAAGCTCGACTTGCGGCCCCGTCCCCTCGCAATTGTCCCGACCCCGCCGACACCCTCCTGTGCGAACCGAGAACGCCACCGCCGCACCGAATCCGAGTCCACCTCGCACCGCCGGCCGATCACGTCGTTGGCGACCCCGTCAGCGGCCCACAACAATGCCCGAGCCTGCACCACCTGCCGGTGCAGCAACGACGTCGACACCGCCATCCGCTCCAGCTCGACACGCTGATCATCAGTCATCGGTAAAGCTGCAGCCACCATAACCGCATTCTACCAAACAACCAGACTAATTCACAGACACACCACTAGGATCGCCGCCGCCGCCGACGTTAGGTACTCAAAGAACGGTACCCAGTCATCTGGCTGCATCGTTTTACCTTTCAGCTTGAAAGTGCTGCGCCCTGACAAGGGCGACGCGACACCGTTAGATGCTCTATGCGCCAAGTGTCCTGAGTGCTTGTTCAAGTTGAACGCCTGCCATCTGGTGACCCATATCGACCATGATCAGCCGGTTTCGCAGTGCTTCGGTCTGCGACACGTAATCCTGTGTCTGGATGAAGTCAACAGTCGGCGCGTCTCTGGTCAAGAAAAGCAGTCCGTGGAAATTCTGGTTCAGCGGGCTGAGCGTCTCGAACCGGGTGCGTAGTTGCGCCGACATGACTTCTGGCATCCATCGGGGCCACCGAGGCTGAATGTCGACGAACACAAGGCCGCCGTCGGAGCGCACGAGGGCTAAGTCGGGACTTGAGCTTTGACCTAGCCCCATGTTCGGATGCACCGTGAAGTTCCCTGCGCCGCGCTCGACCAGGTCGACGACGAGCCGGGCAGTACTTTGCTCGACTGCGACCGAGTCACGGATCGGTGCCGTCAAGGCTGCGGGCACACCCGCTTGATCAAGGCTGTCAGCCACTGCCGCCTTCTGAGTGGTGGTCAGTCCTTGCTGCTCAAGTCGCTCTGCAAGCTCTGAGCCTTCGAACTGAACCTCCTTGTCACCCCACTTGAGTGTTGTGGGCAGTACGCCGACTACAGCAGCGATGAGGAACACGGAGCCGATCAGCAGTAGTGCTACCGGTCCAGCCTCGACCGTCGTCTTGAACACGGCCCAGCCGCCAACACCGCCGCTGATCACACCCAGAATTGCGCAGATAACCCTCGCCCAAGGCTCGACCTTGATCGGCTGACGGCGCACTGCCTTGCTCGTCGGTGTCGCTACCTGATCCCCCATGGGTGGAGCCTACGGCTCACAAGATCCCCGAGTACCGCTCGATCCCGTCGCCCTGCTGACCGTAGTCACTGAAGCTCAAGTTGGCGATCGACAAGTTCATCTCCACCATCGCCATCGCTTTGGGGATCACCCTGAAGCTCTCGCCCTTCTCCATGTACAGGCTGAGGGCCAAGATGGGATGCTCCGGGCGGCGGACAGTCTCGCCGTCTACCACGAAGAAGTAGTCCGGTCCACCTTCCGTTTCGCAATCCGGCCAAGGAAGGTCGAGCAGTTGTTCCGTGGTCAGACCGTCGAATTCCCGGTTGTCGATCACCAGCACGTTCGGAGCGGCGTCATAACCTCCGGCCAGTTCACCGCCGTCGATCTGCACCGTCGCTGTACCCTCATCCCGGATCTGGGCCCAGGCGGCCTCGCTGCTGAAGTCCGTCCGGATGAACAGCGGGCTGGAGGCTGTCAGCATCTCTTTGGTGATCGCCATATTCGCTCTTCCTCAGTGTCGAGTCGTTCCGGAGCCATAGCGGCTATGAGCTGGTGAAGGTCACCGACTCGATCAGCATCCGTGGAGAGTACTGGTCGTTGCATACGCATCGGTAGGCTTGGCTTCCGCGAAAAGTAAGGAGCAGGTGTATGAGCCACCGCACGAAGAGCGTCCGTACGGTCATGGTCAAGGAGACGCACGAGCCACCGATACCTCAAGACTGGCCGAATGGCCATGTCGGCGGGGTTGCGCTGACCGGTGACGACGAGGCCGAGTGCATCGAGATCACCATCCATGGGGTTAAGCACTACCTGCACTCGACTACGGCGCGAGAGCTGTCAAACATGCTCGTCGGCCGGATCGACGAGTGGAACGGGATGGCAAGAGCTCATGGATCTCCCGGTGTCTAGTCTGCCAACTGCTGTAGCGATCGAACGATCAAGACGGTCGCCTGCGCCGCTGCGTAGGCCTCGACGCGTTCGACATCCCCGTGAGTGACTGTCTGGGCAAGATCCCAGGCAGCTCGGATGAATACCCGCAGCGTCTTCCGGCTACCTCCGCTGGCATGGGACGCCAGGAACAGGTCGAGCCAGGTCTTGGCGTCGCCAGCCTTCGGGACCTCTTGGCCGTACTCGACCAGGCTGGGGTCGGCTAGGAGCTTCGCAGCATCGATGAGGATCTCTCGGCATCGTCGGCCTACGTCCTGCAGATCGTCCGTTGAGGCTGCACGCCGCAACTCAGCTACGACGCCGTCCACCCTCAAGTCAAGGGCGGCCCACGTTGGCAGGCCGGGAGCGCCCGGATCGCTGACCTGCGCTCCCTGCGACGCCCGCTCTAGGGCTTCCCGGACTGGTCGAGCCTCCGCTGCGATGTGCTGACGCCGGCTTGCGTAGCTGGGCAGATGTTGCGAGTAGTGGCCATACCAGGCCCAGAGGTCGTCGTATGGAAAGGGTGGATCGATACCCCGCTTCCTCAGACCCGCGTTCAGTGCACTACGTCGATTGATGAACTTCTCGTTGACTGAGTTGATCGGGTCGCCCCCGGTTCCGGTTGAGACGAGTAGTGCAGCCTGGGCATTCAGTAAGGGCTGGTGATTAATTAACCTGGTTCAGGTCGGGCGTGTCGTTGGGTTGCGGGTGCAGCGTGTAGTTCCACTCACCGTGGAATTCGTCGCGGGTGAGAGTGCCTGTGGTTTCTAGGTTTTGCA
>JAABUK010008919.1_pt1 | contig 13884 bp, 14 predicted proteins | sample 5559141 | NCBI WGS metagenome assembly JAABUK01 (sample SAMN10711869, study PRJNA513367) | rock metagenome | isolation source: Antarctica rocks | place: Antarctica: Victoria Land, Pudding Butte nord | collected 2016-01-03
TGGTGAGGTGGCGAGCTGTGAGTGCGCCAGGTGGCAGGGAGGCTTGAGAGCTGCTGAGGCAGCTGCATGCACAGCAAGACAGCGTCAGCTTGACAGCACAGCATGGCTTTTAGCTAATCCTGTTGCATGGACTGCAGGAGCATGAACACACACTGTGCATGAACCTGTCAAACATGCTTCAGCGGACCAAGAGACAACAAGAACGTGCTTGTCATCAGATGCATGCAGATACATGTGCATTCAATCATGCCAGCAAGGCACCATGGACTTGCAATCACATGATGTCTGTGTACACGTGCAGGTAAGATGCCACAATTCAATGCCATGTATAGCTGCTTGCTGAAAGAACAGTTGCACCTGTACAGGGCTGCGGCCACAAGCAACTTTTGCTGCCCTGACGCACTTTCCAGCAGTGATACGAGCTTCAGCAGGATCTCTTCTCTGGCAGATCTCTCCTCAGGACACATCAGAATCGCTGCCAATGTTGCAGATTGCAAATCGTGAGCGCTGGTTGCTTGCTTTGTAGAAGTAGAGCTGAAGCTGCTGTTTGGCTGGCGTTGGCTATCTTGACTCAGATTGTGGTTGCGCAGGTGCTCTGGTGCCAAGGAACTGAGGCCAAGCAAAGCTTTGTGGATGGCAGACTCATTGCCAGTCCTGCAGCAACAACAGAGAGTGGCATGTGGCAGGCTGATCTGAGCAGTTGATCAAAGTGTATGCATTCTGCCTGCCAGAGTGAGGTGCGACAGCAGACGCTCTGATGTCGGGCTTCAGTGTGTGACGCGGCTATTCTTACCGGAAGATGGCTGCTAGTCTAGTCCAGAGGGTGAGACAGCTAGGTGTTAACTTGAACCCTGAACTAGGAATCCTCTGCAGATTTGCTTTCCATGCTGCAGTTGACGGGCTGACCGTGGAAGGTTTGAGGCGCCTTGATACTAGGTAGAAGCGGCTTCGAACAAGATGCTGCGTGGTAAACCCGTGTGATGTGAAATGGAGGCACGACGCCGGCGCTTGCTGCTGTGCACCCAAACGGCATGTGGTCTTGTAAAAGTTTGGAACCAGGTGCGTCATGGCCACGCAGCCAACTGCTTCGAGCCGTTGTTTTTGGTTGCAATATGTAGCAACTTCAGGTAGGGTGCTGCGCCATTTAGGTGAGCTTTCAACCCTGACCTAACGAACTCGATGTGCTTGTCAAGAGATGCGTAAGCACCAACGAAGGCCGGCTCGGTCCTGCACGGTCTGGGACAATCCTACGTGCAAGGTGCTGACATTGCCGCTGTCGAAGCCACTGACAAAACTATGTGGTGCGGCACGAAGTTGAAAGGAGCTTGAAACCAGTTTGTAACGCCAACCATTCTGCTTGTCAGCTTTGTGTGCTGGAAGGCAGTTGCTGAAGAAGCCAGACGTGGTCCCCATGTCAGTACTGTGCAGCAACTCTGCACGTCATATACAAATACTATCATCAATACATATGATGATAGCTATATAGCTGCACGTGCATGCAGTTGTCTTCAACGCAAAGCAGGCCATGCACGCACTAACATATCAATATTACACGTCTGTACAAGCGCACTAGTGCTCTGATGTGCTCCCTGTTTTCAGCCTGCAGCTATGGCACTTTGACCTATACATTGACGAATGATGCTGCAGACAGGCTGCAGGAACACTTAGCAGGGAAAAGGTTTAGGTAACATTTGCACACCAGAATGACCGGTCTCGTGCAGTGAATTTGCCTAAACCTGCGAATGAACTGTACAAGCTTACAACAAGAGGCCTCCAGCTAGGTTGCCATTGGTCTGGCTGCCACACACGCTTACTTGAATTATGAGTGAGGGAAAATTCCTCACACATCAGTCTGCACGCGTGCGCAGTACGTACGTACATCCAGCAGCGTCATTCACACGTAAGTGTACCATGTGCTCATGACCAAAGCAGGAGACCTGATCAAGTCAGACGGCTGGGGGCACGCGCAGCAAAACGCGTAGAGATCATCTTGGGCTGTCCAAGGGATTCCAAGGAAATTTCAGCGTTTTGTCTTCAGAAGGATCCACATGCAGCATTTAGAAGCAGGCTCTGCATCCTGCTGGACTGTGAGGTCAACGAATGGCATGTTACGATCGGCTGCACGCTTTTCCCGCCAGAAAGCAGATCGACACGATGCCTGGCGGTTGCAGTCAAATTAGTCAAGCAGATATTTGGGACCTTGCTTGCTACTGGCTTTGCACTCTTCGTGCGAGAGCCGCCCAAGCTGCAAAGTGGAGTAGCTCAACAAGGCTAAGCTCAGGAAGCCTCCACACTCAGCTCAACACAGAAGCTCTGCAGCGTCCAGCTACTCTTCAGATTGTTTGTTGGCAGGCCGGGAGCAAGAAGTTGCCCAGCCAATTTCCTCAACACCACACACAGTCAATTTAGGTGCGCAGAGCGTGACTGGCTTTTGGGTAGCCATCGCAGCTAGGCAAGCAGCACTGCGTGAAGTGCTGCAGCGAGTGCCTGCAGATCCTGCTGTTGGCCTGCAGACACGCCGCCTATTGTACAATGTGTTCTGCGCTCACCCGCGTGCCATTCGCAGTTGACTGGAAGCAGGGGCAAAGAGCTTTCGGGTTTCCAGCTCCAGGTGCTAACGTAAGTTTACTGCTAACAAGCAGCTCCAACGGCCCGATACTGCTCTTGCGTGCCCGCTCGGTTGCTGACCTGGCTCTGCCGTTTACCGTTACAGTAAGGCTGCTGCCGACCCAGTGCGCTTGCTGCAGATGTTCCAGAACTTTGAATTGTATGGGCAGGGCAGAGGAGGAAGCCACAGTGGCGCAAGAGGAGGCGCAAGAGGAGGCGGCAACCGAGGCAGAGCAAACAGAGGCAGGGGAGGCAGAGGCGGCATAGGTACCAGGTTCGGTGGCAGCGGAATGTGCTGGCCTCTGCCAGAACTGCCGGGGCCTGCAGCCAGTAGTCAGAGTCGCCCTCCACCCAGAGCAGCTTCCCAGAGCAAGCACAGCACACCTGTAGCTGCCTCAGCAGTAGATCCTGGCTCTGGGAACAAGGCTGCTGCTGCTGCATTATGTGCCAACATAGGTCAGAAGCCCAAAGTCCCCACAACTATTCCCAGTGAGCATTCTGGAGCAGAGGCACTGCCAGCAGCTGCCTCTGGCAATGCAACAGCTGCTTCGCAGGCTGCTAATCCAGCACTTGTCAACCTAGTTGCCAACAACCCCAACCTGCGCCGCAATCCAGGCAGACAGCCACTTCCTCATGGAGGTAAACTAACCTACCCACCAACTTCCAGAACTCTCAACCCCGGCGCACCCAATGATGTCAGCCACACCCCCCACACCCTCAACCCCAATGCTCCCAACACCCGCAATCCCAACATTCCTACCCCCAACACCACAAGCAGCCTCCCTTTCAGTCCCCGTCTGCCCTTCAGGCCAAGAGGCAGCCTTTCCAGCGGCCCCAACCACATTTCAGCACCCCACCCAAGCGCGTCAGTCAGCCCAGACAGCCCCCTGGTCGCCCCCATCAACCCCCAATGCTCAACCTGGCAACGAATGAACAGGCCAACCCAAATCAGTCACAGCCAGGTCAGCAAGCAGACTTTGAGTATGACACTGGGTACCACCCAGGGCATAGTAACAGCTTCACTGGCAACTTCAGCCATTCTCAGGTCGGATATGGTCATGACTATATGCCCTACTCAGGCTTTGATCCCCCTGGGTTTTATGATGAGCCACTGCGCTCCCAGTATGACGACTTCTCAGAAACTGTGCCAAATTACAGCTGTGGTGTTCCAGCACCTATTGTGGGGAATGCTGCTATGGCAAGCTATGGTGCTGACCCTAAAGCAGTTGTGGGGCAGAAGCGCAAGTTCTCTGGGCCACCCCAGGCTGCCCCCCGCCCTACCCAGCGCCCTTTCGCCAGGGGGCCAGACCCCCCTGTGGGCCCTGCCCAGGCCCCTGAGTACCCCATCAATGGTCACACTGGCGAGCTGGGCATGCAGGGAGACTACGATGCTCACAATCCCCAGGTCAGCTGCAATGATCTCATTGCATATGATCTGATTGTGCCAATGACAGAAAAGCTGTCCTGTGCTTGCCAAATCGCTCAATCTGCATTGTTTCTTGTTCACAAGCATGCCTTACATGTGACTGCTCAGCTTAGTTCAGCATGTTGCAAGCTGCATGTTGCACTATATGGGGGGCGCTCAGACGGCAGATATGTGAACAATATTTGCAGTCTCACCGCCCCACACATAGTCTCAATGTCGATGCAGTCACTTCACATCTGGACGTGAATCTGCCAGTGAAAGGCACGCAACTATTTTCGCCTCTTGAGTCAAATCAACTGTTTTACATGGCACCTTCTGTGCTAACTGTGCAGGGGGAGACTTTCATGGAGCGCAGAATGCAGTGGGCACTGCATCGCCTGCACACTCTGGAGGAGCGTATGGTGCAGATTGAGACTGCAGGAGGCACTTACAATGGTGAGTCCTCTGGCTGAGTTGACTGCTGCTTGGTAACCAGGCTCAGGCAAAGCAACACTGCCACAGCAAGGACCCGTGTCTAGCTATAGGTGCATTGCTGGGTTCTGGCTGACATTGGCTTGCTCATACCAGTCAGTAAATCAAGTTTGGCAACAAAGTCTCAGAAGTCTAGCTCTTACCAATCTGTACCACAGAAGGATGCACCAATGCTTACTGCTGGTACTTGGTCTGTGGGTGACTCACAAGCATGCTGTGTCATTACTGGCTTACTGAATTGGCAATGACTTGTCGTAAGCATCTGAAGCCTTCTAGGGGGACAGCTGGCAGCCTGCTAGCAGGCTTCAAATGCTTACGACAAGTCATTGCCAGTTCAGTAAGCCAGTAATGACACAGCTCCCCTATGGACGCTACCCCGATTGGGTCACTTCTTGTTGATTGGCAGCCCAAGGATAGCAGCTGACTCACAAACTAGTGACAGCTGCAGTGCATCAAAGATATTGTGACACTCAGCTTGACGCAAGATGCCATGGTGATCACAGGTGTGTGAATAGGCTGTAGATACCAGCAAGTTCAGTTCTCAAGATGGCAGTGGCATGCTCGGATGAGCTGACACTACTGATACACTGACATAGTCTTACTCAACTTGGCTCAAGACTGTATGGCCTTTGCTGGAATCACATGCAAGCTCATGTATTATGGCCACCTTCTAGAGTCAGATGCAAGCATCGCTGATGTACTGCTGCCAACATCTGTAGAGTGGTATTTGTCTGTTGGCACTGAAGGCAGTAAGACTATGAAAGTGCAGCAACAACAAATTCGAGGTCAAAACATGACACTCAGGCGTGAATCTTGCCAGATATAGATGCTCACATGTTTCACAGCAAGCAATGCACCATGATGCCAGTTTGTGCATGATGGCATTGCAGTAATGCAGCTTCTGTGCTTGTCAGCTTGGACACAATCCACATTTTGGGCTGTTAGTTATTAGCTTTGTGGGTCGTTGAGGCAGTGATTGTGCCCATCCTCAATTAGATCTGAGGTTCCTCTGATACAGTCCTTGTAGAAGCTGGATGTACTGCTGTAATTATGTTGATATGTCATCCCATCTCTTTGTTTGTAATGATACTGTTGCAAAATTCAGTCAAGTGCTGTTACGCCTCCAATGAGTTCAGAAGTACCACTAGTGTCAAGCTATTACTCAGTGTTGTCTGCACACACAGCTTTACTATCTGTCAGAGCTGTAGTTTGCTTGACTCTGAGCTGCTGCAGCACTTGGTGTAAGTCTGTGTGCTTGGCCAGGACGTTTTCTGCTTGCACTGAGCAGGGATTCTGAAAACCTCATACAGCTTTGCAGGGCGGGAGTTGAACGGCTAGTATTCACTGCTGTTGCGAAACCACAAACGCAGTCACATCGAGCCAGCCAGAGAATTTCATTTGACAGGGCTCGGGGTGGTAAGCTGGTTCGGCTGCACAAGGGTGAGGTCGTTGGTGAGAAGTTAAGATCGAGATCATGCCGGTACGCGCATGCAGTGAGCGTCGACGTTGTTGTCAAGAGGTTGCCAGGGACAAACTCATGAGCTCGATGCATCAACAGACCGTACCATTTGCTCATTTTGAAGCATGTGCAAGCAGTCCAGTCGCGTATTGTAACGGCGGAGTTGCTGTGGTTTGCAGGCTTTCAGCTCTAAGGTCCTGCTGCATTTATCTACATTTGCGGTGAGCCGACTTGAGTTGCTTTGTTAGCAAAACCTGCGTCGTTACAGACTGCACTGCATTCGCTTGCTGAAGCAGTCTGCAGTGAGACACTCCTTTGCCTTGCAGGTGCTGGGCCAGTACTGTTGCTGCACGTGTCCTGTGAAATCAATTTCGCTTCCAGGCAATCCATCATTCACGCCAGAAACACTCGTTGCTGGCCTGCCTGCTGCCTTCAACTTTGGAACCTTTCCACGTAAGCTGCTAAAAGCTTTCACCTGCCTGACTGTCAGATTTCATGTCAGACGTAGGCACACTTGTCTATGTCACACAACACCTGCTCTGTCATTGTCATTACCACTCAGCATGAGCTGAAGTTGCTGCAAGGTCTGCACGTGGACTGACTGTAAGCCAGTGACCATCATTACTGTACGCCTGCAGGGTATAACACGTCTGTAAAGGTAACAAAGGGCCAACTAGCAGTGACCAAGCCTCCACCATCCAACTTCTCCTACTCCATAGATCTGTGTCTGCTGGATCTAGCCTTGTGCGGGAGTGTCCTGACCAGCGCTAAACCACAACTAAGCCCTGCTCCTTTCTTGCTCCCAAATTATGCCCCTCAAGTAAGGCTCATTGCATTTGTTTTCCAGGTGCATATGTGCACGAGTCCACGCAATGCTTTCAAGACTCACTCATTTGCTGTTTTAGGCACAACTCACTTCCTGAATCCCATTGCATCAGCTTGTGGCCTGGGCTTGATGCATCATCACATCCTACTGTGTGCATCACATGTTGCAATGTCACAGATTGCACACACCAAGGTAAGCACAGTGGCCACAGAGCCAGGCTGATGTCTGCTTGAATGAACGCAAGTGCTTCATCTGCAGGGTGTGTATGATCTGGAACTTGACCTGACAGCAGTAGCTGGGCAGCAGACGCTCTTATACTGCAGCAACTTCACAGTCACAGTAAGCTCTTCTGCCATCTGCATCAGCGCTTGAAAGTCTTTTGATAGCTGTGTGGCTGTTTGTGAAGCTAGATGATCAGCATGTGACCTTCCAGAAACAGCACCAGTGTTGTGCGCTATGCTGACAGCATTGTGGCGTCTCAGGCCATCTTGTTCTGTTGAGTAGTTTCTTGCATGCATTGACCAGCATAGTAATGTCTGCTGCACTTGAGCAATCTTATTGGTGTGATCTGCAGCATGATCTGACAGGGGAGTCTTTGTCTTTGGTCCTGCAGCACCAAAGGAAGTGATGGTTGAGTTTTTGGTTTGCTTGCTGCTGCTGATGGTCAGAATCTTGAAGCACTTTGATCTGCAGGTGGCATCAAAGGTGGGGTCACCCCTTCCTTCACCCAAGCCAGGAGCTGCAACTCCAGCCCCTACCCCATCCCCTACCCCATCCCCTACCCCAACCCCTCCAACACCTCTTGTGACTGCTGTGTCGATTGTTGTTGCAAATCTGACTGAATCCCTTGTTCCTAACTCAGTGTCACCAGTCTCACCACCTGCTTCACCACTTGCTAACCTGTCCTCACCATCTCCTTCGCGACCTTCTAACCTGTCCTCACCTGTCTCTTCATCTTCCTCCTTTCCTGCTTCCCCTGCCTTTACTTCACCCCCTTCATCAACCCCTGCCTTGACCTCATCCCCTGCTGGGAATGCAGCTCCCACTGAGTCCCCAACTCCTTCCAGTACGCCCACAGCTTCTCCGCATCAGATTCGCCCATACAATCCCATAGCAGAAGCACCCTTGCCCATCTCTCCTTCCACCCCACCACCCACCCCCACCCCAACTACAACAACATTGCCCACATTGCCTCCAACAACAGAGCCATCACAATCAGTCAACTCATCTTCCGCCCTGTCACCTTTGACCCCAACAGCTAGCCCCTCCATGACCACTGCATCAGCACCAGCCACAGCCTCACCAACCCCCACCACATCCCCGTTAACCCGTGAAGCCCCAGCCACAGCCCCATCAGCTACAGCGCTGCCAGTCCCAATCACAGCCGCCCCCATTTCCACCCCCAATCCAGCAACGCCAACCCAGGCCCCGTCAAGTGACTCACCCTCTGTTGGGGAGCCCTCAGCTGGTCCCCCCTCTGAATCAGGCTCAAGTCCATCTTCTACTTCTGCTCCTGCTCCCACCACAGACCAGACCCCCTCAGAACCCACGCCAGCCCCCTCATCACCCACGCCAACCCTCTCAGAACCCATGCCAACCCCCTCAGAACCCACGCCAACCCCCTCAGATATCCTCCCTTCCTCTTCTCCTTCACAGGAGCCTGCACCAGCGCCCTCGCAGGTGTCGCCACCAGCTCCCTCCGAGCTCTCCCCTTCCTCTTCGCCATCACAGGAACCGATGCAAATACCCTCAGAGCCCACACCAGCAGCTTCCCAGCTCTCCCCTTCATGTTCTCCTTTGCCAGAGCCCATATCAACGCCCTCGGCCCCCGTCTCTGCCTCTTCTCCTTCACTGGAGCCTGCACTAGCGCCTTCAGAGCCAGACTTGGCCTCTTCGCCTTCGCTCTCACCAGGATCTCTTGACAACACACCACCTGCCAGTCCACTTTCAGAGGCTTCTCCCACAGGGAATGGCACCAGTGCCATTGCCCCTGCCCCTGCATCTGGACCAGCCCTGCCCTCTCCTGGCGCAACACCATCACCCAATGCAGGCATGGCAGCTCCAGAGGACAGCCCCAGGGCTGCCCCTGACAGCCCCAAGGCTGCACCTGCCAGCCCTGCTACCAGCCCTTCCTTGGCTCCTGCTGAACAGCCACAGCCCCTGACTGCCAACTCCAGTGAAGCTGCCGCGGCACTTTCTGCTTCCCCACCCTCAGAGACCCCCAGCATTGCAACTCCTGAGGAGGGCCCTGCTGCCCCCCCAAATGCTACCCCCACAAGCCCAGCTGCCCTCCCCACTGCTGCCCCTGCGGGCCCTGCCACCAGCCCTGCTGCCCTGCCTGCTGTGCCTCCCAGTGGCCAACCAGACTCGCCAGCTCAATTTGCCTCATCTTTTTCTTCTTCTTCACCGCAGAGTCCAGGCAGTGCAGCTCCTGAAGAGGGCCCAGTGTCAGCCCCCACCGGTTTGCCTGTGACCCCTGCGAGCAGCCCTTCTATGCTGCCCACTGGACAGACAGAAGTAGCAGATGCTGCTCCCCCACCTCCACAGACTCCAGGTGTCACAACCCCTGAGGAAGGCCCGCTTGCCGCCCCCACCCCTGTGACCCCAGCCAGCGCCCCTGCTGCAGCTCCTGCTGGAACGCCACAGTCTGTCCCCACAGGCTCTCCTGCTCCTTCTCTGGCTTCTCTCTCTCAGAATCTTGCTAATACCCTGGCAGAACTAACGGCAGAAGCTCCACTGGCCATACTGGTAGCCTACGCACCCCAGGGTTCCGCTCCAGCCTTGGCAGAACCTGCTGCTGAGGGCATGGCTCCAACCCTGGCAGAAGCCTCCAGCCCAGGTCTGGCACAAGGCACAACCCTAGGCGTGGCAGCACCTCTGGCAGAACCTCCTGGTGCAGCTGTGGCAGAAACTCCTGCTGCAGCTGCGGCAGAACCTGTCACCGCTGCTCCTCCTGCTGGTGAGCACCCCTATGTACCTGCACCGCAACACTGTGGTTGACTGGACTCTGGTGAAAGGTTGCCTATGCCTTTATGCTGGGCCAGTATGCCCTGCAGTGCAGTGCTCAGCAATGTCATGTTTGCCTGCTATCTGTGTCTGCCACTTAACAGCCATGGTGAATGTAATGCAGCATGCTGTCAGCAATTGGATGGTGCAAAGCATTGCTAGTCACACGCACTGCCACCAAAAGCCATTGTGAGTGAGCAAGTGCACAGGAAGATGGCGTTTAATGTTAGTGCACATGTCTAGCAATGGTGTGCACCCTCCAGTTGCTGACAGCTTGCTGCATCTCACTCATCAACCAGGACCTTTCATTGAACACGAGCATCAAATGCCTGTCACATACCCCCTCACGGGGCAGGGCCTTAGCCTCAGCAGGAATGCAATGTAATGCCGGCAACTATTGGGGTATGCCATGTACATTGAGCCAATCACGACAAAATAACAACCAACACAAACATCAAATGACTGTTTGCGTTGTTCGATTCAGAGAATGTGTGCGACTCCACATACACCCAGACGTTCCAATTCACCTATCAGGCCAACAAGCAGGCTGTGGGCGAGCAGCCCTGCGTGTGTGCCAGCCTGGCATACTCTGCCAACACCCCAGGCTCTGATGCAGACACCAGCCAAGCCTTTCTTGACAGCTCTCCAGCAAACTCGACTCTGAAGTATTTGTCCTTCTCCCTGCTGGGTTTGTCATGCAACAGTGGTGGTATGGGACTTCTGCTGAATGGCTTCCCTCTAGGGCAACTGCCTGCAGCTGACTTTGACTGCGCTTGTGGTGCGCAATGCGTCACCAAAGCTTTCACAGCTGCGTTCCCTGAGGCAAACAACCCATACCAGATTGGTCAGGTCAACAGCTGGACCTTAGCTGATGATGCTGACTATACATTGTTCACCAATGCAACATTGCAGGTGGTGAACTGTCTGCATTGATGTTGGTTATATACTGGGCTTCTACTGTTGTACATGGCAACGCAAGCCCAGACTGTCAAGAAGCATGTGTTGTTGGCACACAAGTTTGTATTGACAGTGAGTTTAAAACCTGGCTTTAACAATCAAGAACACCATGACCCTCAATCAAGTTTTGATGTTTCCTTCAAGCCCATCGTTATCTGGTCTTGGACCATAGTGAAGTAAAGAAAGTACCAAACGCTTAGGAACTGTAGTGACATAGAAGTAGTAGTAGTAGTAGTTAATCAATGTGTTGTCTTATTGCTGCTCATTTGCAACCAGGCTTTGCTGGAAGTGTTTGTATGAAGGCAAGCAAGTTTTCCAAGACCCCGCACTACAGCTAGGCTGACTGGTTGCGATTGTTTTCATAATGATCAAGTATTTCCCCATAGAGTTTTCAGCAACTTTGTTAATTGTTGATGTAGGACTTCATACTGTAAGTGTACAAGGTGTGAACAAGACACAAGAATATGCAATTATTGTACTCATGGCTGCTTTAGCCGAGAGACTCTATGTATGCTGTACCTGTAGATCTTCTGCTAGACGTGTTAAGAACATCCATCTTCTTGGCAGTTGTTGTCAAACGCATCACGCAAACAGCACTCATGCACTGCATATGAACCAAAGTTGTTCACAATCACTGATGTTGACAGGGTAATCAGTATTGCTGGCGAGTAGCAGTCACTGCTGCTGTCAAGATATTTACAAAACATTCTGGCAGGATCAGAAACCTACTGAACAACACACCTACACTTTAATGTCTGCAACATCTGTACAGGACATGCTTCATGCATTTACAGTTCTATATTCAGCACTCTTAGCATACTGAACACTGCACGAAACACACATACCACAAACACCTACACACAACCTCGAGGACAGTCAATGCAATCTGATGAGTGAGTGTACAAAGACCAGCAAACTGACTGATCTTGTAATATCATATGTGTGTTAATCACTGAAGAGTCCTTGCAGACAGCCCAAGCCCACTTGCGCATTCTGCACAACCCTCAGCCTCTACAAGCGCTTTCAAACACCTCTTATGATACAAATGACAACATGGGGCAACCAGGATCTTCATGTCATCATCCCCTTGATGTGGCTGAGAAGGGTTATGCGCGTTGATGACTTCCTGACAAGCTGCATATTTGCGCGAGACCTCTTTCTCCTGGTTCACCATCTCCACCAGCAGCTCTTGCCGGAGCCCAGCTGCCTTTTCTCGCAGGCTGAAGTCAGCATCTGATGCTTGCAGTTCGCATTTGTTGGCCAGCCTCAGGAGAACAAGCAGCTGCTGCTCTGTGTCAAGTGAAAGCTCAAGTACTGCATAGCACAACAAGGTGAAATCAGCATCCGGCGTGTGCAGTCTGCAATTGTTGGTCAGGCTCATTGTAACATGCAGCCGCTGCTTTGCAACAAGCGAGGATTCAGATGGCACAGGCACATACAATAGCACTGCATTGTGCTCTATTTTGTCATGTCATGCTGTGCACTCACCTGCACTCGGGGTCGACATGATGCATGACACATTGGCACAGCCTTCGGCACTGCGTCCACTGTACTTAGGCAACGTCTGTTTCAAAGCTCATGTTGCATATTGCCTGCAGGCTGTTGACAATGCCTCACAGCCTGCGCAGCAAGTGATGCAGCTCACAGCAATCTCACAGAAAAGCATGACACCTGAGCCTGCGCCTAGCAGCAGTCACACATCCTGTGACGCCAAAGACAGAGTCAGCAACAGCCATGACTCTGCACATTGCAGACAGCCCTTGTCAGCGATGTCAAACAAGGTCAATTGCAGCAGGTGCATCTTGCTGTAGACTGTACATTGCAGCAGCCTCTTGCCATGGAGCAACCAGTTCACTCCGATTAAAATTCTTGTTTTGAATTTTTAAAAAAACTTTTCGCCAACCCTAACAGGTCTGCGCAGGCCAAGGCTCTGCAGCTGCGCACAGCAGCCATGGCCACAGACGTGGCAGGCACAGCAGGACACTGCAATTGCAGCTGATGCAGCTGTTCAAGATCTTGTCGTGCAGCATCCAATGTGCACAAGACAAGCTACTGCTGCGGTTGAGAACTTTGATCAAGCTCTACACAAGAAGCACAAAACCAACAGCAGCGATGCAGCACATGAGCTCAGCATTGAAGGCTGAAGCATAGCCGAGGCTGCAGCATGTGAGCAGCCAAGCGAGCAAGCAAAGGCCAGTCGCAGGCGCATTGCTTGCTGTGTCCAGAAGCGCCATGCCTTGCCCAACAGGAGTGTTTAGACAAGTAACATGTTTTGGCATTTTCCTGTACCATTGCAACGCTGCTGAAACTTATTGACGCACCCACAATAGCAGCTCAGTCTTGAATCACAGCTGTTAGCTGTCATGAAAAGGGCTACCAGCTCTTAGTGACATTGTGCATAGCTTCAAATGTCAGGGATGCAAAAGATTGTAGCAACATACCTGAAGCCCAATATACCTGTTGATCCACATCGAGCGTGTACATGAACAGTTGCATGCAGTTCTATGGTTTAGGTCTTTGTGACACCACGGCTGACAAGCTGTCAATCCAGCTTCTTTGCATGAAGGCTCAAGTACTCCTCGAAAAAAGGATTTAGCGCTTGGGGCCCCCTGTGGCCAGGACAGTACATCAGGATTGAACACTGCCAGTTTTCAACTTGCATCCTCTGGGCAGTCCCGTGTCATGTCCTGCACCCCTGCAGCAGGCCGAAGCGATCACATGCTGTACGAACCTAATGTGCTCCACAGCCAGAGAGAGTGATGTAAGGCTTGTGCACCTCGGTTTAAATCATGCGTTATTGCACGTGACCAGCCTGGTGCCCACTCAGGCCTTGGCTGCTCAGCCTGCCGCAGAGCTGTGGGGCAGGTTTAGTTAGCAGTAACACAGGAGGCCGCAGGGGCGAAAACCTTTTCAATCTGAGAAGTCTTGTGTAGCGCTGTAAGAGTAAACAGCGACCGTAATCTAAACGTATGACGAAGAGCAATGGGCCATTGCCAATGGCCTGCTGAGCTATGCCAGCGAAGTATGGGCTGTTGATGACAAGATAGGTGACGCTGCAGAGCTACTGCATAGACAGTTTTTGAAGCACTTACTTGGTGTTAGGGACAGTACTGCAAATGTCATTGTACTAGC
>JAABUK010008920.1_pt1 | contig 13883 bp, 10 predicted proteins | sample 5559141 | NCBI WGS metagenome assembly JAABUK01 (sample SAMN10711869, study PRJNA513367) | rock metagenome | isolation source: Antarctica rocks | place: Antarctica: Victoria Land, Pudding Butte nord | collected 2016-01-03
GGCGAGGCGGCGCGGGGCGCGATCGGGCCGGAGGCGTTCGCGCAGAGCCTGGCCTGCCTGCTGCCGGAGGATGCGGTGGTGGTCGACGAGAGCGTGACGTTCGGGCGCAGCGTGTTCACCGCCTGCGCCGGGGCGGCGCCGCATGACTGGCTGCAGTTGACGGGCGGCGCGATCGGCGACGGCATTCCGCTGGCGACCGGGGCGGCGGTCGGGGCGCCCGGGCGCCGGGTCGTGTCGCTGCAGGCGGACGGGTCGGCGATGTATACGCTGCAGGGGTTCTGGACCCAGGCGCGCGAGCGGCTGGACGTGACGACGGTGATCTTCTCGAACCGCCAATACGCGATCCTGCTCGGCGAATACCGCGGCGTCGGCGCCAATCCCGGGCGGACGGCGATGGACATGATGGATCTGTCCAACCCCGACCTGGACTGGGTGAAGCTGGCGGGCGGCATGGGCGTCGAGGGCGCGCGGGCGGAGACGATGGAGCAGTTCGCCGACCTGTTCCGCCAGGCCAACGCGCGCCCGGGACCGTTCGTGATCGAGTTGATTATCTAGGACCTGACCACCCGGCGCGCGCCTGCTTGCTTCTCGCGCGTGGCGAGCAGGGCGATGACGGCGAGCGTGGCAGCGTAGACCAGGATCTGCAGCTCGGTTGGGCGGTCGGTGTAGCCGACCAGGGTGCGCAGGATCAGGCCGGGCACGCTGGCGACGGAGAGCACCGACGAGGTGTCCCACATCGTGCGGGCCATCGCCTCGATCCATCCAGCCTGCTGCAGCTGGCCGGCGGCTTGGGACGCCAGGCCGCAGGCGAGGAACGTGACCAGCCAGCCGGTGACGGAGAACAGCGCGCCGACCGGCAGGCGGACCAGGCCGGCATAGGTGAGCGCGGAGAGGGCGGCGGCCAGGACCAGGCCGGCCACGCCGCCGGCCAGCATCGAGCCGCCGCCGGCGCCGCCGATGGCGATGCCGGACAGGAACAGCACGACCTCGAACCCCTCGCGCAGCACGGCCAGGCCGACGACGACGGTGAGCGCCACGAGTGGGCGCTCGCCGGTGGCGACCGCGGTGCCGACCTGCTTGAGGTCGCGCGCCATTTCGCGCCCGTGCCGCGCCATCCAGACGACGTGCCAGGTGAGCATGACGACGGCGAGCGACAGGATGGCGGCGTTGAGGAGTTCCTGGCCGGCGCCGTCGAACGCGTCGGCGAGCTGGCCGGCGAACGCGGCGACGATGCAGGCGCCGAGCACGCCGGCGGCCACGCCGAACGCCACGTGCCGGCCGCGCCCGGGGATGCCCCTGGTGGCCGCGAGCACGATGCCGACGATCAGGCCGGCTTCAACGCACTCGCGGAAGACGATGACGAGGGTGCCCAGCATGTCAGCGCGCCGCCTCGACGATCACCACGCCGCGCGCGGTGGTGTTGTTGTATTCGCCCTCGAACGGATACTGGCCGGGGTCGAGCGGGCGGATGCGGACCTGCAGCGAGCGGCCGCCGGGGATGACCTTCTCGACGCCCATGGTCTGGCTCTCGAACTCCTCGGCGGTCGGGTCCTCGTTCTTGACGGCGATGACGAAGGCGCTCCCGGCGGGCACGCGCAACTCGGCCGGCTCGAACTTGTGTCCCTTGATGGTCACCTCGAACCGCGCCGGTTCGGCGTGGGCCGTGGCCGAGAGCAGCAGCAGCGCGACAACGAAGCGGATCACTTCGCACCCGCTGCAACAGCGCCTGCCTCGGTCGCGACCGCCCGATAATCGGCGACGCTGGCGCGCGGCTCGGCGGCGGGGACGAGCGGCTCGACGATCCATTGCGCCTTGGCCAGCACGGTCTTGAAGCGGGCGATGGTGCTTTGGCTGGCCGGGTCGGGATGGGCGGCGGCCAGTGTCTCGACTTGGCGGGCGGTCTCGGTGAGGTAGCCGCGGCTGTCGTGATACTCGACCAACGCGTCGATCTTGCCGTCGTTGACGCTCTCGCCGTATTCGCCAGCGGCGGCATCGATCGTGTCGGCGCAGATGCGGATCATCTGCGGCACCGAGGCGCGGACCGACTCTGGGGTGGCGAGCCGGGCCTGGTGCAGGATGCGGATCGTCTCGGCATAGAGCGCCTCGGTCTCGGGGGCGCGCGGCGACCCGGCCACCGCGGCCTCGAGCCGCAGCAACTGCGTATCGAACGGGACGAGATGCTTGGCGGCGACATAGGGGCTGAGATCGTCATACAGCTCGCGCACGGGATGGCCGAAATGGGGCAGCGCCATTTCGGTGCGGCCGGCGGCCAGCAACTCGTGGCCGATGATCAGGTGGCCCTCCATCATGCCGAGCCGGAACAGGAAGTCGGTGTCCTCGCCGGCGTCGGCGCGGGCCGCTTGGGCGGCGAGAAGGGTGGCGATCAGCAAGGTCGCACGGAAAGAGGGGGCGAGCCGTGAGGCGGAGCGAGTCATCGCGAACTCCAGTTGCGAGTAACTCGCACTTGCAAGATTCGCGCGATTGCGTCAAGCAGTTTTGCGAATTACTCGCATTTGCAGGAGCGGGCCGGGTTGGGCAGCGTCTATGGTTTCGATTTCCCGGCCCTACCGCTGAGCTGGCTGAGCTGGCTGGCGACGACGGATCTGCGGCTGACGGTCTATGCCTGGCGCGGGCTGTACGGCGCGGTGCGGTTCCTGCATCTGGTCAGCATGGCGACGTTCGTCGGCACGGTGGTGATCCTCGACCTGCGCGGGCTCGGGCTGTTTCCGCCGGCGGCGCTGGATGCGGCGCGGCCGCGGCTGGGGCGGGTGCTGACGATCTCATTTGCGCTGGCGTTGGGGACGGGGGTGGCGCTGTTCCTGCGCGACCCGATCGGCGCCGGGCTGCATACGATGTTCGTGCCTAAGCTAGTGCTGATCGCGGTCGGCTATGGATTTGCACGTTGGCTGCGGCCTCGGTTGCGGCGGGTGCGGCGGGCCGGGGCGATGGTGTCGCTGGCGATCTGGCTGCTGGTGATCGGGGCGTCGACGTGGAACCACGTCGAGCGCCCTGTCCGGGTCGGCGAAGGTCTGCGGCTCCATACGCTTGGGAAGTAGTAGGTCAGCCCCAATAGCCGGGGCGACGTCGTCAGCGTGCCAGCGCCGATCGGCGTCTCACCGGGCCTTGGCATCATGGACCGGTAGCAGGGCCGACCCGGCGAGGCCGAGGGGGGTCAGGATTGGGCGCATGGTTGCCTCGATATCGAGTTGATCCGACGACCCAAACGGACAGCAGATCGAGGCACCCTCGTGGCGGCCCGATTAGATTATTTCTGACCGGCGGTCTTCGGCGGCTGGGTGGTGCTGGCCTTGGCGGCGCCGCCGGCTGGAGTGTGGCTGTAATCGAGATAGGCCAGGCGGAGCGCGTTGAACGGGTTGCCGACCAGGAGGGTCGCCAGGATCACGGAGACGACCAGGGAGCCGAGGATGGCGGTGGTGGTCTCGTTCAAGCGGGGCTTGGGGCCGGGTTGCGCGGTCGGGGCCATCTTGTCGCCTTTGCTCATGCGGGAGGGGTCGCTATAGCGGGGCGGCCCGGCTCTGCCCAGCCGTTCGGCACGACAAAGCGCGAAAAGGGGTGGACGCCGTCTCCGCCAGCCGCTATAGGCCCGCGCTCACATATTGGAACGCGGGAGACGAAAGCTGCCTGTTCGGCGGCCGGCGTCGTCATGACCGCGCTTCTTCTGCCTTTGGAGGGGCGAAGATGGCAAAAAAGATCGTCGGCTACATCAAGCTGCAGATTCCCGCCGGCAAGGCCAACCCGTCGCCGCCGGTCGGCCCGGCGCTCGGCCAGCGCGGGTTGAACATCATGCAGTTCGTCAAGGAATTCAACGCGGTCACCCAGACTATGGAGCCCGGCATGCCGGTGCCGGTGGTGATCACGGCGTTCGCCGACCGGTCCTTCACCTTCATCATGAAGACGCCGCCGAACACCTACTTCCTGAAGAAGGCGGCGGGTATCCAGAAGGGCACGACGACGCCGGGCAAGGGCGCGGCCGTGGGCCGGGTGACGACGGAGCAGCTGCGCGAGATCGCGGCGACCAAGATGAAGGACATGAACGCCAACGACGTAGACGGGGCGGTCAGCATGCTGGCCGGGTCGGCGCGGTCGATGGGCATCACCGTGGTGGAGGGCTGAGCGATGGCGCACGACAAGCGGCTGACCTCGGCCTACGAGACGTTCGATCGCAGCAAGAGCTATTCGCTCGACGAGGCGGTCAAGCTGGTAAGGGCCAATGCCCGGGCCAAGTTCGACGAGACGGTCGAGTTCAGCATGAATCTCGGCATCGATCCGCGGCACGCCGACCAGATGGTGCGCGGGCTGATCAGCCTGCCGAACGGGACCGGCAAGACGTTGCGGATCGGCGTGTTCGCGCGCGGCGCCAAGGCGCAGGAAGCGACCGATGCGGGAGCCGACGTGGTCGGCGCCGAGGACCTGGCCGAGAAGGTGCAGGCCGGCGAGATCGGGTTCGACCGCTGCATCGCCACGCCGGACATGATGGCGCTGGTGGGTCGGCTGGGTAAGATCCTCGGCCCGCGCGGTCTGATGCCGAACCCGAAGCTCGGCACCGTGACGATGGACGTCAAGGGCGCGGTCAATGCCGCCCGGTCGGGCCAGGTCGAGTTCCGCGCCGAGAAGGCCGGGATCGTGCATGCCGGGATCGGCAAGGCGAGCTTCGACGAGGCCAAGCTGGTCGAGAACATCCGCGCGTTCGTGGATGCGATCCAGAAGGCCAAGCCGACGGGCGCCAAGGGCACCTACGTCAAGAAGGCGGCGATCAGCTCCACAATGGGGCCGGGCGTGCGCGTGGACGTGTCGAGCCTGGCGCCGGCGTAAGGATTTCGCCGGGCCGCTTGGCCTGGCGGGAGACGTAGGCCGGCTTTGCCGGTCTGCGACAAACCTGTCCAAGACTGCACGTGCCGCTTTTGGGCGGTTTAAGGGGCGCAAGTCCGCGCGCAGGAGACGGGAAGGCAGCGTGTTCGGACCTCCCTTGGTTTCGAGCGTTCTGACTGTTCCGGCTTTAGGACAGGCGAAGGCCGTGCCCCGTTGAGGGGTGCGGATGGGCGTAACCGGCCCTCGCCGCGGTCCAAACGCGGCGGGCGCCAATAGGAGACGGGTTGTGGACCGTACGGAGAAGCGGGAGTTCGTATCCACGCTTGCATCCGTGTTCGCAGAGACATCGATGGTCGTGGTCACCCAGAACAAGGGGTTGACCGTGTCCGAGGTGTCCGATCTGCGGCGCAAGATGCGGGACGGGGGTTCGACCTTCAAGGTCGCGAAGAACCGGCTGGCCATGCTCGCCCTCGAGGGCACCCCATTCGACGGTATCAAGCCGATGCTGAAGGGACCGACCGCGCTTGCGTGGTCTCGGGACCCGGTGGCCGTGGCCAAGACCGCCGTCGATTTCGCCAAGACCAACGAGAAGTTCGTCGTCATCGGCGGCGCGCTCGGTACCCGGATGCTTGATGCGGCCGGGGTTCGTGCGCTCGCTGATCTGCCGTCGCTCGACGCACTGCGTGGCCGGCTGGTGGGGATGCTGCAAACCCCCGCCACCCGGATCGCAAGCGTGCTGCAAGCGCCGGCTGGACAACTCGCGCGGGTCTTCGGGGCCTATGCCTCAAAAGATGGGGCTAACGAGGACGGGCAGGACGCCGACGCCGCAGCGGCGTAAAGCTGTGCAAAACGCAGGCCGGGGGCACCGGACTTGCATGGACGTAACCAAGGACTAGATTAAGGACACGCACATGGCTGATTTGTCGAGATTGGTGGACGAGCTGTCCACGCTGACCGTGATGGAGGCCGCCGAGCTCTCCAAGCTGCTGGAAGAGAAGTGGGGCGTCTCCGCCGCCGCGCCGGTTGCCGTGGCCGCCGCCGGCGGGCCCGCCGCACCCGCTGCCGTGGTCGAGGAGCAGACCGAGTTCACCGTGATCCTCGCCAAGGTGGGTGAGAAGAAGATCAACGTGATCAAGGAAGTACGCACCATCACCGGGCTCGGGCTGAAGGAAGCCAAGGACCTGGTCGAGGGCGCGCCGAAGCCGGTGAAGGAAGGCGTCAACAAGGACGAGGCTGCCAAGCTGAAGAAGCAGCTCGAAGACCAGGGCGCTGCTGTCGAGATCAAGTAAGGTGTTCCCCCGCGCTGGCTTCGGCCGGCGCGGGATCAGTTAAGGCCGGGAGCGGGCGGGGATCGAGGTCGATCCCCGTCCGTCACCGCATTGGTTCTAGGCCGGGGCGACCGTTCTCCGGTTGCGGCGCACGCCGCGTTGGCGCGATTGAGCGAAGTTAGGGGCAGGCATGAACGCGATCACCAAGTCGTTCACGGGTCAAAAGCGTATCCGCAAGAGCTTCGGCCGGATTCCGGAAGTGGCGCCGATGCCGAACCTGATCGACGTGCAGCGCTCGAGTTACGAAGCGTTCCTGCAGATGAACGTCCCGCCCGACAGCCGGACGCAGACCGGTCTGCAGGAAGTGTTCAAATCCGTGTTCCCGATCGACGATTTCGCCGGTCGCGGCCGGCTCGAGTTCGTCAATTACGAGCTCGAGGAGCCGAAATACGACGTCGAGGAGTGCATCCAGCGCGGAATGACGTTCGCGGCGCCGCTGAAGGTGATCCTGCGCCTGATCGTGTGGGACCTCGACGAGGACACCGGCGCCCGCTCGATCCGCGACATCAAAGAGCAGCCCGTCTACATGGGCGACATGCCGCTGATGACGGATAACGGCACGTTCATCATCAACGGGACCGAGCGCGTCATCGTCAGCCAGATGCACCGCAGCCCCGGCGTGTTCTTCGACCACGACAAGGGCAAGACGCATTCGAGCGGCAAGTATCTGTTCGCGGCGCGGGTGATCCCGTATCGCGGCTCGTGGCTCGACTTCGAGTTCGACAGCAAGGACCTCGTCTACGTCCGCATCGACCGCAAGCGGAAGCTGCCGGTGACCACTTTGCTGTACGCGCTGGAGAGCAAGGCGACGCAGGCGATGCGCGCCGAGCGCGAGGCGGCCGGCGAGACGGTCGATATCGGCGAGATCCGCGGCATGGACGCCGAGGAGATCCTGAACTTCTTTTACGGCCAGGTGATGTATACGCGCACGCCGAAGGGCTGGGCGCGTCCGTTCGAGGCGGAGAGCTATCGCGGCATCACGCTGGCCGAGCCGCTGGTCGACGCCGATACCGGCGAGGTGGTGGCCGAGGCCGGCAACAAGCTGACGCAGCGGAACGCGCGCCGCATCGCCGAGAAGACCAAGACCGTGCTGGTGGGCCGGGCCGATTTGCTCGGCCGCTACATGGCGGTCGACCTGGCCGACGAGAACACCGGCGAGATCCATGCCGAGGCCGGCGAGGAGCTGGGCGAGGCGCGGCTGATGGCGCTCGAGGACATGGGCGTGACCAGCCTGGCGACGCTGGCGGTCGATCAGGCCAACGGGCCGTGGCTGCGCAACACGCTGGCGGTCGACAAGAACGGCAACCGCGACGACGCGCTGATCGACATCTACCGGGTCATGCGCCCGGGCGAGCCGCCGACGCCGGAGACGGCCGAGGCGCTGTTCCGCGGCCTGTTCTTCGACGGCGACCGGTACGATCTGTCGGCGGTCGGCCGGGTCAAGATGAACATGCGCCTTGGCATCGACGTGCCGGACACGGTGCGGGTGCTGCGCAAGGACGACGTCCTGCGCACCGTCAAGACGATGTGCGAGCTGAAGGATGGCCGCGGCGCGATCGACGACATCGACAATCTCGGCAACCGCCGGGTGCGTTCGGTCGGCGAGCTGATGGAGAACCAGTACCGGCTCGGCCTGCTGCGCATGGAGCGGGCGATCCGCGAGCGCATGGGGTCGGTGGACATCGACACGGTGATGCCGCACGACCTCATCAACGCCAAGCCGGCGGCGGCCGCGGTGCGCGAATTCTTCGGCTCGTCGCAGCTCAGCCAGTTCATGGACCAGACCAATCCGCTGTCGGAAGTGACGCACAAGCGCCGCCTGTCCGCGCTTGGCCCGGGCGGTCTGACCCGCGAGCGCGCCGGCTTCGAGGTGCGCGACGTGCACCCGACGCATTACGGCCGCATCTGCCCGATCGAGACGCCGGAAGGGCCGAACATCGGCCTGATCAACTCGCTGGCGACCTACGCCAAGGTGAACAAGTACGGCTTCATCGAGACGCCGTATCGCCTGGTCAAGGACGGCCAGGTGCAGGACGGCTGGAAGTATTTGTCGGCGATGGAGGAAGAGAAGCTCGTCGTCGCACAGGCCGATGCGCCGACCGATGACGAGGGCAACTTCACCAACGAGTTGGTCTCCGTCCGCCGGCAGGGCGATTTCCGCCTGGTCAAGCCCGAGGACGTGACCGCGGTCGACGTGAGCCCGCGCCAGTTGGTCTCGGTGGCCGCGGCGCTGATCCCGTTCCTCGAGAACGACGACGCCAACCGCGCGTTGATGGGCTCCAACATGCAGCGCCAGGCGGTGCCGCTGATCCGCTCGGACGCGCCGCTGGTCGGCACCGGCATGGAGGCGGCGGTGGCGCGCGACAGCGGGGCGACGATCGTGGCCAAGCGGCCGGGCATCGTCGACCAGATCGACGGCGCGCGCATCGTGGTGCGGGCGACGGCCGACGATGGCACGACGCATGGCGTCGACATCTACCGTCTGCGCAAATACATGCGCAGCAACCAGAGCACCTGCATCAATCAGCGTCCGCTGGTCAAAGTCGGTGACCGGGTCGCCAACGGCGATATCATTGCCGACGGCCCGAGCACGGATCTCGGTGAGTTGGCGCTGGGGCGCAACGTGCTGTGCGCGTTCATGCCGTGGAACGGCTACAACTTCGAGGACTCCATCCTCATCAGCGAGCGGATCGCGCGCGACGACGTCTTCACTTCGATCCATATCGAAGAGTTCGAGGTCATGGCCCGCGACACCAAGCTGGGCCAGGAGGAGATCACGCGCGACATCCCCAACGTGGGCGAAGAGGCGCTGAAGAACCTCGACGAAGCCGGCATCGTCTATATCGGCGCGGAAGTGAACCCGGGCGACATCCTGGTCGGCAAGGTGACGCCGAAGGGCGAGAGCCCGATGACGCCGGAAGAGAAGCTGCTCCGGGCGATCTTCGGCGAAAAGGCGTCCGACGTGCGCGATACGTCGCTGAAGCTGCCGCCGGGCGTCACCGGGACGATCGTCGACGTGCGGGTGTTCAGCCGCCGCGGCGTCGACAAGGACGAGCGCGCGATGGCGATCGAGCGCGCCGAGATCGAGCGCCTGGCCAAGGACCGCGACGACGAGCGGGCGATCCAGGAGCGGTCGTTCCTGAACCGGCTGCGCGAGAAGCTGCTGGGCCGCAAGGCCGCCGGCGGGTTCAAGGGCATCAAGTCGGGCACGGTGATCGACGAGGCGTTGCTCGCCGAGCACCCGCGCGGCGCCTGGCGCAACATCGGCGTGTCGGAAGACAGCGTCATGGCGGAGATCGAGACGCTCAAGCGCGAGTTCGATGCCGCGGTGGCCCGCTTGCAGGCCCGTTTCGACGGTAAAGTGGAAAAACTGCAGCGCGGCGACGAGTTGCCGCCGGGCGTCATGAAGATGGTCAAGGTCTTCGTGGCCGTGAAGCGCAAGCTGCAGCCCGGCGACAAGATGGCCGGACGCCACGGCAACAAGGGCGTCGTCTCGCGCGTCACCCCGGTCGAGGACATGCCGTTCCTCGAGGACGGCACCCATGTCGACCTCGTGCTCAATCCGCTCGGCGTGCCGAGCCGGATGAACGTGGGGCAGATCCTCGAGACCCATCTCGGCTGGGCCTGCGCCACGCTTGGCAAGCAAGTCGGCGAGCTGGTCGACGAGTATCGCCGCACCGGGGCGCAGCGTCAGGAGCTGCTCGACATGCTGCGCGACATCTACGGCGAGCAGGAATTCGCCGAGCAGATCGCGCCGATGAGCACCGAGCAGCTGCTCGAGCTGGCCGACAACCTCAAGAAGGGCATCCCGATCGCCACCCCGGTATTCGACGGGGCGCGCATGTCCGACATCGAGGGCATGCTGACCAAGGCGGGGCTGAACACGTCGGGCCAGGTGTATCTGACCGACGGCCGCACCGGCGAGATCTTCGAGCGCAAGGTGACGGTCGGCTACATCTACATGCTGAAGCTGCACCACCTGGTCGACGACAAGATCCATGCGCGTTCGATCGGGCCGTATTCGCTCGTCACCCAGCAGCCGCTGGGCGGCAAGGCGCAGTTCGGCGGTCAGCGCTTCGGCGAGATGGAGGTGTGGGCGCTCGAGGCGTATGGCGCGGCCTACACGCTGCAGGAGATGCTGACGGTGAAGTCGGACGACGTGTCCGGCCGCACCAAGGTCTACGAGGCGATCGTGCGCGAGCAGGACAACTTCGAGGCCGGCATCCCGGAGAGCTTCAACGTGCTGGTCAAGGAGCTCAAGTCGCTCGGGCTGAACGTCGACCTGACGACCCGCCCGATTTGAGCAACCGTTTTCCTACCGATGCGGGGGCCGCGCGCCCCCGCCATGAGGTGACCCGATGAACGAACTGATGAAGATCCTCGGTCAGGCCGGGACGGCCGCGACCTTCGACGAGATCCGCATCCAGATGGCCAGCCCGGAACAGATCCGGTCCTGGTCGTACGGCGAGATCAAGAAGCCCGAGACGATCAACTACCGCACCTTCAAGCCGGAGCGCGACGGGCTGTTCTGCGCCCGCATCTTCGGGCCGATCAAGGACTACGAGTGCCTGTGCGGCAAGTACAAGCGCATGAAGTTCCGCGGCATCATCTGCGAGAAGTGCGGCGTCGAGGTCACGCTGGCCAAGGTGCGCCGCGAGCGCATGGGCCATATCGAGCTGGCCAGCCCGGTGGCGCACATCTGGTTCCTCAAGTCGCTGCCGAGCCGCATCGGCCTGATGGTCGACCTGACGCTCAAGGAGCTGGAGAAGATCCTCTACTTCGAGAGTTACGTCGTGCTCGACCCGGGCGTGACCGACATGAAGCTGTTCCAGCTGCTGACCGAGGACCAGCTGCTGGCCAAGCAGGACGAGTTCGGCGAGGAGTTCGAGGTCGGCATCGGCGCCGAGGCGATCAAGAAGGTGCTGCACAACATCGACATCGACGCCGACAAGGTGCGGCTGCGGGCGGAGTTGAAGGAGACTAACAGCGAGGCCAAGCGCAAGAAGCTGGTCAAGCGGCTCAAGCTGATCGAGGCGTTCGGCGAGAGCGGCGCCAAGCCCGAGTGGATGATTTTGGATGTCGTCCCGGTTATTCCGCCGGAATTGCGTCCGTTGGTCCCGTTGGATGGTGGCCGGTTCGCGACGTCGGACCTCAACGACCTTTATCGCCGCGTGATCAACCGCAACAATCGGTTGAAGCGCCTGATCGAGCTGCGCGCGCCCGACATCATCGTGCGCAACGAGAAGCGCATGCTGCAGGAGAGCGTGGACGCGCTGTTCGACAACGGCCGCCGCGGCCGGGCCATCACGGGCGCGAACAAGCGTCCGCTGAAGAGCCTGTCCGACATGCTTAAGGGCAAGCAGGGCCGCTTCCGGCAGAACTTGCTCGGCAAGCGCGTCGACTATTCCGGCCGGTCCGTCATCGTCGTCGGACCCGAGCTGAAGCTGCACCAGTGCGGGCTGCCGAAGAAGATGGCGCTCGAGCTGTTCAAGCCGTTCATCTACTCCAAGCTGGAGAAGTACGGTCACGCCACCACCATCAAGGCGGCCAAGCGGATGGTGGAGAAGGAGCGTCCCGAGGTGTGGGACATCCTCGAGGAGGTGATCCGCGAGCATCCGGTGATGCTGAACCGCGCGCCGACCCTGCACCGTCTCGGCATCCAGGCGTTCGAGCCGGTGTTGATCGAGGGCAAGGCGATCCAGCTGCACCCGTTGGTCTGCACCGCCTTCAACGCCGACTTTGACGGCGACCAGATGGCCGTTCACGTGCCGCTCAGCCTCGAAGCGCAGCTCGAGGCGCGGGTGCTGATGATGTCGACCAACAACATCCTCAGCCCGGCCAACGGCAAGCCGATCATCGTGCCGAGCCAGGACATCGTGCTCGGGCTCTACTACCTGAGCTTGGAGACGCCCGAGTTCCGCGAGATGCCGGACAAGGGGAGCTATGACGGCGCCACGCTGGTGACCGCCGGGCCGGTCTCGTTCGCGAGCGTCGGCGAGATCGAGTACGCGCTCAACGCCCGCGCGATCAAGCTGCACCAGAAGATCCGGTCGCGGTTCGAGACGGTCGACGCCGACGGCAACAAGGTGCGCCAAGCCGTGGTGACCACGCCGGGCCGCATGCTGATCGCGCAGATCCTTCCGAAGAACGTCAACGTGCCGTTCAGCCTTATCAACCGCACGCTGACCAAGAAGAACGTGTCCGACGTGATCGACGCGGTCTATCGCCACTGCGGCCAAAAGGAATGCGTGATCTTCGCCGACCGGCTGATGGGGCTCGGCTTCGGCCAGGCCGCCAAGGCCGGGCTGTCGTTCGGCAAGGACGACCTGATCATCCCGGACAGCAAGCCGGAGCTGATCCTGAAGACCCAGGGCGAGGTCAAGGAGTTCGAGCAGCAGTATCAGGACGGCCTGATCACCGCCGGCGAGCGCTACAACAAGGTGGTCGACGCCTGGTCGCGCTGCACGGACGAGGTCGCGGCCGCGATGATGAAGGAGATCAGCAAGCAGGAAGTGGGCACGCCGACCAACTCGGTCTGGATGATGAGTCACTCCGGCGCGCGTGGCAGCCCGGCGCAGATGCGGCAGCTGGCCGGCATGCGCGGCCTGATGGCCAAGCCCTCGGGCGAGATCATCGAGCAGCCGATCATCGCCAACTTCAAGGAAGGGCTCTCCGTCCTCGAATACTTCAACTCCACCCACGGCGCCCGCAAGGGCCTGGCGGATACGGCGTTGAAGACGGCGAACTCGGGCTATCTGACGCGGCGTCTGGTCGACGTGGCGCAGGACTGCATCATCGTCGAGCCGGATTGCGGCACCGAGCGCGGCCTCACCGTCAAGGCGGTGATGGACGGCGGCGAGGTGGTTGCTGGATTGTCGGAGCGCACCCTGGGCCGCACCACGGCCGAGGACGTGTTCGACCCGGCGACCAACCAGTTGATCGTCAAGCAGAACACACTGATCGAGGAGCCAGAGGCCGAGCAGATCGAGCAGGTGGCGGTCGAGTCGGTGAAGATCCGCTCGGTGCTGACCTGCGACAGCCGGGTCGGCGTCTGTGCGGCCTGCTACGGGCGCGACCTTGCCCGCGGCACGCCGGTCAACATCGGCGAGGCGGTCGGCGTGATCGCGGCGCAGTCCATCGGCGAGCCGGGCACGCAGCTGACCATGCGCACCTTCCACATCGGCGGTGCCGCCCAGCGGGGCGCCGAGGTGAGCAACGTCGAAGCCAGCCATGACGGCGTGGTGACGATCCGCAACCGGGCCGTGGTGCAGAACAGCCAGGGCTATCCGATCGTGATGTCGCGCAACTGCGAGATCGTGCTGCAGGACGACAAGGGCCGCGAGCGCGCCCGCTTCCGCGTGCCCTACGGCGCCCGGCTGCTCTCGGACGAGGGGAAGACGGTCAAGCGCAACGAGAAGCTTGCCGAGTGGGACCCCTACACCCTGCCGATCATCACCGAGCTGCAGGGCCAGGTGGAGTATCTCGACCTGCTCGACGGCGTGACCATCGTCGAGCGCGTCGACGAGGTGACGGGCCTCACGTCGCGCGTGGTGGTGGACTACAAGCAGTCCACCAAAGGCGTCGACCTGCGGCCCCGCCTGCAGCTGAAGGACGCCAAGGGCGAAGTGCTGAAGCTGCCGAACGGGGCCGAGGCGCGCTACTTCCTCAATCCAGACTCGATCCTCTCGGTCGAGAACGGCGCGACGGTGGCGGCTGGCGACGTGC
>JAABUK010008921.1_pt1 | contig 13883 bp, 14 predicted proteins | sample 5559141 | NCBI WGS metagenome assembly JAABUK01 (sample SAMN10711869, study PRJNA513367) | rock metagenome | isolation source: Antarctica rocks | place: Antarctica: Victoria Land, Pudding Butte nord | collected 2016-01-03
AAAGTCGAGAATATATGTGAACATATGAACAAAACACTGAAGTTTGCTCGCGAGTCGCTAGTCAAAACACGAAAACAAATGATGAAACAAGTCAATAAGCATAGAAAAGAAGTTGATTACAAGATCGAGTCAAAGATGTTTCTGAATGAAAGAAACATCGTTACAGCGAGATCTTTCAAGAAGCTAAATGACAAAATGCTTGATTCTTTCACCAATCTAGATCTCATCGACTCTTCATATAAACTGAAATTATCAGAGTTTATGCATGTTCATGATGTATTTCATTCTGATCTGCTTCGCTCTGTCGTTGACGATTTCTTGCCTGATTAAAAGAATGAACTCTCAGATTCAATAGTGGTAAACGACGAAGACGAGTGAAAAATCGATGATATATTGAATTCTCGTCGATATTGAAGATGACTTCAGTATAGAGTCAAATGAAATGACTATGACAATGATCTCAATTGATACAATGCTGATGATGACGAATTTATGAACGCTCAGAAGATCGTTGATGATTTTCATACTCGATACTCAAACAAATCGCGCTAATCATGATTGAGCAATCAAGTGAGTCGAGCAGAAAATACATTCATGCGAACATGAATTGTCGAAGAAGAGAAGTAATGTCACGATTCTAGTCTTGTCAGACTCAGTCTTCTAGTCTTGTCAGATCTATTCTTGCTTCGTCATCTTGACTAGTTTCTATTGAGTCTAGCGTCGACTGAGAAACACACATATGTAGTCAGCTTCTTTTCTGTAGCTATCTTTCTTTCTTAGCATTTATCTTTTAGTTAAATGACATCTCTATCTGACTCGCTCTAAACAGATCTCTAACATCAAGATACTTGTCTTTCAATTGCTGACGTTGTGTTCTTGTTTGTTAATGAACTTGATGAGCGCACATATTTCACACACATTCTTGTGACTGTCATTGATGAAAATAAATTTTTTCAGAATGATGATCTTATGAAGTTGATGAAGCTTTGCTGATTCAAGATGAGTGAAATGATGATGTCATAGTTTGTACAACTTGAAGCTTTTGTCATTTGCGAAGCTAAGTTGATCGTGATCAACTTTGACCTCGTTCTCATGATGAATCACGTTAGTGTAAGATGCAGAATGATCTAGATTCATTGAATCATCAAGATTCATTGAACTGTGCATCACTGAAAATGCTGATGAGATGTCACGCTGCATAGCTGATAGTAATGCAAATTCATCAAGATTATTTGCAATTCTCTTTACTATGTAAACGTCTTTGCATTCTAAAGTCTCAATCATTTGCTTTTCTCACTTGTCATGCATGTACAGATCTTTATCATCAAAGCTTTCTTGCAGATCTTTCTCACACATTCTTCTTTCAGAAAGAAAATTCATCTTGAACTTAGAAACATGAAGAACAAAGAACAGCTTGACTGAGTTTTCATGATGATCTTGCATGACTGCTGTGTCACAGTGATTGACATACAATTTTTCTTCTTCAACTTTGATGATACATCTTTTAATGCAAATTAAAGACTCACTAAAAAGTTGAAGTTGATCAGTCATGTGCAAGAAAACATCAGAGTCTGCAATTCAGTTGAATTCAGAAATCTTATTGACAATGTTCTTTAACAAAGCTGCAATATTCTCACTTTTTTTGTTCTCATTGTTCTCATCATCATCAGAGATTTCAGAGTCACTTTTCACGTTGTAGACTCTGTGCTTCTTGTATTTGCTTTTCAGAAACTCAACGAAAGTTTGAAGATCATCAGCACTCTTGTATCTTGTTTTGTCTTTGTCTTTGCGTTTCTTCACAAGCTCTTGAGCTGCAAACAGATGAGAGCAATTGACTAGATGATGTTTATCTTCACAGAGAAAACATCTTAGAAATTGATGACGCGATTGATTGCTGTCGAAGTCTGAGAAGCATTTGCAACGATGACTGATTTTGCGTTTGTTCTGCTCTTGATCAGTACGCTTGCGTTCGTTTCTTCGCTTGATTCATAGCGCAGTCTCTGTTGTCTTCAATTATACTTTCTTCTCTTGTAACTTTTGAAGTTCTTTCTCAACGTCTGACTTGTTCTGCACATCAATGATATTTTGAATGATCATGTATTCATCTGACAGCAATTGAAGTAAGACTTGAAAGCAACGTTCTGACTTGAATAAATTGCTTATGTCATTCTGTGTTGTAATGATCTTTCAAGTCAGCTTGACGAGATGTGTTCATGTCTTTTTAATAAAGATATTCATCGACATTCTGTAGTTAATAAAGTTCATCAGATATTGTCTTTCAGTGATTTGTAACTTCTCTTTGTATTTGTAGTTCAGAGTATTTCAAATCTTTTTTGCTGACATTTTATCTGCAGTGTGTTCTTGATCATCAATGATGATGCAGATGATCAGTCAGTAGTGAGCTTTTGCATCGATCTTTTGACTTTTGAAATCGAAAGATTGAATTTCGCTGATGATGTCAATGATGCTGTCAAATGTGTTCAAGTCAGACTTGTTTTCAATGACAAATCACAAGTCTTTCTCAATGAGTCATCTTTTCATGAGAGAAAATCATTGATCGCAGTTCTTGCAAGTGAGAATGAGAACAGATCGTTATTTAATGAAAAAGTCATCAAAGTTCATGATGTTGATGTAAACTCAGCTTGTTGTTAGAATTGAAGAATAAAATAAGAATATTAGATAAATTGATGAGTGAAGTGAAGAGAATGTAATCTCGTCAGTGATGATGAAAATTTTATGCGTTCTTCAACATGTTTAAGTATGTTTATTTGTTCGCTTTCTTGAAAACTTGTAGTAAACTGTTGATTTGATGTGAATGCTTATTTATCTTTTTGTGAGATGCGTAGTAAGCTGTCGAATTTCACTGAACTTCTCTAAGTCAGTATACTTATTTGTCTTCTTGTGAGATGTGTAGTAAGTGATTGCTGATTGCTCATTTGAATAAGTCTTGTATCGAGTTGTCGAGCATCAAATGCTTAGAATGTTTTGATCTAATTACGTTGAAAGCTTCTTGCTAATCAAGACTCATAATCTATTAAAAGAATAAAGTGAACAGTATTACATATGATGAAATCTATGCAGATTGTAGAGAAAAGTTGTAGACTGCTCTATTTATATACTGCTAACGTGACTGAGTTGCAACACACGATCTTTTTCCTGACGCTAGTCTACAAAAAGCTGCTAGAAATGAGTCTATCATTGCACTTCTCAACAGAATTCAATATAATGTCAGAATCATGTCTAAATGAGTCAATCAGTGAAAGTCAGAATTGAATAGTGCTTGATCTTTAAAAATAGCTATAACTGAATATTAAGAATACAGAAGAAGATGAGTATAAAAGCTTCTATTTAAGTAATATTCAGAAACTGTGCTAAGTTTGAAGAAAATGTGTTTGTGACATGAGTAGAATGTGATGTAGAAAGAAAGATGATGTTGAACAAAGAAATGTTGAAAAAAGAAAATAAAAACTGAGTCAGATCTGAGTCAGATCTGAGCTAAAGACACTGACTAGCTCTATTCAATCTTGATACACTCATAACATTAAGTCATGACATGCTTATTGTGAATCATTCAGAAAGAGTCAAGATCTACAAAATACTCAGTTGTCATTATTACTGATTCAAAATGATCAAGACAGTAGCTCACTTCATATGCAATTGTCATTTATGCTCTTGAGTGAAAATCTCTAGAGAAAAATATCAGAGAGCTTTGAAGTCTCTTGATGTACTCAATCATCATTGAAAAGACATAGTCATGAATTTCATCATGACAGTATCTGAAAGTAAGAATCTGAATGAAAATTCAACAATCAATATTCTGATAGTCGTGAACAGACTATCTAAACAAGTGCATTACAAGTCTATGAGTGAAATTACAGCTTTAAATACAGCTTAAGTTTTTTATCATGCAATATGAAAACATCATGAATTATCTGATTCAATCATCTTGAATCATGAAACTCAGTTTATCAATCACTTTTAAGATGAACTTTGTACTCGATTGAAGATTCAAGCTCAATTGTCAACTGCATTTCACTCAGAAATGAATGATCAAATTGAGAACATCAATAACGTTTTGAAACAATATTTTTGAGTCTTCATGTTCTTTATGCAGAACGACTGAGCTGCATGACTGTCATCAGCTGAATTTATCATCAACAATCACTTCTTCAAAAGCACTCAATGCATGTCGTTTCTAACTAACTTCAAACAGCATTCTTGAATGAGATTGAAATCAAAGAAGACTCAGAAGAACGTTATTGAACATTTGAAATGAATACATGTTGATTTGTTTATTCAAAAAATAAATTGAATCAATGAAATTCTGCAAGAACAAATGATCTTAGCTCAAGCATATCAGAAACAATTCACTAATATTCATCAACAACATGCTTTCAAGTATGCAATTAATGATATGATTTGATTAGATGCTTGCAATCTGATGATTCATCAACTCAGCAAGAAGTTATCTAATAAATTCAAGAGATTTTTCAGAATCATCAAAATTGTTAGTTCTCATTCTTATCAGTTAAAGTTGCTTGATGACTGATTTTATTTCAACGTCTTTCATACTTATTAACTTTATTTTGCAATCAATGATCTCTTATTTAAACAAATATCTTTCGCGTCATTTTTGATAGTCTTCGTTGAAGAAGTGCTTAGCTGAAAGATGAATGAAATATTGAACTTTCAAGTAAAGAACTCTCAGCTAAAGTATTTAATTAAGTGAACTGAAATAGAAGAAAACAGTTGAGTAAAGTTTGTGAATGTGATGAATGTCATCGAAGTCATGAACGTTTATCACGTCTGAAATCTTGATCATTTGAGTAAGAATTCATGAATCACTTACGTGCAAAAAAGCAGCAACTCTGAATATGAGTCAGAGAATTAAAAGTCTTGCAGAAGCTTCAACTTCAAAAAAAGAAATTTATTGTCATGATTTTAGCATGTGTTACTCAAAAGATGTTGAAAAAAGAGATGTTAAATCACTTAAATGATGTTGAACAATATTATAAATGATGATAGATGTGAGATTATCAATGATGTTATGAAAGTCTCTTGATACAAATGATACTCAGCGTTCATGAGATATAAGAATCTCTGAATGATCTCTTTCTTTTCTTTCTTCTTCATGCAACGTCTTGTATTTAAAATCTAGTTATTAGAATTTCATTCTGATTTCATTCAGCTCTCAGTTTGTGACACGAAGATTCGCTGCACAGCTGCTGTTTCACGAAGTAGCGAATAGATTTATTCTGTGAGAATTGAATGAAAGCTACAAGACAATCATTGAAGTCAAAACTATCATAGTGATTGTCATTGCAGACTGAATTGACGTTGATGATATTGAGTATGAAAATCAAAAGAAACATAAGTTGTGATAAATGAGTTTTTATCGTAAATCTTTGTTGTATAGTAATGAAATGCATTGAGATTGATCTGATTCTTGTTGTTCTAGTCGACATCGCAAAATTTGAGAAAGAAAGAGAGAGAAAGATATTGATATCTTGAGCTTTTCTCGTTTTCATTGAAATTCTTGAACAGCAACTGAGATGTTCTTTAGACATAAGTCATTGAATGCAAATACATGTTGAAGCAATAGAAACAGTAGAAGAAACGATAAAATGTAAATTGAGAAGACGAGCATATTAAATCTATCTTCTATTCTCGATCATCATCTGAGCAAATGATGCTTTCATCAACTTTGATGATGATCATTTTGACGCGTTGATTCATCATCTGCTCTCTCAATTGATTCATCACCTGCCTTGAATTTCTACTGAACGCGCTCAAGCTTGATACTTTTCATGATGACAATTGTAAAGTTGACTCAAGCGACTTCAACGCTTCAAAAATAATTGAAAAATAGAAAGATTTGACTCAGTAACTGCAATGAAAGATATTGATGATTTTGATCGCTCAATCATGTCAGAGACTAGACTGAACTAGAGATTCTATCAATATAGAGAATTGATTATTATATTACTTGAACTAGGTACAGAACAATACATCAGATAATGTACAAGACGAAAGACAAAAAGTGAAAGAAAAGAACGAAAGTTCAACTTTTATATACATGAATCAAGCAGAATCAAGACTAGACAGTAGTTTTATTGACTTAAGATTGCAGAAGTTCGCGCACACGACTGAGATGATTGAAACAGAATTGCTGAGACTAGATTAAGATGATGATGACTAGATTGATGACTTGACATCATGACAGTAGCTTCTCTCTTCAAGACTGAGCTTCTGCAAGACGATAAGAAGAAACAAGATGAGGCGAGAAAGAATCAAAGACGAAGGCTGAAACGAGATGAAAATTGATGTGAACGCATTTTAATGTGATGAAGCACAAATGAAACTAGAATAGATCTGAGTCACATTTGAGTTAAATCTGAGTAAAATGTCTGAAGAACAAAGCGAGATGAGATGCATTTTAACATGATGATGCACAAATGAGACTGAAATAAATCTGAGTCACATCTGAATCAGATTTAAACGAGATATCTGAGACAGATCTAGACAAGATCTGAGTCAGATCTGAGCTGAGTTGAGACGATGAAGATTGAACTTAAAGTTCTTGACATTGACATTGAGACATCACACACGACAGTACATGTGATTCTTCGACGACAGAATTGACGAGATGATATTCATTGAGCGCTTGCTCACAATTATTCAGAAGATTGAAAGACTTTCAAGTAGAAAAGTGATCTTCTCAATCGACGTAATACTTGAGCAGAAATGAGTTATAACATCTATCACGCTTGAAGTTTAGTATGCTGTTTACATATCAGAATCTTTTGTCATTCTCAATGACAATGAGTTCTTGAGATTTCTGACGTTGACTCGAAAGAAAGTCACTTGCGATATGACTCAGAAGAATGACATGAAAGACTGAGTGAATCTTCATGAATATTGAAAGATCTAACTCGATGACTAGAGAATTGTTCTTGAAGACACGCTTGATCTTGAAGAAATCAACGTTACGATCGTCTAACTTGACAACGAAGTGAGCGATGCTGAGATTGCAAGCATTCAGTCAGACTTCATCTTCGACGAAGTATTTAGAACAAGAACGACGAGAGAGATTGACATGAGATTCATAAATGATCTGAGCTATAAGCATCTCATCACGTAGATGCTCAGTTAGTTTCTTCATCTTCTTGATGAACTCTTCAACATTGATTAACTTGTTTCGAGCTTGAGACGTAAGATTCTCGAGCAAAGACTCAGAAAGCTTGAAGTCTAAACGTGAGTTCTGACTCGAATTGATCAAGAAGAATGATGCTAGAGTGATTGACAACGATGTGTTATTGACGATGAATTCAACTTCAGAAAGTCATTTAGTTCAGTCATTCTGCATGTAGTTGACGAAGACTTGAAGATAATGCTTCATGACAGCATTGATTCTCTCGATTTGATCATCGATCTCAGAGTGATACGTCGTTGATAACTTAGCATCTATCTTCAGCATTTTACACATATGCTTTCAGACATTGAAGATGAATTGTGTGTCTCGATCAGACATGAAGAACTCGAGTAAATCATGATGTTTTCAAACATGAGCATAGAAGCAGTTGATAGCTTCTTCAACTTTCATAGAAGTGATGAAAACTAAATGTCTCATTTTGATAAAATGATCAACGAAGACTAGAACATATCTATATGTGATACTCATGAAGATACTGAGCGATAAAGAATCTACATAGTTCATGAAAACATCATGTCAACGACGTTCAAGAACTGAAAGAGAACACAATCATTCTTGAGTTCATTGTCTAAAGAGCTTGAAACGTGTGCACACGTGACAGTTTCATACGAAGCGTTGAACATACTTATAAATGTTTGATCATCAGTAGACTCGACTGATCAGTTCATAGCTTTTTGCTTTTTCTGAATGATCATCAACGACATTATCATGAACGAGCTGAATGATACAAAGACGTAGTTTATCTGAGTTGAACACGTACTTTCTTTCTTGAAAGTACAGATGATTCTCGTGTTCTTCACACTCAACTAGAGAAATCTTGTTGTGATGTCATGCTTCATTGCAAAGCATTTCAATTATTTGAGCTGCAAATTTGTCATTGATTTCAACTTGCTTTCACAATGTCTGAGTGAGAGTGTCAGCAGAATCTTCATCAAGATTCAGAGTGTCTTGATCTAGCTGAGACTTGACGTCTTCAACGTCGAATTCTTCGATTTCTAGATTCATGAGAGCTAGAATTTGCAAAGATGCTGAGATAACTGAGAACAGATGTAACTGAACTGAATCTAGAGCGATGATTTGTGACTGAAGCTTCATGACTTTGATGTTGAAGATGTCAAGAATGAGATTCTCAACAATATCGAGATCTAAAACATGAGTTTTCAGAATTGTCTGATGTTGATATTAATGTCAAGAATCGAATGTATCTCTCTCTTTAGAAAAATCTTCTGAGCGACGTGTCAAAGCATTTGACTTATCATCGATCTTGTTGAAACGATAAGCGATGCAATAGTTGAATCTAGACAGAAACTTGCTTCAACGAGCTTGACAACGACTCAACTGCTTAGTTGACATGAAATACTCAAGGTTTTTGTGATTCGTGATCATCTCGACAGAGTAGGTAGAGTCTTCGAGCTCTGATCATCATTTCTCGAAAGCGCAAACAATGATCATGAGTTCTTTATCGTAGATCTCGTAGTTACACTCGACTGAGTTATGCTTCTTCGAAAAGTAAGCGATTGAATGAAGAATCTCGTTCTCATCGTACTGAAAGAAAATGTCTTTGAACACATAGTTCAAAGCATTGATTTCTATCACAATCTTGTGATCTGAATTATAGTGACAAAGAATAATCTTGAAAGTGAAAACTTTCTTAAGAATGTTGAATGCAATCTGACATTTCTGAAATCAGACAAAGAGTACATCTTTTCTGATGAGACGAGTGAGCGAGATAGCTATTCTACTATAGTCATAGATGAATCTTCTATAGAAGTTCGCGAAATCTAGAAAACTTTGAACGTCTTTAACGTTGATCAAGATGAATCAGTTGACAATGATGTTTATCTTAGAAGAATTCATCTTGATCTCTTTGATGATGATTATCAATTCTAAATATGAGACTTGAGTGACGTGAAACTTGCATTTGATTATATTCATCTGAAGATCTGCTTCTTGCAGCTTTCGCAGAATGAGCTTGACATGAATCTCATGCTCAAGTTCATTGTCGAAATAGATCAAGATGTCATTCAGATAAGCTGTACAGAACTTATCTAAATGTTCACAAAGAGTATTGTTGATATACTTCTGAAATGAGACAAACTCATTACATAGATCAAAGAGCATGACTAGATACTTGAATAATTCAAATTGAGTGCAAAAGACGATGAGAGCTTCATCTTCTTCTTTGATTCAAAGTCAATTGAACGCAGAGATGATATTCAGCTTGATAAAGATTTTAGCTCGACTTAGACGATTCAGCGTTTCTGAGATCAGAGACAGAGAATATTGATTCTTGACTGTGATAGCGTTCAGACCTCGATAGTTCACGCAGAAGCAAAGTTCTTCTTCGAATTTCTTGACAAAGAGAACAGAGATGATCATCTGAGAGTGATTGACTTGAATGAAATCTTTGCTCAGATTTTCATTCAGATAACGACGAAGTTCTAGAATTTTGTCACGACTTATGTTGTACAAAGCGAAGACTGAGAATTGAGCATCTTCTTTAAGATGTATGACATGATCATGAGCTCAATGCGAAGGCAAGATATCAGCGTTCTTCTTGAAAAAGACGTCTAGAAACTTGAAATATCTGAACGATAGAATTGTGGCTGAATCGACGTTCTTACTTTGTTGATAGACTTCAAGATCTTCTTGTGTCGTGAATGCAGTCAAATGAAATTTCTTTTTCATTTGATGAAGATTCAGATGATGATTCTTATCATACATACTGTCTTGAGAGCAAGACGAGAACTGAGCAAGAGTTGAACTGTTCTTTGAATGAACAGTCAAAGTCGCGCGACGCGATTTTGACTCGTCAGAGTCTAGACTAGAAGACGAGATTAACTCAAGATTCAAAAAGACATTGATTTTCTTTAAAGTGACGCTAAACACTTCAATGTCTTTGACATGAGCAGCATGATCAAAGCTTTGAGCTTTCAACTCAACTATGTCAAGTTGTATAAAAGATTGATCGAATTGATCTGCTTGAAGAACAACGAAAGTTCTAAAGAGAAAAGAATTTCAACACTTGATTTTTGATGAGTATTCTTTTTGAATGACTTGAAGAATACAACTAGAAGCTTCTTGTTTCAGACGAGAGACAAGACTGAACGAGATTTGTTTCTTGTGAATGAGCTGAGTATTAGTTGACTTCTCGTGAGCGAACGAAAGATTATATTGCTTCTTGTGAGCAGACAAGAAACTGAGTTGCTTCTTTTAAGTGAATGAGAGACTAGATTGCTTCTTGCGAGCGAATTGAGTGCTGAATTGCTTCTTGTGAGCAATCTGTAGACTGAATTACTTCTTGTGAGTAATTTGTAGACTGAATTGCTTCTTGTGAGTGATTCATGAACTGAGTTGCTTCTTGTGAGTGAATTGAGAGCGAGGCTGAAAGAAAGCTACTTTGTTAACTTCGAACGAGAAATTTTCTTCTTGTTGATTAAGATCATAGATCTTGACGAGAAATGAGCAACAATGATTAAGACAGAAGAAGAAAGACAAGATGAGAATATTGTGCTCAAAATTGACATCAATGACGTGACGACGAAGTCATGACAGACTCATGATGATGAAATATTGACTTAATTCAGTGACATAGAAGAATAGTTTCTCGATGTGTTCATCAAGAATCATTGTGATTTCGACGACATGAGTAATGTCATCGATTAAAGCGACTTGATCATTAAATTCTCGAAGTCTGCAAGAGTGAGTTAATTGATGCAAGAAAAGATGATGTTGTTGCGCGAAGAATTTATTCATAAAGACATAAGCGAAGACTTCACTATCAATCAGAGCGAGAGCGAGAACTTTAGATTGAGCTTGACGTAGAATACAGAATACTATCATGTGACTATCTTTGAATGTCGAATCAAATTCAAAGAGTTTCAAGACAGATTTAGCAGAAAACTTTCTATATGATTGAAGTGAGAGTGAAAAGATTGAGACTAGTAGACAAGATGATATGTATACAGATCTTTGAGCGTGACTTAGCTCAGAAATTAGACTTTTCTTGCAAACAGCGAGACTTCTTCATTTATATTGATGATGTCACTGTCGTAGATGTTTATGATATGCAGAGTGAAGAACTTCTTATTTGAGCATTCTTTAGTGATTTTGCTTGAATGTTGCAACTTGCAGTAGTAGCACAGCTTTCACTTGTTGCAGATTTTCTTGATCTCAGAAACGATCAGAGTCTTATCTTAAAAGATGACAATGACAAAACTTAAATTCATTGACTCATCAAGAAACGAGAGAGAAAGAGACGAAGATACTGTTGAAACAACAGTCACAAAAATGATGATCTTTGAATTTCAAGAGTTACTAGTCAATGCAGAGACGTTCTTGACTTTGACAAATGAAACAATGATGAAGATGAAGCAAGATTGATGATGCTTAAGCTGCTGAAACTCTTCGTCGATGTCAGAGAATGCTTGAACTCATTAATGAAAGATGAACGATTGAGTTTCATTGAGATTTCGTCAGAAGAAAATGATGATTTGAGTGAAATAATTAACATTGCGCTTCAGACAGTCAATCAATGAAAAATCTTTCATCAAAGAATGTTCTTTCTTTTGATAGAAGAGATTGTAGTAGTCAGCAAAGCTATTCATGTCTTGCTTCAGAGTTTCGCGAAGATATAAATGAGCATCTTCTGCCTTGAAAGAATTGTCGCAGCAATGATGCAACTTGTGTCATCAATCTGTGAAGATGAAAATGATACAGAGATCATTGACTCAATATTGATTCATTAGATTGTGAGTCTTCTTATCTATGATGAGTCATGACTCGACATAAACGATCTTGACTCGATGAAAGAGATAATAATCGTCGTTCACGTTCATGCGCTGTATCAGACTCTGCTTTCATGCATTCAATTAATCTTTGTTCTTCTCATACTCAGATATGTCGAGAAGCTTCTCGAATCTAGAAGCGATGAAGACAACAACAAAGTTTGCAGAAGAATGAACGACAAGAAAAGATTGATTGTTCAAGATTTGTGTGATGATCTGAGCTATCATCGCGAAAGACTGAGAATTCAATTCTATATAGACTGAAGAACTGAAAATGATAAACGAAAATGAAGTGACAACATCATGTTGTCGAACTTGGTTTTGAAGCTCACGCATTGCGCGAAAAGTCTCAACTGAATTTTCGACCACACTTTGAGTGAACTGTTCAACAGCACGCTCATCGTCGATCAAGAGATTGTGAGACGACTTCATTTGAGTGAAAGAGTAACTAGACGAGATTTCAACATATGAAAACGTTGCAGAAAGTGTAGATCTTTCATAATGTCAGAAACTAGACTGAACTAGAGATTCTATCAATATAAAGAATTGATTATTATATTACTTGAACTAGATACAGAACAATACATCAGATAATGTACAAGACGAAAGACAAAGAGTGAAAGAAAAGAACGAAAGCTCGACTTCTATATACATGAATCGAGCAGAATCAAGACTAGACAGTAGTTCTATTGACTTAAGATTGCAGAAGTTCGCGCACACGACTGAGATGATCAAAACAGAATTGCTGAGACTAAATTAAGATGATGATGACTAGGTTGATGACTTGACATCATGACAGATCGTCTCGCTGTCATCATCGTTTCTCGCTTGAATCAATTTCTGCACGCTGACTATCTTACATACTTTGAAGAGCATAATTGTAGCTCTGAGTCAGGCGAATTCAATGCTTCAAAAATAATTGGAAAATCTAAAGAATTGATCTAGTAATTGAGGTTGAAGAGACTCACTGCGCTGAGTGATCGTTTTTCTTGAGAGTAGCTCTTTTCTCGCTTGAATCAACATATGCACATCGACTATCTTACATACTTTGAAAGACATAATTGTAGCTCTGATTGAGCTGAATTCAATGCTTTCAAAATAATCGAAAAATCTAAAGATTTGACCTAGCAATCGAGGTTGAAAAGACTATCTCAAATGAGTAATGATACTCAGTTCTGAGTATCATTGTTTTTGAAGAGAAAATTAAGCGAGAACTTGAGAGCAGAGAGCTCGATATCATTGTTTTCAAAGGCTGAGTATCATTTAACTTTCTGAGTCGATTTTCTTCAAACTTTCAGATTTTATTTCTTTCAGTCAGCTGTATTCACGAACATAATATCAAACTCAAAGACATCAAATTGCATTTTTAGAAAAATGTTGAACATTGAGATTTTAGAGGGTTTTGCTAGCGCGAATCAGTTTGAACATCAAAATCATCAATTTCCCCCGCCCGAATTGATTTATGCGCGCTGACTATCTCACATACTTTGAAAGACATAATTGTAGCTCTGAACTAGCTGAATTCAATGCTTTCAAAATAAGTAAAAAATATTGAGATTTGACCTAGAAAATGGGGTTGGGGAGGTTCACTGCGCTGGTTGACTGGTTCCCCGCCTGCCACCACCTTTCTCCACCCGAATCAACATATGCGCAATGACTACCTGACATACTTTGGAAGGCATAATTCTAGCTCTGAATCAGATGAGTTCAAATCTTCAAAAATAATGGAAAAATATTCAGATTTGACCTAGTAATCGGGGTTGGGGAGGTTCACTGCGCTGGTTGACTGGTCCCCCGCCTGCCACCACCTTCCCCCACCCGAATCAACATATGCGCAATGACTACCTGACATACTTTGGGAGGCATAATTGTAGCTCTGATTG
>JAABUK010008922.1_pt1 | contig 13882 bp, 10 predicted proteins | sample 5559141 | NCBI WGS metagenome assembly JAABUK01 (sample SAMN10711869, study PRJNA513367) | rock metagenome | isolation source: Antarctica rocks | place: Antarctica: Victoria Land, Pudding Butte nord | collected 2016-01-03
TGCCGCCGGAAAGAAAAATGATTTCGTTCGGGCGCGCATTGATGAGCGCGGCGACTTCGCGGCGCGCCATGTCAACGGCGGCGCGCGCTTCCTGCCCGAAAAAATGCACGCTCGAAGCGTTGCCGTACTTTTCGATGAGAAACGGCAGCATCGCTTCGACCACGCGGCGGTCAATTGGCGTCGTCGCGCTGTTATCCAGATAAACTCTGCGAAGCTGCGTCATGCTTATAAGATGCCTTTGAAGCGTTGCGGCGTTGACTCTATAGCGGGCGCGGCGAAGAATCAAGCCAATGATATTGTTGCCCTTCGTCATCAGATGGTAACATTTATGCCCGCGAACGATTGTCGCGCTTTGAATTTGCGAAACCTTGCAAACACGATTGACGCGGCTTGCTTGAAGCATTGGAGGAAACGATGAAAGCCAACTTGAAAATACTCTGCGCGCTCGCGCTCGCTTTTGCCTGTGCGACGCTGCCGATGCTTACCGCGACAACGACAGCCGACGCAGCGAATGTCATGCAGACAAACGCGACGGCAAACGCTTTGCAGCGCGGCTATCGCACGGGTTATTCGGACGGCTACATGAACGGCTTTCGAGATGTCGCGGACGGGGCGACAAAGGATTTTCGCAACAAGGAAGATTACTCGCGCGCCAACCGCGCCTACGATACGACGTATGGCACGCCCGATGATTACCGCAGCGGCTACCGGCAGGGATTCGAGATCGGTTACGCGGCGGGCTACGACCATCACACATTCGATTCGACTGTTCCCAATACTCTTTCGCGCAACGGCAACGTCGGTAATAGCACTATTTCCACAAGCGAAACAATTGGAACTTCGACTGCCCGCGACACCGGCAATGCTTCAACGCAAACACGCGTCGAAGCCCTCACCATTCCAGAAAGTACAGTGTTGCGCGTCGAACTTTTGAATAATCTTTCGACGGAAGCGAGTCAGCGCGGCGATACGTTCGAGGCGCGTGTCATCGAGCCGCAGCAGTTTCAAAACGCCACTGTCAGCGGGCATATCTCTCGCGTCAAGCGTCCCGGCAAACTGCGCGGCAACGCCGAGCTTCAATTATCCTTCGATGATCTTCGCTTCGTTGACAATCGCACCGCGCGCTTCGATGCGCAGTTAATCGAAGTCGTTCAGGCGGCGGGCAACGGCGTCGGCAAAGTGGATACGGAAGGCGGCGTGCAGGGAAAAAATTCGCGCAAGGATGACGCGACTAAAATCGGCGCGGGCGCGGGCGTCGGCGCAATCATCGGCGCGATTGCGGGCGGCGCGGGCGGCGCGGTCATCGGCGCAGTAATCGGCGGCGCCGTCGGCACGGGCGGCGTGCTCGCTTCACGCGGCAAAGATATTTATCTGCCGCGCGGACAGCAGCTACGCATTCGTGCCAACACTCCAACGCATTACTGATAAGAGATTCAGGCCATGAGTAGAAGCGTTTTAGATTTGAGAACCTACGATAAACCTTGGGTAGAGCAAGTTGAAGCTTTTGTTAGTTACTATCAATATCTTGTAGATGAGAAGGGAGACATTTGGTTACGCGGCCTGCATGTCGCTCATCGTTGGCTCGAAGTGCTTAGTGCCACGCCGCCCGATATTACGGAAGCCAGATTGATAGTAAAGGTTTTAGAAGCAGAAAGGCTTACGCAAGGAACAGCTTGGTCTGATATGTATTTTCGATTACAGAAGTGGATTGCTGAAGTCGAACCTGTCTAGAGAGATAATCGTTAAACTGACGAAAGCAGCAACATCGAAAAGAGTTGTAATTCAAAATAGAACTTTGTCATCTTAGTTGATTGCATGTCGCCAATCATCACGTTGCTTACAGATTTCGGAACAGCGGATTATTTTGTCGGCGCGATGAAAGGCGCGGTTCTCTTCGTCAGCCAGAGCGCGATTATCATTGACATCACGCATGAGATTCCGCCGCACGACATACAGGCAGGAGCCTTCACGCTTGCCGCTGCATACAAAACTTTTCCGGCAGGCACGATTCACGTCGCGGTTGTCGATCCGGGCGTCGGCTCAACGCGTCGCCCTATTCTCGTCCAAGCGGGCGAACATTTTTTTATCGGCCCTGATAACGGCTTGTTCGGCTTCGTTTATGAACGTGAATCGGCAACGAACGTGCGCGTTTTTCACCTTAACCGCAAGCAGTATTTTCGCAGCGATATAAGCGAGACCTTTCATGGCCGCGATGTCTTTGCGCCGATTGCAGGCGCGCTGGCGAACGGCATCGCACCGGAAGCGTTGGGCGATGAAATCACGGACTACGTGCGTCAAGATTCGATTGCGCCGCACGCGCTCGGCGACGAAAGCATCGAAGCATTCGTGATTCACATAGACCGCTTCGGCAACTGCGTGACGAATCTGACTGGCCGCGAGTTGACGAACGAAAGAATCAGCAGCGGCGTGCGCCTCGTCGTTAATAATCAAACCGTCACTTCGATTCGCCGCTTCTTCGCCGAAGAAACAGACACGCGCGGCGAGTTGTTTGCCGTCTGGGGCAGCGCGGGCTATCTGGAAATCGTCGCCTTTCGGGATTCCGCCGCGCGCCTTCTCGACATCCGACGCGGTCAACAGGTCATACTTCAATTTACAAACGCGGCATCGCTCAAACAATCGCTCGAGCAATAAAAGTGCCTTTGTTTGACACCTTTTGCGCGGCGGTGCTATCTTCGTTTCATTCCAGAAAAAAGGACACGCACATCATGGACAAAGGGACTGATGCCGCTTCAACCGCTGCGCCGAATGCTGCCGCGAAAGGCACGGCGAGCGCCGCAGGGCTTCGCGGAGTCGCCGCCGCGACAACCGCCATCGGCGACGTTGACGGCGAGCGCGGCATACTGATTTACGAAGGCATCAACATACACGACCTCGCACAGCATTCCACGTTCGAGGAAGTCGTCTATCTGCTCTGGCATGGACACTTGCCGAAGCAATCGGAACTCGACGAACTGAAAAGGGCGATTGCCGAAAATCAGGAACTCCCGCCGGAACTCATCGCTTTGATGAAGTCTTTTCCGCGCGATGCAGACTCGATGGATGTGCTGCGCACGGCTGTTTCCGCCCTTGATTTCTACGACAAAACAGGGCGCGATACGTCGCGTGAATCCGCTCTCCGTACAGCGACGAAATTGACCGCGCAACTGCCCGTCATCGTCGCCGCTAATGCTCGCCTTCGTGAAGGTAAAGACCCGATTGCGCCGAAGCCCGAACTGAACATTGCTACCAATTTTCTTTACATGATGAAGGGCGAAATGCCTTCCGCCGAAGACGCGCATATCTTCGATGTCGCGCTCGTGCTGCACGCAGACCACGAACTAAACGCTTCGACCTTTACTGCGCGCGTCGTCGCCGCCACACTCGCGGATATGTACGGCGCTGTCACGGCAGCCATCGCCGCTTTGTCCGGCCCCTTGCACGGCGGCGCGAACACCAACGTAATGAAAACGCTGATCGAGATCGGAAGTCCCGACAACGTCGAGCCGTACATCAAAGCAGCGCTCGAAGCGAAAAAGAAAATCATGGGCTTCGGCCACGCCGTTTACAAAACAGAAGACCCGCGCGCGACGCATCTTAGACGATACTCGAAAGAAATCGGCGAGCGGCAAGGCGATACGAAGTGGTATGAAATGTCGCGCAAGGTAGAAGAAGTCGTGATGCGCGAAAAAGGTCTTTACCCGAACGTGGATTTTTATTCGGCTTCGACCTATTACATGATGGGCATTCCGCTGGAACTCTTCACGCCGATCTTCGCCGTCAGCCGGATCAGCGGTTGGACGGGGCACATCCTCGAACAATACGCCAACAATCGCATCATTCGCCCGCGCGCCGAATACGTCGGTTTGCGCGATGCGCCATACGTGCCGATGGATCAGCGTTAAGAATTCAATCCGAAGGATTCTTCTTATCTGCGGCTGCGCTCGTTACAGAGTTCAGCCGCAGATTTGTTTATCCTTCATCGTGGATAAAGCAGCTTGCTGAATTGGCGTAAGAACTTTTTCTGCCGCCGCAAGAATTTCGGATCGTCGGGCGCATGTCCGGTAATTAATTTAGTCATCTGCGGAAGCATAATCGGGAACGCAACTAAAGCGAATAAGCATAGTTGTAAAAATTCTGCATCCATTTCCGGCTTGATTTTTCCGGCGGATTGTTCGCGCCGGATTCCTTCAACGGCTATTTGCCAGAAAGAGCGGCGTTCCTTCTCGCCGATAATGTGTTCCGCGCCGTAGTTAAGAGCTTCCCAAACGGAGAGGCGCATCCAATCGGAATTGCCGATCATCATCTCCTGCCAGTAACCGAGCGCTTCTCCGAGGTTGGGCGGCGTGAGCGCTTCGGCCTTCGATAGTTGTAAAAGGTTGCGGCGCAGCATTTCACGAAACAACCCTTCTTTGCTCTCGAAGTAGTGATAAAGCATTCGCTTATTCACGCCGGACAGCTTCGCAATACGATCTACGCGAGCGCCCGCCAAGCCTACTTCACAAAACTCCCTATGTGCCGCTTCTAAAATACTCTGGCGCGTATCTTCAGCGTTTCGCGTCAAAGGCTCCGGCGTTTGCTCCGACTTCGCCGCGTCTTTTCTCCAGCGCGCCTTTGCCGCCTTCGATGCGATTTCCCTGCGTCGTGAAGGCGTTAGCTGCTTGGCTCTGGCCTTGCCGCCGATTTTCCCGCCGCGCCTGCCGAGCGCAACCGCGTGCGGGTCTTTGCCTGCTTGGTTCTGTTTATCTTTCATATCTGTACGATTAGAAGTTTTATATCTTCTGCATTAGCGCTCAAGCATAAGAAATATTATACACAAAATCTTATGCAAGCAATAAAGTTTCGGGAAAAAGGCAACTTTGAATATCTATTTCGCGTATATTGTCTTTAAGTAACTATACAGTTACTAACATCGAACTGCTTCGGAGAAATTTATGAACAACTTAGAGACGCAGCCAGTCTTTCAAAAACCTGTCGCTTCCTTGCAGCATACGGCGATTCTCTTGCTCGTTATTTTGGGCATCACGTTATTCGGAGCATATTCGCAAAGCAGGTCACCGTCTGTTCCTACCGGAGAATCGCCAAGCGGAAAAGCCATACTGTACCTCTCCGTTATCGCCCTACAATACGGACTATTGAGATTGATTGTCGGCGGCTTGCGTCGTTACGGAACAAGTTTGCGCGACTTCATCGGAGAAAACGCCGCGAGTGCTCGGAAGTTATGGCTCGATGTCATCATCGCGGCGATTTTCTGGATCATCGGCGTAGGCGCGCTGACGCTTTTGAAACAGGCGCTGGGCGTCACAGATAATCATGTCGGCAGTCTTCTTCCGCGCGGCGTTTTGGAGAGCGTGCTGTGGATAATGTTATCAATCGCGGCGGGCTTTGTGGAAGAGATTTGCTATCGCGGCTATTTGCAAAAACAATTGCTGGCATTAACGGGCAGCGCCGCCATCGCAGTGCTCGGGCAGGGACTATTGTTCGGCATTTCGCATAGCTATCAGGGAATCAAATCAGTGATGGTTATTTCCGTTTACGGTGTGATGTTCGGCTTGCTCGCACACTTGCGCGGCAGCTTGCGCCCCGGCATGATCGCGCACGCTTGGACAGACATCGCAAGCGGTTTACTCAGGTGAGTGAGCAAAGCTGATCGACTTCAATTAGTCCGTTTTTCTTTCTGCGTGCTGTTGGCGACCCACATCGTTCGTGGCCTCAGTTTGAATTATAGAGAGATGCTGCGGATGAGTCGGGTTTTCATGGCTCGTTAATTCCCTTAATTCTTCGGTGGCAGAGACAAGCCGCGTGCGCCAGATGAAAATGGTGGAGAGAAGCAGCGCGAGCGTGCAGGCCGCGCCGCCCTCTATGCCGTATGCGCCGCCCGTTATCCAATCCGGCCCCATGTCCGTCGCGCGCAGAAGCGGCGCGGGCGTTATTCTGTCAATGCCGCTGACGGGCAAGCCGAGCACTGCGCCCATCATCCAATTCCAAGACCAGTGAACGCCGAGCGGAAACCACAAGCTTCTGGTGCGCGTGTAAGCGACGGCGAGCCACACGCCCGCAAGAGTCGTATTGATGAACGTAAAGCCGGGGACGACGTTCGGGTTGTTTAGATGAATGCCCGCAAAGAACACGGAAGAAGGCAGCAGCGCCAACCACACAGGCCATGAGCGAAGCACTGTCTGCAATGGATAACCGCGAAACACGGATTCTTCTCCGGCGGCTGACACTATGAAAATGCCGCCGGAGACAAGCAAGGTTTTCAAGACCGCCGCGCTCATTCCCGCGAGCGCCAATTGAAAACGAAAGCCGCCGCACGCCGCCGCGATGATCGTCGCCAGAAGCAAGGATGCCGCGCCCGTGAGCGAGCCTGCAAGCAAATCGCGCATCCATCCGCGATGACGCGTCCAGCCGAGCGCGCGCGCGGGCAATCCTTCGAGCAGCGCGCCGCAAAGCCACCCGCACGCGCACGCCGCCGCAATCAATTCAAACGCCTGCGCCGCGTAGCCCCAATTATTTTCCAGAAACGAAACACCTCGCGCGCCGAAAAAAACACGCAAAGAAACAACCAAGCCGCCTTCGATTATTTGCGTGATAATCAGAAGGAGAACTGTAAAGATAATTAAACGCCAGCCGCTGCGCAGGCGATTGGCGCGGTTGAAAAGGAGTTGTACAGGTTGCATCGAATTCGAGCGAAAACCGTCAATTGTAAAATCCTTCGCATTGTAACCGAAGCTGACAGCCGTAGGCACTTTTGCGGACAAGCCTTGGAAGCAACGCGCCGCCAAACTTCCCGTCTATTCCTTATGCTAAACTGAACGCTGAATTGGCGGGCGAATTTATGAACGAACGATCATCTGTGGACGCAAACGAAAAAGCCACCGCTGACAAGCCGCGCAAGCGAATCGCGCCGTGGCTGCTCGGCGGGTTGGTGCTTGCGCTACTGACGGTGCTCGTCGCGGCGCAGGCATTTCAAGTATGGACGGTAGTGACGCCAGACACTGCTTCCGATGCGTTGCTGCTTTACGCGCTGTCATCGCTGATCTTCGTCGCCTTTATGGTCTTCGCGTTTATCTTCGTGCGCATTCTGCTGAAGCTGCGCCAAGAGCGGCGCGAGAGGCGTCCCGGCTCGAAAATCAAAACACGCCTGATCGTTTATTTCATCGCTTTGAGTTTACTTCCGATCACGGCGATGGCAGTGTTCTCGTTTCTTTTTATCAACCGCTCGCTGGAGAAGTGGTTCAATCGTTTGCCGGAAAACGTCGTGCGGGAAACAGTCGAAGTGCAGCGCCGGACTGTTTTGACTCATGCGCAGAATTTACGCGCGACTGCTTCCATGCTTGCCACAGCGCTCGGCGAAAATCTCAATCCGCGCGAAGAAAAAGCGTTGCTCGACAAACTCTTGGCAAGCGGTCATCTGTCGGCTATCGAAATCGTTTCGACGCGCGGCGAATCGCAGGCGATAAGCGAGCAGCCGGGCATTTCTCCGTCGGCGCGCAACGAATTGAATCAAACGCTCGAAGCCGCACGCAACGCAAACAGCGAAACGAATGCCAATCTTTATGACGATAAAGGTTTCGATGCCGTCGCCGTGCCGCTCGGCAGCGAGAGGAAATTGATTCTGGCGCGCGCCGGAAGCAGCAACACAAGTCTGGATGATGCCATTACAGGCACGCACAGCGAGTACAACAAGTTGGTCGCGCGCCAGCACAGAGTACGCCAACTCGGTTTGTCCACGCTCGGACTCTTTACGCTGCTGCAACTATTCGCCGTAACATGGATTGCGATTCATTTAGCGCGCGGCATAGCGACGCCGATCAAGGCGCTCGCCGAAGCTGCGGACGAAGTTGCGCGCGGCAATCTCGCCCATCGCGTCAACACCGTCGCCGAAGACGAACTCGCCTTGCTTGCCGATTCCTTCAACGCGATGACGGCGCAACTCGCCGAAAATCGCCAGCGCATCGAAGCGGACGCGGGCGAATTGCGTGACAAGAATATGGCTCTCGAAGAACGGCGCGACTACATCGAAATCGTGCTCGAATCTTTGTCAACCGGCGTTATCTCGCTTGACGAAAACGACCTCGTGACGACGATCAATCCGGCTGCCGCAGGAATGCTGCAAGTGCCGGAAGCCGCGCGCGCAAACTTTACGCTCGCGCAAATCACTTGCGCCGAAGATCACGCCGTGCTTGACCGACTGCTGCGCCGCGCACGCCGCTCGGGGCGCGCTTCGGAACAAACTGAACTAGGCCGCAACGCTTCGCAGGAAAGCGCCGTGATTCCCGTCGCGCTGACGGCTTCGGCGCTCCCTGCGCGCTCCGGCAAAAAGGGCAGCGGCGTCGTGCTCGTGATGGAAGACTTGACGGAACTTTTATCCGCGCAAAGAGCCGCCGCATGGAGCGAAGTCGCGCGCCGCATGGCGCATGAAATCAAAAATCCTTTAACGCCCATTCAACTATCAGCCGAACGCATCGCGAAAAGTTTTGCGACGAGTTCTTACAAGACAACCGGCGTCGCGCCGAACGGCAACGGCGGCGGCTTGCCACTAAACGCAACGAGCGCTGAAGCGGCAAGCGTTGATGCCGTTTCGCGCGCACGCATGGCGAAAATCGTCGATGAATGTACTTCAACGATCACGCGCGAGGTCGCCGGTCTCAAAGCGATGGTTGACGAATTTTCCAGATTCGCGCGCCTGCCGCACGCGCGTTTGGAAGCGGCGAATTTGAATGAAGTCGTCCGGCAGGCCGCGACGCTTTACGAAGGCCGTTTGGAAAACATTCGCATGGACGTGCGTCTGGCGCGTCAGCTTCCGCCCGCGATGCTCGATGTCGAACAACTGCGACGCGTCTTTGTAAACTTGATTGATAATGCTCTGGAATCGCTCGGCGAAGTCGAAGGAGAACACCGCATCACAATTGCGACGGCGCACGATCCTGCACGCGGCCTGCTGCTCGCCGAAGTCGCGGACACAGGGCACGGCATTCCGCGCGCTGCCTTCGCCAAATTATTTCAGCCCTACTTCTCCACGCGCGAACGCGGCACAGGACTCGGCCTTGCCATCATTCAACGCATCATCAAAGATCACGGCGGGCACATTCGCGCCGAAGCCAATCGCCCGCGCGGAGCAAAGTTTACGATTGAACTACCGGCAACGAATGGGTAAAGCAGTTTTCAGTTTTCAGTTAAAACAGCAAACAGAAAGCAGCGATGGTTTTTATTCTTTGCTGAAAACTGTTTTTAAGAGATGTCCGATTCAATTCTCATAGTTGATGATGAGCGCGGGATACGCGAGACGTTGAGCGCCGTGTTGCAGGACGAAGGTTTTGCGACGGAAGCGGTGGCGAGCGGCGAAGAATGCTTGAAGGCCGTCGAGCGGCGCGCTTACGGCTGTGTGTTGCTGGACGTGTGGCTGCCGGGAATCGACGGACTCGAAACGCTGGAAAGGCTTCGGGCGAACGGCGCGGATACGTCCGTCGTGATGATTTCCGGGCATGGCAATATCGAAACGGCTGTGCGGGCGACGAAGTTGGGCGCGTTCGATTTTATCGAGAAACCTTTGTCCATCGAAAAGACCGTGCTAACGATTCGCAATGCGCTACGGCAGCGCGAGCTTGAACGTGTCAACGCAGAGCTTTCCGCCGAACTCTCGGAAGAAAGCGCGATGGTCGGCGAATCTGCGCCGATGCGCGCGCTGCGAAAACAAATCGGCATCGTTGCGCCGACGGACGGGCGCGTGCTCATTTACGGCGAAAGCGGCACGGGCAAGGAACTCGTCGCGCGCGCCATCCACGCGCAATCGAGACGCGCTGGCGCAGTGTTTGTGGAAGTCAATTCGGCGGCGATTCCCGAAGAATTAATCGAGTCGGAATTGTTCGGCCACGTCAAGGGCGCATTCACGGGCGCAACCGCAGCCAAGCGCGGCAAGTTCGAGTTGGCCGACAATGCGACGCTGTTTCTCGACGAGATCGGCGACATGAGCCGGAGCGTTCAGGCGAAGGTTTTGCGCGTGCTCGAAGAAGGGCGTTTCGAGCCGGTTGGCGGGCATTCATCCTTGAGCGTAGACGTGCGGATTATCGCCGCCACCAATAAACGACTCGAAGTCGAATTGGAAGCAGGCAACTTTCGCGCAGATTTGTTTTACCGCCTCAACGTGATTCCGTTTGAACTTCCGCCCTTGCGCGAGCGTATCGAAGATGTGCCGCTCTTGATTGAACACTTCAATACGAAATTTTCCAATGCTTACGGCAGAAAATTGAAACGCTTCGAGCCGGAAGCAATCGAGGCGCTGCAAAATTACTCATGGCCGGGCAACGTGCGCGAACTGCGCAACACAATCGAGCGCGTCGTCATCATGCACCCGCGCACGAAGGTTATAACGAGCGATCTGCCCGCGTTCGGCAGCGACGAGCCGCCCGCCGCGTCGTTTAAATTTCCGTCCTTCAAAGAAGCAACGGACGCCTATCATCGGGAGTTTATTCAAAAGAAACTTGCGGAGGCCGACGGCAACGTGACGCGCGCGGCGGAACTGATGGGCGTTGACCGCAGCCATTTATATCGGCGTATGCGCGCGCTCGGAATCAACGTGCGCTAGCCATTCTGCTTAACATCTTGCGGTGCGTTTCGGGCATCAAAGTTCCGGCGCGTTTGATTCATAAACGAGCGGCACGAATGTTGCTCGTTTTGTTTGACAAGGCCGCGCGAATGGCTTATCTGTTAAAGTTGCTGCGACTGTGTTAGTCGCATGGACGGCGCGCTTCTTACAATGCGCGAATTGATTTGAGGTAAAGATGGATTATACAACCAAAGAACTTTTGAAGCGTTACGCCAAGCTTGCTTTAGGGCAACCGTTTGCGCCCGTGCTGCTCAACATTTTGGTGACGAGCGTATGCGATATGCGTTGCACGCACTGCTTTTTCACGGAAGAATTGGATGATCGCCCGCGCAAGAAATTGCAGATGAAGACCGAAGAGATTCAAAAGATTTCCGAAACACTCGGCGGCAATCTGGGCGTGCTCATACTCGCGGGCGGCGAGCCTTTCACGCGCAAGGACTTGCCGGAAATCGTCCGCGCCTTCTACGAAAACAACAAACTCGAATCCGTTTACCTGATGTCGAACGGTCAAATTCAAAAGCGCATTATCCCGGACGTGACGCGCATTCTCGAAGAGTGCCCGAACCTGAACGTCGCCGTCGCGCTCGGCATTGACGGCCTCAAAGACCAGCACGAAAAGATTCGCCGCAAGCCCGGCTCTTGGGATATGGCGATTGACACGGCGCGCCAGCTTCAGCAAATCAAGAAAGAATACAAGCGGCTCGACATTCAGACGTGTACATGCTTTATGAACTCTAATCAAGACACGATTTTCGAGTGGTACGACTTTCTGAAATACGATCTGAAGCCTGACAAAGTTAATTTCAATTACATTCGTCCGCCGTCAGCCAATCCTATCGAATTGGATATAGACCACTCGCGCTATGCCCAACTCGCAACGATGATCGACGAAGATTCGCGCCACGCTGCGATCAAGAATAACTACGGCGGCGACGCAGGCTTCTTCAAGGCCGCGATTGACATTTACATGCACGGCTTGATCGACAAAGCGCAGAAGGAACAGAAAGCGCAGATGACTTGCTACGCGGGCACGGCGGGCGGCGTCATCTACGACGAAGGCACTGTTTCATCCTGCGAGAATCTGGAGCCGATTGCCAACTTGCGCGACTACGATTGGAATTTCCAGAAACTCTGGCTCTCGCCCGCGATGCAAGCGCGTCGCCAGAAAGCGCAAAACGGCTGCTTCTGCACGCACGAATCGAACAGCTATTACCCAAGCTTGCCGTTCAATCCGAAGCACTTGATTCAAATCAAGAAACTCGAACGCGAAATGAAAAAAGCGCGCAAACAAATTGACCGCCAGCAGCCGGAAGCCGACGGCCTCATCGTCAAAGCGTAAAAGGTTTTGAGTTTTCAGTTTCCGGTTTTCAGATAATTGCTGAAGACTTGAAACTTAAAACTCGAAACTGAAAACTCAAAACTGTCCACCATGTTTCGTTCACGCGTTCCGAAAATTCTGATTATCTCGTCCGACACGGGCGGCGGTCATCGCTCTGCGGCGGCGGCGATTGGCGCGGGCGTGCAGAAGTTTTTTCAAGGGCGTTCGTATGCCGTGCGCGTCGTGAAGGCAATTGAGGAATCTCACTCGCTGACGGAAAAAGGCGTGCGGCTTTATAATTGGCTACTTCAAAATAAACAGCACTGGATGAAATATCTATTTTGGGCGATGAATCGCTTTCGCCCGGAGACGAGAAATTTCTTTTTGTCGCGTGCTATCGGTTACTTCCGCGATCTATTCGAGCGCTGGTGTCCGCACGTCGTCGTCAGCGTGCATCCTTTAACGCAGCACATTCTCGCCCGTGTCCTCAAAGAATTAAAACTCGCCGACACGATTCCGCTCGTCACAGTCGTGACAGACCCTTGCTACGGATTCTGGAAGGGCTGGGCGTGCGACGACGTGCGGCTTTATCTCGTCGCCAGCGATGAAGCGCGCCAGCAGTTGATTGATTACGGAGTCGCGCCGGAACGCATCAAGGTTTCTGGAATGCCCGTGCATCCGAAGTTTGAATTTCCGGGCGAGCAAGCGGCGCAAGCGGCGCGCACTGCGCTCGGACTCGATCCCGAAAAATTCACGGTCTTCGTCAACGCGGGTTGGGCGGGTGGCGGCAACATTCCGAGCATCTTCCGCGAACTCGTGCGCGGCGAATTGAATGTGCAGGCGATCTTTCTCGCCGGACGCAACGAAGAATTGCGCGCCGAAGCCGAATCGCTCGCCTTGACCGCGAAGTTCCCGATCAAAGTCATAGGCTATTCGGATCACGTCGAAAATTTAATGGGCGCGGCGAATGTGATGATTTCTAAACTCGGCGGCTTGACGACGTTTGAAGCGTTGGCGTGTCGCCTGCCGATTATCGCCGACGCGACAACCACGCCGATGCCGCAGGAAGCGGGCGCTGCACAGATGTTGGAGAAACGCGGCGCGGGAATCTTGCTGCAAAAGGCGACGGACATCGTTCCTGTGATACGCCGCATGGTCGAGGATACAAAGCATTACGCGGCGATGCGCGCGGCCACCATCGGGCTGGCGCGACCTAATTCCACGCGCCGGATTGTCGAAGAAATCACCGCGCTGATTCCCGCGCCCGTGATGGCGCTCGAAGAACCCGTGCTTGTCGAAGCGCGCCGCGCCTGATTGATTACCCTGAATTGACGCGCGCGTGCGATTCGCGTTTTAATCGTTTCAGACAACGAAGAAAAGATTTTCTAGCCTGCCCGCTTCGGTCATGTCGAAGCGGGCTTTTTTGGAGACAAAAACTTAAGTGAGCCTTTTGCTTGAAGGAAAACGCGCCTTTATCACGGGCGGGACGCGCGGCATCGGCGCAGCGCTCTGCGAAGTCTTTGCGCGCGAGGGCGCGGACGTGGCTTTCAATTACAACTCGCGCGACGATCTGGCTGAAACCGTCGTTGAAAAAATCAAAGCGCACGGGCGTCGCGCGCTCTCCTACAAAATCTCCGTTACGGATCGCGTCGGCTTGAAAAAAATGACGCGCGAATTAGTCGGAGAGTGGAGCGGCGTGGATATTCTCGTCAACAACGCCGCCATCAATCGCGGCGATAATTTTGCGACGACGACTGATCGCGCTTGGGATGAAGTCATCAACACCAACGTCAACGGCCTCTTCGCCGTCACCAAACCGATTTACAGACAAATGATGCGCCAGCGCAAGGGAGCGATTCTCAACATCACTTCCATCGGCGCAATCCGCGCATTGCCAACGGCAGTTCACTACGCGACATCGAAAGCCGCCGTCATCGGCTTTACCAAATGCCTTTCGC